>Ga0268299_1001223_pt1 | contig 50323 bp, 60 predicted proteins | sample NOBtaG_FD_193484 | JGI IMG/M metagenome (GOLD analysis project Ga0268299, IMG submission 193484) | Activated sludge microbial communities from bioreactor in Nijmegen, Gelderland, Netherland - NOB reactor | ecosystem: Engineered > Bioreactor > Aerobic > Activated sludge | place: Netherlands... | reverse complement strand
CGGTGCTGTTCTTCTCTCGCATGGTGGCGTATCCTTTCCCCTCGGCGGCAACCGAGGCGGTGGTTGAGTGTTCAACCGAAAGGGTACGCGCCTTTATCCTATTTCCACACCTAAAGATGGTACCTCCCTTGACTGCAACGAGAGGGTGTAACTATCGCTGCACGTTTTGTTCGATTCATTTGGCCTTAGGAGGCGGTCAATATGGGTTCCGCAAAAAGCCACCGGGGGATGTGGTGAAGCTTGTCGAGAAAATGAATGGACCGATGGTGATGTTTTGGGACGACGACCTCTTGTCGGATCCTGTCTATACCCGCGAACTGTGTCGAGCCATGAATCCGCTGGGGAAAAAGTGGATGAGCCAGATGAGCGCTACCTATGTCGCTCATCATCCTGAACTGCTCAAGACATTGAAGGAGTCCGGCTGTTCAGCCATGTTCATGGGCATCGAGTCCATCAACCAGGAATCGCTCAAATCTGTTGAGAAGCAAAATCAAGCCAAGCTGTATGAAGAGCTGATTAAGCGCATTCACGACCAAGGGATTGATATCCATGCAGGATTCATCTGTGGCCTCGACCATGAGGATGTCTACGACTTCGAGCGGACCGCCGAATGGGCTACCAAGATGGGTCTTGCCGGGGCGCTCTGGCGGATTATGACACCCTACCCAGGCACGAAACAGTTTGCCGATCTCAAGACCGCTGGTCGAATTCTCACCGAAAATTGGACGGCCTATACCGGTGAACACGTCGTGTACAAACCGGCCAAGATGACCGTCGAACAATTGTACTGGGGCCACAAGTGGGCCAAGGGGCAGTTTTATTCATTTAAGTCGATCGGACAGAGAGCGATCCAACGGGCCTCGCAGAACGGGTTTGGCGAGCTGCTCAACATCACGGGCTGTGGGCTTGGCTATCGCTCGATGTTTCACCTCGCAGCCGATTCGGCCCCGGTGAATGTGTACCGGGACATGAAGCATCTACCGCCCCAGGAGGAGCCAGTCGCCTACCGATTCCCCTATCCGCCGAAGAAGCGGTTCAGCTTTATCACCGATCGAATCGACCAACTTCGATCCAAGGTGCAGCCGAGACCAAGGATTAATAAATGCTAGCTCATGGTAGCGTTATAGCTACTCCTCAAATGAGTTTTCTCATTCGAGATTCATTAGGACCACCCGTAATCGCCCTGGTAAATGGCTGGCTTAACCATAATGTGATTCATGATATTCTCGGAACCCTATCTAACACTCGTCGGCCGCATTCTGACTTGACTGATTTTTGTACTGTCACGAGTCAATAAGATACTCACGCCCGATCCAACACAACAATACATGGGAAATCATGGATTGTGCACCCTCGCTACTGCACTGTATGTCGCAGCCATCGCAACCGAAGGAGAGGGGTAGAGTATAAACGTAATAATCTCCAGACTGTGGAATATGTGTAGGCATATGGAGTCCATTCTTGCATGCGTTTTTAGATAGCGCAGAGAAACCCGAAACCGCACACATACCATCCCGACTTACATTATTAAATCGGTGAGAGTGTATGTTTCTTCACAAACACTTCGTCCACCTTAGAATAGGAATCCGAGAAAATCCCACCTACTTCGTGAGGTCCGTACACCTCCCTCTAAATTCAACGTTTTCCTTCAAGGCGCCATGAGAGCTTCCGCTTGCCTATCAACCGAGAGGCCCCCAACATCCAGGATTAACTTTCTACCTGTCAATCATGATGATCAATTAACCCGTATTCTCCCCTCTGCACATGAAGACAATATCAAAGTAATCACACGGTGAATTCATGATTGTACCGAGCCATCTACAAGCTCGTAGTGACCAGGTCCAAGAACATCTTTGCCAGATGTCCCTCAAGTTCTGACCAGCCATCTATGGAACTACCACTTCTTTAGTCCATTGCCCCTGAACGCCCTGCCCGCCAAACCAAATAGACTCGATTTTGTGCTTCCACATATGGGTAGACTGAGGTATCAATCGACTGGGCTGGAGAACCGTAGAGGACGAACGATCGTAAAAGTGATACCCCGTAAATTCCGGTGTGTCGTCAAGCCATTGTTCTTTCCCATTCCACAGAAAGTGGTCCATATTTCGGCTTATAGTTAATGTTTCCCAGGGTACCGCAATGTACTCTTCCCCCGAAAATGAGCCTCCCCCGACAGATAGCACAGCATATTCGATGTATCCGTCACCTTCCCATCTGATCACAAAATCTTTATCGTTCCCAGGTTTCCCCCATCAAAGCTTTTCACCGGCTTACCGATTATTCCTGGAGAGTTTGAGCCGCCAACAACTTGCTCTTCGGCCTGTACAAAAACTGCCTACCCAGACTGCCCCCATCATTAAGGTGAGGATCCCCCACCCACAATAGATACGGGCGGAGGTGACTGAGCGATTAGTGTCCACAATTCACATTCCGATCTTGTTTTTCCACGTTTAAACTATGACCTGGACCTCAACCTCGCAGGAAAACACAAATCCCTACACGACCGAGAGATCGCTTCATATAAGCCTGAACGAGCTAGGGACTCTTTAGTTAATATCACGATTCAATAAATAACTCTTTGCCAGGCGCCGTAACGCTCTTGGACCGGACCACATCGAAGGTTCAGCACAATCAGCGCGAGCCCACTGGCAATGCTGATCCAAGGCCATCCCGACACCCCGCTGTCGAGAATCACGACCACGAGAAGCAACCACAATCCGAGCAGTATATTAGGAAAACGTGCCAGGCGCGCAGGTTCGGCAAACGCCACCACCGAAAAAGTCACCACGAGCGCGCCTACGATGTGCGTGCTATCGGCGACCCGACCGACCAAATGCAATAGCGTAGGGGCCGTCATCAGCCAGATGCCGACCAACGTACTTAGCCACAGATTCCACGGGGCGGAGAACGCTTCAATACTGCGCAGTGTTTCTGAAAGCAGCGATCGTTTTTTGAGCTCAGGCTCCTCTGTCCTACCCCGTTCACCATGCCAAAACACACCCCAGACGCTATGACCCGCTCGTCGAGCGCGAATAAGAAACTGACCAGTCGCGATCACCTCATCCAGTACCGGCGACACCATCAGCAACATCACCACCGAGGCTGCCAGACACAATGTGCACCAGTCACCGATGCCGACTGGTTGGAGAATCACGAGTACAATGCTGGTCACGCCGGGAGGGATGATAAAAACACCAAAAAGCACCACCATCCAGGGCATGGTACGCCAGCGCCGCACGCCTCCGATCATGCCGGCGAGAGCGTCGAGCAAGTATGAGAGTGCTCCCAATCCAGCATCGGACACCGGAAAGGCTTTCGAGATGTCCGAGGTCAAAACGCGTTCCGTACTTTCACCAAAAACTGGATCCCATGGAGACACGATGTGGCCGAGCTGAAAGGCCGCCATGTACCGAGCGATAAAAAATCCGATCAGCGCCAGAAAAACAATCGCCAGTCGTTGGACCCAGTCCGAAGGGTTGTAGCTCCACCCTGGCGGGGCACCGGACCCGGGACCGTCACGGCCAACATGCGGAACAATGCCGGCGAACGTAATCACCAGCGCACCGACGAGCAAGTCGTTGTTATAAACGGCGGCATTCGACGTCCAGAAGAACAGCGGCGCGCTCAAGACCCAGAGGCCTACCCCGCACACGGTCCAAGCAGCCCAGACATGGCGAAGGGCGAGCGCACTGAAACACGTGATCGCTGCCCCGCTCGCAAGGTCGCTCCACAGCAGCGCGGGCTCGATCGGGCCGAGCGCGGGTACGGTCCCGATGAGCCACAGCCCGAGAAGCATGTTGGTGACATGCGGCCAAGACGGCCCTTCCGAAGCGGTCTTCAGACTCAAGGCGTTGTCCTCATACCACCCTACAGGGTTCTCTTGTAGCGCGGTGAGCATTTTGGGCACTGTTTCGCGCAGAGAGTGTTGAGGACTCCAGCCGAGCAGTTCACGGGCGCGGGAAATATCCAATGCATAATGGTCGTCGGAGATGTCGATCATCCACGGCTTAATGAAAGGATCGGCACCCGGCAACATGGTAAGAACCCAGGCGCCCAGCTTGGCGATCGGCTTCGGTATCCGATATGTTTTCCATTCCTCGCCATGAAGTTGGCAGCTGATGAGGCGTTGTAATTCGTCATAACTCAGCGTGTCCGGCTCACCGATGAGGAGGGTTGTGACCGCTGGAAGTTCGGTGCGGTGCTCCACAGCGAGTAACAAGGCCTCCACCATATCATCCATATGTACGAAAGCTGCTCCATGCGTGAGGTCGCCCGAATACACATGGCTGATGAATTGTCGCTCGTATATGCGCTTAATTTGGTGTGATAGGGGAATCGAATGACAGCGATCGTCATATACACCGGCGATGCGTAATAGCACTACCGGAACATCGCCCCGCTCCCGAAGAATCAGTTCCTCGGTCGCGACCTTGGACTTCGGATAGTCCCACTTCGGCGCAAGGGGCCACCCTTCCCTAATTCGTTCTCCTGGTTCGCACGGCGCATGCACGAGCATGGTGCTGGAAAAGATGAACTGCTCGACCTCAAAATCTCGCAGGGCGTGCAAAAGCCGTTCAGTACCACGCACGGTCACCTGTTCATACAGAGGACTCGGCTCACCGGAAAAGCTGTAATACGCCGCCAAATGAACAACCGTGGTAATTCGTTTGTGTCCGAGCTGGCGGACCATGTCCAAGGCACCCTGGACGCTCTGATCAGAACTCAAGTCGCAATCAATGACGTGTTCGGTATCCGGCGGCGGATGAGGTGGCCCTTCGCGGTCTAACCCCATTTCGATGAAACTGTTTCCTATGCGCTCAATGAACGAACTCCCAATACGACCGCTGCTGCCGGTGATGATGAGGGTGCCCGATACTTTTCCAGTGACCGGTATCTCGTTCATATTCTGATTGGTTTCACTTCTGTCGTCACGGCGCATGACCCGGCCATCTCAATCCACGTATCACCATTAAGGTTCCTCGGATGATGCCTGACTCTTTTGAGGACTGATACCGGTTGCTCTCTTCTTCGCTGACTATCTGCCAGGGTGCAGCTCACCATAAATCTGATGGTGCAGGCACTGGAGACTTCCCCAGGTTTCAGCAACCAGATGGGTCTGGGGAACTCACTAGTTCTCAGGCCACTGACCCATCTCTATGGTCAGACGACATATCGCGCAAGGGCAATCAGGAAGGGAAGGAGGTTGTCATGCGACAAACGGCTCGTCTGTATCCAATTGCTACACATGAAATGCCGTCCCCTATCGGGGAACCACCGGAACCAAGTAAACAATCCCCGCCGCAGGAACCGCCAAATCGACCTCCGCGAAAACCCCGGATTGAGAACCCCTCCTTGCCGGAAAATCCTGGACAGCCGCCCTCGCCTCCGATCCGCGATCCACCCCGCACATGTGGCATTAATGTTTTGGGGACCGATGATCTGGGTTGCGCATAAACCTCTCGGCAAGGCCTCCTGAGAATTCATCCAAACTTATACGACCGTATCTAAGAGAAGTTCAGGTGCAGTCTTGGTGAGATAGTTCCGTGAAGCTAGGGAAACGCCCAGTGTCTCGATCCTTCAGATCCGATCACAATACGCAAAACTCATAGCGCTCCAAATCGAACTCAGACGGAAAGGCATCAAGGTCAGGAGGTGCAATCATGGTCGGTATGAACACGAGAGCCGAAGACGCTGTCATCGAGCTCCTAGCATACAGAGGCCCTTGCACGATGGATGAGGTATTTGCATCGCTGCCCACACATGACGGGCGTGATCTTCTTTCCGCTGTTGGTATGCTATCGCGAGATGGTCGGCTGCTGCTTCGAGGCGACTCCGGTTCCGGCTATCACCTGTTCCTTTCTTCTTCTCCCCCTGTAGAAAGACGGGTGCGCAAGAGGCCCGCTCAGGTGCCTTTTTGCATGGGATGCGGCTACCTCTGTGACGAGATTGACCCAGAGGATGCTCAGGCACCGTGGATTGACGCACACCGTTACCTTAAAAAATATGGCGGAACCTGGATCGAGCTCGATCGGAATGAGGGGTTTTGCCCAACCTGCGCCCGGCTCTTCGCCTGCGCCAGGCAGGGGACATCATTCGCCCACCCCTAGCGGTAGACCAATGAGAAATGGATCGTGTTCTTCGCGCACAGCGGAGGACGGCGAACTGCCCTCTTTGCACGAAACCCGCTCACTGGCGACGAGAGCTGGCGATGACACGATGAGAGACGCCGCATGCACCAGAGAATTGCTACCTACCGCGTACAATTATGCGAAGACTTTACACTGACTGACGCGGCCACCATTGTCGAATATTTGTCGCAGCTCGGCATCAGCCATCTCTATAGCTCTCCGATCCTGCAGGCTGTAACGGGCAGCACGCATGGATACGATGTTCTAGACCACACACGCGTCAACAGCGACTTGGGAGGGGAAGGTGCACTTACGCGATTGGCGCAAGTGCTGTCCCAACAAGGTCTGGGCCTTCTTCTCGATATCGTGCCCAACCACATGGCGATCGGCAAAGGTAACCACTGGTGGTGGGATGTGTTGGAGAATGGGCAAGCCAGTCCCTACGCGTTCTATTTTGACGTGGAGTGGGAACCTCCTGAAAACAAATTCCACCACTTGGTGCTTTTGCCGGTACTCGGGGACCATTACGGCAGAATTCTCGATGCACGGGAACTTCAAGTGGAGCGTCAGGGCAGCATGTTTACTGTTCGCTATCATGATCAGGTGTTTCCATTGTCCCCCCGTTCTCTCAGCCTGGTGCTACAACGGGCCGCTTACCATATGGACAGGGACCAGTTGGAATTCTTTGCAGGCGCACTGGATCAGCTCCCCTCTTCGCGAGAGATTGATGAGGCTGCTCTCCGAAGACGTCATCGGGACAAAGTGGTTCTGTTGGCCTTGCTAGGTCGGTTTTTCCAGGAAGAGTGTGCGGCAGCTGCCTCGGTTGATCGGACGATTGAGGAATTGAACCATAATCCGCAAGCGTTACACGAACTACTCGAACGGCAAAATTACCGGTTGGCTTTTTGGCGAACAGCCGAACGAGATTTAGGATATCGACGGTTCTTCGACATTAACACGCTGATCGGATTACGCACTGAAGAGCCTCATGTGTTTGCCGACATCCATCGCCTATTATTCAAATGGCTCACTCCCGACGGACCCGTGGAAGGCGTCCGAGTGGATCATCCGGATGGGTTACTGGATCCACTTCAGTATTTGGAGCGTCTACGCGAGCACCTTCATACGGGGTGGATCGTCGTGGAAAAGATTCTCATGCACGACGAACATTTGCGGAATTCATGGCCTGTATCAGGAACGACCGGATATGATTTTTTGAATCAGGTCACCGGATTGTTCATTGATCCGGATGCCCAGGAGGCACTGACGCGTTTCTACACCGAGTTCACCGGTGAGGCTCGTCCATTCGCCGAGGTGCTTCGAGAAAAGAAGCGGCAGATCCTTCACCAGATGCTCGGCAGCGACGTCAACATTCTGACCTCCATGCTTCTCAAGATCTGTGAGCGCCATATCCATCATCGTGATTATACGCGTCATGAATTGCATGAGGCCCTCCAAGAAATGATCATTGCGTTTCCCGTGTACCGTAGTTACATCCGGCCCGCCGACGACCGCATCGACCCGGAAGACGAAGCGATCGTGATCAGGACAGTACAGAACGTGGGAGCGGATAGACCTGAACTCAATTTGGACCTGCTTCGCCTTGTTGGCGACATTCTTCTGCTGAAGATTACAGGTCCGCTCGAGACTGATTTTGTGGCCCGATTCCAACAGGTGACGGGACCGGCTATGGCGAAAGGTGCAGAGGACACGGCTTTCTATTGTTATCATCGCTTTATCGCGCTCAACGAGGTGGGTGGCGATCCAGGTCGGTTCGGGCTGTCGCTGCAAGACTTTCATAGATGGTGCGGTCGCATGCAGTCGGAATGGCCCAACACGATGCTCAGCACCTCGACACATGACACCAAGCGAAGTGAAGATGTTCGCGCGCGGCTGGTCGTACTTTCTGAAATACCCACCCAGTGGGCCGCCCACACGGCTTCCTGGGCATCACAGCATGCACGTTATTGGAAGACCTGGCTACCTGACAGGAATTTTGAATACTTTTGGTATCAGACACTGGTGGGAACGTGGCCCTTGGAACAGGAGCGAGCCCTCCCCTACTGTGAGAAGGCCATTCGCGAAGCAAAGATGCACACTTCATGGACGCATCCCCAAGCCCTCTATGAGGAGGCGGTCAAGGGATTTGTCCAATGCTTGTATGACGACGAGCAGTTCATAGGCGACCTGACGCGATTCGTCGATGAATTAGACGAGTACGGACTGGCAACCTCTCTCTCTCAGCTCCTGATCAAACTGACCGCTCCGGGCATCCCTGATCTCTATCAGGGGTCCGAGCTCTGGAACTTCACTCTCGTAGATCCTGATAACCGAAGGCCTGTTGATTACGAATTACGTCGCCATTTACTTCAGGAGCTTTTGAGAATGAACCCGTGGGATGTGTGGGGGCGACGCCGTGAAGGACTGCCAAAACTCTGGATCGTACAGAAAACATTACAGCTCCGACGAGAGCATCCCCGGCTTTTTGGTGCTACTGGAAACTACTTCCCCATCCATGCCACTGGACCGAAGAGCGATCATGTCATCGCCTATTTGCGAGGTGGAGAGGTCCTCACTATCGCACCTCGATGGTTCCTCAAACTTGGTGGGACTTGGGACACTACCGCGATAGAGCTTCCGCCAGGTCAGTGGCGACACGTATTTGACGGTCGTAGTTTCACGGGTGGACCTTGTTTCATGAAAGAATTGTTGGACCTGTTCCCGGTCGCGCTCCTTTTTAAGGAAGTGGTAGATTATCCTAGCGACTCTACTGCATCCTCACTTTGTTCACGCACGCCTCACTCCTACTCACCTGTTCACACTAATAAGAGAGTCAACACAACGTGACTTATCTGGTTGAAAGACGATCATGAGCCCGAACTAGTTCGAGTCTACGTGACACAAGAGCTATGGGCTGGAGGAGTTTTTCTCACGACTAGGTTGGAGAACTTGAACTGATTTTCTCCCCATTTTATGGACACCTGGTTGTACGACAGCCGCCATCGCTTCATACTCGGCCGGGGAGTGATACCCAAGGGTCGAGTGGCGCCGCAGCCGATTATAGAACACCTCAGTATATTCGAGGATATCCTGTGCCGCTTCGGCTCGCGTGGTGGAGTGCCGATGATAGACGAGATCACGCTTGAGTGTCCCAAAGAAACTTTCCACGCAGGCGTTCTCTCAACAATTCCCTTTGCGGCTCATGCTGGGATGAGGCCGGACTCACCGAGCAACCGCTGATAGTTCGTGGCGTCAAACCACTAACTTAGCAACTGGATGAAACATTCGCCCTATGCGACTAGCTCATCCCCAATAATCTCACGTCGATGGTTTAACCCTGCGCTTGATACCGAAATCAGGCTTTGATGGGCCATCGGAGCACACACCGCTCCCTAAATGCATCGACTGAGACACTCCCAACCTTGAATCAGCCATTCTACTTACATATTCGGAAATCTATCTACTAAGAGGTGATGATTGAGCAAGGGTTCTTGCTAGTGTCCGTTTTCTTCATATGAATAATAATGATCTCTAGCAGAACAGAGCCCCCCGCAACAAGTCAGACTAAATATGAATTATCTGAGGAGGTGCCATGCATAGCAGAAACACGATCCCCTCTCGCAGACAACAGCTAGACACGCGACTGCTGCGACCTATCTGGGACAGACGAGGCGGTGGGCACCGTACTCCCGCCATGAGTCGGAAGCTGGCCGGTAGCCGAAAAACGGCTCGACACATGCATCAACCGCAGCCTATTCGACATTGGTTTCGCAGGCTTGTGCTCGGGCTTAACCCCACTGCCATTAGTCAGTTCGGCGAGGTGCGTCCCTCAGCGTCTCTCATTCTGTTTCACATCAGTAAAGCACCGGTTTCGTCGCGGCAGAAGGGCGACGTTATAGATGCTATCACCGTGAAACAAGTCACACGCATGGTATCACCTCTTGTTAAACGATCCGAAGCTGTTGTCGCCTGGTATGGATCAAACGAATTCGCGGTCCTGTTGCAGCGAATAGATTTTAAAGGTGCCGTTCAATTGATTGAAAAGATGAATCGTCGCTTGCAATCGGTAGGGCTGGCCTTATCATCTTACAGCGAACCACTGACTATCCTTCTTGGTGTGACTTATAACTCATCTCACCCCACTTCCTCCGAGCACGTTCTTTTCGTCCCAAATCAGGCAATAGATCATGACTATCTTCGTGATCCAGCGCGGGAATGTTTATAACAGAGGGGGCTCCTGAAATTCGGACAGTATGCTAAGTGGTAGCCTGGCTTCACCAACGCCACCAGGTGGTGGCGAACCAAAGGAGCGAGGCGATGAAGAGAACGAGACGCAATCACAGGGCCATCTTCAAGGCGCAGGTCGCCTTGGCGGCGGTCAAAGGCGAGAAGACGCTGGCCGAGTTGGCCGAGGAATTCCATGTCCACCGCACTCAGATCACTGAATGAAAGCAACAACTGCTGGCATGGGCTGCAGACGTGTTTGGCGGGATGAAGGCTCCATCAGAGACGCCGGATCTCAAGACGCTGCACGCGAAGATCGGGCAACTGGCCCGGGAGAATGATTTGTTAGAAGGGGCGCTCACTAAGCCGGGCTTGCTGAGCGTAACGCGATGATTGACTGCACGCACTCGTTACGGGTCGTCCGTCAATGCCAGCTGCTCGGCGTGGCGCGCTCGACGGCCTACTATCACCCCACGCCAGCATCAGATCCGGTGTTCGCACTGATGCGGCGGATTGACGAGCTGCATCTGCGGTATCCGTTTGCTGGCGCCCGGATGTTGCGCGATCTGCTCCGGTACGAGGGGCACGCCATCGGGCGGCGGCCGGTGGCCACACTGATGCGCTGCAGGGGCATCACCGCCGTGTATCGCACGCCCTGCACCACGCAGCAGCATCCGGCCCATCGGATATACCCCTATCTCCTGCGCGGTCTGCACATCGTTCGCCCCAACCACGTCTGAGCCACGGATATCATCTACATTCCCATGCGTCGAGGCTTCGTGTATCTCTTCACCGTCCTCGACTGGGCGAGTCGCCGAGTGTTGGCGTGGCGACTCTCCAATACGCTGACCACGGACTTCTGCCTCGACGCGGTGCGAGAGGCAAACACGCAGTATGGCTACCTGGAGATCTTCAACACGGATCCAGGCTGCCAGTTCACCAGCCTGGAGTTTGGAGTTCACAAGCTTGCTGAAAGTCCATGGTATCCAGATCAGTATGGATGGCCGCGGCTGTTGGCGGGATCACGTCGTTGTGGAACGCCTCTGGCGGAACCTCAAGTATGAAGAGGTCTATCTCGAGACGGTTCATCACGCGCAGCAGGGTCTCGAACGCTACGTCCAATTCTATAATCAAGTCAGCCCGCATCGCGCGCTTGACGAACGCACGCCCGATCGCGTGTACTTGGAGAACCGGCCTGCATAGCCTTCCGCTGCGTAGGCCCTAACCGTCAAGCGCCACGTATGAGCAGGCAGAACCTGCCCAATCAAGCGGAGCCACCTCTACATGGAGCTGCAACCCGACATCTGGGATACCGCGCTAGGGGGGGAATGGGGCTTGTCACTGGAACATCAAGTCTCCATTCACCTCACTGGGGAGCGCTCCGGGTAAAATCTCGTCGAGCGTTGATTGGTTTGCCGACAAACGTATTGCTGCGTATAGGCACGCCCCATGGCGCACGCTCTCTAGGATGCAATCCTATTCAACATGATCTCCCACTAATGCATAGTCTCGCTTCTTATGTTACCAAAACCTCGACGAGATTTTGGCAGTATGACCTGATTGTATCATCCGGACTCAGCCTCGTGACACCAGCAAGTTAATTACCCTGCTTCAGTAGACTCACAAGATCTTCAGCATGCTCTTCTTCTTTTGCCAAGATCTCCTCTAATAGACGTCTTGTGGTCGGATCATAATCCTGGAGAAATCCAATAAGGTCTCGATAACTATCTATGGCGATTCGCTCAGCGATAAGGTCTTCCTTAATCATGTCCTCAAGCGTCTTCCCCTCGACATACTCGGAGTGACTTCGACTCAATATTCCATCGGGCGAGAAGTTTGGTTCTCCTCCCAATTGAACGATTCGCTCCGCGAGCTGGTCCACATGAAGTTGCTCTTCAGAGGCATGTTGTAAAAACTCCGCTTTGACACTCTCTGAACTTAATCCCTGCGCCATAAAGTAATGTCGCCGATACCGCAGGACGCACACAATTTCTGTGGCCAACGCCTCATTTAGAAGTTTTACCACCATGTTCGGGTCTCCACGGTATCCTTCTGTAATGGCCCCTTCTTCTATCTGCTTTCGAGCGCGCTGCCTGAGTGTCTTCACATCCGTCAAGAATGGAGTTTCCGTCATGTTTGCTTTGTTTGGTGTCATCTGTGTCTCCTTGAAGAATGCACTTCCTCATAAACTCATGAACAATCGTGTGATGCAGAGTGCCTATCCCGGAAAACTTGCTTCGAAGATGGGGCATGGCCTAAGATCGTCTCGCACAATCGATCTCAAATTCTCATGCCCTTTACCTGCCGCTCAGCCTCAAGCCAATGCTCCAGGTCGTAACCATTTTTGAAACCACTTGCTTCATAAATTAGGAACGCTTTTCTCGCGATTTTATGATGCAGATCTTCCTCCGACTGGAGACCCGAGCTCCCATTTACCATAGTAGCGAATGTTTGTGCTTCCTCGGATAACACGTGAGATTTTAAGGGGCCATCAGCATCATCGTTTCCCTCGAACTCCTCCGTGGTCCTTGGATCACGGTTCTCCATGATCCGAGGCTTCTTATTCGCGGCTTTCGAACTCACGCGTGGCATGGTTTCCCTCCTTGTGAAATGTATTTTCGCCGCATACTCACTATTTCGTCGGTACGAGCACGATCTCAACCCGGCGATTTTAGGCTTTACCAGCAGACGTGCTGTTATCGGCGATAGGACTGCACTCCCCATATCTTTTGATCTCCATTCTCTCTGCCGCAATCCTTCCAGCAAGCAAGATGTTGTGGACGGACCGAACACGCGACTCCGAGAACGATAAATTAGACTCGCTCGACCCATCTGAATCGGTATGGCCTTCAATGAGAAGATGTTGATCCGGTACGACTGCTAGTGCCTTCGCAATCTTGGCGACCTGCATGTGCATCCCAGGATTATCTGCTGGATGCGAGCAGAGTTTATTTGCTGATTTTTAAGACGGCAAGCGATCTCCCTTCCAAGTGGTACGATTCGCTTAGTGTTTTCGGGGAACCACGGAATGGTGTGTTCACCTGAGACGTGTCCAGAACAAGTTGCCAATTTCGGTCTGGTACGTGTTTCGGAAGTATAAAGGTAATCGCTTCATGATGCGCATTCATGAGGAGAAGAAAAGTATCATCGCAGATCGCATTGCCGAGATGGTCTTTCTCCTCAATATGGTCTCCGGCAAGACGCACTCCCAGACAACGCACATACCCTTGTTGCCAATCAGAGTCCGTCATTTCTTCGCCATCTGGTCGTAACCACGACAAATCTTTTACCCCGGCACCATAAATGCTGCGCCCTTGAAAAAACTGACGCCGCCGAAAGACCGGATGAGAGGCGCGTAGCCGAATGAGCGTTTTCGTAAATGCAAGCAGAGCGCGATCCTCCTCCGACCATTCCCAATTGAACCAGCTTGTCTCATTATCCTGACAATAAGCATTGTTGTTGCCGTGTTGTGTCCGACCCATCTCGTCGCCACCGCAAATCATCGGCACGCCTTGAGAGAGCAGCAACGTCGTTAAGATATTCCGTTTTTGTCGCTGCCGTAGCTCTTGAATGGACTGGTCCTCTGTCGGGCCTTCAGCGCCACAATTCCAACTATGATTATCGTTTGATCCGTCCTTGCTGTCTTCCTGGTTGGCTTCATTATGCTTGTGGTCGTACGAAACGAGATCCTCCAAGGTAAAACCGTCGTGAGAGATGACGAAATTGATGCTCGCAAAGGGGCGTCTTCCGTTGACTTCATAGAGATCACTGCTACCTGAAAGACGGTACCCTAACTCGGTGACCTGGCCTCCATCTCCCTTCCAATACCGCCGAATCGTATCGCGGTATTTGCCGTTCCACTCAGCCCATCCAGCAGGGAAATTGCCAACCTGGTAGCCCCCTTCGCCGATATCCCAAGGTTCAGCGATGAGCTTGACCTGTGACAGCACGGGATCCTGCTGAATAATATCGAAAAACCCTCCCAGTCGATCGACGTCGTGCAATTCACGGGCGAGCGCAGATGCTAGGTCGAAACGAAACCCGTCCACATGCATCTCCAGCACCCAGTATCGTAGACTGTCCATAATGAGTTGGAGTGTTCGCTGATGTTGAACATTCAGCGTATTGCCGGTGCCCGTGTAATCCATATAATAGCGGGGCTCATCTGCTTTCAAACGGTAATAGGCCGCGTTGTCGATCCCGCGAAAGCATAGCGTAGGGCCGAGATGGTTCCCTTCAGCCGTATGGTTGTAGACCACGTCGAGAATCACTTCGATACCTGCACTGTGCAGTGCCTTCACCATGGTCTTGAACTGATTGACTCCGACCTCAGGTTCGGCAGCATAGCGCTGCTCCGGAGCAAAAAATCCTATCGTGTTGTAGCCCCAATAGTTGTTCAGGCCGCGATCGAGCAAATGCTTATCGTTCACAAACGCGTGAACCGGCATCAACTCAACCGCAGTAACCCCCAGCCTCTGTAGATATTCGATAACCGGCCTTGTGGCTAACCCCGCATAGGTACCACGTAGAGGAGCCGGCACCAATGGATGACGCATGGTAAATCCACGCACGTGCATTTCATAAATGACGGTATCGCTCCATGGCCTACGCAGAGGACGATCGTCACCCCAGGTGAACGCCGGTTCGATCACTACGGACTTCGGCACGTCCGCGGCATTGTTCCGCTCGTCAAATGAAAGGTCTCCTTCGGGATCACCTAGCCGGTATCCAAACATCGCATCGGACCACCGCAATGGATTGTGCACGGCTTTGGCGTAGGGGTCGATTAGGAGTTTATTGGGATTGAAGCGATGACCGCTCATCGGCTCGTAGGGACCGTGAACACGGTAGCCGTACAACTGGCCAGGTCGCACCTCCGGCAGATAAACATGCCATATGTGATTGGTGCGCTCCTCGATACGGATTCGGTGACTTTCCTTGTCCTGATCACCTCGGTCAAATAGGCAGAGCTCCACGGCAGTCGCATTTTCTGAGAATAATGCAAAGTTGACCCCATCGCCATTCCAGGTCGCTCCTAATGGGTATCCTGAACCAGGACGAGTTTTTAGTGGCTCCATATGCCCTCAGTAAACATTCGGAGCAGTCTCTGTATATTGACCGCAACGGTCACCCGAAGCCCAACCTATGGCTACAAATGCCTTCACACAAGATGATTGATCATGAGGGAACCACATCCAGGAACCCTTCGTTGAAAATTACTTGGAGGTTGGACAAAGGACTACTGGAAGAATCCCTAGTTTTTCTGTTTCGACTGGGTTTTCACGACAGGTTGTCCGCTGCGCGACACTTTGTTCAATCGAGAGAGAGGGAGTCTAAGAGGAGAAGCTGGTATGCGAAATGAAAGTAACTAAACGCAACTATATGTCCCTACCCGGTGGCAACACACATGTTCACACCGAATTCAAGCCTTTCTAATGTACAGAGCCTTGTTAGGAGCAACCAACTGACTCGAGATTGATGTGTGCAGCGACTCTTGTTTCATAGTTCATGTAATGGCCTACAATTTGCCTTCACACCGAAAGCGCAGGCGACAGCAGAACGGTCGGATATAACCACTCCGACCAGGTAAGGATGGCAATGACAAGATTCCGCCAATCCTACTGACCATGGACACAATGCACTAAAGCAGGTCCGAAGAGATGCGACGAAAAAAACGGAACAGCCTCACAGGAAAACTAAACAAACACGCAGATGTAATCGGCCCATCGAAATCCCATCGTGTTGGGGGCAGCGTGTCTCCTAAGCGCAGTTCGAAGGTTATGCGAATCTCCCATAAATCTAGGTCCAAGCAGCCAGGCAATAGTCGTTACACCACTGACTGACCCCATAAGCTAGCCATCAGACCGACCATCGCGCTTGTGGTTCCCACCTCGCGGGATCGCCTAGGGTTTTATATAGCTACTTGCTGAGCAGAATCATGATGTACTGGAGATATGAGCCCTGACCAGCAAACCGAACGTCCAGGCCCGGATCCAGGTCCTGATCCGATCCCCCCTGCTCCAAGCCCGTTTCCAACCCCGCAACCGCCCATTCCCAACCCTCAACCACAGCCACCCTTCCCACCGATTCGACCCTCGATTCCGCAATTACCTCAACGAATATTAATCCGCCACATGTTCCCAGCCACTTGCCTGAATGACAGACCACACACTAGATTGCTTACCGATTACTCCCAGTTTGCTTCGATTACATGAGACATTGTCGGATGCAGACCAACTCGCGTACTCAACGAGCTTTTGGAAACAGAACAGACTCCATGCAGCGCCGAACTGACCGCTTTGTGTGACTCAGTACGGCAACTGCAGACGGTCCGAGGAAAGCCGCGGTGAATGATTCGGTCGGCGCTACCATGGCATCAAGTGCCCGGCGTGAGTTGCCCTGTTCTCTGGAGCCACACAGGAAGGAGGACACAGGATGAGTCCAGATCTCGCAAAGGTCAGAATGCTGGCCAAGGATCTCCGGAAGCTACCTCCCCCTAGCCCTCGCGAAAAACTTGGAGGTTACGTCATTGTCATTGCGGCGCGCTGCACCGACAAATGCAGGGCGTTCCTTCTGAACATGAATGGCGAGTACAACCACTGGCCGACCCGAGCATCACAGGAAGTCCGTAACACTGCATCTACAAGTATACAGGTTGGCGTGCGCGCATCTCTATGATCATGGATCGCGACCGCGCTATCGACATCCTAATGCGATCGGTTGATCGGTGTGCTTTTCTCATTCGGGTCTAATTGGCGGTGCTCGGATGGGTGCACATCAATGACGTTTCCTGCTTCATTTATCTCCGCCGTAACCGTCGAGCCGTCGCGAACAGAGGCCGACATTTCTCGTTTTTCAAGAGGAAAAGACTGCTCGCCTTGCGACGTCCTCAGTGTAATGGTTCCCTGCCGAAGTCCAACCGACACCACCTCTCCAGTGATATATCGATGTGTGCCTTTAGTTCCCTTCGGATGAATCTCAATGACAGCGTTATTCTCATCGATCACAACCGTCACTTCTTCTCCCATTTTGGGTAACTCATGCCCGTCCCTGAGTGCCCGGTTTTTATTCAGTTGGTATACAGTGCCATCCGGCATTACCTTTACCGCCGGGGCGCCAGCTTTCTCGACGACGATGCCTTGAAGGCTTCGGTGAAGTTTTGACGTCGGCTCTTGAGCCCATCCCAACTGCGCAGACACCAGTACTGACACAACAAGACTCATGACAGAACACACCATATGATTAAGCATCGCAACCCTCCTGTTAACATCTGAATTGAGAATACGCCGCGTCGCCGATACTTCAACTCGCCATTTCCCTAGCATTGTTCGTTCAAGCTGAGCCGTACCGCCGCTTCCCCCTGTGCCTTTAATTGCAGTTTGGTCGACACAGTCATCGGGGAAGAGCCAGGCGGAAAATAAATGCGAGCGTTCGACTGAATTGAACCTGAGCCAGCATGGACAAAGTGGGATACTGGATCCCTCAACTCATGGGCACTGAACGCATATCTCCACTATGAGCATGTCGAGCTAGCACTGAGAAAGCTGTCATCACAGCGGCTCCTCTGTCGACACGCCCACGAAGTAAAGGTGTTTTTCTCCGGTGAGATGCTGTGGCTGCACGATATAGTCGCCCGTCATCGAGGGCATCCAGATAGATGTTGCCACCTCCATATTTCCTCCCGTCATTGCCCAAGCGAGGCCACCCACAATCCCTCCGCCGATCGCATAAGCCATTTTTGCAGCACCATATGGAACGGTGAGAATCCACGAGGCCGCCTGGAGACCGGCCGTCTCAGGGCTGGATGGACTGAATGAATTGGGCTGGTTCGATTGCGATGGACTTGTGTCGGAAACATCTCCGCCATGAACCAAAGCAAATTCCCCTGTCAAAACCAGAAGTGTGCAGAAGCCCACCCCAGCAAAAAGTAGCCGTCCAATCTGCATCCAAAAAAGGTGATCATTGCTCATGGCTGTTCTCCCAGATGAGCCCTACGCGACATGGGGAAACCTGCTCAGTCATGTCGAGAACTCCGTGCATCGTTCCTTCTGCAGTTAGCTCGCTCGTCGCAATGTCGAAACACTGATCTTCCTGTACTATGAAACAGTTCCTCTGAATGTCTCACAGCTGGAAACAACCCTGGATGAGCTCCCGGTTACAGGAATCGAGGAAACGAATCAGCGGACCGGATGCCAGATCACCAGGTGTTACCTGGTGATCTGACAGGCGGCTCGATGGGGGTGGAGGAGGGCAACTATTTCCCTCCGCACGGATGCTCCGGTATTCGTTAAAGTCCAGCTCATCCGGACTCAATCGTTACGCTGCAAGGTCGTCGTATGACCCTTGTCCGTCACATAGGCTTTGACCATATCACCTGGTACCACTTTATCGAGTTTCGTACTCTTATCGACATGGATCCTATGCTGTCTCCCATCGTCATCCTTTATGGAGTAGTATTCTCCCTCTATGCTCATCAAGGTGCCCTTGATCGTATCTTTCGTCAGACGCTCTTTAATGGTAGGAGTTGCTTCTTTCTCAGCCATTGAATCCGCTGCGTAGGTCATACCGATTCCGGCCCCCAATAATGCAACTGTCAGTATTGATGTGAGTGTTGTTTTCATAGAACCTCCGTGGATGATGAAGTATTGAACTGTTGACTAACTGTCGCATGAGACCAATGAATCGGGAGCTGGAGAAATCCCTTGGTCAAGGCTGATGAAGCTATGGCGTCTAGAGTTGCTCTCTGCTCCTTGACCATTTTGCCTCGGGGTCTCCTTTATGAATCCAACTTCGTACATGTCTATTACACGTCCATGTTGTTCCGCTCGCCTACCGTCCGACGCCTCCACCCGAGGACCCCGTGCCGCCGGATGAACCAGTTCCTGGCGTGCCCATAGGTCCCGATCCCGTACCCGGTGCCCCCATGTTGCCTGACCCGGTTCCCGGCGTGACCATGCCGCCGGACGAACCGGTTCCTGGTGTGCCCGTGGTTCCCGATCCCATGCCCGGTATTCCCATATTCCCTGAACCAGTTTCTGGCGTGCCCATGCCACCAGATGAACCAGTGCCGGACATCCCTCTACCGTCCTGGCCAGTTCCAAGTGTTCCCGGGTTGCCTGGGGTAACAGTACCGGGCGATCCGACGGACCCTGATCCGGTGCCCGATCCGCTTCCTGATTGACTCCCCATCGTGCTACCGGATTGGGACCCACCAGCTACAGTGATGCTGTTGGCGAATATCAGTATTCCTCCTACCATCAGCATGTACGCGTACATGCAATTGATCTTCATCTCATGTTCTCCTTTTTGTGCATTATGGTGGTTGGCCAAAAGTCGCTTGTAGCCAGATTCGATCTCCGCATGTGTATTTGGTAGCGGATTAAAACGTCGTGTAGTACTGGGGCAACACCTAGGATCAACTTTCGCACAGCTCGCACAGTCAATAGTGGGACGGAGGTAATTTCTCGCGTTGATCCGCGGCAGAAAAGACACACTGTGTCATTCGCGCACGATATCCGTGGCAGGCGGACTCATCAATATTCACAGTGTATCCCTAGCGATCAATGAAGTCCTGATCAAAAGTCCTGACTCACAAGAGGGAACAAGGGAATAGCCTAGTTATAGAATATGGTAGTCCCATGCCATCCTAAGTAATGGAGCACATGACGCATAAACAACGTCGTAAATAATTCCTCTTCCCCCCGGAACTTAGTATTGGGAGTCGATTGTAAGAATGGAGTCCCGCCAAGCCACAACAATTGTTTCAGCAACTCGAACCTCTAAGCCTCAATATTGTGAGCGCACCGGGAAAAGCATGTGGCCGACTCACAGGGCTCGATAGGCGTTTCCCCTCGATGCACGAGAGCATGTATGGATGATGCCGTGAATAGGCAGGCTAGGCGGTCAACCGATTCAGAGGTGGTTCGTGTTCGTCCACATTATTGCTGATTACGGAGCCAGCGATCTTGCCGTCGCGGAAGTCGTGCGGCGGATTAAGCTTTATCTGCCGGCTGCAGAATCCCTGCTAGTACCGGTGCCCTGGATTAATCTGCAGCCAGACCGAACCTGGGGATGACGCTCATGAAGGCTTTCGTTCTTTACATCCTAGCCACGTTTATCACGGGATGCGCACTTGAACAAGAAGTGTCACGCACTCCTCGGACGGCAGTTGAGCAGGTGCTGTTGACTCAGGCGGTCGCGCAAGCTCTTGAGAGTTTATCGGTTCGACTGCCCGATGGAGTCAATGTGGATGTGGATGCGACCGGACTCGAAAATGATCGCTCCCGGCTTCGCATGACGAATGCGGACCTCGGTGCGATGGATCGTCCGTCCCGAGATATTTTATACATTCGAGATCTCGTGGCAGCCGAATTGGGACGAAGAGGCTATCGCATCTCCGCACGTGACACTGAATCCCCCTATTTGGTTCGCGTGATGGCGGAGTCCTTCGGGACGATGCAAGGCACTGTATTCGTCGGCATGCCGCCGGTGCAGAGCGTGTTGATTCCCTTCTCGCTCCCCGAGCTTACGCTCTACAAGCGCCAGAACCAGAGCGGCTATGCTCGGCTGCATGTAGATGTCTACGATAATCGGACCGGTGAGTTTCTCGGTTCCAGTCCCAAACTGGTCGGGCGAGCGTTTTATAATCAGTATACGGTGCTGATTTTGGCGACGTGGTACCGCACCGATGTGACGGCCCCACCGGTAGCGGGCGACTAAAGGTGCCGCTCCGCCACCGGTGCTGACATGTCTGTGGTAAGGAAAGAAGCGCCCCCTCATCGTCGCCATGCTTTTCTATCTCTTAGAAAAGAGCTTCTTGCCTCCAGTGAGTTTGGTCACAACGGTCTCCTTGCGTTTCATCACAGCCGTCTCAAGCGTCTCCCAGTCGATATCGCTCTTTTGCGCTGCGGGTAACATCTCTCCTTCTTCTTCCTCGATATGGTGCTTTACCAGCTCGCCCAGAACTTTGAACTTGGCCTGAAAGACCACATCCTTGGCTTTGAGCTTCTTGAGTTCTTTGATCAGGACGTGGACGAGATGGTGTTCCTCGACTGCCTCGTTCATCATCTCATCTTCGTCGATGTGCTCTCGAATGGCCGGGTAGATGAGTTTTTCTTCCAGGTCTGCATGGACTTCGAGCTCCATAATGGCGGTAGCTGCGATGTCCGCCTGTTCTGAACCTTCGGCGGTTTCGAACTTTTCAAACAGTCCTTTCACCTTCTCATGATCCTCTTTCAACATGTCTATCACTCCTATTGCCAATGCTGTTTTGCCTGCCATAAGTCCTCCCATATTTAATTAAGGTGATTCGGTGATCGACAGCCTAATTTCCCTACCCTAACGGCTTTTCGATTGCCGTCATACTAGGCAGACCCCTAAGAGAAGCAGATTAATGGCTCTCGATAGTTTCTGGATGGAGTAAGACGCGAGGGACCGTCGCCGCCCAGATCGATACCCCGCTCATCAGCCATGGGCAATAGGATGAGGGTAGTCGAGTGCTTAGCATAATGGTGTGATGAAACATGCGGGCGTGGATCGAGCGACGGTGACCGTATCGCTGGGTCACGACAATGTCTTGCGGTCTTGCGAGTGGCGGTAGACGACAGAGGCAGAGGCTCACCTCCCGAGGTCTTGCAACTCCCAGCGGAACCAGGACATCTGGGGCTCGTCAGCATGCGAGAGCGTTTCGGCGCCATGGGTGGCCGAGTTGATCTGGAATCCCTGCCGGGGAAAGTCACGACGGTGACGCTGGTATTGCCCTTGACAGTCTGTGGTGGGGGTGACCTAAGGCATCCTTCTGACCACAAGCTGGCTTGAAGTCTGAGGGAACCTCTGGTTTACCTTGCCGACTTGCGTGAGGATCGGATCAGCGACAGGCCAATCACCACGAGTCCAATCCACCAGGGGTGTTGCTCAACGGATCCCGACGAGGGAGCTCGTGAAAGAGGGGCTCCGACCCCGGCGAGGGATCCGGAGTCTGTGTGCCTGCCGGCATCTCTACCGAGAGACAGGGGACTCACAACTCCGGCATCTTTTACTTTTTCGGGATCCTCGACCACTGCATTTTCTGAAGGGACAATACGCGCCCCGACGCTATTCGCATAGACTTGCGTAAATTCAGCGCCAAACAACAGGATCTGCGCAGAGTAATAGACCCAGACGAGAACGATCACAAGGGATCCTGCCGCCCCATACGCAGAGCCCACGTCGCTCTTCCCGAGATACATTCCGATCGCGAATTTACCTATTGTAAAGAGCAGCGCAGTCAGAGCCGCGCCCACCCACACATCACGCCACGCTACCTGCGCATCGGGAAGCACCTTGAACATTAAGGCAAACAATCCGGTGATCACGACAAGCGAAATGAGGAGCTCCGATCCTTGCAGTACAAACTCAGGAGCTGGAAGCCACCCCCCAAACCATTTCCCGAATGCTGCCAACGCGGCGCTCAGAGCAAGAGACACCAGAAGCAAAAATCCGGTTCCGAGGAGGGCGGCGACAGACAGGAATCGATCATGAATAATTCCCCACAGTCCACGACCCTCTTTGGGCTTGACTCCCCAAATCGAGTTCAAAGAATCTTGGAGTTGCGCAAAAACCCCAGAGGCTCCCAAAAGCAACGTTCCGGTGGCGAGAACGGTCGCGACGATCCCGGTCGAGGGTTCACTCGCCCGTTGAATCATCTCCTTGATGGCCTCCGCGCTTTGCGGCCCCACCAAACTTCCAATCTGCCCGAGGATGTAGCCTTGCCCGACCTCGCGGCCAAATATTAATCCGATTATTGCAATGATAACGACGAGCAATGGCACCAACGAGAGGACGGTATAATAGGCCAGTGCCGCTCCATGACGCGGGACCTTATCATTGTTCCAAGCGGTAAAGGTGTCTCTGAATAATGTCCATAGTTGACTGGGTTTCAGCATCGTCCTCCACGACTGGGGCATGACGTTTCGTCGCCTCCTGAGTTCGCCTTATTTCTTTATGCATAACGTCAAGACTCCCCTAATCTCATCATGAGGTGGGGTAGTGAAACACCTGGGAGAAGCCCCTGAGGAGACGCCACGGTATTTCTGGTCGAGTGAAATTCCAAGCAGTGCGGTAACTGGTGCCAGGGGGTCTTACCAGTTATTCGCAATCGATAAACCGCTTAGACTCCCCCTTAACTCCTATGAATGTCCCGGCCATGCCAAAAAGGTTCTGGTGGGTGGCTATTCCCCTTGGTCTTCTATCGGGGATAGTGATTGCGCTTACCTTCATCAAAGAGCCTCTGCGGGTCTATGCCGAGCGCGAGACGAACCACCGCTTGCCGGCCTATACCGTCCATATTGGCGCCCTCGACCTGCATCCGATGAGTCTCTCCTTGGATCTCGAAGACCTCATCGTACGGCAAAAAGATCACCCCGACCCACCGATCGTCACCGTTGCGAAGATGCATGGTAGCCTCCGGTGGAGCGCCCTATTATCCGGCCGTATCGTGACCGACCAATCGATCGAGCATCCGGTCATTCACGTCACTCGTCCGCAAGCGGCGAAGGAACTGGAGACCTCACCGGAGCAGAAGCAAAGTTGGCAGGAACTCCTTTTCGCCATGCATGAGGTTAAGCTCAACGAAGTCCGCATCAGGAACGGCGAGGTGACGTATCGTGAAAACCCGACCTCCAAACCTCTTCATATCACCGAGCTCAATGTTCAGGCCCAGAACATCCGCAATGTGCGATCGGCGCTCTCTCAATATCCTTCGCATTTTCAAATCGACATGGTGGTCTTCGGCACAGGACGCTTACACGTAGACGGTCATGCCGATTTTTTCGCCGAACCTTCCATGGCGGTCAATGCAGACGCGACCCTGACCGACATCACACTCGTAGACTTATTACCGCTGACCGCCCAACGTCAACTCCATCTGTCACAGGGACTTCTCTCCGCAGAAGGCCATATGGAATATGCGCCAACGGTGCAACGGGTGCGATTGAAAACGTTGACCGTACGCGATGTGAAAGGGGATTTTGTTCATACCGACAAGACGCAGAAGAAAGAAGAGGATACGGCCCAAAAGGTCGCCAGGGCGGCCGAAAAAGCCTCCAACCATCCCACGCTTCTGTTGCGAATCGATCGAGGAAAGATTGAGCACAGCGAGTTTGGGCTGGTCAACAAGGCGAGTGCCCCTTCTTATCGGGTGTTCATGACTGATATGGATATCGACCTCGAAAACTGGAGCAACCAGCTAGCAGAAGGGACTGCGATCGTCAGACTGCATGGCCTATTGATGGGATCTGGCGAAACCCACATCTCGGGAGCCTTTCGACCTGAGACGAAGTCCCCCGACTTTGACTTGAGCGTAAAAATCCTCAGAACTCCAGTCAAATCCCTGAATCAGTTGCTGCGGGCATACGGCGGGGTGGATGTCGCCACGGGAGTCTTCTCCGTGTATAGCGAGATGACGGTCAAAAACGGTAAGGTGAAGGGCTATCTCAAACCTCTCTTCAAGGATGTCAAAGCGTACGACCCGGCGCAAGATCAGGACAAAGGTCTCTTACAAACGATCTTTGAAAAAACGATTAATGTGGCCGCGGCCCTCCTCAAAAATACCCCTCGGCAGGAAGTGGCGACGAAAGCCGATGTGTCGGGACCTGTCGAAAACCCACAGGCGAGTACGTGGGAAATGGTCATGACCCTCTTTCAGAACGCTTTTTTCGACGCGGTGCTGCCAGGGCTGGAGGGCCGGCTCAAGAAAAACTCGTAAACCTATCGAGCTCTTTGTGGACGTCGCGTATCTCCGGTTATAATTATACGAAATAAGAGGTGACTCCTATCTGGCCAAATTGGCTGGGACAGTAACGTCGCGTCGCGATAACGGAAATGCCGGCGGGATGTTATGTTGTGGCTTGAGTATCGAAGTAATGCTTCTGCCTCGATTTACATCCTGGTGATACCCGGATACTTGTGCCGTATCCTTCTTTCAATGCGGATCGGCCGCAACGTAACCTTCCCGGCCGAAAGACCTTTCGGAACTACACATCGAGCACCAAAAACACTTCATGAGGCTCAAAGTGCATCGTTAATGGGCGCTTAGAGATTTCGCCAGGCCTGCCAGGGCGCTTTCAGTTCCCCCAGATCCACCGTGACGGTGGTCGTCCATTTCGCCCGCTGGCCCATCAGCTCACCTGCACCAATCCCAGTCGAAACGCCTTACACCCCTCACCGACCGGTGTCTGATTCTGGTTATTTGATGGTCAAAGCACATGCGCACAAGAATACGATAAACCCATAATGTAAGACAACTACGGGCAATAGCCATATCCTGCAACCTCTTCAAATCGGTCTTACACCATGCCTACGACGATACGGATATCAGACCACCGATCAACCGTTCGCACTGGGCGAAGGACGCCAGAAACGGCCCCGGATCGGCCGGGCAGGGGCGTCTCCGGCAAGTGGAACAGGCTGGCCTTAGGAGTCGGCTGGTCCAGTTTCTAGCAACTCAGGGGGACCCATTTGAGAGGAGTTCACTTCTTGTTATCCTGTGACAGAGAGGATAGCTGTGTGCCCTCTCTCGCGTTTAGGTGACCACCATGCTCATGACCGGGACAAACAGTCTTCGATGCCTTCTGGCACTCGGCTTGATGAGTGGGCTCGTGGCCTGTGGCAGCTTCGCCAACTGCTTCAATAGTGGGTTCGCTCCCGCCGCCTGTGGCGGGGGGTATAGCGAGAGCGACGTGTCTTCCCTATCGCAGCCCACAGCCACTTCGTCGGAAGGTCGCTGGACGGGTACAACTTCTACCGGCCGCACCGTTGCTGGGCTAGTCCTCGAGGACGACTCGTATTGGCTATTCTATTCGGCAAAAGATCAGCCCAACATCCTGGCAGGACTGATTCAGGGAACTGGCACGTCACACTCCGGCTCCTTCGACTCCTCAAATACGAGAGATTTTAATGTGGAAGGCACTGCCATTCGCGCGGCGACGATGCGTGGCAGCTATGTACCGAAGAAGACCTTTGACGGGACGATCGCCTACGTCACGGGTGACATCGAGAGCTTCACGAGTACATACGATGGGGACTCTGATTCGGCCACGAATGTAACTCAGGTGGCCGGGAGCTATTCAGGACTTCGTATCGACAACCACCAGGTCACCGTGACCGTTGATGCAGCCGGGACGCTTTCCGGTGATTCGACAGATGGCTGCACGGCTACTGGGACCTTGTCTCCTCGTGCAACGGCCAATGCGTTTCATACCTCGGTGACATTCGGAGGTGACACCTGTCGTCATGGAACCGAGACGGTCAATGGGGTCGCCTTTTATGATGCCGTAACACAACGGCTGTACAGTGCGGCGCTCAACGGTGCCAGGACCCGCAGCTTTCTCTTTCTCGGCATGAAGCAGTAAGCCTCACCGGTTTCATGTTCCGCCAGGGTGTCGTTTCTGACGGGGGCAGGATGTGATCACATCATGCCCTCTGAACGGATCGACGAGATCACGGGGGCAGGATCTCTCGAACGGCGGTCGAGTCAAAGAATCCCTGATCCTTCAGATTTGCAAACCAGCTCTGCGCAAACTCCTTCAAGTCCTGTTTCAGCGTAGGCAGGACATGGGTGCGTCTGCCCACCTCATCATACCGATAGACGTCTTGCACGATCCCCATGTAGTCGTTCTGGAACGACACCGGTTCGGCTGCTGCGCCATCGAGTACATTGTGAAACAGAAACACGATGTCGGGATCGCGCATGAGGTCGCCGTCCTGTTCGCCGTAATGGCACAGCGACACCAGCCGGTGTCCGTCTTCACTGGATCCAAGCTCCTCGACCGAGAGTGGCATGTAGCCGGACACCGCGATACGGACAGCATGGACACCAGCAAGCAGCTGATCGAGATACTTCGCAAATTCCTGATAACTGTTCATCGTCTTGTTTCCTTTCTTCAGATGCAGGAAGCCCCCGGCGCGAGGGCCGGAGGCTTCCCGTGACGGTCAGCGGTCCGACCGCTCCGCGATCCAGCGTGTCGCCTGTTGGGCGACGACGATGAGCGCGTCAAGGTCTGCGACTCCGAAGGATTCGGAGTTCTTCCAGACTCCATCCCGGTCCTTGTACGAGCGGGCCACGGTCACGTTGTAGAACGGACCGTTCATGCCCTCGTTCTTCCAGATGCTTGCCTTGAGCGGCTGCATCGAAGCGTGGTGACCGGCTAGGGTTTCTTGTCTTGAGGTGCCATCGTGTTGTCTCCTTGAGTTAGAGTTGATGTGTTGGCCTCTCACGAAGCAGTGGAGGCCACACAGCGACGACAAAGGAGACAGAGAGGCCGCCGCCACCTGGCGGGCCGGCGAGCACGAAGCGGAGGAATGCCCGCGGAAGACGACGCGATTGTTCGCGGCGCGCGGGCATGATCGACGCAGCCCGCCGGTGGAAAGCCAGAGCGACGGCCGGATGCGCACAGGCACCGGACTAGAAACCACAAGCTGGTCCCGCTCATCACCAGCACGGCATGGCAGTGCAGATCAACAGACGAGGCGAAAAGGTCCGCTTCAGATAGACAGAAATGACTAAGCCCGTTCGCCAAGATGGAAGAGAGTCAACGAGTCGGCTTCGAGACGGTGCTGACCGTGACGCAACTGTCGGCCAGCAGGCGACCGACTATGCGTCAGTTGGTCGCTGAACGTAGTGGCTTGCTGAACGGCCCGAGTGAAACCGAGGGGAACCTGTCATGTGATGGGAGGCATGAGATCATTGAGGTGCGCGACAGGCTCAGCCGCGTGAGCGAGCCATAATCGAGATGAAAAGCAAGCCATGTCGCGAGAAATGCCTACCCGTCCGTTGATACGGCAACGATCGTGTTCACTCTCCACGTCAGTCGATCAGGTCGGTGTGCGTACCTGTCCGTCCACCACCGGACCTGCTTCGGTCGAATAGACCCTGCAGAATCGAGAGCGGGCCAGAGTGGTCCATGCATGGATAAAACTGTTTGCATTTATATGTAAGTGCCTGCATATTTATCCATATCTATGAAGCGCGTTGAGCTGGATCGCCGAGCGAAAGCTGTGTTCCGACGCCATCGGGGCATGCTACGGACCTCTCAAGCCCTGAAGCTCGGGATCCATCCGCGCATTCTCTACCACCTTCGTGACACCGGGCGACTTGTCGCCGTGACCCGGGGAGTGTATCGGCTGGCCGAGCTGCCGGAGCCGAGCCATCCGGATCTTCTTGTCGTGGCACGTCGAGTCCCGCAGGCCGTGATGTGTCTCATCTCGGCACTCTCCTTCCATGGTCTCACTACCCAAATCCCGCACGAGGTCCAGATTGCATTGCCTCGTCGGACCCGGTATCCACGGCTCGACCATCCTCCGCTGCGCGTCTTTCTGATGACGGGTGCTGCGTACACTGAAGGGATCGAAACGCATGTCATCGAAGGGATCCCGCTTCGCGTCTATGGCCCAGCAAAGACGGTGGTGGACTGCTTCAAGTTTCGGAATAAAATCGGCATTGATGTGGCCGTTGAGGCGCTGCGACTGGCCCGTGAGCGGAAGCACGTGACACCCCGTGCACTGCTTCAGTATGCCCGTCTCTGCCGAGTGGAACGTGTCATGCGTCCGTATCTGGAGGCGCTGACATAATGGCCGATCATCCATCCAATCTTCCGGCATCGATTCATCAACGGCTGCTCAATCAGGCGAAGGAACAGGGTCGGCCTCTGCAAGAGTTGCTGCAGTATTTTGCCATTGAACGATTCCTGTTCCGCCTCAGTCAATCGCCGCATGCCACCCGGTTTTATCTCAAGGGGGCGCTCATGCTTCGGCTCTGGGATGCGCCCCTGTCGCGTCCGACGATCGATGTGGATCTGATGGGGCGGCAGATGTTGTCCCAGGATGAGGTGCAGCAGGTCATCAAGGACGTCTGTGTGCACCAGGTGCCGGATAACGGCTGCCGCTTCGAGCCAGCCACCGTGCGAGCCCCAGCCCATTCGCCTTGAGGATCAGTATGGGGGCATCCGTGTCACGTTCATATCCCATATTGGGAAGATCCGGCTCAACATGCAGGTAGATGTCGGATTTGGTGACGTCATCGTTCCAGGGCCGATTCCGATTGATTTCCCGGCACTCCTGGATTTTCCCGCCCCCCATCTTCTGGCCTACTCTCCTGAGAGTGCGATCGCGGAGAAATTTCAGGCGATGGTGATACTGGACTCAGCGAATAGCCGAATGAAGGATTTTTATGACATTTGGCTGCTTGCCAGCGGTCATCCATTTGAGGGCTCTGTTGTGAGCCACGCACTCCAGGCTACCTTTACGCGGCGACAGACTCCATTCCCGCTGGACATCCCCACCGCGCTGACGGATCGCTTTGTGAAGGATCGCCTCAAACAGACACAGTGGAATGCCTTTGTCCGGAAAGGCCATCTTGCTGCTGAGCAAGTGTCGCTCAGTGAGGTAGTGGAGTTACTGCGAGGTTTCCTCCTGCCTCCCATGCGAGCCGCGGCCAACAGCGAGCGCTTTGACCGTCATTGGCCAGCCTGCGGGCCTTGGACGTGACATCCTGACTCAGAGTTCGGCCCCCAATTCAGAGCAGATCATTGAGACGGAGCCTGTTTAGAGAACGGACAGTGATACGTTGTGCACGTGAGTGGAATGCCGTTGCCCGAGTTCGCCTCATGATCATGCTCCCCAAAGATGCCGTCCTGGTGGAATTCCACGTTGTGAAGATTGTCCTCCTCGATCCCACTGAAGAGCCGAACTGATCCTGAACGGCCACACACAGCGGATTTGCACACCGACCTCTTCGTAGCATATTGTTGCGCCCCTCACCGACACCGGGGCGCAACAGAATCTCCCAGTCTGTGGCCACGATCGGCTGCAAGCGTGACACCGTCCGCGATGGCGCGGTTGTCACGGGCGCGCCACACCCCTGAATGGGCAACGGGTGTTCTCTTGGCACGGTCGCGTCGCGCGACACGGCCGTACCCGACTCCACATGGCACGGCGCGTGCCCGAGATCCCTGGTACCGTTCCTAGAATAGTGTTAGGATAGTGCCCTAATAGTGGCGTATGGCGACATGGCTGTTTGTTGAATAGTTGTTGATCTGGCTCTTAGACACGAAGGCGTTCGCGTTCGAATGGGACCAGGGCAACCGCACCAAGAATGCGACCAAGCACGACGTGACCACTGACGAGGTGGAGAGCGTGTTTCGGCTCAAACGAGCCGTCCCTCTCGGCCTACAGACCAGTCCCGTCGTCAACGAACTACGCCTGGGACTGGTAGGGCGATCAGACCGTGGACGCGTGCTACAGGTCGCCTTTACCTTCCGAGGACGCAAGATCCGCGTGATCAGCGCCCGGCCGGCGCATCGAAAGGAGCGAAGCCAATATGGCACGATGGCGCGTGAAATCTTCCCCGACCTATAAAGGCCCGTTTGACCTCGCGCCCGAGCATGTACTCGCGGCCATGCGACGCTACAAGACGGCGAAGAAGAAACCGACGAGTGTGGCCCTCGACGAGCGCACCCTCAAAGAACTGAAGGCACTGGCGGCCCATCAAGGCATTCCCTATCAGGTCCTCATGCGCGTCTTTATTCTCCGTGGGATCGAGAGTATGAAACAAGCCTCGTAACCCACCTACCCATACTGTCTCAGCATTCGCATGGGGGGTGACGGTCACTGCCCCCAGTTGATTGACTCAAGGAACGTCTCCGTCATCGCTAAACGCATCGACACGGCGTCTGGACGCGGTGCCTTAGATGCATGAGAAAATGTGGAAGCGTTACAATGCAATCGAGGAACGCGACTTGGTTCAGGCAGCGCTGAAAGTTCAGAAATATCTCCAAGAGAACACGCGGGGAACACTTGACCCCAAGACCGAGAGTCTGTAAAAGTGTAACCCATTGATATTTGGCCTCGCCCCCGTAGCTCAGTTGGATAGAGCAGCGGTTTCCTAAACCGCGGGTCGTACGTTCAATTCGTATCGGGGGCACCAAACCTTTCCTTTTTACTTTTAGGCAGTGAAAACCTAGTGGGCCACCTCACATCTTGTTGTAGGAAGCGGATCCAGCTCCTCATAACAGGCGATGCAAGAGACACGATCTGCCACTCGATTTCTGTTCTATTCCCATGCAAACGCGACTCGGCAAGTACACTCACGAATGGATCAAGGAACGATGAGCAACGATTGTCAGACAGCTGAAGGGCAATGGGGTCTCAGATGGACAGTGGTGGCGTTCTGTATCCTGTTACTGAGCTGCTCGCACAAAGGACCCCGCGTCGGAGTCGAACAAGCACCAGTACAGACTCCTCAGAAGACTATGGCCGACGGGACAGCGCCTGGAGCGAAGGCGTATCTGGCGCTCGTGCAACAGCGGATACGTCATGTCTGGAAGGCCCCAGCACTAGATTTTACGAATCGTACCTATGCGACTGTCGTCCGGTTTCGGCTTCATAACAATGGATCGGTCAGCCTGGTGAAAATCGAGCAGTCGTCTGGCAATGAGTCCTACGACGCGGCAGGGAAACAGGCGGTGCTCAATGCCAGCCCATTACCCGCGTTTCCGCCCGATCTCTCGCATGCCTATGTTGATGCCCATATCACGCTGACCGCTCCTTCAGAAAAGCAGTGACGATCCGTTTAATGAGTCTTCTCTGTAGAAGCTGATGAGTTTTGAACGACCCAAGCGTCGGGACATGTACTTGGAGGAACTCACCATTTCAAGACTGGGACAACGTTGGCAATAAACGGTATCCGACCCCCTTTAGTTTTCTTTCCGGATTTTTTCGCATCAATCCGGGATATCGTCGGAGGCCGCTCGGCGGCCTATGAAAAGGAGCTGCGTAAGGCGAAGGATATTGCCCTTTCGGAAATGCGCGACCAAGCCAAGAATCTCGGTGCCAACGCGATCATCGGAATCGATATCGACTATGAAACGATCGGCACCAACAGCAGCATGTTGATGGTGAACGCCAACGGAACTGCAGTGGTTGTTGAGTAAAGCAGGAAGCTTCTATCTATCGCAATACCATCTTCACCAACCCAACACATCCCATATATAGGACGAGTGATCCAGCCATCGCCGGCCAGAAGCCAAGGCGCGGAATGCCCAAGATCATAGCGACGACGTAGACGGTCCAAGGAGGGACGAACCACAGCAAGTTCTTGGCGTAGTCGACCGTCGTTGCCCCACCGCCGCCGGCATAGAGCAAGATGAGGGTGACGCCAGTGATGGCGGGAAACGTGCTGGCCATGGCGGCGAGGAACGACTTGCCCGGCGACCCAAGAATAGGTGGAGAAGCTCACGATCGACCCACCTAACAGAAAATAGAGCAGATACTTGCCGAGAGCGTTCACTCCGAACCTCTCTCTTCGTTTCCGTGAAACGCTTGCATGGCTTCTCCTTCCAGCGCCTCACCCTGGCCGGTATAGCGCGGGGAAAAATGAAACACCACCAAGTCTCGAATCTGAGCTTTACGGGCCATGAGGCCGGCTTGCCGAGCCGTTAGATGATACCGGTCTCGGGCCTTTTCCGCATCACAATCCAGATACGGCGACTCGCAATAGAAGACGTCGGCGCCTTGGGCAAGGGCGACAATCTTGGCTTCGTTTTCTTCGTCATAGCGCGCATCAACCACGTAGACGATCTTTTGTCCCCGTGAGATCGTCAAGAACCGTTCCTTCACTTCTCCCAGCATCAATTCCTGCGCTGTTCGTCGATGCTCGTCATAGAGCGCCACGGTGAAGCGGAAATCGTCCGGCTTGCCTTGCCAAATATGCTGCTTCACGTCCTTGAGCCAGGCGCCGATCCTCAGGCCCGCTTCATGCAGTTTTTGCTTGTTGACGTTGATATGGAATTGTTCTTCCAGCGAGTAGGCGAACGAGGGAATGCGATGATCCAAGGCCACGGCTTTGACGGTGAACATCGGATTTTCCAGCACGGTGAAGAGCGGACCGTCGTGATGTGGTGCAGGAAGGTTTTCTCGTTCAGATGGCTGGAACCCGTTACTCGCGAGAAAAACAGTCTGACTGATCTTATCTTCGTGGAACTCCCGAACTTCGATTGTGAGAGGATAGCCATCCACGAGATTCCAGGTGTAACCGCACAGCTTGCCTTGGACGTTGTCGATCAGGCCCGGCGGACCGAACAATTTCAGCATCTTGCCCCGCCCGAGCGCAACGCGAAGGATGGCATCGAACCCGATGAAGTGGTCCATGTGGGTATGCGAAACGAAAATTTCTCCGGCCCTGAGTAATCTGGTCGGTCCCAATCTGTCGTTGTGCCCGAGATCAAAGAGCAAGGCTCGCTTGGACCAGCGGACCTCCACGTACAGGCCGGGGTCGCCGAAGACGTCGTTGACCAGGTAGCTGGAGAAAGAAGGGTTCATGGTTCGACAAGTTCACCACGAATGGAACCCTGAAGTGCAACACCAGGAGGTCATCCGATTGCCGCTCTAACGGCACTATACATGATGATAACTTCGACTGCATGGGCCACGATGGTCATGCAGAAATTGCGGGTTCGGAGCCAGATGCTTCCCCAGATGAGTCCATCCCATAGGGCGATCCAGTGGAGATCGCCGAAAAGTATTCACCATGAAAGGATCGAATGCAAACGTGAGCGTGCTCGCGATCAGAGCAAGAGGCGCGAGGCGTCGGTTTGAATCGTTGCCCAACCAATGTGGCTCCAGTTCGGCCAGTCGGCCCAAGAGGAAGCCACGAAAGTTTACCTCCACGAACAACGCGATGCCGCAGATCAGCCACGGCACCATGAGAAAGACCGGAAGCCGACCATGGGGCGTCTGCTTCAAGAACGTGATGTCGTAGCCGAGCGAGGGATAGACCGAGAGAATCACGAAGGTATTCAGGCTTCCCAGTAACAAGCCTGTGACCAGCCCCCACTTCAGCCCGGTTCTCAGCTTCGCTGTTTCCAACCCCCGTTGATCACTCTATAGGGTCGGATACCTTTTTCTACAGACAACCCCATCGGACCCGGTATCTTTTTCCTGAAGGACTACTTTTTTTCACCACCTGTTTCCGAATCCCCCGCGTCAACTCATCCTTCTCCATTTCGCCGTCAACGACCTGAAGAGTGACGGACTCTAGCCCCTCGGGATCGGGAAGTTCCTCGATTCCATTCATGCTCAGAAAAGCAAGGGCAGACAGCACTGCTGCCCGCTTGTTTCCGTCTGCAAAGGGATGATTCTGTGCGATCTGGAACAGGTAGGCGGCCGCCATTGCGGGGAGATCCTTGTGGAGATAGTCTCCGGTGAATTGTTGGCGCGGCATGGCTGCGGCTGCATCGAGCAAGCCGTGATCTCTTACTCCATGTGACCCGCTATCACGGTCGATGGTATCGCAGTGGAACAGCACCCCATCGTCCACGCTGAGGAAGAGCATGTCGTCCACTGCCTCAGTCCGCCAACCGCTTCAGCATTGGACCATACTTCTTCCGCAGCGATTTGATCGTGGCTTTCATACGCTCAGGACCGACGCCGATATTCGCCGGAGTGATGACGAGGGCGTTCCCATTCACCGCAACTTGCAATGGAGTTTCTTCCGTGATACCAAGCACCTGCATCACCGGCTTTTCAATAATCAGCGCCGAACTATTACCGTGCTTCTGAAATTTCTTGACCATTCCACACCTCGCGTCACATTGTTACAACGCATGCCAGTGAATATCTCGCCTGTAAGGAAATCCCCATGCTCCGGCGAAGCAGGCTGAGCACCAGGATGTTGCTTTGTGTCAGAGCCGCAAGGCCTTCTGCACGGCCGATGTGAGGTATGGAGGTATGATAGCGTATCACGCGCATGCTGCACGACATTTCCGGCCGTGTTGAACACCAGAAACCGCAGCCGCTTGGACCAGGCCTCCCACGAATCTCCAGGTAAGACCAGCCGCCTTTGATGTTGCGTGGAATAAACCGAATCAGCACCCGTGACTCCCTCGCATACGAGTCACGCCTCCGCATCGGCTCTCATGCGTAGCCCGACGCGCTCCCGTTCCAGACGGAAGGCACTGGGCTGACCAACGCGCCGCTCGAACTCGTTATGAGAGAATCGCCAGAAAACCGGGGCGTCGAAGAGAAGTGAAGAGGATCGACACCTGGCTGGTCTCGGTCCCCGACAGAAGGACGATCTCCTGTCCTGCGCCGAGAGAGTGGAAGAGCAAAAATACACTGAGTGCGAAGGCAATGATGGCGGGCCAGACCACCGAGAGAGCACCGATGGCTGCAAAGAGCGTCATCGCCACCAACGTCTGCTGAACGAACAGGCTCTTCATTGTGATCATCACGTCCTCCCTCGTCGGCTCTCTCCGGAAGACATACGTACGATTGATTGGTGAGATCGACCTTATCATAACGATCACAACAAACAACTAGAAATCCTGCCGATTTCACTCCCAAGGTCCACTGCGCCGGAGATCCTGAGCGTGAAGCACTAGGGAAGGAAGTCCGAAAGGCCTAGTGAGACCACGTACCGACCAAAACTCTTCTTCACTTCTTCATCGCCGATGTTGGAAAATCCCGATCAGTCTTGCTGCATCCTTGTCCGAAATAAACTCGCTCATGCCACCGTTTCATCCGATAGAGCGTTCCAAATGGAGACAGCCGGACACACACCAGTCGACTTTCATCACCGCGTGCGTAACTTGCCGGCTCACCATCCCTTCCATGGTGCCGCTCTCTTCGAATACTGCCTCTGTAAGGTTTTAGCGCAAGCCTCGACTACAGCCCTGAGGATCGAATAATCGAGGTCCTCAGGCAACCAGGCGAGAGTGAAACATGATCTCCCGCCCCCGGTTGCCGCGAACAGACAAGAGTCGCAATAACCACCAGTCCATCACAGGAGGAGAAGAATCATGACGACTCACACAGCCAACCCAATCGCGCGAACGACCGGCAGGATTCTCACGGCAGCGAGTACGTATGCCCTCGTCCTCGCCATGGCCGTCCCCAGCTCTGCCGTTCAACTTCCCGCTACCCTTTCTGGAAAGGCCTCGGACGCCTTGGTCACGCAGGCCACCACGGGAAATCCGGACCCGTTGCATACAGAATTGGGCGGCACCGTGATTTCTTCGGAGGACTTGCAGAAGAAGGCGAATGCCTCGATGAGATTACAAAAGACGGAACATCTGGCGCCGAAGGCGCTCGTCGCACTGAACGGGGATGTCTACGCGATGGTCGCCCCGACGGCTACCAAGGACAACTTCATCCTGGCCGATAGCCAGGGCAATGTGCGGCGGATGGATGTCGGCGACTCCGAAGGGCATCGCATGCCGTTCGTGGTAGGAACCATTGTGGAGGATGGCGGAACACCCTGGCACATCGAGTTTTGGCGCTGGATCCCCTTCCAATAGCCGTTCAACCGATTCGAGACGGATGCACCGGCCACGGCAAGGAGTGAATGACAGGCGACAACACCGACGCTCTCACATGGATCTCATCATGACGACCCTCGGCTTAGTGGTGGCCTGTTTCTCTTCAGTGGCTGTGCATCCCGGTCTACGACTCTCCCGCCACCGACGCCTTTTACCCCGATACCGGTGGACTTTACCCATACATGGACCAAAGGCACCCATCCGTTTACCGGAGCCGCCGTCATCGACGTCGAGGGAGATGGGACATTCGAGGTCTTTGTCGGTGGCGGTGAAGGACAAGGTGATGCCTTGCTGAGCTACCGCGATGGTCGCCTCGTGAATATCGAACCGGGCACGGGGCTCTCAAAAAGTAGTACCACCTACGGCAGCACGGCGATCGATTTTGATACTGATGGGGATACAGACCTACTCATAGCGCGGGAGGACGGCATCTACCTCTACCTCAATGAAAAGGGACGGTTTCAGGAACGACGGATTCCCGTGGATCTCCCGGCCGACTCGGTGCCGTTCGCGGTCGCCGTCGCGGATATCGATCACGACGGCGACAGCGATCTGTACATCAGTGTATTCGTGAACGCGAAAACATTTCGCAGTGCAACCTTCAACGATCCCACCCATGCCAAGCCGAATCGCCTGTTCTTGAATAACGGCGACCTCACGTTTACGGATATTACTGAATCGTCCGGTACGGCGAGCAAACAGAATACCTTCCTCTCCGTCTTTGTCGATTTGGACTCTGACGGCTGGCAAGATCTCGTGGTGTCCCAGAACACCGGCGCGGTCGAAATCTTCCGCAACATGAAGGATCGGACGTTCCAGCCAATCACGGTCAGCTCAGTCTTTGGATTTTGGATGGGCTTGGCAATCGGCGATGTCGATAAGGATGGCGACCAGGATCTCTTTTTCACGAATGTAGGAACATCGATTCCACGGTTTTTGACCACGGGAAATCTCCGGAAGGACCAACGCCACACTCACGATTGGATGCTGCTACGCAATGACGGAAACTTCCACTTCACCGATGTCCCGGAGACCTATGGCCTGTCAGGCGAAGGGTTCGCCTGGGGCGCTGTGTTCGAAGATCTCAACCTCGATGGCGAACTGGATCTGTTAGTGGCACAGAACTATATCAAGTGGCCGGTGCATCAGTACCTCAAACTTTCTGGCCGCACCGCTCTGCAATCCACCGAGCATGGCAAGCCGGTCTTTCACCATACTCCATCGCTCGGGCTGGAGAATCCTTACTTTGGTCAAGCGCCGGTGATTGTGGATTTCGATGGAGACGGCAAGCAAGATCTCCTCTGGCTCAATATCAACGGGCCTGCACGGGCATTCCTGCATACGACTCGGGCCAACTATCTCACGATAACCGTTCCCGACAGAGTCACCACCATCGGCATCCGCATCACCCTCGAAACGGACAAAGGGAAAAGCGATACGCGTGCGGTGATCGGTACGGTCGGGATGCTGACGGACCAAACACCCGAACTGAGTTTTGGGTTAGGTGATCGCGAACAGGTAGTCCGTGTGGTGGTTCAACGCCCCAGTGGGGAGACCGAGGTGATCGCATATCCACCAATTTAACTGCAAGATTCGTTTCCACTGATGACCGAAATATGCATTCGATGTCTCGATGGCACGGAGAGCTGCCGTATTCATCTCCCTGCTCGTGATCCTTCTCACTCCTTTATCCCTACCGCACAGGCAACAGAATCCGGCGCCAGCGATTTGATTTCCAGGTGGGCCTGGGAAAAGCCCGCAGCCTTGAGCCTCTCCAGTATGATGTGACCGGCTTTCAGTGTGTCCTCACCTGTGGGACCCTGCACAGAGGGCTGAAACGCAATCACGATCTTTCCTCCAGGATTCATCTGCCACTGCACTCGTCTCAACACCTCGTCAGGCTTATCCCAACAGTGGAAGACGTTGACCATGAGACACTTATCATACTGGTCATGGCCCGCAGGGAGCTCGGACGCTGAAGCCAGCAGTAACTGGACTCTGCCTTGCCCGATCGCCGATGCGTTGCGCTTCTTCGCCTGCTGAAGCATCATTTCCGAATGATCAATGCCCACGACGTGCCCGCCGGCCACCACCTCACTCATGAGTGCAATGGCGAGACCGGGTCCGAAACCGATTTCCAGCACACGATCCGTGGGCTGCAGCTCCAACAACGACACGGCCCATGCATTTCGCTCTCGGTTCGATCGTCGATGTGCCATGCTCCATCCGGCCACCCTTCCCCTCAAGCCCGTCGGCTTCTCAAACTGCGAATAGACCCGTTGGGCGGGTTGCGCCTGACTGCGTTGCTCGACTGCCTCGTCAACATTGCTGACATGGACGTGCTGCACTTCTGCTTGCATGATGACCTCGTCAATTCAATCCGGACTGGTTCCGGCCACACCCTGTTGTCTTCACGTGAGCTTCAGCCCACACTTGCGAAGGTAGGCCAAGCGAGATCGATCAAGCTACACCAGCGGACGTCACACATTCAAACACAGACTTCGCCCGCATGGAGCATCCCGTTTACCGACTTTTCTTCTTTCAGGCTCCCTGTTGTTCGCGATGAGTGATGATATGCGTTCACGTGCCGCCTGCTGCGCGCCACAGTGGGAATCGCGGACAAATTCGAGTAAGATGCTCCTATCTATCAGCTATCTGGAGGACCTATGCGGTACTTGCTGCAGCTGTTTATCGGAATCCTGCTGTGGGGGAACATCGGTATCGTCCACGCACTTGATTCCGGAAGCCGGGAATCGTTACGAGGAATAATCGGACTGGGGCTGGTCATCGAGGAGGTGAGTCCCGATGCTTCGACCGATGGGCTCTCCCACGAAGCGATCCGCTCAACGGTCGAGCAAGCCCTTCGCTCAAAGGGCATCCGACTCCTCACTGAACGCACACGTTCAGGCTCATCACCGTATCTCTACATCAACGTCAACACGCTCAAGGAAGAGCTTGGGTTGTATGCCTATACGGTGACGGTGGATCTCAAGCAACTTGTCGGGTTGCTCTCAATGAAAAACAAGAAAACCTGGGGCACCACGTGGTCGGCCAGTGTGATTGGAATGGTGCGGCAGGAGAACCTCAGTCAAATCGTCACGGATGCCGTTGAACCTCTGATCAAAGACTTCACCGACGACTTTGTCGCTGCAAATCCTCGGTAAGCGATCGCCATTCGCCAATACCCGAACCCACATCATGCATGAAGGCTTCTGCTGCAACTACTGATACACCGCTGCAACAATATCCGTCGCTCGTTCCTTCGACCATGAGTTTCAGGTTGCATGTTTACCGTTTCAAGTTAGGCAAGAACCAAAAACCTGAGACATGAAACCTACAACGTGAAACCCTTCGCCTCGACACTGGTCTCTGGGTCACGAACCATCCTGACTGTGGCATCCGAGATCATCACACCGCACGCCGAGACCATCAGCGCAAACCCGTTGTTTTCTTGCTCGGTTCGTGCCCCTCAGTTAGACTTTTTTCACGACTATGGCACGAGCACGCGCAGGGGAACAGCAACGCCCGCGACCCAAGACCGATCTGCTGGAAGAGCTCTCCCTCGGCATCAATAAATTTCAGGAACTTCTGGCGGCCATTCATGACCTCAGCCAAGACGGCTTTCCTTACCGTGATGCCGCTCGCAGCAAGGCCGAGCTGAAATTTCGGGAGTGTTTGCGCCAGACATTCGGAGAACGATCGCAAGAATACCAAACGTACCGGAACTTCAAAATTCGTACCGGAGACAAGGGGGAGATAGCCCAGAGCCTCGTCGTCATTAAGGGATTGATTCAGACCCTGCAAGATCGAAAGCTTGAACTACACGGACTGAAACCGACGGCGACGACCGACTCCGCATCGAAACCAACTCCTCGCCCCACGGCACAGTTGGAACTCGTTTCAGCGCCGGCACCGACGCCAGAGACTACGCGTACACAACCACCCGCACCAGCCGCAGCCGTCTCAACGCCAGACGTGAGGTCTTCTATGCCTGCCAGTGCTCCGACGGCACCACCCCCGTCGACAATCGAGCCGACAGCTCAACCTCCAACCCCCGAACTGAGTCTCATCCAGACTCCTCCAACGCCGGCTCCCAGTTCTGCTCCCACTGAGGATCCAACAGCGACTTTCACTGCCCTGGCATCAACACCACCGATTGCTCCCGAACCAGCCATACCAACACCTCCAGTCACATCCGTACCCGTTCCCCCACCAACGCCAACGCCGCTCCCTGCGACGATCGCCCCGTCGGTTCACCAGACAGCCGCCTCCACTACACCGTCGCTTCTCCCAAAGGCTTCATCGCCCTCCCCTCCTCCCATCCCCTCATCGATTGAGAAACGAGTGGACACGGCACAGGCACCAACCACTTCCCTAACGGATCCACCAGCATCCTCCTCCTTGCCTCCTCCGCACATCGACGCTCCGGCTCTCGAGACAAGCCCACAGGCGTCACCTCCCATGAGAGCGACTCCGCCCACTCCCGAATCAGACAACCCATCGATGACCCTGAGCATGCCACCCAGGCCCGAAACCGTACGTGATCATGACCCACTTGCGCTCATCCGGAAAGTCTGCCAGCGATTCCACTCGGTCGCCCGCCATCTCCGCCTTCGAAAGGACTATCGGCCAACTATTGAAGTCGATGACGAGTACGACTTACAGGATCTGTTGTGTGCCCTATTGAAAGTGGAATTCGATGAGGTCGCGACCGATGAATGGATCCCACCCTACACAGAAGGCACCTCACGGACGACCTTGTTGGTCAATCGGGATCAGATCGCCATCGTCGCGAAGAAAACCGGACCAGGCCTGACGACCAAAGAACTGACGGACCAGGTCCTGGCGGATGCTGCGCATTATCGGACCCAAGGTCGCTGCTCCACTCTCTTTTGCTTTGTGTACGATCCGGAAGGCCGTATCGGCAGCCCCAAACGGCTCGAAACCACCTTAACCAGCGTCAGCGAGCACTGCCGGATCGAGGTGCTTGTTGCGCCAAAGTGAGACCATGGCAAAACCAAACCTCAAATCCATCCCGTCTACCGCCTCATCCCCCAAAACATCGCCCCGCAAGCCCGTATTGACAGGACAAACCGGCTTTGCTATAAAGCAGCCCTCTTCCGGTTCAGTTCCGTATACAATCCATGGACCTGAACCTGGGGATCACAGCGCATCGGATCGGGCATACGTTCTGATCAATGTCATGCCGGGAATGACATCTGCGGTTGTGAAAACGCTTGGAGAAATTAAAGAGATCAAAACGATTGATCCTTGTTGGGGAAATCCGGATATCATCGCGGTTGCACAGATCCCCGATCAAGACGCCTTGACTCAGCTTGTACTGAGTCGGATCCATAGTATCGAAGGAGTGACGCAGACTGATACTCACCTTGTCTACCGTCTGAAGGAGGCCAGAACAAAATGATCCGAATGGACTACCTCGCCATTGTCGCCCTCACCGCTGTCACGTTTGGATGTGCCGGTGTTCAGCATCCCGTGGAGCCTGATGTCGTTGAAGTCACGTTGCCTGCCTCGGCAGACCGGGTCAAAGCCGCTGTGACAAAAGTGTTGGCCGATGATGACTACTGCTGTGTGGACTGGAAGGATGGGTCTCAGCTGAGGACAGGCTACAGGGGCGAACAACCGAGCATCTGGGATTGGCTCGTCAGAGGGCGGCTTGGGGTTGTCAGAAGCCAGGCGGAAGCGTCCGTGACGGCGGAGACCGATCAGAGCTCTCGCCTCCGTCTACAAGTCTCGTCTGAAGGCAAGCAAACGATGTTTGATAGCTGGGGTCCAACCACCCCCCAGGTCCCACAGAGTGCACAAAATAAACTGCGCTTAATCAAGAACGAGTTGAAAATCGTCCAGACCACTTACACAACGGATACGTTTTACGGCGCAAAATAATCGCGCCTTCCCGCTTTCATTGAAAAACGCCACGGCCTGACGGTCGTGGCGTTTTCTTTTTCCCTCAGTTGACGGCCTCGTCACGCGTCCCGACTCCTCCATCAGGAAGTTCCACTCGGTCCGATCGGTTCTTTCTCTGCTCCCTCGAGTTCTTCGCCAAGATCCAGACCAAACCGTTCGGCCATCCGATAGAGGGTGCGTCTATCGATACCCAAGATCTTTGCAGCCTTTACCTTATTGCCTTTTGTTTCCTTGAGCACGCGAATCAGATGCCGTTTTTCAACTTCCTCGAGTGTCAGATAGGCATCATCCAGTGGATCGCCTGGAACAAGACTCGCTTCTTCTTCGGTGGATGTTCCCTGCCGAATCACTTCCGGCAGATCCTCAGGGGTCAACATGGGGCCGTGACTCAACGATACCGCCCGTTCAATCGCATTCTCCAACTCACGCACGTTGCCCGGCCAGCGATACTGGGTCAACAGCGTCATGGTTTCCGGCAAGACCCCCCGGACCACATGCCCGGCTCCCGTGGCACACTTTTGCAGAAAGTGATGCACCAACATCGGGATGTCCTCCCGGCGTTCCACCAACGACGGTAAGGTGATCGGCACCACTTTCAGGCGGTAAAACAGATCGTCCCGAAACTTTCCTTCCTTCACCAACTGTTCCAGATCGCGATTGGTCGCGGCAATGATCCGGACATCGACTTTGGTGGATGTCGTGCTCCCGACTCGCCGCACTTCTTGATCTTGCATCACCCGTAATAATTTCACTTGTAACGACTGTCCGAGCTCACCGATTTCGTCGAGAAATAGCGTTCCCCCGTTGGCTGATTCGAACAGTCCGACCTTTGTCCCTGCAGCCCCGGTGAACGCCCCCTTCTCGTAACCGAACATTTCCGATTCCAGCAACGTATCCGGCAAGGCGCCGCAATTGACGGGAATGAAGGGTTTATCCCGGCGAGGACCATTCGTATGAATCGCCCGGGCGATCAGTTCTTTGCCTGTCCCGCTTTCTCCCTGCAACAACACGGTGCTCTTGCTCTCCGCCACACGGGCGACCAGTTTGTACACCTCCAACATCGCCGTGCTGCTTCCGACCAACGGGGACCACTCGCCCTTGCTCTTCAACTCTTCTCGGAACCGCGCATTCTCGCGAATCAGCCGACAGTGATCCAGTGCCCGCTTGACGACTAGTTTGATATCTTCCCGCTTAAACGGTTTCGCAAGATAATCGTAGGCCCCTTGCTTGATCGCCTCAATCGCCCCTTCCAGCGAACCGAACGCCGTCAGTACCACCACCGCCGTATTTGGACTCACCCGCTTGAACTCCCGTAACACCGTGAGCCCATCCACTGCCCCCATACGGATATCGGTCAACACCAGATCGACCCGCCCCTCACGCCCCCTGGCGATCACCTCTTCCCCGCTCGCAAACGCCTCGACCTGATAGCCTTCCTTCCTGAGCGCTTCCGCTAACAGATCACGGGCGACGGCATCGTCATCGGCCACCAGAATCGTCGCAGGATGCATTATGCCTCCTCCTTCACTGAACCAGGATCACAGCGCATTGCTGGTACTGTCATCGTCACGGTCCTGCCCTGCTCGATCTCACTCCGAAGCAAACGCGGCAAGCTGATCGCATTCTTTTCCGAGTGCTTCTGCCAGCAGCTCAGAGGCGCCCGCGTCGCCATCGGCACCAGGATCGTTGCCGAGCGCATCATGTTTCTTCCTTCACGAGACCAGGATCACGGCGCATTGCCGGTAATGTCATCGTCACGGTCGTGCCCTGCCCGATCACACTGCTGAGCACCAAGCTCCCGCCATGGGCCACGACTGATTCGCGGCTTAAGAATAGTCCCAAGCCAGTCCCTTTACCAACCGCCTTGGTGGTAAAAAACGGCTCGAACGCCTTGTCCAGATCGGCTGCCGGCATCCCGCACCCCGTATCCTGCACCACGATTGTCAGTACCATCGCAGACATGCCGTCTGCTACGAGTCGACCGCGCTCGAGCTCGTCGGCTGACGCCTCGCGACATCCCGCTGTCACGGTCACCGTCCCTTGTGCAGGGGTTGCGGCGAGTGCGTTCGCCAACACATTCACGAGTACTTGATGAATCTTTTCCTTGTCCGCCCATACGAACGGAAGAGCTTTGGGAATCTCGACCGTCAACGTGAGACCTTTTTCATGAAACGCCGGCTCCATCAGTACCGCCGAAGGACTCACCACTTCTTCAACTGAACGCCATTCCGGTTCCGGTTGACGGGGACGGGTCGAGGACAGCAGGTCCTGGATGATGCGCACCACTCGCGACAGCTGCTCATCAATGACAGCCACCCGCTTCTTCATCTCGGGGGTCACACCAGGCTCTTCAGCCAAGGCCTGCACATGCCAGGCAATCGAGTGAAGCGGCGTGCCGACTTCATGCGCCACGGATGCCACCAGCTGTCCGACCGCCGCCAGTCGTTCCGACCGATTCAGTTGATCCTTCGCCTGCACCAGTTGCGTATTGGCCTTGAGCAGACTCTCCGTTTCATTGGCCAACGCTGCTCGCGCCGCCTCTTCTCGCGCCTTCCGCTCTTCCCAACTCATCCCGAGATACGCGACCAGCAACAAGACACTGACGACGACGCTTCGATTGATCAGCGCCGCTTGGAATCGCCCCGGCTTGGTGGGTTGGAGCAGACCTGAATAGGTCGCGACCACACAGGCCAAGACGGTGACCAGCATCATCGTGCGATTCCGAAAGGTCGCAACCAGCAAAATCGGCACCACGTATCCGTACGCCACGACGACATTGGCCGGAGCAAACTGTTCGATGATCAGGATGATCAGAAAACAGGCTGCGGCGATGGCCAGTACGAAGCGGTCCCGATGCGTCATGGCTGCCATTGCTTTGCCCTGTCTGACAGGATCACCGTCTCTGCATTGAGCGCATCACGACCGTGAGGATTCCCTGCCGGCACTACTTACACAAGAGGGCGGGTCAAACGCAACATGGCTGCCAGCCGTTCAGGACGAGGGTCTTGAGTCAAATCCTCCACCGTCGCACTCAACTTCCGACACCAGTTCGGATGCTGGTCCACCGTCCCAGGAAGATTGGTCTGGAGGCGGGTACCGATCATATCTTCGAGATTGGTCAAGACCATCCAGGCAGGGCTCCTGGCCAGATACTGATGGATACAGTCCACCAATTCGGGTGTCATGGTCGGAGTATAGGCAGGATCATCGGAAACCCATGAAGGCAGGAGCCCGTCCGACTTCAAGGCCGCGATGATCCCGCTCTTCTCTCGCTGCCGTTCCGCCCACATCGCTTGACGCGCCTCCTCCGAAGGAAACAAGCCCAGCGCGGATCGTGTGTCGATATCCGCACCTTCCCAATATCCCGCCAGCGTCGGTAGATCGTGTGTCGTGGCCACCGCAAGCGATTGTGCAGGATAGTGAGCCGGAGACTTCCATCCTCCCCAATGTTCTCGCTCGAAATAGAAGACTCGATAGGATAAGACTCCGGCGGGTCCGAGTCGTTCACGCACCCAATCGGGAACGGTACCCAGATCTTCGCCGATCACGAGTGCTTGAGCCCGTACGCTCTCCAGCGCCAGAATCGCCAGCAATTCGTCGTCATTATAGTACACATACGTTCCCATTGCAGGCGGAAGTCCACGGGGAATCCAAAACAGGCGAAAGAGCGCCATGACATGGTCGATCCGTATCGCACCTCCATAGCGAAGATTGTTACGGAGCAACGCACTAAAATACCGGTACCCAGTCGCACGCAGTCGCACAGGGTCGAGCGGGGAAAATCCCCAGTTCTGTCCTTCAGGCGCGAAGGCATCGGGCGGAGCCCCACAATCGGCGTGGAATGCCAAGACCTCCTGATTCAGCCACCCATCGGCGCCATAGCGATCGCTGCCCAAAGCAAAGTCATGATACAGGCCGATCGGCATCCCCACATCATGTGTCCGCTTGACCAACACGCGCAATTGCTCCGCTGCCAGCCATTGCAAATACTGAAAAAACCGGACCCGCTGCATATGGCGACGGCGAAACGCTCCCACCTCTTCCGACGTCGGCGTGCGATAGGGCTCGGGCCAGTCCTCCCAAACAACTGAAGGGGACTGGGAAGACCGGTGCGCTTCTTCTAACGCTTGAAACAGCGCATACCATGCGAGCGACTCACCCTCTCGCTCCGTGAAGTCCTGAAAGCTTCTCCCTCGATCGGTCGTCGAATGCAGCTCCGGTTCGATCCCGTCGAAATTGTCGCGTACAAACGCCCGATAACACAGTTCGAGAATCTCCCGCTTGACCGACTGCACCGCATCATAATCCACAAACTCGCTTTGCCGCGCCGCCTCGATCCGAGCGCGAACGGAGGGATCGGCCAATCGGACCTGCACCTCAGCGTCCGTCCAACATTCAGCCACTTGAGTCACGTCGATATACAGGTCATTCAGAAAGAGCCGGCTGGTGGGTGAATAGGGGCTGATGTGATAGGGTTTCGTGTTCTTGAGCGCATGGAGCGGATTGAGCCCGATCACCGCGGCACCCAGCTGTTTACCGGCCCAGTCGATGACGGTGCCGAGGTCCCGGAAATCCCCGACTCCCCAATTGTGATGGCTCCGCAATGAATAGAGTTGCAGAGCGATCCCCCACCATCGCATGCCCTGCTGCAACTGATCGGGAATATAACAGCGTTCCGGTGCCATGATGAGGCGGGATGTGGCCTCCGTGTTCGTGCTGCCTCCCTTGGCTTGGACGTTCAGTGTGTAGTACCCAAGCGGCAGCTCTTGTGGAAAGGCCACTGCGACCCGCACAAACCGGCGCCCCTGTACCGTGCGAGTTTCTTCAACCCTGAGGCTTGGCCTCTCCACCTGCTCATATTGGACTTCTCCCTGTTCTGCCGTGACGGTCCATTTGACGGACAAATCCGACTCATCCGAACGTTCACAGGGTACATACAGCGACCAGGTTCCCGCCGAACGTCCCAATCGCAACACATGGACCGGTTCACATCCTCGTAACCACCAGCGGTCATCCCATGCCTCAAGTTCCGCCACAAGCTCGTCACGATTGGACACCCGCAGATTCATGGCGGCGAGGATGGCGCGCCGAGTCTCCTCCGTCGTCACATGCCGGGTGCCGGCAATGTCGTAGTAGTCCGCTGCAATGCCGGCCCGATCGGCCAACATCCGTAAGAGGTCGCTTTCAGACTGATCGTACATGCCGGGAGTGTGCGTGAAGGGTTACATCAAGTCAATGCCAACAGAAAGGTCTTTGGCTTGCCGCAACGGCATCATGGCGATCGCGGTCGATGCGCTCATGAATCGTGCAGGCGGGAAATATTCCCCAGGCCTCTGGACGACTTATCGTACCGCAACGCAATGAAAGGGCAATCAATCGTTGTTTCTTCAACGAATCGCGTGTCCGACAACCGGACAGCGAATCAGAAGCAGCTGCTAGAGGAGAAGGCCGCCTGGCTGCAGCATACCCACAGCCAGGCTTATCACAGCGGTAGGTCGGTAGTTGCAATGGAAATAGTGATCGCCACTGCAGTTAGGCTGAAGCCTCTTGAGACGACTGCGGAAAAATCGCCTGAATTTCCCATGCATCCAGTGTTTCTTTTTCCAAGAGCGCATCCGCCAATGCTTCCAAGGTCACCCTGTGTTCGGTCAAGATATGCTTGCTCCGCTCGTAGTTTTCTGTGATGAGGCGTTTGATTTCTAGATCGATCTCCAACGCCATTTCATTACTGATAGCACGCGAACCCCCGAAGGAGCGCCCCAGAAACATCGATTCCTCTTTCTGCCCGAACGCCAGCGGCCCAAGCTTTTCACTCATGCCCCATTCGCAGACCATTTTACGCGCGAGGTCCGTCGCCCGTTCTAAATCGTTCCCCGCACCGGTTGTGACATGTTTGAACACCAGTTCTTCGGCGACTCTGCCGCCCATGAGAATCGCCAGCGTGTTGTACAAGAACTCTTTGGAATGATTGTGGCGGTCGTCGGTGGGCAGCTGCATGGTGACTCCCAATGCACGGCCTCTTGGAATAATCGACACCTTGTGAACCGGATCGGTGCCCGGCAGTACTGTGGCCACCAACGCATGACCCGCCTCGTGATAGGCGGTGATCCGTTTTTCCTCGTCCGTGAGCATCATGCTCTTGCGCTCGGTGCCCATCATAATCTTGTCTTTGGCCATTTCGAAGTCTGTGTTTCCGACTTCATTCTTATTCTGACGAGCCGCCCACAGCGCCGCCTCATTAACTAGATTTTCCAACTCCGCACCTGAAAAACCGGGAGTGCCTCGCGCGATCTTTTCCAGCTCGACGTTCGCTGCCATCGGGACTTTCTTCGTGTGCACCTTCAGGATTTCCGAACGGCCTCGAAGGTCCGGATGATTCACCGTCACCTGCCGATCGAATCGTCCCGGTCTGAGGAGAGCCGGGTCGAGCACATCAGGCCGATTAGTGGCTGCCACCAAAATGACACCCTCCGTCGTGTCGAATCCGTCCATTTCGACCAGCAACTGATTGAGCGTTTGCTCACGTTCATCGTTCCCACCGCCGAGCCCAGCACCTCGAGACCGTCCGACAGCGTCGATCTCATCGATAAAAACGATACAGGGCGCATGCTTCTTTGCGTCTTCGAACAAGGTGCGAACGCGAGAGGCCCCAACCCCCACGAACATTTCGACGAAATCCGACCCACTGATACTGAAGAACGGGACGCCCGCCTCGCCGGCAATCGCCTTGGCCAATAATGTCTTCCCCGTTCCAGGCGGCCCCACGACCAATACCCCTTTGGGAATGCGTCCACCGAGTTTCTGGAACTTTCGTGGGTTCTTCAAAAACTCAACCGTCTCCTGCACCTCCTCTTTCACTTCGTCGATGCCCGCCACATCTGAAAACGTCACTTTTTTCCGCTCATCCGTCTGCATGCGGGCTTTGCTCTTTGCGAGAGACATCGCCGCATTCCCAGTCTGCATCCGGCGCATGAGGAATACCCATAGGCCGAGAAAGAGCACGAACGGCCCCCAGGTCATGAGCATCGTCATATACCAAGGGCTTTCACCTGCTGGTTTGACCTCAATTTGAACATGCTTCTCCCGCAACTCCTGAACGAGATCAGGATAGTCCGTCATATAGGTTCGAAGCTGGGAATTATCTTTTAATATGCCGCTCAGACGATGTCCTTGCACAATCACCTTCTCGATATCGCCTCGGTCGAGTTTCGCCATGAACTCACTGAAAATAACCTCTTCCGATATGACTGCACGCGTAGGCGCACTCCAGAGGTTGAAGAGGAAGAGCATGGTTAGCCCGACCAGCATCCCAAACACGAGTTTTTGTGTCTTGTTGTTCACCTGTGGCCTCCACTATAGGTTCGCCTCGACAGAGGGCTGATCGACGTGAACCGCGTCCACGCAACGTGAAGCGGTCCGTGGCGCTCATATTCTCATCTCTGACATCCGCCGCCCTGCCGGCCGAGACGGCGAGCTCGAACGACCGAGCCCGCCGCTTCTTACCAGCCTCTGCGTTGCCTACCGACTCTGTATGAACCTCTAGTCATGTCGTATAGGCCATCGATCCACTTAGTACACGCTCTTGGCCTTCGCCACCTGGGCCGGGAACGGATCCAGGATGCTCTTCGGCGCGTTGTTCCAGATCACGTCCGCCAGATTCGACATCCGGCTCACGATCTGCGCGGCCACCCCGCC
>Ga0268299_1001222_pt1 | contig 50386 bp, 42 predicted proteins | sample NOBtaG_FD_193484 | JGI IMG/M metagenome (GOLD analysis project Ga0268299, IMG submission 193484) | Activated sludge microbial communities from bioreactor in Nijmegen, Gelderland, Netherland - NOB reactor | ecosystem: Engineered > Bioreactor > Aerobic > Activated sludge | place: Netherlands... | reverse complement strand
CATGGGCGGCGGCGGCATGGGCGGCGGCGGCATGGGCGGCGGCATGGGTGGCGCCGGCATGGGTGGCGCCGGCATGGGTGGCGCCGGCATGGGTGGCGCCGGCATGGGTGGCGGCGGCATGGGTGGCGGCGGCATGGGTGGCGGCGGCATGGGTGGCGCCGGCATGGGTGGCGCCGGCATGGGTGGCGCCGGCATGGGCGGCGCCGGCATGGGTGGCGCCGGCATGGGTGGCGCCGGCATGGGTGGCGCCGGCATGGGTGGCGCCGGCATGGGCGGCGCCGGCATGGGCGGCGGCGGCATGGGCGGCGGCGGCATGGGCGGCGGCGGCATGGGCGGCGGCGGCATGGGCGGCGGCGGCATGGGTGGCGGCGGCATGGGTGGCGGCATGTTCTGAGCCGGCCACCGCGGACCGGTTCCTTATCGCTTATCGCGCCTTGGACGCGAAGTCGGTCAGACCGCCAGGGCGTGCCGGAATCGACCCCACTCGAAAACCGCGCCCGGATCGGTCTTTCGCGACGGCGCGATGTCGCAATGGCCCACGATGCGATCCGCACTGACCGCGGGGTAGGCCCGCATCAACAGGCGACTCACCGAGATCAGCCGCTCATACTGGATTTCCGTGTAGGGAACGCTGTCCGTTCCTTCCAGTTCGATGCCGATACTGTAGTCGTTGCACCCCGGCCGCCCCTGGAAGGACGAAACGCCGGCATGCCAGGCGCGCTGGTGAAACGCTACGAACTGGACCAGCCGGCCATCGCGCCGGATGAACAGATGCGCCGAAACACGCACACCGGCAAGATCGGCCAAATCCGGTGGTTGCCGCGCAAGGAACCGCCCACGGAACAGGCCCTCCACGGCGGTACCGCCAAAGCGGCCGGGCGGCAGGCTGATGCCATGGACGACGACCAGCGAAATCGGCACGCCGGCCGGCCGACGGTCCCGGAAGGGGCTCGGCCGAAACGCCGCCCCGCGAAGCCGCCCGCGGGCAACATCGACCTTCACTGGTAGACGACGCGGCGTCCGTCGGGCAAGAGATGCCCGGTGCCGGCATACCCGCCCTGCTCGGCCGAGGCGAGTTGAAGAATGGCGTGCAGGTTCCGCACGCGCTCGACATAGCGCACCGGCTGGTCGCCCTGATCGTAGGCAAACCGGCTGTAACGCGCATAGGCGCGCCGGGACAGCAGCGGAAAGGCCTGCTTGACGCCGGTCCAGCGGTTCGCATCCAGATTCAGCCGCTCGGCCAAGGCGCGCGCATCCTGCAGGTGGGCCAGGCCGACGTTGTAGGCGGCAAGCGCCATCCAGGTCCGATCCGGCTCCGGAATCTGCTGTGGCAGGCCGTCCCGCAATTCCGCCAGATAGCGGGCGGCGCCTTGAATGCTCTGCGCCGGATCGAGTCGATCGACCCCCAACGACCGGGCCGTGTTCGAGGTGAGCATCATCAGACCGCGCACACCACTCGGGCTGATCGCCGCGGGATCCCAATGCGACTCGTGATAGGCGACGGCCGCGAGCAGCGTCCAGGGCAGATCGTAGCGCGCTTCGGCGCGGCGAAAGTGGGTGCGGTAGCGCGGCAGGCGCGTGAAGATCCGGCCGCGATAGGTCGTGACATCGAGATAGTCGAAGGCGTCCAGATGGCCGAAGTAGCGTTCCTCCTGCGCAGCCAGCAAACCCTGGTCTCGATAGCCCTGCATCCAGACCTCGAGCGCTTCGGCCAAATGAACCGAACGCTGCGGCAGCACCCAGGACAGTTCTTCCCGCCCGGAGAGATCGAAGGCGATGTCGAGTTCCGGCATGAAGCGCCGATGCACGGCCACTTCCGGCGAATCGACGACCGTGCAATCGGCCTCCCGACGCCAGACCCGTTCCAGAAGCTGCTCGGCACCCTCGTCACCGGCTGCGTCCCAACGCAGGTCCGGCACCTCCGCCACCAGCGACTGCAGGCGTTCCTCGTGACTGGTGTCGCGGCCGACCCGCAGGCGCAGTCCGACGAGGTCGGCAACACCGGCAGGCCGTGGCCCGTCGCGATGGCACACGACCTGCTGCTCGATGTGACGGTAAACGGGCCCGAAGCGGAATCGCGCCTCGCGCGAAGGGGTGCGGGTGATGCCGGCCGCGGCGAGGTCTGCCTGGCCCTGATCCAGCCAGTGCAGTGCTTCGGTCACGCTGCTGGCGACGAGATAGCGGGTGCGCACGCCCAGATGGCGCGCGAAGTCTTCCACCATGTCGAATTCCGGCCCCTGCGGCCCGTACCCGTCCTGATAGAAGGTGGTCGGCGCGGTGCGGGTGACCACCACCAGCTCGCCGCGCGCCCGGATGGATGCCAGGTCCTGGTTGCCGACCGACACGCGCCGTTCGCAGCCGCTCGTGGCGAGCAGCACACCCAGGGCCGCGAGCCGGATCCATCGCCGTAGTGGAGGCCGCCGTTTTCCCACCCCATACAAGGGTTTGTCTGGCTCGCCCCGTGCCAGTTGCAATCTGGTCAATGCGTTACCGAATCTGCCTGCCCAATCGGCAGCTGGCGCCGACAGTAAGCGATCCGGCGCTCAAAGTTCAAGTTTTCGCGCTTGCCGAAGCACCCGGCCGGCGCCACAATGACCTTCATGAACACCCTTCTGCCGCCCGCTCCGCAACTCATTTCAGAGCTCATCGCCCTCCCCTCGGTCAGCAGCGCCCAAGTCGAACTGGACCGGGGAAATCGCGCCGTCATCGAGCGCATTTGCGAATGGTGTCAATGCCTTGGCTTCAGGACGGAAATCTTGCCGCTGCCCGGTCAGCCGGGCAAGGCGAACCTCGTCGCCACCTTGGGAAGCGGGTCCGGCGCCCTGGTGCTGGCGGGGCATACGGATACGGTCCCCTATGATCGCCCGGGTTGGCAATCCGATCCGTTCGAGGCCTCGATAAGGGAAGGAAAACTTTACGGACTCGGGGCGAGCGACATGAAGGGGTTCTTCGCCCTCGCTCTGTCGGCAGTCGCCGGACTGGGCGCGATCAAGCTCCATCAACCGCTGGTCATCGTTGCGACCTGCGACGAAGAGACGAGCATGGCGGGCGCTCGCGAGCTGGCGCGCAGCAGCGCCTTCCAGGGCCGCTATGCGCTCATTGGCGAACCGACTGCTCTTCGTCCAGCGCATCTTCACAAAGGCGTGATGATGGAGCGCATCCGCCTCATCGGGCGTTCCGGTCATTCCAGCGATCCTTCCCTCGGCCGCAACGCCCTGGACGGCATGCATCGCGTGATCAAGGTGTTGATGGAGGAACGCCAGCGCTGGCGCGAACGCCATCACCACGGGGGCTTCGCCATCCCCTACCCCACCCTCAACCTCGGCCACATCCACGGCGGGGACAATCCCAACCGCATCTGCGCCGAATGCGAATTGCATTTCGATGTCCGCCTCCTGCCGGGCATGGTGCCGGAGACGCTGCGAGACCTGCTGCGGACCCGGATCGACGCGGCACTTGCCGATCTGGACCTCGCGCTCGAGTTCGAGCCGCTGTTCGACGGCCTGCCGCCGCTCGAGACCCCGCTGACCAGTCCGCTGGTGATGGCCTGCACTGCACTGACGGGGCGAGACCCGGTCTCGGTGGCTTTCGGCACCGAAGGCCCCTACTATCGCGCCATGGGCATGGACACCGTCGTCCTCGGGCCCGGCAACATCGAACAGGCCCATCAGCCGAATGAGTATCTGGCGCTGGATCGCATCGCGCCCATGATCGAGATCCTGCAGGGCCTCATCACGCGCTTCTGTCTGACTCCCGCCACGGCCTGAACCCCATGGATCATTTCGTCAAGTGGTTTCGCAACAGCACGCCCTACATCAATGCCCATCGCGGCAAGACCTTCGTGGTCTGCATCGGCGGCGAGGCGGTCGCCGCACCCGGCTTCCAGGATCTGGTCCAGGATCTGACGCTGCTGACCAGCCTCGGCGTCCGGCTGGTGCTGGTCCACGGCGTCGGTCCCCAGCTCGCCCAGCGGCTCGCCGGAGCGGCACTGGAACTCACGCACCATGAACACATCCCCGTGCTGCCGGCAGCGGCGCTGCCTGCCCTGAAGACCGCCATCGGCGCGACGCGGCTGGACATCGAGGCCGCCTTTTCCAGCGGACTCCCCCAGACGCCCATGGATGGAGCCGGCCTGCGCGTCGTGGCCGGCAATTTCGTCATTGCCCGACCGGTGGGCGTGCGGGGCGGCGTGGACCATCACCACAGCGGCGAGATCCGTCGCCTGGAGACGGCAGCCATCCGCCAGATGCTGCAACAGGAAGCCGTCGTGCTGCTGTCCCCGATCGGCTACTCGACCACGGGCGAGGCCTTTTTCCTGCAGACCGAGGCCGTTGCCACCCATGCCGCGATTGCGCTGGGTGCCGACAAGCTGATCTTTCTCGAGGAGGGCGAGGAAGCGGCGGATGCCCGGGCGGGATCGAATCGCCCCGATCAGTTGGATCCCGGGCAGGCGGAGCGTCTGGCCGGCGCGGCCGGATTCCCGCCGGCGCGCCGGGCCGCGTGGATGGGCTGCATCCAGGCCGGCCGCGGCGGCGTGCCGCGCGCGCATCTCATTCCCCGCCGCCGGGAAGGTGCGCTGCTGCAAGAGCTGTTCACCCGCGACGGCATCGGGACCCTGATCACGGCCGGCAAGTACGATGTGGTCCGTGAGGCCACCGTCGAGGACATCGGTGGTCTGCTGGCCCTGATCGCGCCGCTCGAAGCCCGGGGGATACTGGTGCATCGCTCACGCGAGCAACTGGAACTGGAAATCGGCAATTTCGTGGTCATGCAGCGCGATCAGGCCATCCTTGCCTGCGCGGCGCTGTACGGCTTCGCCGACGAAGATGCGGGCGAGATCGCCTGCGTGGCGGTCGACCCGGACTACCGCGAGCTCGGCCTGGGTCACGAACTGCTCGCCCATCTGGAACAGCGTGCCTGGACGCGCGGCCTGCGCCGGCTGTTCGTGCTCACCACCCAGACCGCGCACTGGTTCATCGAACACGGCTATCGCCCCGCCCGGATCGAAGACCTGCCGGTCGCCCGCCAGGCGCTGTACAACTACAAGCGCAACTCCAAGGTCTTTCTCAAGACCCTGGAGGCAGCGCCCGCCACCCGCCGCCCCTAGCTCCGGAACGCCCCATGACCGACGCCAACGCCGCCCTGCGCGCCCGCGACCTGCAGGTCTTCTGGCACCCCTGCACGCAGATGAAGGACCACGAGACCCTGCCCCTGATCCCGATCCGCCGGGCGCGCGGGGTCTGGCTGGAGGACTACGACGGCCGGCGCTATCTCGATGCCATCAGTTCCTGGTGGGTGAATCTCTTCGGCCACGGCCACCCGCACATCGACGCGCGCATCCGCGACCAACTGGACGCGCTGGCCCATGTCATCACGGCGGGCTTCACCCACGAGCCGGCGGTGACGCTCGCCGAACGACTGATTGCGCGCGCACCTGTTGGGCTCGGTCGGGTGTTCTACGCCGAAAACGGCTCTGCGGCGGTCGAGATCGCCCTCAAGATGAGCTTCCATGCCTGGCGCAATCAGGGCCGGACGCGCAAGACCCGCTTCGTCGCGCTGACCGGCGGCTATCACGGCGAGACCCTGGGCGCCCTGGCCGTCGGCGGCGTCGATCTGTACCGGGAAACCTACGGCCCCCTGCTGATGCCCACCCTGCAGGCACCCTCGCCCGACTGCTACCTGCGCGCCGAGGGCGAGAGCTGGGAATGCCACAGCCGGCGCATGCTCGAGCCCATGGCCACGCTGCTCGAGGCGCAGCATGCGGAGATCTGCGCCGTCATCATCGAACCGCTGGTCCAGTGCGCCGGGCACATGCGCATGCATCATCCCGCCTACCTGAGCGGTCTGCGCGCGCTGTGCGACCGCTATCAGGTCCATCTCATCGCCGATGAAATCGCCGTCGGCTTCGGTCGCACCGGCACCTTCTTCGCCTGCGAGCAGGCCGGAATCACGCCGGATTTCCTCTGCGTGGGCAAAGGCCTGACCGGCGGCTACCTGCCGCTCTCCGCCGTGCTGACCACAGGCGCGGTCTACCAGTGCTTCTATGATGACTACACCACGCTCCGCGCCTTCCTGCATTCGCACAGCTACACCGGCAACGCCCTGGGCTGCGCGGCGGCGCTGGCCACGCTGGATCTGTTCGAGCAGCGCCCGGTGCTCGACGACAACCGGGCGCTGGCCGCTCATCTGGCCCGCGCCCTCGTCCCGCTCACGGAACACCCCCATGTCGGCGAAGTCCGCCAGACGGGACTCATCGCAGCGGTCGAAATGACGCCGGACGGCGACCGTCGCAGCCACTATCCGTGGCAGGAACGGCGCGGCCTGCGCGTCTACCGTCACGGCCTGGCGCGCGGGGTGCTGCTGCGCCCTCTGGGCAACGTGGTCTACTTCATGCCGCCCTATGTCACCACGGCCGAGGAGATCGACCTCATGGTGCAGGTGGCGCGCGAAGGCATCACGCTGGCGACGGCAGGCTGAACGTGCGCATCCCCAGGCTCTGGATCCCGGCGCGGCTGGCGTGCGGCGCGGCCGTGACCCTGCCCGCCGAGACCGTGCACTACCTGCGCAGCGTGCTGCGTCTCCCGGTCGGCGCCGCAGTCGTCGTGTTCGACGGCGAGGGCATCGAGTGCCGCGGCATCATCGAGCGCCTCGGGCGTCAGGACGGGGAGGTGCGTCTGACGGATACGCCCTGCGAGCCGCAGCGGGAATCTCCGCTGGCGATCACCCTCCTGCAAGGCATCTCGCGCGGCGAACGCATGGACTGGGTCATGCAGAAGGCCGTCGAACTGGGCGTGATGCGCATCGTTCCCGTGGTGTGCGCCCGCACCGGCGTGCAGCTCTCCGGGGAACGCGCCGCCAAACGTCAGGCACATTGGCAGGGCATCCTCGCCCATGCCGCCGCGCAATGCGGCCGTGCCCGGCTGCCGGCTTTGTCGGGCGCTGTGACGCTGAGCGAAGTCGCTGCGCTGCCCGACAGCCAGCCGGGTTTGCGGCTCATGCTCGACCCGGAGGCCGACGCGGGTCTGCCGGCCTTGCAGCCGCCCGCCTCAGTCGCCCTGCTGATCGGTCCGGAGGGCGGGCTCGATCGCCATGAACAGCGCTTCGCCCGCGAGCTGGGTTTCATCGGGATCAGGCTCGGCCCCCGCATCCTGCGGACCGAGACCGCCGGCCTCGCCGCCATCAGCGTCCTGCAGTCCCGCTGGGGCGATCTCCGGTAACGATGCGCCCGCCGGCCGCATCGGCGCGTCCAGTCCTCGAGCGAGTGCGCCGAGGTCAGGGATCAGCATTTCGCCACGGGCAAATCGCACGCGAAACAGCACGGGCGCGTCGCCGTCCGCCGCCATCGACGGCAGCGCCTCGATCTGGTCCTGTTCCACGGGAACCATCTGCGGATAGCCCTGGATCAGCAATCCGGCATGGACCGGTTTGCCTGCCGAACCGGGTAGCTGGAGGACAGCCACACGCGTACGGGGATTCGCGTCCGGCACGGCATCGCCGCACAGGCACTCGAAACTCAGCAGCGGCAGATCCCGGCCGCCCCACCGGATCGTCGCCGGAATCACCGCGCCGGAGCCCGTCACCTCCGGCACGGGCAAGACCTCGACCACCACGCCGTGGGCGACCAGCAGGCGACGCCCGACGACCGGCAGCACCTGGCAGTAAATCGCCTCAGTCCGCATGGGCGATGACTTCCGGCAACGCCGCGGACGGCGCCACGCGCGCCAGTCGCGCGATGGTCTGGAGGAGCTCGGCCTCCTGGTAGGGCTTGCCGAGGTATTCGGCAGCACCGAGCGCCAGCGCCCGCTCCCGATGTTTGTCGCCGGTACGCGAGGTCACCATGACGACCGGAATCGCCTGCAACGCATCGCTCGACTGCATGTTCGCCAGCAGTTCAAAGCCATCCATCCGCGGCATCTCCACATCGAGCAGCACCAGGTCGGGCGGCTGCTCCTGCAGCTTCTGCAGGGCATCGACGCCGTCGCGCGCCGTCGTCACCGCCATGCCGTGCCGCTCCAGCAGCCGCGCCGTGACCCGACGCACGGTAATCGAATCATCCACCACCAGAATCTGCAGGATGCGCGCACTGGCCGTTGCGGCAGGCGGCTGGACGGGGCCGTCGTTGGCCGGGATGCCATGCCGGGTGTCGATCAGTGACGGCAGATCCAGCATCATGGCCACGCCGCCATCGCTGAGGAATGCCGCGCCGCTGATGCCCGGAACGGCTGCAACCCTCGGTCCCACGGGGCGAACCACCAGTTCCAGCGTGCCCATCAGCACTTCGGCGACCAGCGCCCAGCGCCTACCCCCGCTGTTGACCAGCAACACCGCCGGCTCGGGCTCATCCGACTCGGCGCGACCGTCGGCCAGCCCGACCAGGCGGGCCAGATCCAGCAGCCGGTAGGATTCCTCCAGATGCGCAAGGTGATCGATTGCGCCGGCCCGCCAGCGGGCGAACTGATCCGCGCCCAGGCGCAACACGCCGTCGACGCCGGACAGCGGAACGGCATAGTGCTCGTTGGCCATCTTGAGCAGGAGACAGTGGCTCACCGCCAGGGTATAGGGAAGCCAGATCCTGAAACGACTGCCCTGGCCGGGCCGGGAGGTGATTTCCAGACGCCCGCCGCAGGCCTTGATCTGGGCGTGGACCACGTCCATGCCCACGCCCCGCCCGGCGATCTGGCTCACCTGGTCGGCGGTGCTGAGTCCCGGGGCGAGAATGAGATGGTGGATCTGGGCGTCGCTGAGCGCCTCGTTCGCAGCCACCAGCCCGCGCTGCCGCGCCCGCGCCAGGATGGCGGCCGTGTCCAGTCCTCGCCCGTCGTCGGTAATCTCGAGCAGAATCTGGCCGCCTTCCCGTCGGGCCTGCAACCCGATGTGTCCCGACGGCGCCTTCCCGAGAGCAGCGCGCTCTTCGGCGAATTCGATGCCGTGGGCCAGGGCATTGCGCAACAGATGCTCGAGCGGCGCGATCATGCGGTCCAGCACCAGGCGGTCGAGTTCGGTCTCCCCGCCGCTGATCTGCAAGGTCGCCTGTTTTCCGACGGCCTCGGCGGTCTGACGGACGACCCGTTGGAGCCGACCCGCCTGCACATCGAACGCCACCATGCGGGTACGCAGGAGATCCTGCTGGATGGCGCCGGCCACCCGATGCTGGTGCTGCAACGCCGCCTCCGCGCCCTGCCGGAGATCCCCGACCAGTTCCTGAAGACTGAGCAAGTCCATCATGCTCTCGGCCAGCGTGCGCGACAGGTGTTGCAGCCGCGTGTAGCGGTCGAACTCGAGGGGATCGAAATGTTCCGCGGCGCCCGGGGCGGCCGTCTGCTCCGCCTTGAAGACGATGCGGGATTCGGCCTCCATTTCCAGCTCGCGCAACTGCCGCTGCAACCTTTCGATGGTGCGCCCGATCTCGCGGAAATAGCTCGCCAGTTCGCGGACCGGCTGCTCCACCCGCCCGTGGGCTGCAATCCATTCACCGACCTGCCCCAGCAGCCCGTCGATGGTCGGCGCCGGAACACGGATCGGTTCCGCAGCCACCACCGACTCCTCGGTGATTCCGGGCAGCGGCGCATCCCACCAGTCCGGCAAAGGCAGGCGCGGGACGTCATCCACCGCCTCGACGGCTTCGTTCCATGCGCTTCCCTCGGCGTCGTGGATCACGGGCGCCGCGGGCAGCGGCTCTGCCGGATCTGGTGGCGTTTCCGGTTGCGGAAATACTGCGGCCGAAGCCTCCGGCACCGCCGGTTCGGACTCGAACGTGGCATCCGGCGCTGCCGGGACCGGCTGAACGGGCGCCGCGTCGATCGGGGCGCCCTCGAGCTTGCGCAACAGCGGGGCGGGGATCGCCACGGGAAGCCCCTCGGCCCACTGGTCGAGCTGGCCCTGCAGCGCATCGAACGACTGCCGCAGCACCGTTCGGGCATCGGCACCCTCGCCGTCAGCCGCGCTCAGGCGCGCGAGATAGCTTTCGATGGCGTGCGCGAGATCGCCCAGCAGCATGGCGCCGGCCATGCGCGCACCGCCCTTGAAGGTATGCAGATCGCCCATCAGGGCGTCCACCGGCAAGGGGTCCCGCAGCGAGGCGGCGCCGGCGAACAGGGCATCGATGTGTGCCAGGAGTTCGACGCCTTCTTCCAGAAACAGCGCACGCAATCCCGGGTCGACCTGCTCGGCGGCTTCCGCACTGGCCTGACGCTGCATCCGCTCCCGATCGCCGATCAGGCGCGCCAGCCAGTCGGTGCCCGGGGCAACGACGTCGTCGATGACCGCCCGGCGGCAGTCGATGGTAGCCGCGCGCAGGATCGCGACCTGATCCGGGACGAGCGGTCGGTTGACCTGCTGCGCGGCCTTCACCCAGCCGTCAAGCTCGGTGGCCCAGTCCGCGAGCGCCGTGCGCTGCACCGTGCGGGCGGTCCCCTTGAGGGTGTGAAAGATCCGCAACACATCACCGTCGATCGGCAGCCCCTGCCCCGGTTCCGCGCCCGTCAGATAGGATTGCAGCCGATCGAGGTAGGCATTGGCTTCCCGCGCAAACAGTTCCGTCAGGCTCTCCGCCTGATCGCCCTCGTCGATCTCATACGGCGCGTGCGGCGCCGGCCCCGCCACATCGGCGATCGCAGGATCCCCCAGCGCCGCCGCAGGCGTGTCGCCGCCGGCTGGCACCGGTTCATCGGGCGCGCCGACATCCCCGCCGGATTCGGCTGCGCCGCCCGCGCTGTCGGGAGCGGCCGGGAATGCCGACGGCTGGTGTCCTGTGACCGTCGGCGCACGACCCGCGTCCGCGCCGCTCTCGGCCGCAGCCAGGGCGGTCAGATGGTCGAGACTGCGCTGTCCGTCCGGCGACAGGGCCTGATCCGCCCGCTCCAGATGCCGGGCGATCTGGGAGGCGGCGACCGTTACGGCCGTTGCGATTTCAGGGTCGATCGCATGACCCCGCTCGAGCGCGCCGTTGAGGACCCGCTCGGCGGCCCAGGCCAGTTCACCGACCGCCTGGGCGCCCGCCAACCGTCCCGATCCCTTCAAGGTGTGAAACGACCGCCGCACCTCGGAGAGCGCCTGGCGGTCGCCCCCGTTCTCACACAAGCCGATCAGCAGCGGGTCGATCTGCGCCAGAATCTCCGCAGCCTCTTCGCGGAAGACGGCATGAATGTCGAAATCCTCGGCCGGGGCGGGTCCCGGTTCGGCAACGTCCGGACACTCCGGCGCCGGGGATGTGGCGCTGGAGCCGACATCGGCTTCGAATCGGGCGATCAGGCCGTCCACACTCGCGGGGGTAATCCCGCCGGGCGCCGCCGAGTCGTCCAGACAGAGCCGCAAACCCTCGAGCGCGCCCGCCAGCGCTTCCTTCGGCGCGACGGCATCGGATCGCCACGCCGGCAGCGCGGCGGCGAGACGCTGGAAACACGCGGCCAGTTCGACCCGGCCGATCATCGTCAGCGCATCGCCGAGGTGCCGCAGCGGCTCGCCCATCGGCTCCGGAGCGCTTCCGGTGGCGCCCGCTTCGACCCGGTCGACGAAGCGCTGCAGGTCGCGCCGCGCTTCCTCGAGGACCGCGCGTTCGGCCATCTGCAGCACGTCGGCATCGACACCCTGGACCGGGAGCGACCATGCCGACAACCCGGCTTCGACGCTGAGCACCGCCTGGGCCACATCCGACCAGTCGTCATCCGGCACGGCGCCCGCCTCCACCCAGCGGGCGATGCGCCCGGCAGCCGCCTCCATCTGTTGCAGCCAGTCCGCGCGATCCAGGATGGCGAGCGTGCCGCAGATGCCTTCCACGACGTTCAGCAGCAGCTTGAGTTCGGCGACCGCCGGATGCGTCATCCGCGACATGACGTCGAGCGACTCCTTCACCATCTGCAGGTCGTCGCGGATCGTCGCGGTCACCCCCGCCAGCGCCTGGCTGCCGACGTCGCCCAGCGCCCGCTGCATACGCTCCTGTTCGCCGGGCGACACGACGCGATGGGCGAGATCGTAGACCCGTGCCACCTCAGCGGGCAGCGCCTCGGACGACGGCCCCGCCCGTCCGAGCAGATAGAGCGCCTGCCCGGCGACCAGCCGATGCGCATCGACGACCTCGGGCGATTCACCGCCCGCCGCCGCGCCGCGCAGCAGGAATTCCATGCGCAGCAGCAACGACCGGCTCTCGCCCGGCAGCGCAGTGGAATGGGTCATGACCATGAACAGCGCGCGCAGGATCCACCAACTGCGGGCGACCGACGCCGTGGTTGCCGCCGCTTCCAGCTTTTCCGCAACCCGCGCCAGCCCCATCAGCGGCTTTCTGGCCTCACCGCCGCGCAGCACGGCCAGCGTGGCATGCATGATCCCGACCCGGTACCGCAGGGACAAGGCCTGCAGATCCGCCGGGTTCTGCCCGCGGGCATCGGGGCCGAGCCGCTCGATCAGGCCGGCGCCGACGGTTGCCGCGAATATCTCCGGCGCCGAGACGGGGGACCGACTCACCGACAGTCGCAACGCGTTCACCGAAATGAGCAGCAGGGCCGGACACTCCGGCTCGCCGTCAGCCAGCAGCGAGAGGTAGGCCGGCAGGATGGTCAGCATCCCGGCCAGGGCGTCGCCCATCGCAGCCGTGTAGAGCTGCGGGTGCGAACAGCTGTCCAGCGCGCTGGCGGCCTGGCCGATGACGTAGACCAGCCCGTCGATTTCGGCGAAGGTCAGGGTATCGACCAGCTTGCGCAATTCATGCCGCAGGGTCTCGAGATCCTCCGGGACGACCGCTCGCTCCGCCAGCGCATCGACGAGCGCGCGCAGGCGATCGACCTGCTCGTGGATGCCGGGCAGCAGTGCGTCCAGTGTCTGGATCTGCGCCGCAGTGCGGCGAGCAAGCGATCCGGTGGCCGTGGGAGTCAACGCCGGCTGCATGGGCCGTCTCCTCAGTTGGGCAGTTTGAAGCCTGACACCGAACGGCGCAGTTCGGTGGCCAGTTGAGCCAGGCGGCCGATCGCGTGTCCGGTCGCTCGCGTCCCCTTGGCGGCCTGTACGGTCACCTCGCGGATGGTGCGCATGCTGGTCGACATTTCCCCGGCGCGGGCCGCCTGCTGTTGGGCGGCCTCGGAAATGCTGTTGACGAGCACGGAAATCTGGCTCGACACCCGCTCGATTTCATCCAGCGCATTGCCGGCGTCCTCGGCGCGCTGGGAACCCGACACCACGCCCGTCGTGCTCTTCTCCATGGACGCAACGGCTTCCTGGGTATCGGCCTGAATCATGCGCACGAGGCCCTCGATCTGCCGCGTTGCCGCCGCGGACCGCTCCGCGAGGCGCTGCACTTCGTCGGCCACGACCCCGAAGCCGCGGCCGGCCTCCCCGGCGGCGGAAGCCTGGATGGCGGCATTCAGCGCGAGAATGTTGGTCTGCTCGGCGATGTCGTTGATGAGGGCCACGATGTGGCCGATTTCCTGAGAGCTCTCCCCCAGTCGCTTGATGCGCTTGGAGGTTTCCTGGATCTGCTCGCGGATGACCTGCATTCCCTCGATGGTGCGCTGCACCGCGGCGCTGCCCTTGCCGGCCACGTCGACGGCATGCTGGGCCACCCGAGCCGAGCGCTGCGAATTGTCCGAAACCTGATCGATGGACTGGACCATGCTCTGAATCGCGGCGCTGGTCGATTCGATCTGCCCGGTCTGGCGTTCGCTGGCCACCAGCAGGCGCGTGGCCACATCCTGCGTCTCGGTCACCGCGGCGGCCACCCGTTCGGCGGTCTGGTTGATGGTGCGGACCAGTTCGCGCAACTGCTCGACGGAGTAGTTCACGGCATCGGCGATGGCCCCGGTGACGTCGCTGGTCACCGTGGCCTGAACGCTCAGGTCACCTTCGGCGAGATCGCCCATCTCATCGAGCAGGTGCAGGATCGCCTCCTGGTTCTTCTGGTTCGCCAGGCGCGCCTGCAACAACAGCTGGCGCACACGCGAGATCAGTTGGTACATCACGAGGATCACCAGCCCCAGGCTGATGCCGCTCAGCACCACCAGGAAAAAAGGCTGCATGAAGCGGGTGTCGCTCACTTCCTTCAGCGCCAGTTCCTGCTGCGTCAGACCCTCCTGCACGGTCGCCAGCCCGACCGCCAGTTGACGGGAGGCGCGATTGGCCCGGTGCAGGGCCGCGCCGTTGGCCGCGATGTAGTCGACCTGCTGGTTCAGGGTGGGGTAGCGCCCCAGCATGCGGGTCAGCGTCTCGCGGATCGGCCCTTCGCTCGGCAGCGCCGTGAGACCCGCCGATCGATTGCCTTCGGCCAGCGACTGCAGTCCATCGCCGGCCCGCGCCAGCGTGGTGGTCAACTGCCGGGACAGCACCGCCGCGTCGCCGACACCGGCAAACAGCGCATCGATACCCTCACGCATCCGTTGCAGATCGAGGCCCAGCCGCAGCGCCTGATTGGTTTGCTCCGGCGCCAGCCGTGCCGCCCGCATCTGATCGAGCAAGGCATCGAGATCGGCCATCCAGTCTCCGAGCGCCGTCTGGAACTCCGTCTGGTAAGCGCGGGCACCGGGCATGATGCCGCGCACGGCGACCAGCGACTGCAGATGCGGCTGGGCCCGCGTCCAGGCCTCGATCACCACGTCGAGTCGCGCCTGAACGCTGGCCGGAACCGGGTCCAGCCCGCTCTGCGGATCGCCCGACTTGAGTTTTTTGCTGGCCGCCGCGAAATTTTCGATGCTGCGGACCAGATCGCTGAAAGTCTGGCGATTGACCAGTTCATCACTCAGCGCATTGGCGACTTCGAAACTGCGCGCCGCGATGCGCTCGGCCAGAAGTTTCTGTTCGGCGGTCAACGCCATCTGTTGCTGGTCGCGCTGCTCGAGGCCGGAAAGATAGGCCCAGCCACTCAAGGTGAGAAAGATGGCGATCGCCAGTGCGCCCATCAGGAACATGGACATCCGGCGATCCGACTGCTTCCCGCGCAAGGCGGCGAGCGATATCTCTGGCATGGCGCAATCAAGCCCTCCGGGCGGTGCGTGTCACGGCGAGTACCCAGCGGCACTCAGCTTTTGGAATCGGCAGGGCCCAAGCGGTCTTGATAGGGCACCGGGGGCATTGCACCGTTCGGCGTCGGCGCGCGGATCAGATCGCATCCGCGCGATCACCGTCCCCGGGACGCAGGAGGAGAGGCCAATCGACCAGCCCGACCGGAGCGCCGCCATGTCGGCCGGCGACCCCCAGCCAGCGTGCGGCGGGCGCGAGGAGCGGTGGCGGCGCCTCCCGACGCAGCCCCCCGGGAAAGCTCTGCAACCCCAGGACCTGTGCCACCGCGAGGCCCACCCACTGCCGACCTTGCCGGAGAACGACAACGGCAGGCTCCCCGCCCGGGCCGGCGTTCAGTCCGAGGAGGGCGGCGGCGCCGAGCACCGGCACCAGCGTGCCGCGCAGGTTGACCATGCCCACCAGTCCCTCGGGCGCATTGGGGATACGCATCAGCCGCGGCAGCCGCATCACCTCGACGACCCAGCGTTGCGGGAGCGCCCATTTCCGGCCGCCGGTTTCGAAGACCAGGGCGGGTGCGTGGCTCATCCGGGCGAACGTGCCGCCGCCGGACTGGCCGTTGCAGAACGATTCCATCGCCTCGAGGGCGGCATAGGGATCGGCAGGGGGCGTCATTGCAGCGGCGTTCGGCGGGTTCACACGCCGAGGACTGCGTGCATGCGTGGAAGGATGTCACGCTCCTCCACCGGCTTGACCACATAGTCCGCGGCACCTTGGCGCAACCCCCAGATGCGGTCGCTTTCCTGGGTCTTGGAACTCACCAGGAACACGGGGATGCGCGCCGTTTCCTCGTCCCGCGTCAAGCGGCGCGTGGCCTGGAAGCCGCTCATCCCCGGCATGACGACGTCCATCAGGATCAGGTCGGGGCGTTCCCGGCGCGCCAGATCGATGCCCTGCAGCGCATCACGCGCCTCGAGGATCTGATAACCGTGCCGCTCGAGCAGGCGTCGCAGCGCCTGCAGTTCCGTCGGGGAATCATCGACGATCAGGATCCGCGCCATCTGTCCTGCTCCTACTGTGCGGTGTCGGCCATGGGCTGTTCCCGGTCCGCGGCGAACGCCGACACGGCCTCGAGCAGTTCCTCACGGGTGAAGGGCTTGGTGAGGTAGCGCTCGGATCCGACCAGGCGACCCTTGGCCCGATCGAACAGCCCGTCCTTGCTGGACAGCAAAACGACGGGAATCCGGCGAAAGTCCGGATGGCGCTTGATCAGGGCGCAGGTCTGGTAGCCGTCGAGACGCGGCATCATGATGTCGACGAACACCAGATCCGGGCGGTGGCGCACCACCAGGCCGAGCGCCTCGTAGCCATCCTGCGCGGTGATGACATCGAAGCCCTCCCGGCTCAACAGGGTTTCCGCCGTCCGCCGGATGGTCTTGCTGTCGTCGATCACCATGATGCGCATGGCGCGCGGGTCGGGCGTCGGTACGACGACGCGGTCTTGCAATGAACCGTTCATGGAGTTGTTCCCCGCGGCTGGATGGTTTGCCTCTTGCTTCGATTGGGTATCATGAGCCCCTGACCGGCCCACCACAGGATGCTTCATGGCCCGCCCGGAACCGACCACGCTGCCGCTGCTCGATCGTCAGGTTCATGGCCCGGTCCAGCGGCTGGAAGCCGCGCTGCTCGCCCAGCAGAGCACGATCGAATACTGGTTCCGGCGCCAGTGGCAGCACACCCGGCCGCCGCTCTACGCCTCGGTCGACCTGCGCAATGCCGGCTTCAAGCTCGCGCCCGTGGACACCAATCTCTTCCCTGCGGGCTTCAACAATCTGGCGCCGGACTGCCATCCGCTATGCGTCCAGGCCATGCGTCAGGCCATCGAGCGCAGCTGTCCGACCGCCAGCCGGGTCCTGATCGTCCCGGAGAGCCATACCCGCAACCCCTACTATCTGGACAGCCTGGGCACGCTGGCCGCCCTGGTGGCGCAAGCCGGCTTCGAGGTGCGTATCGGCAGCCTGCGACCGGACTTGATCGAGCCCACGCCGCTGGGGAGCCGCACCGCGCCGCATCTGCGGCTCGAGCCCCTGATGCGCCGCGGCAATCGGATCGGCATGGCCGATTTCGATCCCTGTCTGGTGCTGCTCAACAACGACCTGTCGGGGGGGTTGCCAGCCCTCCTGCAGAATCTGGAACAGACCGTCATCCCGCCACCCGGTCTGGGCTGGACGCATCGCTCCAAGAGTCACCATTTCGATCTCTACGCCGAAGTGACGGAGGAATTTGCCGATCTCGTCGGGCTCGACCCGTGGCTGATCACGCCCGAGTCCCGCTACTGCGGACAGGTGGACTTCCAGAAACGGGAAGGGCTGGAATGCCTGGAGGCGAACGGACGCGCGCTCTTGGCGCAGATCGAGGACCGCTACGCCGAACGCGGCATCGCCCATCCACCGTTCCTGATCATCAAGGCCGATGCCGGCACCTACGGCATGGGCATCATGAGCGTGCGCTCGGTCGACGAAATCACCCAGATCAATCGCAAGACCCGCACCAAGATGAGCGCCGCCAAGGAAGGCCTGCCGGTGAGCCGGGTGCTGATCCAGGAAGGCATTCCCACGGCCGAGACCTGGGGCGGCGACGGCGCCGTGGCCGAACCCGTGGTCTACATGATCGATGCCACGGTCGTCGGCGGCTTCTACCGCGTCCACGCCCAGCGCGGCCCCATGGAAAACCTCAACGCACCCGGCATGGAGTTCCATCCCCTGCCCTTCTGCGAGCCCTGCATCTGCCCCGATCGCAACCGCGAACCGGATGCCGGGCCGAACCGGTTCTACACCTATGGCGTCATCGCGCGGCTGGCCCTGCTGGCCGCCGCGCGCGAAATGGCCGAGTTGAATCCATGACCCTGTCGCCGCCCGCGTCCGGCGCCTCGGGTGATGCGCCGCCCAACCCCCGGGAGTTCGGCCCATGAGCCTGCGCATCGGCGTGGTGATGGACCCCATCGCCACCATCAAGCCCGCCAAGGACACCACGCTCGCCCTGCTGCTCGAGGCGCAGCGCCGCGGCTGGACGCTGGTGTACATGGAACTGGGCGACCTGTATCTCGAGGGCGGAGCGCCCTGGGCGCGCCAGCGGCCCCTCGCGGTGAAGGATGACCCGAGCGGCTGGTTCACGCTGGCAGGCGGCAGCGACGCGCCGCTCGGCGAACTGGACGTGATCCTGATGCGCAAGGATCCGCCCTTCGACATGGAGTACATCTACGCCACCTACATCCTGGAGCGCGCCCAGCTCGCCGGCACCCTGGTCGTGAACCGCCCCGAAAGCCTGCGCGACGTGAGCGAGAAGGCCTACACGGCCTGGTTCCCGGAGTGCTGCCCGCCGACCCTGATCGCGCGCGACATGGCGCGGCTGCGCCGCTTCATCCACGAGCAGGGCGAGGCCGTGGTGAAACCGCTGGACGGCATGGGCGGGGCGTCGATCTTCCGCACCCGCAAGGACGACCCCAATCTCAGCGTGATCCTGGAGACACTCACCGCGCACGGCCACCGCTTCGCGCTGGCCCAGCGCTATCTCGCCGCCATCACCGACGGCGACAAGCGCATCCTGCTCGTCGACGGCCAGCCCGTCCCCTATGCCCTGGCGCGCATCCCGGCGGCGGGTGAGGCGCGCGGCAATCTCGCCGCCGGGGGCCGCGGCGAAGGCCGTCCGCTCACCGACCGCGACTACTGGATCTGCGACCAGGTCGGACCGACCCTGCGCAAGAAGGGGCTGCTGTTCGTGGGGCTGGACGTCATCGGCGACTCGCTCACCGAAATCAACGTCACCAGCCCGACCTGCGTGCGCGAACTCGACCGGCAATTCGGCCTCAACATCGCCGGCCTGCTCATGGACGCCATCGAACGCCAGCTCGGCGAGCGCGCCCGGGGCGCTCCATGATGCGCCCGCGCGGCCGATAAACGCCCCATGTCGTCCAGTTCCCCCACGACGCCCGCCGCGCCCGAGATCAGCAGCCGGGATCGCCTGACCGGCACGCTGTTCTTTGCGGCGCTGCTGCATGGCATCCTCATCCTGGGCATCGGCTTCAGAATCCCCGATCCGGCTCCGGATACCAGCCAAAAGCTCGAGGTGACGCTGGTCCGGGGCGAGTCGACCGCGCCGCCCAAGGATCCCCGGTTCTGGGCCCAGATCGACCAGCAGGGCGCCGGCGAGTCCGGGCCCGCTGAACGGCCGCGCAGCGATCTGCCCGATTCCCGCGCGGCGATCGCCCACGAAGGCATCCCCGAGGGCAACGAGGCCGTCAACGAACTGGGTGGCACGAGCACGGCCGATCCCGATACGCCGCGCGATGCACCCGCCGCCACGGCCGCCCGGCAGATCCTGCGCTCGACCAGCCCGACGGCCCGCCCGATGGACAGCAGCCCGCAAACCGCCGCCACGCCCGATGGCCAGCGTCTGCGCATTTCCCGGCTGATGCTGGAGGCCACCGACAGTCCCAGCGTCCTGCTCCCCGATCCGGATGCACGCACCCCGACGCCGGGCGCGCCCACCCCCGAGCTGCGCATCGCCGTCAACACCCGCTCGCACGTCTACGCGCCCTACCTCTATCAATGGCGGCTGCGCATCGAATCGGTCGGCAATCTCAACATGCCGAGCGAGATCACCCAGAACGGCCCCTTCGGCGATGTCACCCTGGAAGTCGCCATTCGCAGCGACGGCAAACTGGACGATGTCCGCGTCGTCGCGCCGTCCGGGCACCGCAAGCTCGATGAGGCGGCCTTGCGCATCCTGCAGCTCGCCTCGCCCTTCGACCCGTTCACGGAGCCCATGAAGCAACAGAGCGAACGCATCCGCTTCATCTGGAAATGGCGGTTTCTGCCGGGGGACGAGGGCGTGCCGCAGGGCAGCGGCGGGGTTTACGTCGGCCAGTGAGCCGGCCGGGATGCCGCCGCCGCGGCCGCACGCGCCCCGCCTTGCGAACGCGATGCCATCGCCCGCGCCGCTTATATTTCGTTGATTCTCGATGTTTCGAAGATTAGAATGGCCCGGCCCCACCTGCCGGAGTCTCGCCATGCCCGAATCTTCAGCCGCTGCCCCCGCGATGGGCGCATTCGAACGCTACCTCAGCCTGTGGGTGCTGGCCTGCATCGCGGCCGGTCTCCTGCTGGGCCAGGTCGCGCCCGCGCTGTTCATTCGGCTGGGCGAACTCGAATGGGCCGGGCTCAACCTGCCGGTGGCGCTGCTCATCTGGCTGATGATCATCCCCATGCTGCTGAAGGTCGACCTGAGCGCACTCGGCGCGGTGCGCCGCCACGCGGGCGGCATCGGCGTCACCGTGTTCATCAACTGGGCGGTCAAGCCCTTTTCCATGGCCCTGCTCGCCTGGCTGTTCGTGGGCGTGCTGTTCCGTCCCTACCTGCCCGCGGAGCAGATCACGAGCTACATCGCGGGCCTCATCCTGCTGGCCGGCGCGCCCTGCACGGCCATGGTCTTCGTCTGGAGCAACCTGTCCCGCGGCGATCCCGCCTTCACGCTGGGGCAGGTCGCCCTGAACGACGTCATCATGGTGTTCGCCTTCGGCCCCCTGATGGGGCTCCTGCTGGGGCTCGCGGCGATCACCGTGCCCTGGGACACGCTGGCGCTGTCGGTCGGGCTCTACATCGTGCTGCCGCTCGCGGTGGCCCAGCTCTGGCGTCGGTCGCTGCTGGCGCAGGCCGATGGCGCGCGGCGGCTCGAGAACACGCTGGCGCGGCTGCATCCGGTCTCGCTGCTGGCGCTGCTCGCGACGTTGATCCTGCTGTTCGGCTTCCAGGGCCGGCAGATCCTCGCCCAGCCGCTGGTCATCGTGCTGCTGGCCGTGCCCATCCTGCTGCAGGTGGCCCTGAACTCAGGGGCGGCCTATCTGCTCAACCGCCGCGTCGGTTCGCCGCACTGCGTCGCGGCCCCTTCGGCCCTGATCGGCGCGAGCAATTTCTTCGAACTGGCCGTGGCCACGGCGATCGCCCTGTTCGGCTTCGATTCGGGCGCCGCGCTGGCCACGGTGGTCGGGGTGCTGATCGAGGTGCCGGTCATGCTGGCCCTGGTGCATCTGCTGGCGCGCAGCCGGGCCTGGTACGAACGCGGGCCGGCGGTCGTGCGGCAGCGCGCGCAAATCCGCTGAGGCCGCCGCAGACCCGGCGTTGGTGAGAAAACGCGCGTCCTGCGCCTTCCCGGCGTCGCAGGTCAGGCCCGGACCTGCTCCCGCGCATCACGCCTTTACCGGCTCGATGCACGTCCGGCCGTCCCTGGCCGGACGCGGGCGTGGAGAATTCACCCGCACTCAATCGCCGGCCGCGTGCGGCGGCGCCCAACCCGAAATGAGGCGGACCCGCCCGGCCATGGCCGGCGTCATCGCCACCGTGCCGTCCGCCTGCACGACCAAGGCCTGCGCGATGCCGAGCGCCGCCGCCACCGGCCGCCATTGCTCGGGCCCGGCCACGAACAGCGCGGTCGACGCCGCATCGGCCAGCGCCGCATCGGCATGCACGACGGTCACCGCATGCAAGCCCGCCACGGGATAGCCCGTGCGGGGATCGAGGATGTGGTGATAGCGCGTCCCGTCATGATCGAACATGCGCTCGTAGTCCCCCGAGGTCGACACCGCCTCGCCGGCCGCCAGCGCGAGGGTCGCCATCACGCCCGGGCGGTAGGGATCGCGGATGCCGATGCGCCAGCCCCGGCCCGGCGGCTCGCCCCAGCTCTTGAGGTTGCCGCCCGCATTGACCAGCGCCGCCGGAATGCCGCGCCGGGCGAGGTCGGCCACCACATGGTCCACCGCGTAGCCCTTGCCGATGCCGCCCAGGTCGATGAACAGCCCGCGCGGCCCGCACACTTCCCCGGCCGCCGAGACCGTCACGGCGCTGATCGGCGGCAGGGGCAGCAGGGCCGCGATGGCATCCGGCTGCGGGAACGGCCGGTCGGGGTCGCGCGGCGCCCGGTCGAAGCCCCACAGGCGCACCAGCGGACCGACCGCGGGATCGAAACGCCCCTCGCTGGCCCCACTCACCGCGCGGGCGAGGCGGATCTGGGCGGCGAGGTCGGCCGAAACCCGCCGGCACTCGCCGCGCGCCAGCGCCGCATTCAGGTGCGCCAGTTCACCATCGCCATAGGCCCAGCCGTCGCGGCCGAAGGCCTGCAGCCAGACCTCGGCCGCGCGGATCGCCTCCGCGGCGGCCTCGGGCGAGGCGCCATAAAGGCTGAAGTGCACCAGGGTGCCCATGGCATAGACCTCGGCCTCCACCGGCGCCGCCGGGCGCTCGCAGCCATACAGCCCCAGCAGCAGGGCCAGCAGCCACGCGAGGCGGGGGCGCGGCGACCTCATGCGCCGGCGCCAGGCCAGTCGTAGGGCGCGGGATCCAGCGCCGGGACACGGCCCAGCAGGCGATCGACCAGCAGCTCGGCCGTCGCCGGCGCCAGCAGGACGCCGTTGCGGAAATGCCCGGCATTGACCCACAGATTGCTCACCGCCGGATGCCGGCCGACCACCGGAATGCCCTCCGGCGATCCGGGTCGCAGGCCGGCCCAGTGCGCCGCCAGCCGCGCCCCCGCCAACGCGGGCACGAGGCGCACGGCATCGGTCTCGAGCCGCTCGCGCGTGGCCGGATCGGCGGTGGTGTCGAAGCCGGCCTGCTCCACCGTGCTGCCGAAGAGCACGCGGCCGTCGCGGCGGGGCACGGCGTAGCGATCGGCCTGCAGCACCACATGGCGGATCAGGCCGGGCGCGGCCTCGAACAGCAGCATCTGTCCCTTGACCGGCGCCACTGGCAGCGGGGCGCCGAGCGGTGCGAGCAACCCCGCGCTCCAGGCCCCCGCCGCCACCACCACCGGCCCGTCGGTGGCCAGCAAGCCGGACCCGGTTTCGAGTGCGACGACACGTCCGGCCGCCACCTGCAGCGCCTGCACCGGGCAACGCACGTGGATCGCCACGCCGCTTGCGGCGAGCGCGCGCGTCAGCGCCCGCAGCAAACGGGGATTGCGCACCTGGGCGACCGCCGGTAGCCGCACTGCGGGGCGTTCCGTCGGGGCCAAGGCCGGCTCCAGTGCCGCGACCTCGGCGGGCGGGCAGAGCGCGACCGGCTGCGCCCAGCGCCGGCCCCAGGCGCGCGCGGCCGCCTCATCCCCGCTCAGGATCAGCAGTCCGCAGCGCGTCCATTCCGGATCGATCCCCATCGTCCTGGCAAGCCGGTCGGCCAGCGCCGGATAGGCCGCGGCGGCGCGCCAGGCCAGCATCTGCACGGCGTCGGGATAGCGCCAGGGATGCAAGGGGCAGAGGATGCCGCCGCCCGCCCACGACGCCTCGCGACCCACCGCGCCCCGCTCCACCACCCGCACGGCGAGGCCCGCTTCGCTCAGCGCGAGCGCCGTCGTCAGGCCCACGATCCCCGCGCCGATGACCGTCACCGTCTCCACGCCGTGCTCCCGGATCGGGTCGACCTGCCGTTCATCCGTCCGTTGCCACCGCTCATCGCCCCTCGCCTTCAGCCCCGGCCCCGGCCGCCGTCAACCGCAACAGAAGAACCGCGATCCCGTGGAGATCGTCCATGACCAAGGTCCGCCAGCACGGCCTCAGCCTGATCGAACTCATGATCACCGTGGCCGTGATTGTAACCCTCGCCGTCGTCGGTGGGCCGCCGCTCGCCGACACGCTGCGCAACAACCGGCTCACCGCCCAGAGCAACGAGTTGAACGCCGGCCTGACGCGCGCCCGCGGCGAGGCGGTGGCGCGCCGCGGCTGGGTCAGTCTGTGCAGCAGCACCGATGCCGCCAACTGCCGCACGAGCAGCCAGGGCCTCTGGGAAGGTGGCTGGATCATGTTCGTGGACACCAACGGCAACGGTGCCCGCGCCTCGACCGAATTGCTGATCGCAGCCGCGCGCCCGCTTCCGGCCGGCATGAGCTTGCGGCAAGCGGGCTTCACCAACACCGGCTTCGTGCGTTTCGATGCGCGCGGCCAGGCCGATTCGGCCGGCACCTTCGTCCTGTGCGACGCGCGGGGCGCCACGCGCGCCCGCACCCTGGGGGTGAACGCCCTCGGCAAGGTGGTCCGGCCGGTCGACACCGACGGCAACGGGACGCCCCAGGTCCTGAGCGGAGGAAACGCCACATGTCCGTGAGTCTCCACACCGGCCGGCAGACGCGCGGCTTCACCCTGATCGAAGTGCTGGTCGCCATCGTGCTGCTGTCCATCGGCCTGCTCGGCGTCGCGGGCATGCAGCTCAGCGGCCTGCGCTACCACCAGGGCGCCTATGTCCGGGCCCAGGCCACGGCGCTGCTCACCGACATGGCCGATCGCCTGCGCACCAATCCCACCGGCGTCGGCGCCGGCAGCTACAACAGCATCACCATCAACACCACCAGCAGCGGCTGGCAGTCCAGCCTGCCGGCCGACCCCGATTGCGCCACGAACGTCTGCTCGCCCGCCAATCAGGTGGCCCTGGACACGCGCCAGTGGGGCCTCGCGCTCGGCCAGTTGCCGCGCGCCACCGGCACGGTCGCGCGCGCCGGCCAGATCTTCACCATCACCGTCGCCTGGCAGGACCTCGACACCAACGCCGAAGTCACCGCAAACCAGACCGCCATCCTCACCGTGCTGATCAACGACCCATGAACGCGCTCCCCCACCCCGCTCGCTCCGCCGCCGGCTTCTCGCTGGTGGAAATCATGGTCGCACTCCTGGTGAGCCTGTTCCTGCTGGCCGGCGTGCTGCAGCTCTATCTGGGCAACCAGCAGACCAGCCGGCTCGGCAACGGCGTCGGCGAAGTGCAGCAGGCCGGCCAGTTCGCGCTCGAGGACCTCGCCGACAACCTGCGCATGGCGGCCTTTCAGGGCTGCGCCGACGCGCAGCGGGTGACGGCGCCGGTGCGCGCACTGAATGCACCGACCACCGATCTCTCGGCCAGCGCGGTGCGCGGCTTCGAGGTCGCCACGAACGGGACCTGGACCGGCGGCACGGCGCCGACCAACTGGAACGGCACCGTACCCCGACCGCTGAGCGACGTGGTCCAGATCCAGGGCGGCTCGCGCGCGGTCGCCAACCTGTCGGCCACCATGAGCAGCGATTCGGCCTCGGTGGCGCTGGCCAGTAACCCGGACAATCTTGCCGCCGGTGAGATGGTGGTCATCGCCGATTGCCGCGCTGCCGATCTGTTCCGCATTACCGCCGTGTCGGGTACCACGTTCACCCACACCACGGCCGACAACACCACCGGCAGCCTTTCCAAGGCCTACGTCCATACCGGCCTCAACGCTGCTCAGGCGACACGATTCAACAGTTGGGTCTATTTCGTCCGCGACACCGGCCGCGACGCCGCCGACGGCAGCGCCATCTTTGCGCTCTACCGCCTCGACACCAGTCGCACCGGGCAGACCGCGCAGGAACTGGTCGAGGGCGTCGAGTACTTGCAGGTGCTCTACGGCGAGCGCATCGGCACGCAGAACATGCGCTACCGCACCGCGCCGAACGTCGCCAACTGGGGCAGCGTGGTGTCGGTGAAGCTCGCCTTGCTGACCGCCTCGCGCGATCCGGTGCTGGAGGCGGCCGACGCCACAGCCGGTTACGTCCTGCTCGACCAGACCGTGGCCAAGACCGGCACCACGGGCGCCACAATCACCTACCCGACCGACCGGCGGCTGCGGCGTGTGTTCGCGGCCGCCGTCAACGTCCGCAACCGCCGCGATTTGTAAAGGAGCCCGGCCATGACCCGAACCCCACCCAGCCGATTGCACCCCGAGCGCGGCATGGTGCTCATGGTGGTCCTCGTCATGCTGCTGGTCGTCACCCTGCTGGCGGTGATGGCGATCGGCACCGCGACCACCGAGCAGAAGATCGTCGCCACGGCGCACTTTCACAACATGGGCTTCCAGGCCGGCGAAAGCGCCATCGAAGCCGCCATGGCCGACGTGCCGCACCTCTCGGCCGCGCTGGTCAGCACCGCGCCGGTCAGCCGCAGCGTGAATCTCGGCAACAGCCAGCTCACGGCCGTGGCACAGACCACCTATCTCGGCGACGCGTCGAACCTGCTGGGTTATTCACTGGGCGGGCAAAGCCAGTTTGCCGCCTACCACTTCCTGATCCAGGGCACGGGCACCGCCGGCGCCAGCGGCGTGAACCTCTCGGCCGTCACCGCCCAGGGCGTGTTCCGCATTGCCCCGGCCACGTCCACCAACAACTGACCCCAAGGAGAACGGCCATGGAACCGCTCCGCATCGCCCCGCCCCGTTCCCGTTTCCCGCTGCTGCGCCGACTGCTCGGCGGCTTGATCCTGATCGGACTGATCCTCGCCAACGCCGCGCAGGCCGACATCAAGGGCCCGCTGGTCTTCACCGAAGACGCGCTGGAAGCCCATCACCTCGCCGTGCGCGTAGACCCCGGCCGGCGTGGGGAAATCCTGGCCTATTCCTGCGCGGATTGTCCGCCGCGCGCCTTTCCCGTCGAGGGGCCGGTACCCGTCGAGGTGAATGGTCGGTTGCGGCCGAATTTTCCGCTGCGCGCGCTCGACGGCCAGCCGGCCACGGTGATCTTCGACATCCAGAGCGGGCGCGTGCTGCGCCTCGTCAAGTAGCGCCCTCACGGCGCGGGAGCCTGCCATGAAACCCTCATCACACTCCAAATCCCGGCGCTTCGCGGGCTTCTCCGGCGCGGCGCTCGCGGCGCTGATCACCCAGGCGCCGCTGGCGCTGGCAGACGACACCGAGGTCTACGTCAGCAACGGGACAGCGAACACCCAGCCCAACATCCTGTTCATCGTCGACACCTCGGGCAGCATGAGCACCAATGTGACCATCCCCTCGGTCTATGATCCGGCGGCCACCTACACAGGCTCCTGTTCGACCAGCCGAGTCTATTGGACGACAGGCAGCACACCGCCGTCCTGCTCCACAAACCAGTGGATTCCGACGACCAAGTATTACTGCAACGCCAGCACTGCCGCATTCGCGAGCAGCGGTCGCTTCACCGATCAGGCGGCGATGTGGCGGCGTGACTGGGGATTCTTCGGCGAAAACATCTTCACCAGCTACCGCTGGCAGACCCTGCAGGCCGGGGCCAACAATCATGAACTCGAATGCGAAGACGACTCGGGTAATCACGGCAGCACCGCCGGCGTGTGGTATGCCGACAAGGACGCCCGTAACAGCGACAGCAAGTGGACCGCGGCGGCGAGCAAGAAATACGCCTACTCGAGCACCTACAATTTCTGGTCGGCCAACTACCTGAACTGGTGGGCCAGCACTGGCGGCTCGGGCACCATGACCGTCACGCGGCTCTGGATCGTGCAGGACGTGGCCAAGAAGCTGGTCGACCGGCTGAACGGGGTGAACATTGGTCTGATGCGCTTCGATTCCAGCAGCGGCAACGGCGGCTACCAGGGCGGCCCGGTGACCCTGCCCGTCGCCGACATCGCCACCACGCGCGACACCTTCAAGACCACCATCAGCAGCTACACGGCCTCCGGCAACACCCCGCTGGAGGAAACCTTCTGGGAGGCCTATCTCTACATGACGGGCCAGACCGTGAAGTACGGCCTCAATTCCAGCCCCGTGAGCGTCGCATCGTCCAAGAACACCAGCGACACCACCAAGTACAAATCGCCCATCGTCGAGGCCTGCCAGAAGAACTACATGGTCTACCTCACCGACGGCGAGCCGACCGAGGACGTCGATGCGCACAGTCTGATCTACAACCTGCTCGGCACACGGCCCAAAGGAAATTGCAGCGCCACATCCACCACGGACGGCATCTGCCTCGACGAGATGGCGGGCTATATGAACGACTATCTGGACGCCGCACCCAACCTCTCCGGCATCCAGAACATCATCACCTACACCGTCGGCTTCTTCAGCGACCAGAACCTGCTGGACGACACAGCGGTCAAGGGCGGCGGCAAGTACTACACCGTGGACGACTACGCCGGCCTCGAGGCTTCTTTGAGCGAGATCTTCATCGAGATTCTGCTGCGCGAGGGCCTGTTCACCGCGCCGGCCGTGTCCGTGAACGCCTTCAACCGGCTGGAGCATCGAGACGAGATCTACTTCGCCCTGTTCGCGCCGCAGGACCGGGTCACCTGGCCGGGCAATGTGAAGCGTTACCGCTATAACGCCACCTTCGACAACGGCACCGGCGCGACCCCCGGCGCCATCGTCGACGTCGACGGCTTCTCGGCCATCGATCCGGCTACCGGCAGCTTCCGCTCCGGCGCCAAGAGCTGGTGGAGCGATCTGCTCGACGGCGACGAGGTTGCCAAGGGCGGCGCGGCGAACGAACAGAGCCTGACCAACCGCAAGGTCTACACCTACACCGGGACCGCGGCGCCGAACAATGCCGACCTCACCACGACGGCTAACAAGCTGCACGAGGACAATCTCACCACCCTGACCCCCCTGCTGGCCATCCAGGACACCAACATTGCGGCGACGGACCTCATCCAGTGGGCCCGCGGCGTGGATCTGCTGGACGCCGACCGCGACGGTGTCACGAACGAGATCCGCCGCCAGATGGCCGACCCGCTGCACACCCGCCCCGTCCTCATCACCTACGGTGGCACCGAGACCAGTCCCGACCTCACCATCTACGCCATGACCAACGAAGGCTTCCTCTACGCCCTCAATCCCAGCGACGGGACCGAGCGCTTCGCCTTCATGCCCAAGGAGCTGCTGCCCAACATCGAGGACCTCTACGTCAACGAGGCCGGCACCAACCACATCTACGGCCTCGACGGCCCGCTGGTCACCCGCGTCAAGAACACCGGCGATGTGGCTCTGCTGTCGAGCGAAAGCGACTTCGCCTGGCTCTATCTCGGCATGCGTCGCGGCGGCAAGAACTACTACGCGCTCGATGTCACGAACCGCGACACGCCGCGACTCAAGTGGATGATCAAGGGCGGCGTGAGCGGCAGCTTCGCCGAAATGGGCCAGAGCTGGTCGGCGCCGGTCATCACCCGCATGAACGTCGGCGGAACGGCCAGGAACGTCATGATCTTCGCCGGCGGCTACGACCCCAACCACGATACCAAGACCACCCGCAGCAACGACGGGCAGGGCCGGGCCATCTACATCGCCGATGCTGACACCGGCGCCTTCATCTGGTCGGGCGGCACCACCGACACCAGCCCGGAGACCTTCACCAAGACCTTCACCGACATGCACTACGCGATCGCCTCGGATGTGAACGCGCTCGACCTGAACGGTGACGGCTACGCCGATCAGCTCTATGTCGGCGACCTCGGCGGACAGCTCTGGCGCTTCGACGTCGCCAACGGGCAGAGCGGCGCCAATCTGGTCACCGGCGGGGTGATCCTGGACGTGGGCGGCACGACCACCGCGACCAACCGCCGCTTCCACTACGCGCCGAGCGCCGCACTCGCGCGCAAGGACGGCGTGACCTACCTCTCGCTCGCCATCGGCAGCGGCTGGCGCGAGCATCCGCTCGACACCGCGGTCGACGACCGCTTCTATGTCATCAAGCAGCCGGCCGCCGCCGGCCCACCCCTCAATACGAGCGGCGCGGTCAGCTATACCAAGCTCACCGAATCCAACCTCTCGGACGTGACCGCCAACCTGATCCAGCAGGGCACCGCCGCCGAGCAGACCGCCGCGGCGGCGGATCTCGCCGCCAAGCAGGGCTGGTACATCCAGCTCGAGGCCGACGGCGAAAAGGCCCTGGCCCAGGCCGAGATCTTCAACGAGCAGATCGTGTTCTCGACCTTCACGCCGGCGGTGAGCACCACGACCTGCGGCGGCGCGGTCGGGGCCGGCGCCTCCTACCTCGTCGACCTCTACGACGGCCGCGCGGTGCAGAACCTCGACAGCACGGCCGATGACCCGAACCGGGACAAGCCCTGCACCGAGACGGGCGTGAGCTGCATCAAGGCCGATCGCAAGCGCGGCCTGCGGCGCGGCGGGATTCCGCCCGGCGCGGTGATCCTGTTCCCGGCCGGCGCCGACCCGGTGATCCTGATCGGGCCCGAGACGCCGTTCAGCGCCAACTTCGGCCAGCTCACCCAGCGCACCTTCTGGCGCGACGTCCCGAACTGATGGAGACCCACGATGCACGATCATGCCCCTTCACCCGCCTCCCGCGCCGCCCGCGCGGGAGGCTTCACGCTCATCGAGATCATGATTGCGGTGCTGGTGCTGTCCCTGCTCATCCGCATCGCGGTGCCGAGCTATCGCGAACAGACGCGCAAGGGCTATCGCAGCCTCGCGACAGCCGCGCTCATGGATCGCGCCGCGCGGCTGGAGCGCTGCGCCGCGCTCGATGCGAGCAACGGCTTTCTCGCGGCCAACGCGGCCTGCCCGACTTTTCCGAGCAACGTGGTCGATGAAAGCAACACGGCGCTCTGGCAGATTGCCATCCCCACTCGCACAGCGACCACCTACACCCTGCGCGCCACCCCGGTCACCGGAACCGCTGCAGCGGGCGACACCACCTGCGCCACAATCCAGCTCACCCACACCGGTGCCCGCAGCGCCACCAACAGCAGCAGCGCCGACAGCACCGCGCAATGCTGGTGAAGCGGCCGGGACAAGCCGCCGCTTCTGCCGCCGGCGCCGCAATGCCGGCTGCGCGGCAACCGCCTGGTGACGGGTTCCCGATCCGCGCCACAAGCGCGACTCATGAAGCCGCAATGCCGGCTGCGCGGCAACCGCCGGGTGACATGCGGCGCGACATGCGCGGGCTCCGGCTGCCGGACGCCGATCGCCGGCACCGCATGGCGGGCTTTTCCCTGGTGGAACTGCTCATCACGGTCGTGGTGCTCGGACTGCTCGCCGCGCTGGCCGGCCCGCCACTGGCGCAGTGGCTGGGGGACCAGCGGCTGGTCGCGCTGAACAACCTGCTCGCCGGCGACCTGCAACGCGCCCGTGGCGAGGCGGCCCGGATGCGCCGCGCCGTGGTGCTGTGCACGCGGACGACGGCGCTGACCTGCAGCGGGCAGGCGGCCTGGGAGACCGGCTGGTTGGTGTTCGAGGATCCCGACGGCGACCGTAGTTGCGCGGATGCCAACAACGACGCGCGCTGCGACGGCGACAACGGCCGGCTGCTGCGTGTGCAGCCCGCGCTGCCGACCGGCGTGAGCCTGCGCAAGACCGGCACTCCGGCCGACCGGATGCGCTTCACCGATACCGGCACCGCGGCCTTCTTCAACCACCGCTACACGTTCTGCGACAGCCGCGGGGCGGTCGCCGCGCGCGGACTGGTGCTGGCCAACACCGGGCGCATCCGCCTTGCCGGCGCTGGGGATACGCTGACCTGCCCCTGAGCACCGCGCGCCACGCCCCGCTCCTCACCGCAAACCGCGTCGTGCCCGTCACTGGCGCGCGCCGCCATGTCACTCGTCATCCCGGAACTGCCATTCCCCTCCGTCATCGCGAGGCCGCAGGCCCGTGGCGATCCAGCAGCCGCCGGCCACCGTGGCGGGCTTCCGGACCACGGCCTGCGCGGCTGGCGCACGAAAGATGGGTTGCCGCGTCGCTGCGCTCCTCGCAACGACGGCAGGGCGCATCGCCGCCACTTTCGTCATCGCGAGGGCCGCAAGGCCCGTGGCGATCCGTCAGCCGCCGGCCGGATCGGATGCGTACGCCGCCACACTGCCGTCATCGCGAGGGCCGCAGGCCCGTGGCGATCCAGCAGCCGCCGGCCACCGTGGCGGGCTTCCGGACCACGGCCTGCGCGGCTGGCGCGCGAAAGATGGGTTGCCGCGTCGCTGCGCTCCTCGCAACGGCGGGGGGGCGCATCGCCGCTGCCGCTCTCGTCATCGCGAGGACGCGCTGGCGGTAGCAGAGGACCAATCCGGCGTGAGGCGCATCGCCGCCACACTGCCGTCATCGCGAGGACCGCAGGTCCGTGGCGATCCAGCAGGCGCCGATGCGCGGGAACGACCGCCGTCAGGCGATGGAGACGCCGCGCAGGGCGCGCGGCAGGGCGAAGACCATGGTCTCGACGGGCCCGGGCAGCTCGCGTACCGTGCCGCCTGCCGCGCGCAACCGGTCGATCACCGCCTGCACCAGGGTTTCGGGCGCCGATGCCCCGGCGGTCACGCCGACCCGGGCGATCCCTACCAGCCACTCCGGACGGATGTCCTCCGGCCCGTCGATGAGGTAGGCGGGCTGGCCGCACTGCTCGGCCAGCTCACGCAGCCGGTTCGAGTTGGAGCTGGTCACCGAGCCCACCACCAGCACCAGATCGACTTCGCGGGCAAGTTCGCGCACCGCATCCTGGCGGTTCTGGGTGGCGTAGCAGATGTCGTCCCGACGCGGCGCGGCCAGGGCGGGGAAACGGGCCGTCAGCGCCTCGATCACGGCGCGGGTGTCGTCCACCGAAAGCGTGGTCTGGGTGACATAGGCGACCCGCTTCGGATCGCGGACCGCGAGCGCCGCCACATCGGCTGGCGTTTCCACCAGATGGATCGTCCCGCCGTGGCGGGGATCGAAGCGACCCAGCGTGCCTTCGACCTCGGGATGGCCGGCATGGCCGATGAGGATGGCATCGAAACCCTTGCGGGCCAGGGCGGCCACTTCCACGTGCACCTTGGTGACCAGCGGACAGGTGGCATCGAACACCGTGAGGCCGCGCCCGCGGGCCTCGTCGACGACGGCGCGGCCCACACCGTGGGCGGAGAAGATGACGGTCGCCCCGTCGGGCACCTCACGCAATGCCTCGACGAACACCGCGCCCATGGCGCGCAACCGCTCGATGACGAAGCGGTTGTGCACCACTTCGTGGCGCACGTAGATCGGCGCGCCGAAGGCCTCCAGCGCCCGCTCGACGATGTCGATGGCGCGCTCGACGCCGGCGCAGAAGCCGCGCGGGTTGGCGAGGACGATTTCCATGAGGGTGTCTCCCGGCGCGACGCCCGCGCCTCGATCGGATGCGCCGGCCTCGGGCTGGCCGGTCAGCCTCCTATCATGCCACGGGCGACGCCCGATCCCGAATGCCCCCATCACCGCGCGCTCGGTAAAGGCCCGGCGGATGCGCCATGGTGCGCCACGGCAACGCCGGATGAGTTCCAATGCGCGCACTGGCGGTCGATGAAATCATATAGCTTGAGCCCCGGCCGTCTGGGTTTTGGTCCGTTGTTCTGCGTTGCCCTCAAAGACGGCTGATGGCCAGTGCGAGGGCACCCAGCAGAGCGGCGGCCCCGAGCGCCAGAATCACATAAGCCCCCCGCACCATGCCCCGGATTTCGCGCTTGATGGCGTTGCGGTCGTTGACGCGGGGAAAGGGCTGGTCCGGCACCGGCAGATCGAGAAACGCGCACAGCGGTGCCCAGCCTTCGGCGACGCTGAACACCAGCAGGCGCTCGGCCGGTATGGTGGCCCTGACCTCCTCGACGTGACGCTGGTATTCGGCGACCGCCGCCGCCCGGTCCGGCAGCGTCCCCTTGTGGAAGCGCTGCCAGATGAGTTTGCGCGCCATGGGGCCGAACTTGCGCGCGAATGGCGTCACCGCTTCGAGCACCCGCCACTGCCACAGACGCTCGGTGAAGTAGATGGTGTCCATCACACTCTCATACCAGGCCTCGGCCCCGGCCGGATGCACCGTGAGCAGCACCTTGGCGTCCGGATAGGCGATCGTGAGTTCCCGCCAGACGCAGGCGGCCGGATTGTCGACCGCCGCCCGGTAGCCCCCGAACACCTGAGACCAGTCGTGCGCGGCACCCGGCGGCGCGTCGGCGACGCGCCGCCAGAAATCGACATGGCGCGCGTTGTCGGGATTCCCGATCACCTCGCGCATGTGGTAGCAGCGCAGACCCAGGAGGTCGAGGGCCGCGCGGGTGGAATCGGTCCCGGTACGGCCGTAACCGGCCCCGATCAGCTCGAGCGCCATGCATCCCCCATGATTGATCGACTGGGAAGCCGGCCCGAACGGGCGGCCCATTCCCCAGCCGGGATCATACTCCGGCACGGCGAGCGGCGAGAGGCGCGGGAAATCGGGGCCCGGCGTGCCGGGCGGCGCGTGGGTCGATGCGCAGGGTGCAGGGTGCAGGGTGCAGGGTGCAGGGTGCAGGGTGCAGGGTGCAGGGTGCAGGGTGCAGGGTGCAGGGTGCAGGGCGCAGGGTGCAGGGCGCAGGGTGCAGGGTGCAGGGCGCGGGCGACGCCTCGACCCAGGCCAAGCCCCGGCGACGCGGCGTTCGGCGCTGCGGAGCAGGCTCAGCTGGCAGCGCGACGCCGGTAGAGCGGCAGGGCCTCGTCGGCGCCGGGTTGATAGTGCACGGAAAACGTCCGCAGCGCCGCAAGCGCGGCCGGTACGTCCTGATCGGCCCGCAAGGCCAGCACGTCGAAGCCCGAGCGCTTGAGGAAGTGCACCTGATCGATGAGCACCTCGCCCACGGCGCGAATCTCGCCGCGGTAGTCGTATCGCCCACGCAACAGCCGCGCCGCGCTGTAGGGCCGGCCCTCGCCGGGACCGGGAAAGTGCAGTGCGACGCAGGCCAGATGCGGCAGATCGGCGGCGATCTCCTCCACCGGCTCATCGGGCAACAGCAGCACCCCCACCGGCGCCGCGCGCGCGATCAGCGCCTCGCGCATCGCCTGCCAGCGCACACGGCTCACCAGCACCGGGCCCTCCGGCAACACCGCGTCATCGGCGATCCGGCCCCAGCCATCGGCGTCCAGCACGCGGCCCTCGACATGCAACAAGGCCCCGCTCATGCCGCCACCTCCAGCTCGGCGTAGACCCGCTCCCGGAAGGGCTCGATACCCACGCGCCGGCAGGTGTCGAGGAAGCGCTCGCCCTCCTCGCGCAGCTCGAGATAGACCGTGAGCAGCCGCGCGATGACCTCGGCCACCTGTTCCTTGGGCACCGACGGACCCAGCACCTTGCCCAGCGAGGCGCTGTTCTCGGAACTGCCGCCGATCTGGATCTGGTACCACTCCTCGCCTTTCTTGTCGACGCCGAGGATGCCGATGTGGCCGACGTGGTGATGACCGCAGGCGTTCATGCAGCCCGACAGGTTGAGGCGCAGCTCGCCGAGGTCGTAGAGGTAATCCAGATCCTCGAAACGCGACTGGATCTGGTGCGCGACATCGATCGAGCCGGCGTTCGCCAGGGCGCAGAAATCGAGCCCCGGGCAGGCGATCATGTCGGTCAGCGTGCCGACGTTCGGATAGGCCAGATCGTGCGCGCGCAGGGTCTGCCACAGCGCCGGCAGATCGGCGAGGCGCACATCGGCGAGCAGCAGGTTCTGGTGATGGGTCACGCGCAGTTCGCCAAAGCTGTAGCGCTCGGCGAGATCGGCGATGAGATCCATTTCCCCGGCCGTGGCATCCCCCGGCGGCCGGCCCGGCGATTTGAGGCCGACGTGTACCGCGCGATAACCGGGCACCTTGTGGGGCAGCGTGTTGCGGGCATACCAGCGCGCGAAGTCGGGATCGGATTCGAGGGCCGGATCGAGCCGATCGGCCACCGCTTCGGGTGCATACGCGGGCAGGGCGAAATGCGCGGCGACGCGCGCGACTTCATCGGCCGGCAGGCGCAGGGCATCGCTGTCGCGGCGCGCCCACTCGGCCTCCACCGCCTCGGCGAAAGCCGCGCGGCCCCAGGCTTTCAGCAGGATCTTGATGCGCGCCTTGTGGATGTTGTCGCGCCGGCCATTGCGGTTGTAGATGCGCAGGATGGCCTCGAGATAGGTGAGCAGGTCGGCCTCGGGCAGGAACTCGCGGATCACCTCGCCGATCATGGGCGTCCGGCCCAGCCCGCCGCCCACATACACCCGAAAGCCCCGCTCACCGGCCGCGTTGTCGACGATCTGCAGGCCGATGTCGTGGATCTGCGCCGCCGTGCGGTCGCGCTGGGCGCCGGTCACTGCGATCTTGAACTTGCGCGGCAGGTAGGAAAACTCGGGGTGGAAGGTCGACCACTGCCGGATGATTTCGCAGTAAGGGCGCGGATCGGCCAGCTCGTCGGGCGAGATGCCGGCCAGTTGATCGGAGGTGACGTTGCGGATGCAGTTGCCGCTGGTCTGGATGGCGTGCATCTGCACGGTGGCCAGATCGGCCAGGATGTCGGGCACGCGTTCCAGCGCCGGCCAGTTGTACTGGATGTTCTGGCGCGTGGTGAAGTGCCCGTAGTCGCGGTCGTAGGTGCGCGCGATGTGGGCCAGCATGCGCAACTGGCGCGCCGCGAGCAGCCCGTAGGGAATGGCGACGCGCAACATGGGCGCATGGCGCTGGATGTACAGTCCGTTGCGCAGCCGCAGCGGACGGAACTCCTCCTCGCTGAGCTGCCCGGCGAGAAAACGGCGGGTCTGGTCGCGGAACTGGGCGACCCGCTCATCGACCACACGCTGGTCTTGGCTATCGTAACGGTACATGGCGGCGATCCTGACGGTCATCGAGCCGGCGGTGTCCCGGCCAAGGAGTGAGTTTAATCGCATCGCATATGTAAAAAAAGGAATTGATCCCTATAACAAAATAGACAATTCAATATATGGGCAGCTCGCCAATGGCGTGGGCAAGGAAATCCGCCCGTTCCTCATGGGTCGGGAAGGCCGCGCAGCGATCGACGATATTGCGATTGAGCTGCGGGGCGAACATCTGCATGAAATCGTACATGTACTGCCGCAGCAGCATGCCGCGCTTGAAGCCGATGCGTGTGGTGCTGGGCCGGAACAGGTGCCGGGCGTCCAGCGCGACGAGATCGGTGTCGGCCTGGGGGTCATAGGCCATGCGCGCCACGATGCCGACACCCAGGCCTAGCCGCACATAGGTCTTGATCACATCGGCGTCCACCGCCGTCAGCACCACCTGCACCTGCAACCCCTTGTCAGCGAAGGCCCGGTCCAGCAAGGAGCGGCCGGTGAAGCCGAACACGTAGGTCACGATCGGATATTGGGCGATCGCCTCCAGACTGAGCGGCTGCGCGCGTGTCAGCGGATGGTCGGGCGGGACGAGCACGCAGCGGTTCCAGTGGTAGCAGGGCATCATCACCAGATCCTCGAAATGCTCCATGGCCTCGGTGGCGATGGCGAAATCGACCTCGCCCTTGGCCGCGGCCTCCGCGATCTGCAACGGCGTGCCCTGGTGGATGTGCAGCGCGACCTCCGGGTAGCGTTCGCGGAAGCGCTGGATCACCGGCGGCAGGGCGTAGCGCGCCTGGGTGTGGGTGGTCGCCAGGCGCAGGCTGCCGCGGGCCGGGTCGCGATGTTCCCGCGCGATGCGTTCGATGTTCTCGACATCCTGCAGGATGCGGCTCGCAATGCCCAGAATGGCTTCGCCGGCCGCCGTCAGCCGGGTGAGATGTTTGCCGTTGCGCTCGAAGATCAGCACCCCCAGTTCGTCCTCGAGCAGCCGGATCTGCTTGCTCACGCCGGGCTGGGAGGTGAACAGCGCCTCGGCCGCGGCCGTGACGTTCAGTCCCCGATTGGCGACTTCCTGAATGTAGTGCAACTGGCGCAGCTTCACGGCAACCGCCTGTGATATTCCTGACGATGGGAAACAACGTAGTATAAAATCGCGTTTCGTTCTATAGGAGAGGGCCGCGGCCATGAGCTATTACCCGGTCTTTCTGAACCTGGACGCTCAGCCCTGCACCGTCATCGGTGGCGGCAGCGTCGCGGCGCGCAAGGTCGAGGGGCTGCTCGACGCCGGCGCAGCGGTCGAAGTCATCGCGCCGCGGCTGCATCCTGCGCTGGCCGCGCTGCACACCGCCGGTCGCATCCGCTGGCGCGCCGGAACCTATCCCGAACTCGCCCTGGACGCGCCGGTGCTCGTCATCGCAGCCACCGACGATGCCGCGGTCAACCGCGCGGTCTCGGCGAACTGCCGCGCACGCCGCATCCCGGTGAACGTGGCCGACGCGCCCGAGTTGTGTTCCTTCATCCTGCCCGCCGTCGTCGACCGGTCACCCATCAAGATCGCAATCTCCAGCGCCGGCACCTCGCCCATCCTGGCCCGCCGCATCAAGGCGCGGATCGAAGCCGAGCTGCCGGCGCGCTACGGCGCGCTCGCCCGGTTTGCCGAGCGCTGGCGCACCCCGGTCCGGGAAGCCGTGCCCGACCCGGCCGCGCGGCGTCGCCTCTGGGAAGAAACGCTGGACGGTCCCATCGCCGAGCGCGTGCTCGACGGCCGCGAGTCACAGGCCGACGCCTTGATGCAGACGGCGCTCGCGGGAACCTCGCCGGCCCGCGGCGAGGTCTATCTGGTCGGGGCCGGGCCCGGCGATCCGGACCTCTTGACCTTCCGCGCCCTGCGGCTGATGCAGCAGGCCGACGTGGTGCTCTACGACCGGCTGGTCACGCCCGCGATCCTCGATCTGGTGCGCAAGGAGGCCGAGCGGATCTATGTCGGCAAGGCGCGCAGCCACCATGCGGTGCCGCAGGAGGAGATCAACGCGAGGCTGATCGCCCTGGCACGGGCCGGCCGGCGCGTGCTGCGCCTCAAGGGCGGCGATCCCTTCATCTTCGGGCGCGGCGGCGAGGAAATCGACCAGCTCGCCGCCCAGGGCATTCCCTTTCAGGTCGTGCCCGGCATCACCGCGGCATCGGGCTGCGCGGCCTATGCCGGCATTCCCCTCACCCACCGCGATCATGCGCACAGTTGCGTGTTCCTCACCGGCCATCCGAAGGATGCCGCGCTCGGCGTCGACTGGCGCACGCTGACCCAACCCATGCAGACGCTGGTGATCTACATGGGGCTGCAGGGACTGGCGTCGATCTGCGCAGCGCTGATCGCGCATGGTCTTGCGCCCAGCCATCCGGCAGCCGTAATCCAGCAGGGCAGCACGTCGGCGCAGCGGGTGGTGGTGAGCGACCTCGCGCATCTGGCCGATGCCGTAAGTACCGCCGCGCTGAAGGCGCCGACGCTGGTGATCGTGGGGGAAGTGGTGCGGCTGCGCGAGCGCCTGCGCTGGTTCGGTCTGGAGGAGCAGTCGGAAAACGCGTTCACGGCGCCGGGGGCATGAGCGTCCCCGGGTCGTGACCGACCCGGGGAGCACGGGAGAGGGCCGAACAGGCCCCGATCAGTCCTCGCCGCCGGCGAAACCCAGCAGTTGCAGCAGGCTCAGGAAGAGGTTGTAGATCGCCACGTAGAGACTCACCGTGGCCATGATGTAGTTGGTCTCGTAGCCATGCACCAGATTGCTGGTCTCATAGAGGATGATGCCCGACATCAGCAGCACGAACATCGCCGAAACGCCCAGCGACAGCGCCGGCAGCTGGAAGAAGATCGCGCCCAGACCGGCCAGGAAGGCGACCAGGATGCCGGCCGTGAGGAAACCGCCCATGAAGCTGAAGTCGCGGCGGGACGTCAGGGCATAGCCCGACAGGCCGAGGAACACCGCGCCCGTGCCGCCCATGGCCATCATCACCACCTGTCCGCCGTTCGGCAGCACGGTGAGATAGGCCTCGAGTATCGGCCCCAGGGTGAGCCCCATGAAACCGGTCAGACCGAACACGGCGGCGAGGCCCCACACGCTGTTGCGCAGGCGCGTGACCAGAAACAGCAGCCCGAAATACCCGACCAGGGTCACCAGGACCCCCATGCGGGGCAGATCGAGTGCCATGGAAAGACCTGCCATCGCTGCGCTGAACAGCAGTGTCATGGCCAGCAAGGTGTAGGTGTTGCGGATCAGGCTGTTGTCGGCAACGCGGACCGCGCTGCCGTGAATGACATCCGGTCGTGTGGACATGGGAACGGCTCCTTGGAATAGGCGGGCAAAAACGCCCTCTCGCCAGCTTACAGGACCTTGCGAACGCGCTGAAGTTCCTTCGCGGTAGCAGCGCCGCGGGCTCTCCAGTATCCTTGGCGCTGCCTGATGCTCAGGCGCTCGGTGGGTTGGCAGAGCGGTTGATTGCACTGGTCTTGAAAACCAGCGAGGGTGCGAGCCCTCCCAGGGTTCGAATCCCTGACCCACCGCCACCGGATGAGCCAGCCGCCGCAAAACCGATCCCGTGCCTGACCCAACCCCCGGATGGCCGATGGACGCACAACCCCTGGCGCGAGACGGCGATCCTGCTGCGCAACACGGTCACGACCAGCATTTCGCCGCCCTGGATCTGGGCTCGAACAGCTTTCACCTCATCCTCGCGCGCCGCTTGGGGCGGCACATCCAGGTCGTGGACCGCCTGCGGGAGATGGTCCGCCTCGGCACCGGATTGCGCGCCGACGGCACCATCGCCCCGGACGCCCAGCAACGGGCGCTGGACACACTGCGCCGCTTCGGCGACCGGCTGCGGGGCATTCCACGACATCACGTGCGCGCCGTCGGCACCTACAGCCTGCGCCAGGCCTACCGGGCGGTCGACTTCCTGGAACTGGCGCGCCAGGCGCTCGGACATCCGATCGAGGTCATCTCGGGCCAGGAAGAGGCGCGGCTGATCTATCGCGGCGTGAGCTTCACTCTGGGTCCGCCGAACGGCCGGCGGCTGGTGTTCGACATCGGCGGCGGCAGCAGCGAAACCGTGCTGGGGGAAGGCATCCACCCGCTCTTTCTCGAAAGCCTGCACATGGGCTGCATCACCTATAGCCAACGCTTCTTCCGCGACGGACGCATCACCGCCAAGCGGTGGCAGGCAGCCGAAACCGCCGCGCGGCTGGAGTTTCAACCGGTGGCGGCACAGTTTCGCCTGGCCGGCTGGCACGAAGCGGTCGGGACATCCGGCTCGATCCGCGCCGTGGCGGCCGTCCTGCAGACCCTGCGCGGCGCACCCTTCATCGATGCGGCGGGGCTTGCCGACCTGCGCGAGCGGCTGATCCGGGCCGGCCGCGTCGACCGGCTGAACCTGCCGGATCTCGCGGCCGAACGTCAGCAGGTGTTTGCCGGCGGCGCCGTCATCCTCAGCGCCGCCTTCGCGGCGCTGGGCATCGAGCGCATGCGCTCCTGCGAAGGGGCGTTGCGCGAGGGCCTGCTGGACGAGTTGGCGGCCGGCCGCAGAGGCCGTGAGGACGTCTGCAATCACACCGTCGAGGCGCTGTCGCAGCTCTACCACGCGGACCGCGGACAGGCGGGGCGCGTCGGCGCCGCCGCCCTCGCCTTCCTCGACCAGGTGGAGCAGGTCTGGTCCCTCGAGAGCGAAAGCCATCGCGACGCACTGCGCTGGGCCGCGATGCTGCACGAAATCGGCCTCGCGGTGTCCCACAGCGGCTATCACAAGCATGGCCACTACCTGCTCGCCAACGGCGATCTCGCCGGCTTCTCGCGGGACAGCCAGACGCTGGTCAGCCTGCTGGTGCGCTTTCACCGGCGCAAGATCGTGCGGCGGGACTTCGATGTGCTGGCGCCCGATCAGCGGCTGCCCGCCCTGCGTCTCGCCGTGCTGCTGCGCCTGGCGGTCCTGATGCACCGCGCCCGGGCCCCCGGATCGGTCCCCGCCGTTCGCCTGCAGGCCGCAGCCGGAGCGCTGCACCTGGCGTTCCCCGGCAATACGCTGAGCGCGCGTCCCCTGCTGCAAGCCGATCTGGTCGCGGAGCAGGCCCTGCTCGAGCGGATCGGCGTGACGCTCGGCTTCAGCCAGGGCGAACCGCCAGCCGGACCGATCAGCCCAGACTGATCGGCGCCTCGCTGGCCAGCGCCTTGAGCAACGCGCTCTGGGCGCTGAACGGCGCTTGCTCGCCCGGCTGCGCGCGCACGTAGCTGCCGTCTTCCTGCAACAGCCAGCTCTGGGTGTTGTCGCGCAGGTAGTAGTCGAGCGCTTCTTCGACGACCCGCTGGCGCAACGCCGGGTCTTTCACGGGAAACGCCACCTCGATGCGGCGATGCAGATTGCGCTCCATGACATCGGCACTGGCGCAATAGACCTCGGGTTGACCGCCGTTCTCGAAGTAGTACACCCGCGGATGTTCGAGGAAACGGCCGACGATCGAGCGCACGCGAATCGTCTCCGAAACCCCCGGCACCCCCGGCCTCAGACAGCACATCCCGCGCACGATCAGGTCGATCGGCACCCCGGCCTGCGAAGCCTGGTACAGGCCCTGAATGATCTCGCGATCGGTGACGCCGTTGACCTTGAAGCGGATGGCCGCCGGACGCCCGAGCCGGTGGTGTTCGATCTCGCGCGCGATCCGCTCCAGCAGGCCCTGGCACAGCGAAAACGGCGACTGCAACAGACTGTGCAGGCGCGGCACCCGGCCCAGGCTGGTGAGCTGCAGGAACACGTGGTGGACGTCCTCCGCGATCCCGGGATCGCAGGTCAGCAGCCCGAAGTCGGTGTACTGCCGCGCCGTCCGCGCGTGATAGTTCCCGGTGCCCAAATGGACGTAGTTGCGCAGGTCGCGTCCCTCGCGGCGGATCACCCAGGTCAGCTTGGCGTGTGTCTTGTAACCCACCACGCCATAGACCACATGCGCACCGGCTTCCTGCAACCGGGTCGCCAGACTGATGTTGGCTTCCTCGTCGAAACGGGCGCGCAACTCCACCACCACCGTGACTTCCTTGCCGCGGATGGCCGCCTGGCGCAGCAAATCGACGATGGCCGAGTCGGCGCCGGTACGGTAGAGCGTCATGCGGATCGCCAGCACATTCGGGTCCTGGCTGGCCTGACGCAGGAATTCCACCACGGGCGTGAAGGACTGGAAGGGCTGGTGCAGCAGCACATCGCCCTTGCGGATGGCGTCGAACAGATTCCCCATCCCGCTGCCCGAGGCGCCGATCAGCTCGCGCGGCACGCCCGGCGTGAACGGCGGATACTTCAGGTCCGGTCGCTCCACCTGGTCGATGAGCGCCATCAGCCGGCTGAGGTTCACCGGACCGTCGACCGAGTACACGTCCGGCTGTTCCAGTTCGAATTGCTTGAGCAGGAGCTCCACTTTCTCGGGCGGGCATTCGCGGGCCACCTCGAGGCGGACCTCATCGCCGTAGCGGCGCGAGGACAGCTCGCCCTCCATGGCCCGCAGCAGGTCATCGACATCCTCCTCGTCGACGAACATCTCGCTGTTGCGCGTCAGCCGGAATGGATAGAAACCCTTGACCTGCATGCCGGGAAAGAGATCCCCGGCATGGGTCTGGATCACTTCCGACAGCAGCACGAAGCAGTGCCCCTTGGAGACCAGTTCGGCGGGCAGCGGGATCACGCGCGGCAGCACCCGCGGCGCCTGCAGCACCGCCAGAGCGCTGTTGCGGCCGAAGGCATCCTTGCCCTCCAGGGAGAGAATGAAATTCAGGCTCTTGTTGAGAATGCGCGGAAAGGGATGGGCGGGGTCGAGGCCGATCGGACTGAGCAACGGCGCGACCTCCTCGTCGAAATAGCGCTGGATCCAGGCGCGTTGGGCCTTGGTCCAGCGCGCCGGCGATACCAGATGAATCTGCTCGCGCGCCAGGGCCGGCAGCAGTTCCTCGTTCAGCACGCGGTATTGATCGGCCACCAGTTCGTGCGCCTTGGCCGTGACCAGACGCAGGGTTTCGGCAGGCGACCGGTTGTCGACATCGACCTGCCAGGCCCCGTAGGCCTGCAGCTCCTTGAGGCCGGCGACGCGCGTCTCGAAGAATTCGTCGAGGTTGGAACTGGTGATGCAGAGAAACTTGAGCCGCTCGAGCAACGGCACCGCGGGGTCCCGCGCCTGCGCCAGCACGCGTTCGTTGAAGGCCAGCAGGCTGATGTGGCGGTTGAGATACAGATCCGCCCGCCCCAGATCGACCGGCTCGGCTGCCGTCGGTGTCTCGGCGGGGGTCGGGACCGGTTCGAGCGTGGACATGGGAGATCCTCGTAGGCGACAGCGGGACACACACCGCTGCACCACCCTAGCACACGGCGGTGACCGGATTGCAGTCTCGCGAGTCACGACCCGAGCAGTTGCCAGCGGACGGCAGGCACCGTTTCAGCGCGGAGCGCCGCCGGGATCGGACGCTGCGGCATGCGCCGCCGGGCGGGCCGGATCGGGCCCGGACAGCTGATGCACATAGTCCCCGATGGTCTCCGGCAAGTCCGAGCGCCAGCGCAGCGGCGCGGCCAGATTGGCCACGGCAAAGACATGACTCATCCGGTCATAGAGACGCACCGACACGGGTCCGCCCGCCTGCCCGACCCGCGCGGCGAGGCGGGCGGTGTTGCCGGGGCTGACCTGGCGGTCGTCACGGCCGTGGATCAGGAGCATGGGCGGATTGTGGCCGTCCACGTAGGTGATCGGCTGACTCAGGCGCAGATCGCCGGCTGGCGCGAAGATGTCCTGCAAGGCCGGGTCGCGCAGGGGAAGAAAATCATACGGCCCGGCGAGTCCGATCATGCCGCGCACGGCGGCCCGGTCCACTCCGGCCTGCCGGAGATACGACGGATCGAGCGTGAGCATCGCGGCGTTGTAGGCGCCGGCCGAGTGCCCGATGAGCACCAGCATCCGCCCATCACCGCCGTGTTCGGCCGCATGGGCCTGCGTCCAGGCCACCGCCCGCGCCGCATCGTGCAGGAAGGCCGGAAAGCGAACCGCCGGATACAGCCGGTAGTCGGGAATCGCCACCACCATGCCCTGACGCGCGAGTGCCTCGCCGACGAATCGATAGTCGGCGCGCCGGCCGTCCTGCCAGCTTCCGCCGTAGAAGAACACCGCGACCGGGGCCGCGCGGGCACCGGCCGGCACGTAGAGATCGAGTGCCAGACCGGTCGCGGTATCGAAGACCAGATCGCGGTGAATCGCATAGCCGGAACGCGGCGTCAGAGCATTGAGCACGCCCGTGCCCGAACATGCCGCGACGCCCAGCAGGCACAGCATGAAAACCGCCATGCGCGTCGCACCTTGCGCCAGTCGCGGGATCACGCGGGACACCCTCCTTCCTCGTTCGACAGCATGGGCACGAGCGCTGCGCCGTGCAGCGCTGTCACAGAATCGTCATCTGACCGGCCGACCCGGCAGTGGCATGATAGACCACTCCCCGAAATCTCCGGACCGTCCCATGTTTCGCGTTCTGGTGTTCAGCACCCGCCCTTACGACCGCCATTTCCTGGAAGCCGCCAATGCCGAGGCGGGCTACCGCCTGCATTTCCTGGAACCGGCCCTGCGCCCCGATACGGCGCCCCTGGCGGCCGGCTATCCCGCCGTCTGCTGCTTCGTCGATGACGAACTCAGCGCGCCGGTGCTGACCGCGCTGCATGAAGGCGGCACGCGACTGGTGCTGCTGCGCGCCACCGGCTTCAACAACGTGGATCTCGCCGCGGCTCACCGCCTCGGCCTCACGGTGATGCGGGTCAGCCACTATTCGCCCGAAGCCGTGGCCGAATTCGCCGTGGGGCTGCTGCTGACCCTGAACCGCCGGATCCACCGGGCCTACAACCGGGTGCGGGAGGGCAATTTCCTGCTCGACAACCTGCTGGGGATGGATCTGCACGGCAAGACGGTCGGCATCATCGGCACCGGGCAGATCGGCCGCGCCTTTGCGCGCATCATGGCCGGCTTCGGCTGCCGGTTGCTGGCGCATGATCCCGTGGCCGATCCCGAATGCGCGGCCCTGGGCGTGCGCTACACCGATCTCACCACCTTGCTGCAGAGCGCCGACGTGGTGAGCCTGCACACGCCGCTCACGCCCGAAACCCACCACCTGATCGATGCGGACACGCTCGCCCTGATGAAACCCGGCGCGTTGCTGATCAACACCAGTCGCGGCGCCCTGATCGATACGGCTGCGCTCATCGAGGCGCTCAAGCAGCATCGCATCGGCGCCGTGGCACTGGACGTGTACGAGGAGGAATCCCACCTCTTCTTCCAGAATCTGTCCGATCAGATCATCACCGACGATGTGTTCGCGCGCCTGCTGTCCTTCCCCAACGTGCTGGTGACCGGCCACCAGGCCTTCTTCACCCAGGAAGCGCTGACCGCCATCGCCGAGACCACCATCGCCAACATCGGTGATTTCATCGCCGAACGGCCCAGCGCCAATCGCCTCGATCCACAGCGCGTCCAGCCCTCCGGCGTCCCGCCCGCATCGGAATGACGTTCCGCGGAGCCCCGCCAAGGCGGTCTGGCAGTGTTGAACAACTGGCCAGCATCCAGACTGCCGGGGTACAAACGCTTGGGTTTGTTGACCGCCAGTTCGCGCGTTGGGACTTGTTCAGCGTTGCGTTGGCATGCCCAACCAGCGCCCCATGCGGGCATCGCCGCGGCGTCGATCCTGAGCCCGACCTCGAGCGACCGGATCCTGCCGGGGGCGCGAGTGATCGACGTCAACGCCTGCGGCGATGCTCGTCCTGTTCCCGAAAGAACGCGTCCCAGCTGCTTTCGAGGCCCGCCTCATCGTCTTCGGCGTCCTCATCCACGGCATCGTCCGGGTCCGCTGCGCGCAGGTCGAAGAGGATGAGCACCCCGAGCAGCAGCACGACCAACACGGTCAACGGCAACCACGCCTGCATCGATTCATCCTTGCTGATGGGCGCGCCCGCCTGGCCGCCTCTTGGCCTCCGCCCCGTCCAAGGTATGATAGCCAAAGATCGACCAGCCATCCCGCGAACGACGACATCATGCCGAACCGTCCCCTCCCTGCGCACCGCCCGGCCTCCCGATCCCCGACCCCGGGGGCGACCCGCACCCCGGGGTTGCCGCTGGTCGTCCTGCTGCTGCTCGCGCTCGCGCTCGCCGGCTGCGGCCGCAACGCCAAGAAGGACGACCCCAGCGGCCTGACCGTCGCCGGTGTGAACCTGGAGGTGAAGATGGCGTCGAACGTCTTCATCCCGCCGGTGGCGCCGCCCGTCACCGAAGCGCGGCGGCGGGTGTACGTGGTCGGCACCAACACCTCCACCATCCACTCGGCCAATGACCGGCTGCATCCCCTGCTGCTCGCCGAACTGGGCCGGCGGGGATATTCGCTGACCAACAATCCGGCCGATGCGCACTACATGCTGCTCTACAACGTGCTTTACGTCGGCAAGGAAGTGCGCGATCTGTCGACCGTCACGGCGCTGGCCACCGGCATCGGCGGGGCCGCGGTGGCCGCCACCATCGGGCGGCGCAACGAGGTCATCCAGAACGCGGGGATCGGCGGGCTGGTCGGGACGGTGACCGGCGCCGTGACCGGCCACTACTTCGAGACCAACACCTACGAACTGGTCGTCGACCTGCAGATCCGCGAGCGTCAACCCGCCGCGCCGCCCCCCCTGCCGCCGACCGAAGCCTACCGGCTCGCCGCGGATCAGGCCTTTCGCCAGGTCAACAGCGCGCTCGGCTTGCAGACGGCCCAACTTGAGTCCGCCTCGGCCGTCGATCGCCACACGCCACCCTCGGCCGACAGTTGGGAGCTCTACAACAGCCAGGTGGTCGGTTTCGCCAGCAAGCTGCGCCTGACGTTCAAGGAGGCCGAACCGCTGCTGTTCCAGGCCATGGCGCGTGAGGTGAGCGGGATCTTCTGGGACCTCAACCGCCTGCCCGGCAGCGCTGCGCCCACCGCAGCGCCGCCGCGCAGTTGAGCCAGCGCGCTATCGCAACGCTGAACAAGTCCAAAAGCGCGAACTGGCGGTCAATGAACTCAAGAGCTTGTGCCCCGGCAGTCTGGATTTTGGCCAGCGTTTCCGCATTGCCTTACCGCCAGTTGTGGCTGCGGACCAGCTCCAGCGCCCGGCCCTGCGCGCGCGCGAGCTGTTCCGCCGTGAGCAGCCGGGCCAGTGCATCGCGCAATTGCAGCACCTCGCGGCGGCCGTTTCCGGTGAAACGCGACGCGGCGACATCCACCCAGATGTAGGCCTGTTCGAAGTTCTGCGGCACGCCGAGACCGCGGTAGAACATCTGCCCCAGCAGCACCTGCGCGCGCACGTCGCCCTGTTCGGCCGCGCGTGACAGCCAGGTGAAGGCCTCGCCGAAGTTTTGCGGGGCGCCGTCGCCGGCGGCGTAGATGATGCCCAGCGCCGCCTGCGCCCGAGCGTCGCCCTGCAGCGCGGCCTTGGTGTACCAGCGCACCGCAGCGGCCTTGTCCATGGGCACGATCTTGCCCTCGGCCAAGGCCTGGGCGAGTTCGAACGCCGCCTCGCGATGATCGGCCTCCGCCGCCCGCGTCCACCATTGCATGGCCCCCGCACCGTCCGCGGCCGTACCGACCCCCTGAGCCAGCGCCTGAGCCAGCCGGAACTGCGCCTCCGTCTCGCCCTGTTCGGCGGCCTTGGCAAACCAGCTCACGGCCAGCGCCGGATCACGCGGCACGCCCTCGCCCTGCCAGTAGGCGGCGCCCAGAGCGGATTGGGCCAGGGGATGGCCCTGCTCGGCGGCCTTGGCAAACCACTTCGCGGCCAGCGCCGGGTCACGCGACACGCCCTGCCCGGTGTCATAAGCCAGCGCCAGCCGCAACTGGCCCACCGGCTCGCCCTGCTCGGCCGCCTTCGTGAACCAACGCACGGCCTGAACCGGATCGCGGGCCACACCGACACCCGAGAGACAGGCCTCGCCCAGCCGCACCTGCGCCGTCGCCAAGCCCTGCTCTGCCGCGCGGCGATACCATGCCACGGCAGCGGCCTCGTCACGCGGCGTGCCGCGTCCGGCGAGCGCCGCATCCCCCAGCAGCAGCTGCGCGGCGGCATTGCCCTGCTCCGCCAGCGCCGCATGGATCCGCACGGCCTCCGCCCAGCGGTTTTCACCGGCCAGACGCGCGGCCTGCGCCAGCTGGGCCTCGGCTTCGGCTGCGGCGCTCGGCTCCGGAGGGGAAGGCGTCGGCGCCGCCGATGACGGGGCGGGTTCGGCGACTCCAGCCGGCGCGTCGGCCTGCTGGGCAGGCGCAACGGTCGAAAAACACACCAGGACTACGCCCAGGGAAGCATATCGAGACAAGGTCATGCGTCACGCCTGCGGAAATTGAGGACGCCGGAAACGGGTCAAGCCGGCCTTGAGGATACCAAAGTCATGCAGCGCAGAGGCGGCGCAGACCCGCCTGAATGGCTCCGCCCGTAGGGGCAGAGCGCGCCGGATCATTCGCCGTCAGCCCCCGGGCGGCGCCACGGCCGGCGCTGCCGCGGCGCTTCCGGCTTGGCCTCGGGATACGGCACCCGCACCTGCGGCGGACCGATGACGGGCGGCGGCCGCATCGGCGGCGGCTTCAGCATTGGCGGCGCAGGCCTCGACCAGCGACCCGGAGCAGCCGGCGCGGCGGGCGGCTCGCGCGACTCGCGCGGGGCGGCGCCGCGATTCCGCGAGGGCAAGGGCACCGGACCCGGCGGCGTCCACCGCGGCGGCAACAAGGGCGCCACGCCCAGCATCCGTTCCTGCAACGGCCGGAGCCTCCCGGACCGCGCAGGCTCCGCAGGCGCCGCTTCACGCTCGGGATAGACGTAGTAGACCGGCGGACCCCACCATCCCGGGTAGCCCCAGTAGCCGTAGGGGCCAAACGCGCTCCGCCCGTAAGGGCCGTAGTACGCATCGCGCGCATCCCAGTAGGGATCATGCGCGGCGTCCCACCCGCCGCGGCCGTACCCATCGTCGGGATATCCCGCCGTGCCGGAATGCGGCTCGAGCCCTGCGCATCCGCCCAGAAGCACACACAGCGCAAGCAGCGCGTTACGACCGATGGTGGCCATCTACTTCCCTCATCCCGGACCTCGCCTCGTCGAGCCAGCGCCATTGTAAGGTGAACGGCGGGCTGGTCTTCCTTGGATGAGTCCTGGCCGCTCAGGTTCTGCGCGGCCCGCGACGCAGCCGAGACGGCCGCCTCACGCGCCTCGCCCGCGCAGCGGCCCGAAACAGCGGTAGCCGCCGGCCTCAAGGAACGGACTAAGATGCGTAGAGCGCCCAGAGTCTGCGCTCCGCCGTAGACCAACCGAAGACCTGAAAAAGAAGGGATACCGGCCAACCCCAGCCGCCTGATCGGAGGAGACCATCCATGTCACCGCTGCGTGCCTTCACTCTCGCCCTTGTGGGTGGCACCTTCCTTGCCGCAGTCTTTCCGGCCAGCGCCGAGGAAGTCCCCCACGAGCGCTATCGCGGCTACCGGTCCGAGCGCACGGCGGAGGAAGACCGGCAGACCTACGAACTGGAGCAGTCGTACCGGGACATCGCGCGCGGACGGCGGCTGAGCCTGGACGGCAGTTACTACGGCTGGCAACTGTGTTACATGCAGGCGGGCAACGGCTGGATCAGCCGGGAGGAATGCGACGCGAGCGTAAAGGACGCGCGGCGCCTCAAGCTCTGGAAAGACGTTGACGCGGCGCGCTATCGCCTGCCTGCGGTCGAGGCTTACCCGGCGGGCGACAGCGAGAATTGACAGGGCGGGCGCCGCCGACGTCCCCCCGCTTTGAGTAGCGGGGCGATTTAGAGTCCGGGGTTAGGGTAGCCGATATCGGCCATCCGTTTGGCGTAGGCGGCGGGCGTCAGCCCGGCCAGTGCTTTCTTGGGTCGTTCCTCGTTGTATTCCCGGCGCCAGGTTTCAATCAGCGTCCGGGCATGCAGGACGTTCTGGAACCCGTGTTCGTTGAGGCATTCGTCGCGCAGTCGACCGTTGAAGCTCTCGATGTAGGCGTTCTGGTTCGGCTTGCCCGGCTCGATCAGCCGCAGCGCCACGCCGCGCTCGTGCCCCCACCGCACCATGACC
>Ga0268299_1001221_pt1 | contig 50411 bp, 54 predicted proteins | sample NOBtaG_FD_193484 | JGI IMG/M metagenome (GOLD analysis project Ga0268299, IMG submission 193484) | Activated sludge microbial communities from bioreactor in Nijmegen, Gelderland, Netherland - NOB reactor | ecosystem: Engineered > Bioreactor > Aerobic > Activated sludge | place: Netherlands... | reverse complement strand
TTGCTTGTCGATGAGATATAGCGCCGGCCAGTAGCGATTTCTATACCGGTTCCAGGTTGAGTAGTCGTTGTCAATCGTGACTGCGTAGCGAATGTCGTGTTCAACCACATACTGTCGGACCTTATCAATGTCGCGCTCGTCGGCAAACTCTGGAGAGTGGACGCCGATCACGACCAATCCGTGCTCGGCATATTTCTTGTGCCAGTCCTTCACGTACGGTTCGACGTTCCGGCAGTTGTAACAGCCGAACGTCCAGAACTCGACCATGACGACCTTGCCCTTCAGGTCCATCAGTTTCAGGGGCAGGCTATTCAGCCACATTTCATTCATGATATCTGGCGCTTTACTGCCAACATCCCCTTGGGCGGTCGCCCATGGGGCAGAGATGCTGAGCAGAAGAACCCCGATTGTCGTCATGACCCTCAGAATCATGGTCAACCTCTCTTTGGGGTCGAGGTTATCGGTGTCGTGACGTTGGTCGCTGTCGGAGCGCCGCATGGACAAGACCGCGATTGCTTCCTTGCTCAAGCTCGGCCTCTTCGCCACTTCATAGTGGTCCGACTGGGAGCTTTCTTGGTCGTGAGCGAACATCAGCCGCTCCTGAAGCAATGAGCTGAACCGACCAGGCACGGCATGTCACCTTCAGGCGTCGTGACAACTGCGCATGCAACATCAGGGGCGTTGTGCGAATGGCGGATGTACGCATCGCAAGCGAGCCATGCGAACCCTAGCTTTTTCGCGTCCAAGCGAACCACTTCGTGAGGATGTTCTTTTGCCCGTTCGTAAAGTGTGCTTTGCGCCAGAGGTTTATCACCTTCTTGTTAACCTCTGCCTGCGTGGGATAGGGATGAATCGTCCCGGCAATCGTCTTGGCACCGGCCCCGGCTTTCATCACTACGGAGAACTCATTGATCATGTCACCGGCATGGTAAGCTACAATGGTGGCACCGAGGATCTTGTCGGTACCCTTCTGAATATGCACACGCGCAAAGCCTTCGTCTTCGCCATCGAGTATCGCCCGGTCCACTTCAGCGAGGTGGTAGGTGTAGGTCTCGACTTCGAGGCCCTTGGCCCTGGCATCCGCTTCATACATTCCCACGTGCGCGACTTCCGGCTCTGTGTAGGTGCACCAGGGCATGACCAACGAATCCGCACTCGCATAGGCTAATCCGAACGGATGAGGGAACAGCGCGTTCTGGATGACGATCTGTGCCATGGCATCAGCTGCGTGAGTGAACTTGTACTTGGAGCAGATATCGCCCGCTGCATAGATTCTGGGATTCGTCGTCTGGAGTCGGTCGTTCACCATAACGCCGTTTCTGTCGTACTTGACACCGGCGGTTTCCAATCCAAGCCCCTGGACGTTCGGCGTGCGACCGACACCCAGGAGAATTTCGTCGACGGTGATGTCATAGTATTGGCCGTGCGAGTCGACGGTCAGCCGCTTACCACTATCCATTTTGCTGAGCTTCAGTTCCTTGCCACAACAGAGAAGCTTCACCCCATCGCGGACCATCTTCTGCTCAACGATCGCCGCTGCGTCTCGATCCTCATTCGGCATAAGGCCATGCTGTGCCTCGATAAGAAATACCTGGCTGCCGAACCGGGCAAACGCTTGTGCCAGCTCGCACCCAATCGGTCCCGCCCCGATGACCCCAATACGTTGCGGCAATTCAGTCAGCGAGAACACTGTTTCGTTGGTGAGGTAGCCGACCTCAGCTAATCCTGGCGTGGACGGAACCGCGGCTCTGGCCCCTGTACAAATCGCTGCCTTGACGAATCTCAACGTGCGGTTGCCGGCCAGTCCTTCGACCTGGATTGTGTCGCCATCGGTAAACCGTGCGTTACCGATGTACACGTCAACGCCCAACTTCGTGTACCGGTGGACCGAGTCCGTGTGACTGATTCGTGCCCGCAACTTCCGCATCCGGGTCATCGCGCCGCCAAAGTCGTATTTCACGCCCGGAGGGATGTGAAGCCCAAATTCTCCTGCATTGCGCAGGTCGGCCCAGGCGCGCGCCGCTCGGAGGATCCCCTTGGACGGCACACAGCCGACGTTCAAGCAATCACCTCCCACGAGATGCCGCTCTATCAAGGCCACTTTGGCCCCCACCCCGGCCGCAATCACGGCTGTGACGAGGCCAGCCGTCCCAGCCCCGATGACAATAATATTGTAGCGATCCCTGGACTCAGGATTGATCCAACTCGATGGGTGTACATTGTCGACGAGTTTCTCGTTATGCTCGTCTTGCGGAAAAACCACCCCGTACTCAGGCTGGGGCATCGAATCCATCCTCTCGGTCGGATGTGTAATCATAGGAGGTCGCTCCTTCGCATCAGCAATCAGTGGCCATCCTGTTTGTTTACGGAGAGCTTTTTGTAGACAATGGGGACGAGGGCAAGAAGCCCTAGGAGGATGAACGCAGCAAGCACGCTGGGCGAGGCAATCTCCTTGAGCGAGTTGATAGTACCCAGTTGTCGTCCAGCGTACGCGTATACGAAGGAGCCGGGGATAATCCCGATGGCCGTGGCCATGATGTAAGTCCCCACGCGTACATGCGTCAGCCCCGACACCAGATTCACAACAAAGAAGGGGAACAGCGGAATCAGGCGCAGGGTCATGAGATAGCTGAGAGCATTCTTGGCGAATCCTTCCTGGAAGGGGCTAAGCCATTTCCCGAATTTCTGTTCGACGGCATCACGCAGGAGGTACCGAGCGACGAGAAACGACAGAGTCGCGCCGGTTGTCGCGCCTAGGTTGACGTAGAGCGTTCCGAAAATGCTGCCGAACAAGAATCCTCCGGCCAGCGTCAGGATGACCGCGCCAGGCAGCGACAGACCCGTAACCATTGCATACGACACAATAAAGAGCCCCACGGCGGTGGCATAGTTGGCTCCTGTGAAGGCGAGCAAGCGATCGCGATTCTCCTTCAATGCGCCGAGCGATAGTGCGCGCCCCACGTCGAAATAGAAGAACGCCGCGAGGCCAAGGGCGAGGACGAGCAAGACGATCAGTTTTCCCCGGGCTCTCGCTTGGGCAGGCATTGCGGGAGGGGCCGCAACCTCCCCTATCATCTCGTGGTGTAGCATCATGGCTCCTTTCTGACCCTTCACCGTGGAAGATTGTGCTTGTTACAGCTATGGACTGAGTCGGTCAGGAGAGCCGATCCTTACAGGGGGTTCTCGCTTAGCCTGACAGCCCCAAGTGATGTGGCCGCGTCGGCCCCACAGCCGGCTATCCACCATGGGCGATTGTGTAGAGAAGGTGGACGCTCTCAGGCGAGGCGGCGCAGTGACACATCGCAGCTGCTACTTGGCAATCGCAATCGCCGGTGTCGGATACTTCGTCAGATCCGTCACCGTCATCTGGAAGAGATTCGACAGAACCGCAAAAGCTTCTTGATTCCAGCTCGGTACCATGCCCTGACTCACAGGATATTTCCGGACCGAGTAATACCGACCGTCGAACGGCACGGAGAATTCATAATCGCCGGGCTTCGAGTCGGACTCCTCGATCTCGAGCGTACGAGCCGGGTTCCGCACGACCGTCTTCGTTCTGACATCGGGGGACACCATCAGCTCCTGCTCCTCCTCGATGCTCCGGGCCACGAAGCCGATGATCGCGTTCATGCTGCGGAGCAAGATCGAGCCGTGCAACGGATAGTCGCCGCCCGGATAGCCCGGCCGGATATCGACCAGGACGGAGTCGAGCGGCGCCCGTTGGGCTTCCTCATGCAGGTGCCGCCGTTCCTCGTTCGACAATCGGGCCGGGTCGTAATTTGCGATCACCAGCCTGCCGACGGCCTTACGGCGGACCGTGTGGACTTTTCCCTCGTCGTCGCCTTCCCAACGGAATCCCTTCTCCAGTGCCGCAACGACTTCGTCGGGGTTCGGCGGACGATTCGTGCGGACCGTGTGACTCTCCTCGAACACAATCGGACCGACAAAGAGTTGGCGCTCCGTGTCCAACCAGGCCAGATGCAACAGCCTCCGGCGAAACTCTCTGTAGCCCTCTCCTTGGGACGGCGCATTAAACAACACGAGAGGGCCGCGCTCGTCATCGAACGCAATGCCGCGAGCCATAAGGCGCAGCACCATATTAATGTCGTATCCCTGCCGAACCAGAAATTCGAACTTATCCTCGTCGAGCGGCCGCAACACACGCTTCGTAAATTCCTCGCCGGTGATCGGCACAATCGTGATGGTCGGATTCTCCGCGACGCTCGCGCTGTACTCCAGATTGATCGCCCGCTCGGCCGCTTCCGGCGCGCGCCCCAATCCTCCGGAGATCCCGGCGCTGGTTCGAAAGTCGAACGTGGCCGCGACGCTGGACACCGCCGTGAAATGCACCGGCCGGTGGTACCGGGCCCGTGCAATGTTCAAGAGGAGCAGATCCGCTTCGACATAACTCACCGTCCGGTCGTACTCGATCACCGCCCGATGCATGGCGATGGGCGAGAGACATCCGGAGAGGATGACGAGCATCACACTGCTTAATAGGCTATTCAAGCAGGTTGTCCAGCAAGGCACGAGCGACTGAGGACCCGAGGCGTACGCTTGTATGTACGTCGCCGGGTGCGAAGGAGCGGGAACGAAGCTGGCAACCTGTTTCAACATCCTATATGCCTGCGTACCATTCATACCCTTGATCTTCCCAATAGCCCCCCTTACCCCCGCCGATGTCGTCGAGCGACGCAACTAGCTCGATGTGTTCCACATACTTCGCTTGTTTGTAGCCCAGCTGACGTTCGAAGCGAAGGCGCAACGGCGCCCCATGAGAAATATCGAGTGTTTTGTCGTTCAATGCATACGCCAGGATCGTCTGCGGGTGAAAGCAGTCGGCCACCGCCATACTTTCGTAATACGACAGGCCTTCATCGTCGATGTCGGCGCAGTAGAAGACCGCATACTTCGCCGTCGGCAGCGGCTCGACTTTGCGCAGCAGGTCGCCCAACGGCACACCGGTCCACTTTCCGATGGCGCTCCACCCTTCGACGCAATCGTGCCGGGTGATCTGCGTGCGCGCGGGCATCTCCTTGATTGCGCCGAGCGAGAACATGGTGGGCGTTGTCACCAGCCCATCGATCAGCACCTGCCAGTCGGCAAAATCGTTCTTCACCATCACGGCATACTCTTCCGTCCCAGGATCCGTATTGCCGTTGGCCGGGAATACATTCGAAATGTCTCCCTCCCCATACTCTTTGGCCATGGCACTGGCCGGTGTGACCGTGCGCTGAGCCCGTTCGGTCAAGCCCTCAGCCATATGAAGAATCGAAGGGAACCAACTGCTCTGCGTCAACTGGTCACAACCGGCGAGCGCAACGAAGCCCGCTGCGCCGACCGTGGCCTTCAAGAATCCGCGACGTTCCATGGCTTGTTCGTGTTTCATCACTTCACTCCTTCATGCCGTACGACGAAGTATCCGGTCACCATCGATCGGATGTTGTTGAAGAAACCGGTCAGCATCACCTGCGCGACGTGGATGACGATGAACCCGACGAAGGAGAAGCAGGCGATGAAATGAATCGTCCGCGCCGCCTGTCGCCCGCCAAAGATCGTCAAGAGCCAAGGAAACGCGGTATCGATCGTCGGCGACATCGTCAGACCGGTCAGCACGATCAGCGGCGCGAGTCCGAACAGGACGCCGATGTAGGCCAGCTTCTGCAGCACGTTGTAGCGCTTGGCTTCATCGCCCTTGGGGTGGCGCAACCGGAGATGGTCTTTCACCGCCTGTGGGATGTTCTTCAGATCTCGGCCGGTCGGCAGCAGGTCTTTCGTGAAGTGGCGGCTGATGAAGGCATAGGTTGCAAAGAACAGGCCGTTGATGACGAACAGCCAGGCAAAGAAGAGATGCCACTGGCGGCCCATCGCGAGCCATTTCGCGCTCGGCACAGTCGCCCAAGCGGGAAACGCCCTGGCACTGTTGTTGGAATAACCGAGGACCCCGGTGGTATCGAATGGATAGCCCAGTATCGTGGTGATGCCGTTCACTTGGCCCCCATCCGACGATTTGACGGCGCGAATGGAAAGTAGGGGTCGGTCTCGATCCGATCGATCCCCCCAATAGAGTGCCGGATGGGCGTTGAAAATCTGCAACCCGCTCATGATGAGAATGAAGAGACAGCCCACATTCAGCCAATGGCCGATCCGCACCGGGAGGCGGTGGCGATAGATCCGCTCCTCTGGCAAGTCTTGGCCGGCGGCCCACTCCCCCGGTGCTGTCGAGGGCTGGTCCACCGGCGGCGCAGACATCACGGGCATCGTTTCTGGAACAAGGGGATCAACGTGTAATGTCGGTGTCATAGGCTCCTCCGGCGTGAACACGTAACAGAGAAGATGGTGTCGCTCTGTGCATGAGTCGGTGCGTATGGGGAGTTCTTACGCTGAGAAGGGGCGACGGAACTATGGCGTGACCCGAGTGGTCAACCGCACGGCAGGCCAATTGTGGTCGGCTTTCTTGACGTAGCCGGAAATATCGAAGATCCAGAGCGCCCGCACGGTGCCACTGTAATTGAGATAAAGCTTCTCACCGACCACCGTAAAGGCGACCGGATCGGTGGAGGCTTTGTAGCCTTTCGCCATGCCATAGGCGCAGAAACCGCCATATTGGGGGGAGAATTTCTCCGGGTTCGCAAGAAAGATGTCTCGATGAGTCGCCGAGGCAAAGTAAAAGGTCGATCCTTGAAAGACGGCGTGGAACTCGGGAACACCCTGCATGGGTGTCCCCCTCGTGAAATAAGCAACCGGGTCGTAGCCTCGAATCGCGATGCCGTCTTGCTCAAAGAACTGCCCGCCCCATGAAGGTGCGACGAACAGCAGGATCAGAAGCATCCCGGATATCGCGCGTTGCATTACGCACATTGTTCTCATCCATTCGGGATTGTGCATCGCGGCTCCGCCTCATGGCCAAGGCGAGGCGTCGGGCCCTGCTGGTCGTAGGCCACATTCACGTAGACCTTGATCGCGCTACGCTCCTCTGTCAGCAACCGCATCATGTCCCGGTAGTTGTCTAGGCCTTCCACCGGATGGGTGAGGAGTTTCGACAGCCAGCCGGAAAACTCCAACTCCGCCCGCGCGAAGTCGTAGACCCCCGCTTCAAAATATTCCCGGTTGGCATTAACCGTTCCTACGACCAGTTTGTTGCCCAGCACGAAATCCAAGTTGATCTTGTCGGCAGGGATCGGGTGCTCGCGGTCCCCACCGGTTACACTCGCCAGCACCAGCACACCGTTCTTACCCAAACATTCCATCGCTTCGAACACCACCGGAGAGTAGCCGGTCGCCTCGAACATCAAATCGAACGGGCCAAAGCGCTTTGCCGCCTCTCGGATCGACAGCTCGTTCGTGGGAACATAGCGCACGCCGAGTTCCGCCAAGAGGTCAAGATTACGCGACGGCCCGCCCTGCTTGCCGAAACTGGTCACATCGAACCCTTTCATCCTCAACGAGAGGGCGGCAAGCAGCCCCACGGTTCCGGCGCCCAACACAGCGGCTTTCCTCGGACGCCAGATTTTAAAACGCCGCTGCGCCTCGTAGGCCTGGATGATGCCCTTCTCGATGATCGACGTCGGCTCCAACAAAACGGCCACGTGCTTGAGCCCCTTCGGAATCTTCACGAGGTATTCCGGATCATCCACGAACCGTTCCGTCAAATAACCGTGTCGAAGGTTGATGCCCCGTTCGAAATACGTATCTTCGCTTGTCATATCGTACTGGCCGATCTGATCGTAAAAACTGCCGCCCGGCCGCCGCACCGTCGGCACCACATAATCACCCGGCGCGAACTCACTGACAGCGGGGCCGACTTCCAGCACCCGTCCCAGACACTCATGACCGATCACGAGAAAGCCGTCACCCGGAGGAGCCATCCCATACTCGGCGGCGTTGATTTCTTTGTCCGTGCCATCGACCCCGACACGCAACACCTGCACCAGCACCCCACGACCGTTCGGAATCTCATGAACCGACGGCTTCGGTAACTCCGCAAGATGAATGGAATCCGGCTGTCCCGGAATAACGGCGACGGCTTTCATGATGTCTTCTCCCTGAACGCAGCAAGCGGTTGACCTGCTATTTCGTCAGGGGGAAGGGGAAAATCTTACGGGCTGGTTAGTGGGCAGAGAAATCGCCGGATCCCGATTTCACGGGCCCCCAGAAGAGGCGGTGGATCCAGATTTGATAGGCGATGATGATGGCCAGTCCGATCGTAAACCACCAAAAAGCCGCTTGCAGGCCATCGCTCCCGCCCGAGGCATTGGTGACCGTTAAACTGTGAGCGGGATCAGTCGTCGCGATGAGAATATTCGGATAAGCCCCCCATGCAATGCCTCCGAGCAAGCCCAGCAGGAGCAGACTCGATGCGGTGAACGCCGCCACATCCCGATCTTGTGCTCGGAATACCTGCACGGCTATCAACGCGGCGAGCGCGATCAATGGAAGACCATACCCGATCGGATGGGCATCGTAGTTCAGCCGAAGAGACGGCTGTACCAGGGAGAGCACCGGCAGAACCGACGCGACCAGCAGGGTCGTGGCATACCCGCTCAGACGAGCGACGCGCCGGGCCCTGGCCTGCAACTCATTGGTGGTTTTCATGGCCAGAAAATTGGCCCCGTGCAGGGTCAGGAGCACGACGCTGGTGAGTGCCAGCAGCAGCGTGAACCAATCGAGAATGCCCGGCTCAGGACCTGGGAGAAAGTTGGTCCAGAGCGCCACAAAGAAGTAACCCTCGGCATTCAACGGCACACCGCGAATCAAGTTGCCCAGCGCGGCCCCGAACACGATCGACAGCAATGCACTGGTGGAGGCGAATACTACATCCCAGAACTCTCTCCAGAGAGGATGGTCCAGGTGCCCGCGCAGTTCAATGGCCAGACCGCGGCCCATCAGCAACCAGAGGACAATGATCAGCGCGAGGTAGAAGCCGCTGAAACCTGCGGCATAGGCCTTGGGAAAGGCCAGAAACAGGACAGCGCCTGCGGCGATCAACCATACTTCATTACCGCTCCAGACCGGGCCGATGGCCGCCAGGATCACCCGTTTGTCTTCATCCGTCCGAGCGACAAAGGGGTATACCATGCCGACCCCGAAATCGTAGCCATCGAGCACCACGTAGACCGCCAGCATCAACGTGACGGCGCCAAACCAGAAGGTTTCCATCGCGTGACTGTTCTCCAATCAGCCAGGCATGACGTCCCCAGTCGCTACCTCTGCCGGTCCTTGTCGAATCGTCTCGGCCAGCAGAAACAGAAAGAGCAGGCCGAGGAACAGGTAAAGGCCGAGAAACCCGATGAGCGTGAACAGCGCATTCCCTGAATGGACTAACGGGGAGACGCCGTCGGCCGTGTGGAGCAGGCCATACACGAGCCAGGGTTGACGACCCAGTTCGGTTGTCATCCAACCGGCCGTGGTGGCGATATAGGGAAACGGGACGCTGAGCATGAGCAACCAAAGCAACCAGTTCGCCTCGAAGAGCCTCCCCCGCCATAACCAGAGGAGTGCAATCCCCATCACAGCCATCAGGATGGTCCCCAGTCCGGCCATGATGTGGTACGAGTAGTAGAGAAGCGGGATGTTGTCAGGCCACTCTCGCAACGCGAACACATCGAGTCCGTTCACATTGGCATAGAGGTCGTAATACACGAGCAGACTCAGGGCGGATGGGATCACCAGTGGATTATCGATGGTCATGGTTTCCACATTCGGCTGGCCGACCAACACGACATCGGCTCCCCGCTCGGTGCGAAACAGCCCCTCGAATGCGGCACCCTTGATCGGCTGATACTCGAACACCTGCCTGGCGTTTTCATGTCCCGTCGGCGAGATCATCAACACGGAAGCGACGGCCCCGACGACCACCCCGGTGCGTAGATAGGTTTTGGCATGGGACCGGTGCTGACCAGCCAATAGATAGAAGGCGCCGACCGCCGCCATCACGAAGGACCCGGTCACCACTGCCGCAGTCATGTTGTGGGCGAACTGCCAGAAGAGCCAGGGATTGGTCAGCAACCCGGTCAAACTGTCCACGAACAGGCGGCCATCCTCTGCCACACGATAGGCCACAGGATGTTGCATCCAGGCGTTGGTCGCCAGGATGAAATACCCGGACAGCCAGGAGCCCAGGAACAGCATCAGCGCGGCAAACCACTGCAAGCGACGGCTGAATCGATTTTCACCGAACAGCAGAATGCCTAGGAAAGAAGACTCCAGGAAGAACGCGAACACCCCTTCCATCGCCAGGGTTTGCCCGATGATTCCCCCGGCGTAATTGGAGAACTTCGCCCAATTCGTGCCGAATTGAAATTCCAACGGAATGCCGGTCACCACGCCAAAGGCAAAACTCAACGCGAAGATGCCGGTCCAGAACCGGGCCACGTGATGAAAATGATCGTCGGCACTCAGCAGATCCCTGGTCCGCAAATAGACCAGCAGCAGGGCCAGGCCCATCGTCAATTGCGGAAAGAGATAGTGAAAGGTGGAGGTAACGGCAAACTGCAGCCGGTCGTAAAGTAGTGCGCTCTCCATGCGCCTCCTCATGCTGACAGATCGCTATCGGGAGACCTGAACCCATCAGATGGTCGTGCACCATGGAACCATGGTTACACTATAGCGGCCCTGCCGGGAGAAGTCTCATGGCTTTTGTGGATCGCGACCTCCCTGTGACATGGCAGGGCTGAAAGAAGCTCGCGGATGAATGGCTGCCGCTTGTGTCCGTCACAAATCGGTGGATTGCCCCGTCTCACGGGGGCGCGCTGCGCTCATGTGGCCGACTACAGCCGCTGCTGTCGCGCTGAGAATATCCGGCGCACACGGTCACGCCGAGCTGGTTCTTCGGCTGCTCCCGGCAGCAATCCGAGCAGGTTCCGAATGGACGCAATCTGTTTCACATACGTCCCACAACCGACACAGGTGGATAGATGCAGGGCCAGGCGAACTTTTATCGGATCACCCACATGCTCATCGAGGTACGCCGAGGTCCAGCCGACCACCTCACGGCACGTGATGTCCGGTGCCGTGCGTTCAGACGAATCGTGTGCCATAGGGAGGACCTCCAATGATGGTACTCATCCCTGAGTCTCCCCGTTCAGGCATTTCTTACACTGCCTGAGGCACCCCTTCCAGATAGACCTCCACCGCCCGGCGCACGCGCTCCCGGGCCCGGTGTAAGCGCACATACAGATTGGTTTCCGTGATCTTCAGCAACTCGCACACCTCCTGTGATTCCAGCCCATCGACATCGCGAAGAATCAAGACCTCCTTCAAGTTTCTGGGCAACGCCTCGATCGCCTGGTTCATGGCGGAAACCGCCTGCTGAGAGGCCAACAGTTTCTCCGGAGTCTGGTCGTCCCACGGTTGCGGAGGAAAGGCCCAATGGCCGGCCCATTCGCCCGATTGTTGGAAACGGGAGGGATCGATCGCTTCGTCCTGGTCGTCCTCGTAAGACTCGAAGGCGGAGAACGTCGTGTGCCGCTTCTCGCGCACGCCCCGGTCCTTCGCCTTATGAATCAGAATCCCGAAAATCCAGGTCCGCAGCGACGAGCGCCCCTCGAAGCGGGACAACCCTTCGATCACGGCTATCCACGTGTCTTGCACCACTTCCTCGGCCACCTCCCGATCCGCCACATGGCTCAGGGCCATCCGAATCAGTGCGCCGTGATGTTTGTCGACCAACTCGCCGAACGCACCCTCATCACCGGCGCGGAGCCTGGCAAGGAGGGTCCGCTCTGCCTGCGGGGGCGGCGTGCCTGTCGAAACGACCGTCGATTCTCCGGCCAGCAAGGACTGTCCCGTCGATTCGTGATAGGTGGTGATGGCTGAATTCATGACTGGCCTCCAATCTGCAGCAACTCCGTCACAAAACCGGGAGCGCTCATCAGGGTAACTTGGGTGGAAGGGAAGTTCTTGACCACCTCCACTCCTCGCTGATCGATAAAATCCACATGAGAACAGTCCAGATAGACGGTCTTCTTCTGTCGGAGGAACGAGCGGCACTCGCCGTCGAGGAGATCGGCCCACTGTGCCGTGATCTTTCCTTCCAGCTTGAGGAGAACGTCGCTTCCGCTTTCTTGCGTCTTGGTGATCTTCAACATCGCTCCAGCATCTCCTTTGCTCTCCTGCACTGAGAAGACTCATCAGCAACAGCGATGCCACACAGCGCGGCAGTGCCGCCTGAAACGCTAAGTGCTCGTCAATGCGATGAGAAATGGAAGAACGTTGCTGGAAACAGCCGCCTGTCAGCGCAGGATGGATTCCCAAAATATTGGGACCGTCACGATATATTGGGAGAAAGGATCGTCGTTCGTGGATCGTGAGCCGAAACTCGCCGGAGAATCGGCGTGAGATGTGGCGGATTGGGAACGATCAGAAAAAGGGAGGGCGGGAAAAGATAAGGATCGTTATACCGGTTCGCGCCTCACGAACGATGCTTTACGCTTCACGCTGCTTGCGTTCGATGCCGAGCTTTTTCATCTTGGCTTCAAGGGTCGTCGGTTTCAATCCAAGAACGGCAGCCGCGCCCTTGGGACCGCTCACGCGCCAGCTGGTCTGCTCCAACACGTCGGCAATGTGTTGCCGTTCTGCTTCCTCGAGGGTGCGCGTCTTGGCCGGACCGGCCTTGCCGTCAGACGACGACAACCACTCGATCGGTTCCAATTCCGGTCCTTCGCTGAGAATGACCGCCCGTTCGATGACATGTTCCAGTTCGCGGATGTTGCCCGGCCAGGGATAACGCTGGAGCGCCGTCATCATCCGTTCAGGAATCCGGTCGATCTTCTTCCCGAAGTTCGCGGCGAACTTGCGGACGAAGTACTGCACCAGCAGCGGGATATCGCTCTCGCGCTCGCGCAACGGCGGCAGGTGAATCGGAAACACGTTCAGCCGGTAATAGAGATCGGGACGGTACTGACCGGCCTTCGACTGCTGTGCCAGATCCCGGTTCGTGGCGGCGATCACCCGCACCTTCACTTTGAAGGTCTGCGTACCGCCGACTCGCTCGAATTCGCCTTCCTGTAACACCCGCAGCAGCTTCGATTGCAGATCCAGCGGCAAATCGCCGATCTCATCGAGAAAAATCGTGCCCTTATCCGCCACTTCAAAGCGACCCATCTTCTTCGTCAGCGCGCCGGTGAAAGCGCCCTTTTCGTGGCCAAAGAGTTCGCTTTCGATCAGGCCGGCCGGGATGGCGGCGCAGTTCACCTTCACCAAGGGCCGATCCTTACGAGGGCTCAGATTATGAACCGCGCGCGCAATCAGTTCCTTGCCGGTGCCGGTCTCGCCGGTGATGAGCACCGTCGAATCGGTCGGCGCCACCCGCTCCACGTTCTTGAGCACTTTTCTGAGCGACGTCGACGACCCGATCAGTTCTTCGAAATTGTGCGCGCCCTTGATTTCTTCTTGCAGGTAGACGTTCTGCGCTTCGAGCCGGGCCTTTTCCTGCTCCATCAGCACACGCTCGGTAATGTCCACGAACATGGTGCGGGTGTAGGTACCACTGGGATCCGGTTTCGACCACCACTGAATCCAGAGCGGCTTGCCGTTGTCCTTACGGCGCAATTCCAGCACCACGCCGCTGGTGTCGGCACCACGGCCGACGGAATCGAAGGCTTCCTTCAAGCGGCGCTGAGCATCCGGCGTGTCCGGAATAAAACTGCGGCCATACGTCCCGTTGATTTCTTCCGGCGTGATACCCAGGCTCCGCATCGCCGCGCGATTGGCACGCAGAAAGCGGGTGTCCAATCCTTCATGCACATAGGCAATGGGAGCCTCGTCAAACAGGTCCCGCAATCGCTCCTCGTTCTCCTTCAGCTGGGTATCCAGGCGTTCTCGCTCCAACTCGGCACCTGCCCGGACCCCGAAAATTTTGAACACCGACAGCACCCGAGGGTCGTCGTGCATCGGCTTGGTATCCATGACGGCGAGATGCCCCATGACCGTGCCGGAGCGGTCCGAAACAGGAATGGCGAGGTAACTCTCGACACCCAGCTTCGCCAGATCCTCCCGATGCTCGGGAAACAAGTCCTGTACCTTCTCCGGGAACAGACACACTTCTCCCGCTAACACGCGCTCGCAAGGGGTGTGGGGCAGGCCGTATTCGAAGTTGTCGAGAAAACCGTCACCATGCCAGAACGCCAGCGTGCGCACACGCGTATGCGAACCGCTGACGAACTTGGAGACGAAGGCGTATCTGGTCTGGAGCGCTTCCGCGAGACTTTTGACCAATGAGGGGAAAAAGGCCGCGCCGGTGGCCCCCGCCGTCCCTTCATCGATCTTCCGCAACGTGAGATCGCTCTTGCGTAGCGCTCGTTCAAACCGTAACCGCTCGAACTCCGCGGCCGCTCGCGTCGCAAAGATCCCAAGGATCGATGTCGTCCGCACAGGATCGAGCATCGGCTTGGAATCCATGATTGCCAAGTGCCCGATGACCCGGTCCGAGCCATCCACAATCGGCACCCCACAGTAGCTCTCGACGCCGATGTCCTGGATGAGTTGAACGTGAGGATACAGCTCGCGTAGTTGGTCCGGATGGTGGACACATTTGCGTGTCAGTACAGTTTCGCAGGGGCCGTGTGCCGGCACGTCGAACTGGGGAAGCGGCTGCCCCTTGCCCCATCCCGCTCTGGATCGGAAGCTGATGCCATTCTCTCTGAGCTCGGACACATAGGCATAATCCACGCCGAGCGCGGTGGCCAGCTGCTGCACGAGCGAGGGAAAGAACTGTTCACCGATTTTCGACTCGACCCCTTCGACGATCTGCTGAAGGACCACACCGGTCTGTGCAAGCTCGCGGGTACGTACCACCACCTGCTGCTCCAATTGATCGTAGGCTTGCTGAATGGCCTGTTCGGCTTGTTTCAGTCCCGTGACGTCGCGCGAAATCGCGAGTAGCCGTTCGGGTTTCCCGTCCTGATCGAGAATGGCAGAAACCGAGACGTCCCACCATCTTGGCGTTTTGGTTTGTGCCGTGGCGAAGAATCCCGTGAACCGGCCGACCTCCCCCTGACGCGCCTGTTCGATTGCAGCCCTCGCGTGCTCCCGGTCTTGTCCGTCCCAGAACTCAATCCAGGGCGAACCGACCAGCGGACCGAAGTCGCAGATCTCCAGGGCCGTCATGCCGTGAGCGTTCATGAACAGAAGATGCCCGTTGAGATCAAGCACCTTGATGCAATCGCGACTGCTTTCGATCAGGCGAGCGGCCAATTCCTCGCTGCGTCGGAGAGCTTCTTCAAGGTCGGGAGATGCCATCACACTCACCTACTGAGGACCGTGGAGGGCAGGAAAAATCGCGCAAAGTCTAGCACCGGAGGGGAAAGTCCCGCAACCAAGGGAATCGCGGGCACAACGGGGGCAGTCATGGAGGCGACAACCGTGCGCCGCAGCCAATACAGCGGATCTGCAGGGGGATTTCCATTCGGACCGCCGCGGCCGGCGGCGGTCCAAGGAGGAGCCGGGCGAAGGGATTCGTCCGGTACTTAGCCAGAATCTTGGGCATTGCCAGAAAGCAGGCAACCATCACGACGCCGGCGGCAATCAACGGCCATTGGGCGCTGACGACGCTACTACCCAGATAAACGAACGCAAAGGTCGGCGGCGCCATGCCGAACAAGGTGGCCAACGCGAAGGTTTTGAGCGAAATATTCGTGAGGCCGGCGCCGTAACTCACGACGTCGAATGAAAAGATCGGGATGAACCGGGCGATGAACATGGCGCCCATCAACTGATGGTCCGTGCACATCCGGCAAAACGTATGCTCCGTCTTCATGAGGTGCGACAGCGCCTCGCGTCCCAACGCACGCGCAATGAGAAAACAAACGATCGCGCCGATCTCCGCGCCGATCACGGCATAGAGTGCGCCGTAGAACGGGCCGAAGGCCGCTCCGGCTGCGAGGTCCAACGGCAAACTGGGGATTGGCGGGACGATCACCGCTCCGACCATGCCTCCGATCAGCAGCAGCGGCCCCAGCGGGCCGGCCTCACTGATCCATTGCGCGAGCGCGGTCGGCGAAAAATATCGCTCATAGTCGAATGAGGAGCCCCCCCACCAAGCGGCGGCCACCGCCAGGGCGCCACACCCGAGTTTGATCCAGGTCGTCATCGTGCGCAGCATCCCTGTGGAGACCATCGTCATGGCGCTCATGGTGAAACCACTTGCATCACATGTCCATCGGGATCTCGCACCAGGAAGCCTTTCCCGAATCCCACACTCTTATCCGGCAATGTCACCACGCCGGATGACACAAACTGCGCCGCGTCTCGCAGTGCTGATGCGGCTGCCTCCGCATCGGACACCACGAGCGTCGTCTGCCAGTGCCAGAGATCGGTCGGATGAGAATCGATGGGGAAAGGCCGTCCTGCCGTCGGGAGTTCATATTCCAGAAATTCCAGGCTCGGCGGGTTCAGCTTCGGGGCCAGGCCGGTGACGCGTGTACGGGCGCCGGGCAAACTGTCGAGATACTGTTGGGTCGCGCCCATATTGAGCGTGCCTCCGGCAACCGTCATCCCCAACAGGTCGCGATAAAACTTGGTGCTGTTCTCCGTGCTCCGGACCGTCATCGCCGTGTGATCGATCCCCAGGAACAGGTCGGTCCCGCTCCTCTGCCAGCGTGGATGCCCCTTGTCATCCGGAAACCAGAGCAGTTCGAGATTATGTCCGTCCGGATCTCGAAACTTCATCGCCTTGATGCCGGCGGCAGCGACATTCGACCTCGGGATGGTCTGCGGTCGCGGCGACACCTGGCGGACATGGTGCTTCCGCAGCTGCGCCCAGGCGGCCTCCATGTCGCGCACGACAATGGCGCAATGCTGGAACCAGAGATCATGGCTGTAGGACGGCATCGGAACCGGTCGCAGGTCCGGGGGCGAGAGAAACTCGGTCAGCACTAGTTGCTGCTCGCCGAGTTGCAGCGTCACGACTCGCGCGCGCACGCCGAACATACCCCAGAATTGATCATATTCAGGCCCATCGACCTCCACGTCACTCAGCGGCGTGAACGTCAACACGTCCCGATAGAAGGCGATGGACCGGTCCATGTCCGAAACGGTGAAGCCGACGGAGGCGACGGATTGGACTGCAACCTGGGCCTCCGAGGGCCCGGTGTACAATACAAGGAATTGCAGGGCGGTGAGCGCAATCTTCTTGGCAACACTTTTCACGTTTCACCTTTCACGCCGGTTGTTTCACGCGAGTCTTGAGAGCAGATGGTCCCCTACTCGCAGGGCGTTCGCGATGATCGTCAGCGAGGGGTTGACCGCTGAGCTGGAGACGAAGAAGCTTGCATCCACAACGTAAAGATTATCTAGATCGTGCGTCTTGCAGTGCACATCCAGCACGCTGGTCTTCGGATCACGCCCGAACCGCACCGTGCCACACTGGTGTGCCGTGCCGGCAATTGGAATCTTCTTCCCCAGATACAGGTGTGTGGGCAGCAGATGTTCTTCACAGCCCAGATGATTGAGCATGCTCTTGAGCTTGGCAGCCAACCGTTGATGCGCCTCCAGATTGTTTTCCGTATAGGCGAGTGTAATGTTCCCATCCTTGCCGACAAACACGCGGTTGTTCAGATCGGGCAGATCTTCCGAGGTCATCCAGAAGTCGAGCGAATGTTTCGCCATCTTGTCGAGGGCAAGCCCCGGCGCAAAGGCCGGCGCACCGGCCCGCAGTGAATCCAGATCCTGCTTGCCGATCATCGAGATGTGGCCCATGGGATAATTCCACTCAGTCGAGGGAAAGTAGAAGTCGTTGAGGCCGATGGTTTTTTGAAAGACCGTCGGGTTCGGCCGCTTGGAGATCGCCAGCATGGCCGAATTGTTGTGACACATGTAGTTCCGGCCCACCAGGTCGGAGGAATTGGCGAGCCCGTTGGGATGTTTCCCGTTCGCGGACTTTAACAAGAGCGCGGCCGAGTTGATCGCGCCGGCTGAGACCACCACAATGTTGCCCGTGAAGATGTCCGTCCGGCCGTCGCGCACCACGACGACGCCCGTGACTTCACGACCTGTCCCTCTCGATTCCAATCTGACGACCAGTGCGTTGGTGAGCAGCGTCACGTTCGGATACTGCAATGCCGGATCGACACAGACCACTTGCGAGTCAGCCTTGGCGTTGACGAGACAGGGAAAGCCGTCGCAGCTTCCGCAACGAATGCAGTGGCTCTTTTCCCTATGATCCTCATCCAGCATCACACCGACCGGCAGGTGAAAAGGCTTGTAGCCGCACCTCTGCCAATCCTCATGCAGTTCTTGAATGCGAGGCTCATGGGTCAAGGCTGGATACTTGTACGGTGCGCTGGCCTTCGGCTCGGTCGGATCCTCTCCTCGGTTACCGTGCACGTGGTACAGGTGCTCGGCCTGCGTGTAATAGGGTTCGAGGTCGTCATAGCGGATCGGCCATTCCGGAGAAATGCCGCCATGATGCTTCACTTCGCCGAAGTCCTGCGCGCGCATGCGCAAGAGCGCCGCGCCGTAGACCTTTGAATTCCCGCCGACGTTGTAGTGGATGCCGGGGTGAAACGTGCCCCCGTCTTTGTCCTTCCAGGTTTCCTTGGCCTTGTACTTGTTGTCGATGAAGACCCGTTTGGAGCTCCAATTGTCTTTCTCTCGCGGCAGATAGTCGCCGCGCTCCAACAGGAGAATCTTCTTCTCCGACGGCGCCAGCTTATAGGCCAGCGTGCCCCCGCCAGGCCCGGTCCCGATGATGATGATGTCGTAGTGAGTCGCCATGGCAGGTAGTCGGAAGAACCGGCATTGTCTTACACCGGAGAAAAGAATCCAAGCGAGCTATTGGTCCGTAGGGGGGGTAATAGGGTGTCGTGATCATTCACTGGTTTAAACGAGGAGGCCGTTATGCATGTGATGAAAAGCATCGGATTTGTGGGTCTGGGTATCGCATTAGTGGGCGCACTCGGCGGAGCACCGGTCTTTGCCGCAGACAAGCCGGTAGAGGACGGATCGAAGATCGTGATTACCTCTCCCAAGGATGGAGACAAGGTCAGCGACAGCTTTGAGCTGAAGTATGATTTGACTAAGGGCTCGCAAGCCGCACATGCCCACGTATACCTGGGCGATCAGTATCAGAAGGGCTTCGGGGGAACGTTCAAGAGCCTGACCAAAGGCAAACACAAGGTCACCGTGACCGGCGCGACAAAGGACCACGCCCTCCTCGCCGCCACGCAGAGCATCAACGTCGAAGTACAGTAACCCTACGGCGACTGCTCTTCAACGCCGCCGGGGTCTCTTGCAAGAGAGGCCCCGGTGCGCCAGGCCCACCACGCCTTTCCAATCCTCCGCATATAGCCGTTCCGTCCCAGCAAGAGGAGTGGCCGTCACGTTATGCTCTAGCATGCAATCGCAGAGCTAGCACCGATACGATTATCTTAAGGCCAGTCGTTCGTCGACGAGGCAGGCTAGCCCGTCTCCTATGCTCGTGCAACACGCGGCCTCAGAAGGCCCTCATCGGACAAGCGCAATGGGAAATCAACCAGCCCCGCCCCCCGTGTAAACAAAACTGACCGCAGACCTACAAGAAGATGAGATGCGAACGGATTGAGGATAAGAATACGGAAATAGAGATCGACCGGCACACCGCTTGAAAGTAGAATGCTCTCAAATTCTGCTCGATAGGAGGAGAACGTTCATGACGCCTCGAGAGCCCGTCGGCAACCTCCTCTCCCGCCGCCAAGTGGTCACATTGCTCGGCGCAACCGGCGCGCTCTGGCTCATGGGCGGCGGTCTGTTTGCTCGGCGGTCTCTTGCGGGGGCGCAAATTCCCTCTTGTGTGGTCAGGCCGGAGCAGACCGAAGGCCCCTATTTCGTCGATGAGCGCTTGAATCGCTCCGACATCCGTTCAGACCCGACAACCGGGCAAATCAAACCCGGCACGCCACTCGCGCTGACATTGCAAATATTCCGGCTTGGCTCCGGAGATTGTCTGCCACTGCCGGGTGCCCAAGTGGACCTCTGGCACTGCGATGCGTTGGGCGTCTACTCGGATGTGCGAGATGCCGGCTTCAACACCGTCGGCCAGAAGTTTTTGCGCGGCTACCAAATCACCGACGCGCATGGCGAGGCCAAGTTCGTCACCATCTATCCTGGCTGGTATGCGGGTCGGACCGTGCACATTCACATGAAGGTTCGCACTGCGCACGCCGCCGAGCGGCACTTTGAGTTCACGTCACAAATGTACTTCGATGACGGACTCACGGATCGAGTGTACGCCGATCAACCCTATGCCTCGAAAGGCCGGCCCAACGCACGAAACCAGGATGATCGCATCTTCCGGCGTGGCGGGGATCAACTCATGCTCGCTCCGACAGCAACAGCCAACGGCTACGCGGCGAACTTCGGCATCGGCCTGCAACTTCCCTGACCGAACGCACCGCACCGTTAGGTACAGACGAGTGATGCACTACCTGGTACGTTCTGCACCTGAGCGCTTTAACGCTTTGTTTTCGGCTTCCAATTCGGCAAGCCGATCGCGCAGAGGTTGCACGAGGGCTTCAACCTCCTCTTGTGTGAACCGCGGTTGAATGTGCTGGCGGCAATTGATATCAAATGCTTCAACGTGAAAGCGGATGGCGCGTTCCGGCTTCCCCTTATAGCTCGGGTCGGTGAGTTGCTTCACGAGGCGCGGATCATGATCGACGACCTCGGCTGTGCCCCAGATTTTGACTCGCGTTTGGCTGGCGTAATCCATGAGAAACAGAAAGGCTTGGTTGTTTTCGGCCAGGTTCCCGACTGAGATGTACTGCCGATTCCCCGCGAAATCGGCAAAGGCCAGGGTGCGCTCATCCAGCACCTTGAGAAACCCTTTCGGTCCTCCACGATGCTGGATATAGGGCTGACCTTTCGCGCTGGCGGTCGCTAAATAACACGAATCACGGTCGCCGATGAAGTCGGCTAAACCCTTGGAGATCGTATTCTCCCACCCACCAGCCGTTTCCATCCGTTCATAATGCTTCCGTGACCCCATGCGTTGTTGAACCGCCTTCACAGATTCGGTAAACGCAACGTCGCTGATGAGTGGTTTCATCGTCGCCCTTTCTCAAACAGATAGGGCCGCTCCCCCACTCTCCGCTTACACGTAATGGCCGGGAACAGACCCTGGTCGCCTACTTGTGCCTGGCACGAAACGCTTCTGTCAAACGGGTTTTGATGGCAGGAGAGGGAGACGAAGCCTTGCCGTGCCGGCACTGTTCACCCGAACGGCGCAATATTTGCCGAATGGTGTGCAATTGAACTCGGTATCGCGCACAGGCGTCACAGATCCAATAATGGAGCCGGAGACTGAGCCGGGTCACCCAGGGCAACGGTCGATCCATAGATTGAGAAGCCAACCGGGTGACTTCTTTGCAGGGGAGAGTGATATGAGCCAATAATGTGGTGATCATATTGCGCAATGTTCTTCGCTTCTTCCCGTTCCTTACGACTCGACATCAGGGATTGAGCGTCGCGCCTTTCCCCCCTCGTTGCACCGACTTGCCCTTCTTAAGCTGAGTCGATAGAGGAACCGTTTTCTTACACTGGCGCGCAAGAATTCGTTTTGCCTCAGCTCTCAGCCTTTGAAAGAATGCCTCCGCTTCTTGCTCTTGCTGATTGGGAGGGCTGACGGCTGCGTTACTCCCCCGATTGCTGAATCAGCTTGGCCACTAATCCCGTCCAGCCCGTTTGATGGCTTGCCCCTATTCCTGCGCCATTGTCCCCATGAAAATATTCGTAGAACAAGACATGGTGATGCCAATGGGGATCGTCTTGGAATTGCTGAGTTCCCCCAAACACCGGACGCGTTCCGTCGGCATTCCGGAGAAAAATATGGATCAACCGGCGAGAGATCTCGGTCGCCACTTCCCACAGCGTGGAGTGACGGCCAGACCCCGTCGGGCATTCCACCCGATACTGATTGCCGAGAAAGTAATGGAACTTTTGCAGCGACTCGATCAGGAGATAATTGACCGGGAACCAGATCGGCCCGCGCCAATTCGAATTGCCTCCGAACAAGCCCGTGCCGGATTCCGCCGGTTCGTACTCCGCACGATGCTCACGGCCCATGACCGACATCACGAAGGGATGATCGCGGTGATAACGCGAGAGCGCGCGGATGCCGTACGGAGACAAGAATTCCTCTTCATCCAGCATGTACCGCAACACGGATTTCAGGCGATCTCGGCTGACAAGCGAGAGAAAGCGTCGCACGCCTCCGTCGCAGGACTGCGTTTCCAGATGCTGCGCAAAGTCCGGCCGGTTCTCGATGAACCACTGCATCCGGTGCTTGAAGCGCGGCAGGCTGTCCACGAGTTCGGAATCGAGCGTCTCGACCGCAAAGAGAGGAATCAGACCTACCATCGAGCGGACCTTCATGTGCTGGGTTTCTCCGGTCGGCAGGTGCAACACGTCGTAGAAGAAGCCGTCTTCACGATCCCACAACTCGATGTTCTCACCGCCGATGTTATTCATGGCGCGACAGATATAGACGAAATGTTCGAAAAATTTGCTGGCCACGTCTTCATAGGCGCGATTGTCCCGGGCCAGTTCCAGCGCGATCGTCAGCATGTTGAGACAGTACATACCCATCCAGCTGGTCGCATCCGACTGTTCGATGTGACCGCCGGTCGGCAGCGGCGCGCTCCGGTCGAATACCCCGATGTTATCGAGGCCGAGAAACCCGCCTTGAAAGATGTTCTTGCCCTCGGCGTCTTTGCGATTCACCCACCAGGTAAAATTCAACAACAGTTTGTGAAAGACACGTTCCAAAAACCGTCGATCGCCGACGCCGTTCCGCTTCTTGTCGATCTTATAGATGCGCCAGGCCGCCCAGGCATGGACCGGGGGATTCACGTCGCCGAATGCCCATTCATAGGCCGGAATCTGACCGTTGGGGTGCATATACCATTCGCGCAGCATGAGGACGAGCTGCTCCTTGGCGAACGTCGGGTCCACCAGCGCGAGCGGGATGCAATGAAACGCGAGATCCCAGGCGGCATACCAGGGATACTCCCACTTATCCGGCATCGAGATGACATCGGCGTTATAGAGGTGCGTCCAGTCCGAGTTCCGGCCGTGGAGGCGTTCACGCGGGGGGGCCTGCCCTGCCGGATCGCCCTTGAGCCATCGATTCACATCGTAGTGATAGAACTGTTTGCTCCAGAGCAGTCCGGCAAAGGCCTGCCGTTGTATGCGGCGCGCGTCTTCCGACAGATGGGCCGGGGCAAGGCCGTCGTAAAACTCGTTCGCTTCACGAATACGCGCCGCAAAGACGGCCGCGAAGTCCTGCTCCGCGAACCCCGGGCTCCGGCCATCATCAGTCAATCGCAAGCGGACGGTCTCTGTCTCACCGGGTGCGAGCGTGAGCACATATTGAGCCGCAGCCTTGGTGCCCAGATGATCCGGATTCACCGCCTCCTTCTCACCCTGCACGACATAGTCGTGAAAGCTGTCCTTCACGTACCGGGGGCCTGTTTGATCGCCATAGAGACGGCGACTGTTGGTGTCATTTTCTGTAAAGAGCAGGGTGGGCTCGCCTTCACAGAGCAACCGGCGCAGGCCATAATGCTCGTGCTGCGTCTCGATGACCCTCATATGGTCGATCGACTCCCCCTGCCTGAAACGAGGACGCCGGATGTCCGTGCCCCAGGACCAGGTGTTGCGAAACCAGATTGTCGGAAGCAGCGTCAGTTGAGCCTCCTCCGGCCCGTGATTCACGACCTGAATACGGATGCACAGATCTTCCGGCGTCGTTTTGGCATACTCCACGCACACGTCGAAGTACCGGTTCCCGTCAAAGACACCGCTGTCGATCAGTTCGAACTCCGGATCATGGCGCCCTCGACGGCGATTCTCCTCGACCAGCCTGGCATAGGGGAACGCTGCCTGCGGGTACTTGTACAGATATTTCATGTAGGAATGCGTCGGCGTCGAGTCGAGATAGAAGTAGTACTCCTTCACATCCTCCCCGTGGTTGCCTTCGTTGCCGGTAAGTCCGAAAACTCGTTCTTTCAAGATCGGGTCTCGCCCGTTCCACAAGGCCAGGGCAAAGCAGATGATCTGATGGCGATCGCAAATGCCAGCGAGACCGTCCTCGTTCCAGCGATAGGCGCGCGACCGGGCCTGGTCATGGGGGAACGCGTCCCAGGCTGTTCCATAGGGGCTGTAGTCCTCACGCACCGTTCCCCAGGCGCGCTCGCTCAAATAGGGTCCCCAGCGTTTCCAGTGGCGCCGGCGCTGCGCGTCCTCGTCAAGGCGCTGCTGTTCTGCCGGGATCGGCAGCGGTGGAGCGGAAGGAATCCGACGATGTGAGGCCATATGACTCCTTGGTTTGAAACGGTACTGAACGAGAGTCGGCCGGCGGCGGAAAGTCTTACGGGAGGCTAGTAGCGGTCCGCGCCTGTAGTCACGCGAAGACGATAGACCGATGAACCACCAGTCATGAACAGGGTCTGCCCGTCTTCTCCCCATGCGACATTGGACATCGGTTGCCCGGTCTCGATCGTGCCAAGGAGCGTGCCATCCGGCGCAATCACGCTGATCCCACCCGGTCTGGCGCCGAAGATATTCCCCTTCCGGTCGACCTTGAATCCGTCTGGCCCAAAGAACGGATCTTTTCTCCAACGCATCGCGTCAAAGAGCACACGGCCCTCGGCGACAGTGCCGTCTGCTTTCACATCATACGCCAGCCAGGCCGCACGCTTCGGATCGACATCGGACACGTAGAGGGTCTTCTCATCCGGCGAAAAGGCGATCCCGTTCGGAGCCTTGATGTCATTGATAAGCAGCGTGAGCGCTCCATCGTGAGAGAGGCGATAGACCCCTTGCACCGGAGCCTTGCCCGGATCATCGAAGGCTTTCGGGAGTCCGAACGGAGGATCGGTGAAATACAAATCGCCGTTGGATGTGAAGACCAGATCGTTCGGACTGTTGAGCTGGTGTCCATCGTAGTGGTCGACGAGCGGGACGATCGTTCCATTTGATTCCAACCGCCCGATTTGTCGATCGCCATGGCGGCAGAGGACCAACCGGCCATGTGCGTCAAGCGTGAGCCCGTTCGAACCTGGCTCTTTTCCCGCATAGGGCGTCGAACCGCTATAGCCGCTGTTCTTCACGAACAAACTGGCGCCTTCACCAGGTTTCCATTTGTAGACGGCGTTGGCGGGTATGTCTGAAAAGAGCAAATACTCGCCTTGCTTGTGCCAGACCGGTCCTTCGACCCAGGTGAACCCATCGGCAATCTTTTCCAGCCGTGCATCGCGCGGAACGAGTTGATCGAATCGGGAATCGAGGCTGGTGATCACCAGCGCAACTGGTTCAGCCCCTATTGTGACGCTCTGAACGAGCATGCCGAGCAGCGTCGCCACCATGAGTCTGGGACAGAGCGCGTTCATGGCCGCACTCCCGCAATATTCAGTCTGATGCGATAGATCCCTGTCAGCGCCGTGATGTAGAGGGTCTTGCCGTCGTCGTCGCCCCAGGCCATGTTGTGCGGATCCTCCGGCCCCTTGATGAGGCCGAGTTGCCTGCCATCCGGCGAGAGGATCCAGAGCCCGCCCGGCCCGGTCGAATAGACGTTGCCTTGCTGATCGACCTTGAGACCATCGAGGGCGTCAGATCCCGGCGCATTGGTCATATCGAAGAACAGCCGGCTGTTCGAGAGCGTGCAATCCGGATTGACGTCGTACCGTACGATCACCTTCCGTTTGTCGTTCCAGTTGTTGACGTAGAGGGTCTTCTCGTCCGGAGACAGCGCGATGCCGTTGGGCGCATCGAGCTCGGTGCTCACCAATTTCACCAGGCCGTCCTTCACGCAGTAAACGCCGCTATAGGGCAACTCCTTGCCCGGATCGTCGAAGACTTTCGGGAGCCCAAAGGGCGGATCGGTGAAATAGAGGGCGTCATCGGAACGATAGACGAGATCGTTGGGGCTATTGAGCCGCTTGCCGCCATACCGGTCGGCCAGCACCGCGATGTTGCCGCGCGGCTCGACGCGAATGACACGGCGATTGCCATGCTGGTTGATCGTGAGACGGCCCCTACGGTCGAGTGTGAGCCCGTTCGAGCCCGGCTGAAGGTAGTCACCGACATTGAAGCCGCTGTAGCCGCTCTTAGCGCGAAAGACGGATACCTGCCCTTCCGCTGACCAACGATAGATCGTATTGGCGTTGGGATCGCTGAAGAGGAGGTATCCCGAGGCATCGGCGGTGGCCGGGACCCACACCGGGCCCTCGGTGAAGAGAAAACCACCAGCGACTTGTTCCAGCTGCGTGCCCGGTGCAACGATCTGATCGAGCACCGGATCGGTCTTCACGATCTCGGTCTTGACGAACTGCGTCGGCCCGATGTGATCGGGCCTGTAGAAATCGAGTGTGGCGGAGCGCACCCAGATGAAATTCCCCGGCGGATTCGAGAGTGGGCCGTTGATGCCGAAGACCGCAAGCTGAATCCTTTGACCTGGCTTGGCATTCCGAGTCAACACCACCCGGTTCGGCGCATTGAAGCCCTTGATCAACTGGCCCCCAGGCTGCCCCAAGACCAGCGGCAACTTGCCGTCCACCCACACTTCCGCATAGTCATCAATGGCAATCTCAAACACGACGGTGGAGCCGGCGGGATTGAATGGACCGATGCTATCCGGGATGGTGATGCTGGTGCGGTACCAACTGAAGCAGAGCCGTCCGCTCGAACGCCGTTCTTCCAGTTGAATCGGCTTCAACACCTCCCATTTGGAATCGTCGAAGTCGGCGCCGCCGGCATGCAGGTCGATGTCTTGCGTCCGATTCGGAGGACCAGACGGGGCGAGATCCGCGCCAGGGCCGTGATGATCGACATCGATCACCTTGACATTGCTGTACCGCCACTGGCCCTTGACCAGGGCCAGTCCTTCGTCGGTTTTCAAATCGACGATCGCCTCCGGCCGCATCCCCGGCGCATCACCGGTGACCTGCGCCCAGGCAAAACCTGGACAGAGCGTGAAGGCGAGAGCTGCAAAAATGATCATTCCGCTTCTTCGATTGTTCATTTCACGCTCCGTCCTCAGAGGATGCTCAACACGGTCATCCAACGAGGCCGCAGGCGATGCAAGCACCGCAGGCGTACCCTCAGGGTACGTTGAGGATAGTTGCGAGCCGAGAACACAGTTGGGGGCCGTTTTCAGCATCCGTCTACCGCACCTTGACCACGTAATAATCAAACGGTGCCTCCACTTCCTTAAACCAGTGCGGCACCCCGTTCGGAATAATCACGACATCGCCCGGTACGAGCCTCCTCGTCTCACCGCCGTCCACAGAAGGCGCGCGGAATTCATGCGGCGCAATCATCTTCATGCCGACCGGTGTGCCGCCGGTGATGACCTGCGCCGAGCCCTTCAAGACATAGACAATGTCCGTGTCGAACTCATGGATCTCGACGACGCCGGCCTTATCGCGATGGCTGGCATGCACCATGTAGTTCCTGGCGGCATGCATCATGGTCTCGTCTTCACCGACCAATACCGTACCGTTCTCAAAGGCCGCGGACACCCTCCGGCTCTCGATGTAGGTGACCGGCAGCGGGACATGCCCGTTGTTCCTGCCCGTCATCTCCATCGAGCCCAGCGACCCGGCACCGACGATCGCGAGTTCCTCATCCTGCTGGGCGCTGGCCGCGCCGCTGACGCCGATTGCTCCCACCACCTTGCCCTCCCATTCCAACGGAATACCGCCTTGCAGAGGTGTGAAGTTTTGAAGGTCGCCCCCGAGCGTCACCATCGAGGTACGGCCGTTTTTGATCGCGTCTTCGAATACCTTCGTCGATTTCTTGAACAGCGCCGCGGTGCGAGCCTTGCCGATCGCGATATTCGCGCTGGCGGCAAACGTGTGGTCCAACCGTTCAAGCGCCAACAGATTCCCACCCTCATCGACCACCGCAATGGATCCTCCCGGCGCATCAGCCTTGCGCGCCGCGGAGACGGTTGCCGCAATGACTTGCCTGGCTCCCTCGAGCATGAGCCCGCGCTTGTCAGCGACCGATTCGGCGTAACCGGCGGAGGCCGACATCGCAATGGCCGCTCCCGTCAAGGTTGCTATGAGGTATCTCATGATCGTTCTCCTCTTCTTGAGAATGAGCGGTCAGCCGCCGATGGGTATTTTTGAGCGGATCGCCGAAAGCCGACAGTTCCTACTTCGTAAACGACACGGCGACCGACGCACCGGCCATGGCGATGTCTTCATCCTGGCCCGGCGTCTCTCCGCTCACCCCGATGGCGCCGATCACCTTTCCTTCGACGACGATCGGCACACCACCCTGTAACGCCACGGCTCCATGCAACGCCAGCGCGGCCACGCGCCCGTTCCGGACCTGCTCCTCAAACACTTTGCTCGGTCGCCGGAAGATCGCGGCGGTTCTCGCCTTATCGATGCCGACGTTTACGCTGGCCACTTGGGTGTCATCAAGCCGCTGAAGCAGGAGGAGGTTCCCGCCTTCATCCACCACGGCAATCACGACCCTGGCCCCCTCCACCTTTGCCTTGGCTTCCGCCGCGGCGACAATCTGTTTGGCGCCCTCCAGCGTCAACGCCTTCTTCTCGATCAGCTGGGCCTGCGAGGTGCTGGCCATCGCACCCAGAATGGCGATGGCGAAGACCATCGAGCGTATCATGATATCGCCCTCCTCCGTCTGAGCAGAAAGCGCTCAGCCGTCAGCGGCCAGCCTCACTCTTCCAAGGAAGCTGAGCGCTGATCGCCGACAGCTGATGGCTATCCGCTAACGCCCCATCGCCATACCGTCATGCTTCATCCCGCCGTCCGCGTGCATTCCGTTGGCGCGGGACTCACCCGCGGCCGTCATGATCGGCCTGGGGAAAGACGCTTCGCCTAACAGAGCTTCGGCCCAGGCGCAGTAGATCTGCACCTTGGCCACATCGTGGATATAGGCCGGAATCGTGATCGTACGGTTTTCTTTTTCTCCGCCGAGCAGGCCACCTTTGATCTTCAGTCGATTGAGCAGATAGACGTTGCCCTTCGAGTCCACCACCTGCCAGTGCGGCGCCGGGGTATCCGGAATCTTGAACTCGTCGGACCAGGTTAAGGTGTCGTTGTTTCCCGATCGGCCATGTGTCGCCATACCGCTGTTGGCCTTCACACCTTCGAACTTCACTGTGGTGTGCGCATCGGCCGCCAATCCGTTCGACGCCACGAACAGCCCTGCCGCAGCGATCATGGACAAGAACCCCATTTTGAATACGTTCGTCGCACGCATAACGCCTCCTTCTGGTGTGAGTGAAGTGCGGGACTGACTTTCTTCAGCGTTGTAATGTCCCGCGTCTGCACGTCTGTCTGGCGACGGAGTGAGACCTTACAGGCGATACTCAAAGCGACTCTCGATGAAAATGTTCAACGATGAATTTTGAGGATTAAGGACTGAGTACTGAACGCTCCCGAGAACCACGGGAGACGTGTAACGGGAAAGGAGACCCGAACGACGCGATACCGGAGGTCAGGCTCTATAGCCGCAACGGAAGATGCAACGGGTGTGGTTGTGATGATGCAGTTTCGCGCAGAGGACCCGATGCGCGCCGTGCACACGCACATAGACTTCCGCGGCGAGAAGCATACCGATGAGAGGGGCGGTGAGGTAGATCCAAAAAGCGGTCCAGAGATGAGCCGGCAGGGCCGAAGCGAAGGAGCGTGCGGGGTTCATGCTCATGCCGGAAAGAGGCGCTTCAATCGCGATGTAGGCGGCCACCAGCGCGCCGGCAACGCAACCGGTCCAGGCATTGAGCGACTTCGTATTTGACACCATCAATAGGACGAGCATGAGTCCAAAGGAGATGAGCGCTTCCGCCACAAACGCCGTGCCGGACCCGGCCGGGCCCGGTGTGGTGACGACATAGTTGACGGCGGGATGTTCAACGGCCTTTCCAATCGCCCTGGACACCAGCCAGAGTCCGAGCGCGCCGCCAAAGAACTGAGCCATAACATAACTGCACGCGTCGATTCCTCCGATCTTTCCGAGCCGATAAAACGTGAGTGTGACGGCAGGATTCAAGTGCGCGCCGGATCGCTTGCCCCAAGGAGAGTAGATCAATCCGATCGCAGTTACTCCCATGGCCAACCCGATCATCAGTCGCCTGGTCGCCTGATCAGCGAGCAGGCCGTGCAGCGGCGAGTGCGGATATTCGAGCAGCGTCGTGACAACCGCCGCCGAGATCATGAACAGACCGAGCCCGGCCGCTTCCATGAGATACTCAGGCCAATGCTCGCGCACGACGTTCGGGACCGCCTGCATAGACCTATGTTCCTCTCGTCGCTGCCGGACGCGCCGCAACCGGCGCTCTGCACCGCTGCAGACGCGCGGCAGGATATCGAACCCCTGTCCGGCTCGGCCTCCGATACCCGGCGCTCGACCAAATCTCCTCCGCCGTTTCATGACAGGACCGACAGCGCCATCGCGTGATCGTCATGGCGCCCTTCTCCTCCTCAAACACTTGGCTGCTCGCGCTGAGCATCGTGCGCTGACAGGTTACACACACCCTGACGCTCTCCTCGGGAATCGGCATCCAACACCAAGAACATCTGAAAGCCCCCGATTGAAACGTGATCCGTTAGAGCATCGGACCTGCGGTTGACGGTCGCGTCAGCGGTATCAAGAACGTTTCCGCACATGCCGCATCGTGACACCCAATGCCAGAAGCCTAGACGAAAACGTCCCTGTTCATCGAACCGGTCGTAGAAGTGATCCGACACGAATGTTCCTTCACAACGTGTGCACGGCATTGCTCTCTCCTTGCCTCACCGGTAAGACAATGGGCTGAAGTTCCCTCGATGCCATCGCAGATTCCACATGCAGCCGCCACTGAAGACACTCCACTTGCCGGCTGAGCCACCAGCAAGCCGAGCGGAAACGCATCACGCGCAGGGCCTGGCCTATGTGTTGGATTCTCCAGTAGAACCACGTCTTCATTAGTCCCCTCACATGCTTGACGGTAGGTCGCACGACCTGTCCGCTTCTTACACAGGAGTAGGTTTAGTGAGGCGCGAACCGATCAGGGATGAATGCGACGGTAGCGGGAGAAGAATCCGAGAGGCGCAGGAGCGCCTTTTTGGCCAGACCGGCGTAGTAGGTCCAAGCAGGACCGGAGTATCGAGTGAGCACCCGCTCGTACAACGTTCGCGCCTCCGTCAGTCGCTCTGCCGCTACCATCACCTCGGCAGCTCTGAGCGTGCAGGCCACGCCCAGTGCTTGGGGATCGATCGAGATGCGAACAGGTTGCTTCGTGACATGATCTCCCCAGCCCTTCATCCACGAAGGTGGTTCGGCGCCTGAGAGTTTCACCCCTTCGAAGTACTCGATCATCCGAAACAACTCCAGAGGATCGGTCGTTGTACGACAGTGCTGATACCGTTCCCACAATGACATGTTGGGCGGGGGTTCGTTTTCCCCTGGGCGTTCAAACAGTGATACCCCCTGGCAACCACTGAGCAGAACCATGAGGAGACCCACTATCCAGCGCATGAACGTCAGTCGGCACGGCAAGGAGGCTCTTACAGGATCACGGCAAGGGCGGTGAGAAATAAAACGTGGGCCAAGTCGGCTGGAGTTCGACCCCGGGAGTATCGCCTGAAAATGGCAGCAGAAGATGAAGAGCAACCAAGGCTTACGCACTGCCATCAATGAAGCTCCCCGCAGCAAGCTGCGGGGTATCACCGAACTAAACCATTCGGAGCTGCCGGAAATCTTCCCGCGGTTGCCCTTGCCGCTGCACCTACCGTTCGACGGTCTGCCAGTTGGCCCGCGCCCCTACCGTGGCCACATAGTACCCATCGGTCCAAAACTCCCCGCCCCACAGTACCCGCTTCACCACGGGCTTTCGGCGAAAGATCTCCCGTGCCGTGAGGCGCTGAACAGCACCATCCGACCGGGAGCCACTTTGGGATGCGCGCTGCAGAGCAGATGGATGCGATTCTTGTCCGTCCCCACCGCTTCCATCTCGATCGGAAATCGTTCTGCAATCTCGGCCGCTGTCTCCTGGATAATCGTCGTCACCGCCTCGTCCAGCAGCGCCTTCCGATATTTCACGGGAAACACCTTGTGGTAGTAGATTGGCCCCGCACAGTGCTCTCCCTTTCTCACTTCATCGTCCCTCCGGCAATGCCCATGGCCTCATAGTATGCTAATACGTGATCTTAGCTGTTGCCTGCTCCGTTGAAAAATTCGGCCACAAGTCTGCCGTAGAGGGTCGCTCGCCCTCGATCGATCTGTGCCCAAGCACACGCTTGCTCGAGTTGAGCCATGAGTTCGGTGAAATTAAAGATAGTGTGGAAGGTTGCGGGAGAGAAGGACATCTAAATCTGACTCCATGCTCGACGGTTGCTGTTCCTCCCGAGTCCCAGCCAGGTGAGGATGATTGGAACTATTGGTATTCGACAACCGCCGCAATTGCGGCGACGAGTTCTTCCATCACAGTCGATGGAAAGCTCCCCAACTTCTTCATAAACCGGGAAATATCCACTCCCCTGAGTTGCAGGATATCGATCGAAGAAGTCTTTGATAGGCCATTTCTACTGTCGGGATCAATTCGGAGATGCCAGATACTACCCTTGAAATGATCCTTCCATTCAGTAATGGGGGCGATCAGCCGGAGAGGGAGCCTGCCCAGCGCATCAGAATTTACGATGACAACTGGCCGTGTTTTCTTTATCTCAGAGCCAACGGTCGGGTCTAGATTGACAAGCCAGATTTCGCTGCGCTTAGGCAATGGCGGATTAGTACTCAACGAAGTCTCCACTCTGGAGATCGCCTCTGTCTGCTCCCTCCAAATAGTGTGACTTCAATTTCTCTGCTTGTTCAGACAGAATCCGTCTGCGTTCCTCGAGCGGTAACTTCATGAAAGCTCTTCGTTCAATGAGAGTGAGTGGCTCCTCGACATCAAGAGATTCGCCAAGAAGCCTCTCGACTTCTTCACGGCCAATCAGCCCCTCTGCGTACGCCCGCAGTGCGGTTTGCCGAAGCCATTGTGATTGTTCAGGCTCTAATTCACCCGGCTCTTTCCGTTTCCATTTAAGACGATTTATGAGCATCATCCAATGCCGATAGTACCCCTCGGAGATGATGGACAAGTCGAACAGCCGTCGAACAAGAGCTTGCACGCTTATGCCAAAACGTTTTTTAAAGAGCAATAGTTCTTCGCTAAGGATGGTGTCCCGCTTAGTCCCAATTTCACGATAGATCATTTGTGCGGGAGCAAGGAAGGCTGCTCCGAATCGGAATGCCGCTTTTTCCTCATCAAGGTCATGCCCTATCTTCAAAACAAGATGGCCTAATTCATGCGCAAGGCTTAATCGCTGTCGCTCTCCGGACACGCCTTTGGATGTGACGAGTCCCGCTGCTTGAGCCTGGGTAACTTCATCAACAGCCACCGCGCAAATACCATCAAACTTGTCGATAGCGTCAAGCTCAATGATATGAATGTGATGATCTTCAAGCACACCAATCATGCTTGAAATCGGTTCTTGTCCAAGTTTCCAATTCGTACGCAATTCTTCGGCAGCCCGCTCAGTATCTTCTAGCTTTGAAATGCGATAGGTGTGGATCGGCAAATGATTCCCGTTCGGCCATCCTGTCATGGACTGAAGGGTTACTCTGCCCTCCAAGACCTCCGTCACGAGGCTTTCAATTCTTACCTGATCTTTCTTGGGTAAAGTCGAAGCCTTCCTATAGCCGATGAACTTGACCCTGATTCGAGGCTCGCTCAGAAAATATGACGTCTTTACCTTAAAGGTGTCGGCAAGTTTGTTCATCACGATGGGGGATGGGGTTGCCTTGCCACATTCATACTTTGAAAGAGCCTGCTTGGTCACCACGTGCCCCATACAGGCGACGAGTGCATCGAGCGAGAGGCCTCGCGACGTGCGCAAGCGCTTCAGGCGTTGCGCAATGTGGTTTGAGTTCGACATAGAAAAGGAGAATGGCGGTTGACAAAGTATACGACAATTAATGTATTTGTCAACCGTGCTCCAGCCTGAATTCCCGGAAGATTTATCAGCTCATACTCGTAGTCCTGATTATGAGAGACAATAAGCCTGACGCAGAGCCCTCACTTCCTCCGCTGACAACGCCAGACAAACTTTCGATTTGCTTGAGGGGCTTTAATGATATTCCCTCAGCTGAGCACTTCGGGGAGGTACTCGGGGCAGCGATACAGCAAGTCAGCCGGTGGATAAATCTTGAGCGGCTCGACGGCATCACTGTGGCATACGACTATAACGAGGCCCTCGCACAACTCGATCGAGGATATGCTGCGACCAGGCCGTTATCCCCGACATCAGACGATAACATCCTGGGGGTGGCTATGACTCCTCCCGTTCTTCGCGAGGGCGAGGTCAAGGCACACATTGTGGTTTCTGCTCCATGGATACTTCCCCTGCATAGCGAAGAAGATACTCACGAGGCTCGACAGGCAGCCTACCTAGTGGCGCATGAATGCGGACACGTAGAAAATCTAAAACATCTCGATGAGGCGTTTCCCGAAACGATACTACAAATACGGTACTCAGACGCCGAACAAGGAATGCTTGAGATGGCGGCATATCCCCTATGGGAAGAATATGCCGCATGTCGAGCAAGCTCTCTTTTTGGCCCTGATCAGGCGGCAATCTTAAGTGAGACCATCTTATTCGCTCTGGCGGGGGCACGAAGCAAATGTGATGATGAGATATGCCGGTACCGAATACACGGGGATGTAGATCGTGTTCTCCAAGAGGCTGGTGAACCACTCTTTAAGCCACTACGAATGACAGCCTATTTATTGGGTCACCTGGACGGCCAGGGATTGGATATGTGTGAGGTTCCGGAAGTGCGAGATCGCCTCAATGGCAGTCCATATGCCGAATTCACACAACCACTATGGGAAGCCTTAAGGAAATTATGGGTAGAGAGGGGAAAGTGGTCATCTCGTTCGGCATTTGATCCTTTGAAAAATGTCGCTCGCGATCTATATGCGGACGGAGGAATGTTTTTAGAGAGGCTCCCAGATGGCAGGCTGTATATCGACATTCCGTATACTCCAAACACACTGCCGAAATAATCTTCCCTTGGACTAAGTCCACGGTGGGGCGAACGGTCGAGCTTGATCACCCGGCCGGCAACGGATCCTGACCGTTGCGCCTCCCTTCTTCATCAGGAATCCCAGCAGGAGGGATCACGCCTAGTGTTCGTCGTTCGCTCAGCGTGCTTCCGACTCAATTTGACGGTTTCTGCAAAGAAAAAAATGGACGCCGGAAACGCTCCGATTTCTCAACGGCGTCAGGCCCTGTAGGGCCATAGAGAATCGGTCGTGGTTGTACTGATGCTCCCAGGCGCGCAGGGCCTGAGATGCTGACGTGAACCCGTCGAACGTCGCGCGACTCCAAAACTCCTCTTCGTCGATGCGATGACTGCGTTCCACCTTCCCGGTTTGTTCGGGCCGGTGCGGCTTAATATGTCGCAGACGAATGTCGGCTTCCTGCACCGCCAGGGCAAAGGCGAGCGGGAATTCGGTCCTGTAGTATATGCGGAAGGGAGGCCATCTGCAGTGCATCTCTCCTCTAGAATGCAGTGAGCCACTCACTCTAGCAGGAGGTAGCCCTATGAGCCCCATTTCGGAGTTCTCGACCGGAGTCGTTTTCGTGGCGATCGACGTGGCGAAGCAAGTCCATGAGGTGCTGATCGAGCCACCGGCTGGAGGCCAGACAGCGGTGGCGCATGGTGAACTATCAGCGGGATTACGACCTGCTGCGCCAGAGCCTGTAGGCTTTTCAGACACCGGTCCGCATCGGATTTGAAGCCACCAGCACCTATCACCGACCGCTGGCGTATTTTCTCGGTCAATCTGGATTTGACCTGCGCCTTATTTCGTCCCTCGTGGTCGGGCGGACACGGGATGCGTTGTACAACTCCTGGGATAAGAATGACCCCAACGCCGTAACGACCGCCCTTCATCCCGATAATAGATCCGTTCCACTTTCTTATGGTTCACGCGCCAGCCCTCTCGCCATAAGTGCACATAGATGCGCGGACAGCCATACCGCCGCTTGGTCTCGGCAATCTCTCGGATCCGGGTCCGCAGCGCCTCATCCTCGTGGCGTAGACTGCGATGCCGGAGCGTATGGCGATCGAGAGCCAGGAGCCGGCATGCCCGTCGCTGACTGAGTCCAAGGCGCTCTGTGCTCCAACTGAGCCGCCGCTCGCTTCGACTTGGGCCCTACCCGTTTTTTTGCGTTGATGGCTTTCAGCGCTTGGATGTCCAGCGCGGGGGAAGCATCACAACATTGGACATTGATCACACTGCCGTCTTCTGGAACCGCCTCGTCGCTATCCAGAGAGTCGCCGTTCCCAAGAGCAAGAGCGCCAACATCTGCGGCCAGAGGATCCCGGGCCCCACCCCTTTCAGAAAGATCCCGCGGATGATGACGAGGAAGTAGCGCAGCGGGTTGAGATACGTCAGCCATTGCACGGTCTCGGGCATGTTCGCGATCGGGAACACAAACCCGGACAGCAGCATGGCGGGGAAGTAGTAGAAAAAGGCGCTCATCATCGCTTGCTGCTGTGTCCGACTGATGGTCGAGATAAGCAAGCCGATGCCCAGCGTGCTCATCAGGTAGAGGCTCGTCGCACCGAAGAGCAGCAGCAGACTGCCCCTGATCGGAACGTCGAACCAATAGACGGCGATCACAGTCACCAGCACGACATCGGCGAAACCGATCAGCGCAAACGGCAACATCTTGCCCAGAATGAACTCCGATTGTCTGATGGGAGTGACCATGATCTGCTCGATCGTGCCGATTTCCTTTTCCCGTACCACCGCCATGCTGGATAGCATGAGGGTGACCAGCGTGACGATGAGCACGATCACGCCGGGGACGTAAAAATTCCGAGACTCAAGATTTTCGTTGAACCAGGCGCGCGTCTCCAGCGCCACGCGGGCCGGGGTGATTGGCTGGCCGGTTGCCCGGACGACGCGGGTCTGCAGGACTATCTCGCTGAATCGGCCGGCGATCTGTCCGGCATAGTTAAGCACGATGCCGGCCGTATTGGAGTCCGTCCCGTCCACGATGATCTGGAGCGGCGCGGTCCGTCCGGTGCGTAGGTCATCCCCGAACCCCTTGTTTATCCGTAGCACTGCTTTGACCAATGCGCGATCGACGAGATGTTGGGCCTCTTCTTCCCGATCGACGTAGGTCACCATGTCGAAGTAGCCGGACCCGGTGAACCGCGCCACGAGCTCGCGGCTGGCCCGACTGTTGTCCAGATCGAAGATCGCGGTCGGGATATGCGTGACGTCCGTGGTGACGGCATAGCCGAAGACCAGTGTCTGCACCAGCGGCATCACGAAAATCACGGTCCTCATCCGCGGATCGCGGAGGATCTGGATAAATTCCTTGATCAGCATGTGTTTGATCCGTTCGAACATCGTGTTCTCACGCCATCTTTTTCTTGAAGACCAGATTGGCGGCCAGTAGCACGAGCAGGCCGAAGGCCGCCAGGAGCACCGCCTCCATCATCAGCAGTTCCAGTCCGACCCCTTTGAGATAGATGCCCTTCAACAGCGAGACGAAATACCGGGCCGGCACCACATGAGTGATGACCTGGATCGCGTTCGGCATGTTGCTGATGTCATACATGAACCCGGAGAGCAGGAAGGCTGGCAGGAACGTGACCACCATGGCGAGTTGGCTGGCCAGCAACTGGGCTTTGGTCACGATGCTGATCAACATGCCGAGTGAGAGCGCGCCGGCCAAAAAGACGGCGGCCATGCCGAACAGGAGCGCAACGTTGCCGCGCAGCGGGACCTCAAAGAGGAACTCGCCCATCAGTACGGCCACCAGCACATCGAGCATCCCGATGCTGAAATACGGTAGCAACTTGCCGAGGATCAGCTCGGGCCCTTTCAACGGCGTGGAGATCACCTGCTCCATCGTGCCCGTTTCCCACTCACGCGCCACCGTCAGCGAGGTCAGCATCGCGGCGATGACCATCATGATCACCGCGATCAGTCCCGGAATGATGTAGTTCTTCGATTCCATGTCGGCGTTGAACCAGACGCGCTGGCGAAGATCGAGCGGGACCGTAACGGTTCGGCCGCTGGTGCGGGCGGCCTGCTCGATCGCCAGATCCTGGTTGTAGGTGCGCGCGACGGTCTCCACATAGCCCAGCACGATGGTGGCCGTGTTGGAATCGCTGCCGTCCACGATCGCTTGAGCCCGCCCGACCCGGCCCGACTCCACATCCATTGCGAAGTCGACCGGGATGACCAACGCCACGAGAGCCTCCCCCACATCGATCGCCCGCTCGACCTCCGCATAGGTCTGCACGACGCGGCGGAGGGCGAAATAGGGCGATCCCTCGAAACGGCTGATGAAGTCGCGGCTGGCCTGCGTGCTGCCCTGATCCCAAACGACGAGCGGCACCTCATCCACGTCCAAGGTCAGCGCATAACCGAACAGGGTCAATAAGAGAATAGGGATGGCGATCCCCATGACCAAGCTGCGCCAGTCGCGGATAATATGGATGCCCTCTTTGCGGGCGACCGCCCAGATGCGCCGCGCGTTCATCCCGCTACCTCCGCCTGAGGCCGTTCCTGTCGATCCCGTGCCTCGATCAGCGAGACGAACACGTCCTCCAGCGACGGCACGATCCGCTCGGCCCGCGACACCGGGAACTTCCGCTCAGCCAGTCTGTTCTTGATCGCAGTCATCACGCCCTCCGCCCGGCGCTCGACGACCACGTGCAGTCCCTTGCCGAACAGGGCCGTTTCCTTGACCCCTTCAATCTCCCCGAGCGCCAGCATCGCCTCCTGTGGCTGCTCGCACAGGACCTCAATGATGTCGTCTTCCATGAAGCGCGTCTTCAGCTCGTCCGGCGTCCCATCGGCGATCAATTCCCCGCGATAGATCAATCCCAGTCGGTCGCAGTATTCCGCCTCTTCCATGTAGTGCGTCGTCACGAAGACGGTCACACCTCGCCCGGCCAGCGTGTAAATGAGATCCCAGAAGCTGCGGCGGCTGATCGGGTCCACGCCGGACGTCGGTTCGTCGAGAAAGATGATCGGCGGCTCGTGCAGGATGGCGCAGCCCAGCGCGAGTCGTTGCTTCCAGCCTCCGGACAGCACCGCGGTCCGAGAGGTCCGATGCTGCGCAAGGCCCGCCATGCCGATCACCCATTCTTTTCGCTCAGCCTTCTTCCCTTTCGGAATTCGGTAAATGCCGCTGTAAAAGTCGATGTTCTCCTCGACCGTCAGATCCTCATAGAGCGAGAACTTCTGGCTCATATAGCCGATGCGGGCCTTGATCCGCTCGGCCTGGCGCATGATGTCGAAGCCGGCGACGGTCCCGGTGCCGGCAGTCGGGGCCAGCAGCCCGCACAGCATTCGGATGGTCGTGGATTTGCCAGCGCCATTCGGGCCGAGAAATCCGAAGATCTCGCCGGCGCTGACTTGCAGACTGATCCGGTTGACGGCCATGAACGAGCCGAACCGCTTTTCCAGGTCCTGGACGACAACCGCATAGGGTTCACGATCAGCGTGCATTGATCGGTTCCTGCTGAGAGACGGCCCCTTCGCTCGTCAGCACCGAAACAAAGACATCTTCCAGAGAGGGCTCGATCGGCCTGAGCCCCTGCAGCGTAAATCCTCCGGTTTGCAGCACGGCCGGCACCTCGTGCGCGGTCTGTACCCGATCCATGGTCACCACATGGATGCGATCGCCGAAAAGTCCGATCGACTCGGCTTTCACACGCTGCTTGAGCAGGGCTGCAGCCTCGCGCGCCCGATTGACGCGGACTTCCAGAATGGTCCCCCGCATGAGAGTTTTGACCCGGTCCGGTGTGTCGCAGGCCAGGAGACGGCCCTGGTGCAGCAACGCCACGCGGTGACAGCGTTCGGCCTCATCCAGATAGGCGGTGGAGACAAAGATGGTCACACCTTCCTTGAGGAGGGAATAGAGAATCCGCCAGAAGTCGCGCCGCGACACGGGATCCACCCCGTTCGTCGGCTCGTCTAGGAACAGGACTTTCGGCGTATGGATCAGTGCACAGGCGAGGCCCAGCTTCTGCTTCATGCCGCCGGACAATCGGCCGGCCTGCCGTTTCTTGAACGGCGTGAGGTTGCTGAACGAGAGCAGGTCGTGGATCTTGTGCTCGCGGCCTCTCGCGGGAACCCCGTAGAGATCCGCGTAGAAATGGATATTCTCGTCCACCGTGAGATCCGGATACAAACCGAACCGCTGGCTCATGTACCCGATGTCATCCTTGACGGCTTCCGCTTCCCGGACGACGTGCTTCCCCATGACCCAGGCCTCGCCGCCGCTCGGCTCCATGACGCCGGTCAAGAGCCGCATCGTCGTCGTCTTGCCGGCGCCGTCCGGACCGACGAGGCCGAAGATTTCTCCTTGCGCCACGTCGAAGGTCAGAGCCTCGACCGCGCGGACCGCGCCGAACGATCTCGTCAAATGGACGAGCTTAAGGGCCTCCACCTGATGCCTCCGATCGATCCAAAAGCATGATCCGGGCATCGGCCGGCATGCCGGCCTTGAGCTCCATCTCAGGATTGGCGATGGTGATCTTGATGCGATAGACCAGCTTCACGCGCTCCTTCTCGGTCTGGACACTCTTGGGCGTGAATTCGGCTTGCGAGGCGATGAAGGATACGCGCCCTTCGTAGGCCTTGTTCGGGTAGGTGTCGATCGTCACCTTCGCCGCCTGACCGACCTTCACCCGACCCAAGTCTGTCTCATCGACGTAGGCCCGCAGCCAGACATGTTCCAAATCGCCGACGGTCACGATTGGCGTCCCGGCGGCGACGAACTCGCCCGGTTCGATGTTGTGTGAGAGCACCAGGCCGGTCAGCGGTGAGGCCAGCGTGGCATAGCTCAATCGGGTCTCGGCCAGCTTCAGTGCCTCTTTGGCCTGCTGAAGCTGCGCCCGTGACCGGTCGATTTTTTCAATACGCGGGCCTTTTTTGACGAGACGCAATTGCTCCTGTGCCTCACGGAGTTTGGCCTCGGTCACGTCCACGGCCGTCTTGGCCGCATCGTAGTCCTGCACTGAGACATTGTCCTGCTCATAGAGCGTCTTGAGGCGCCTGAAATCGGCCTTAGCACGCTCCACCTCCGCCTGCGCCCGCCGAACCACGGCATCCGCTTGTGCTATCTCCTCGGGGCGAGAACCGGTCTCGAGCTCAGCCAACGTCGCCTCGGCGGCCCGGACCTCCGCCTTGCGTAGCGCCACTTCCTGTTCCAGCTCGCTGGTATCCAGGCGAGCCACGAGCTGCCCTACCCGAACCGTCTCTCCTTCCGACACCACTCGCTCCGCCACCCGGCCCGCAATCTTGAAACTCACCTCGGCGTCCGTCATCTCGATGTTACCCGACACCCGGAGGACTCCAGGCTCCGGCGCTGGCCGTGACCAGAGAGTGAGCGCGGCGATGACGGCAAGGAGCAGCGCACCAACGATCAGGATCGCCCACATCCGAATGCGTGCCCTCGCGCTTCCTGGGACGGGCACCGCGGTATCCGGCGGCGAGGCTCCATGCTCGCCTGGCTCAGTCCCACCCGATCTGCGAGGAGCCGTCGTCGTCTCCATACTCAATGGTCCTTTTTTCTCATCATCATAGGCTTCAAAAACAAAGATTGCGTGCGCGGCTCAGGGATTCAAAATAGCTGTTCAATCTCACCCTCGGCCCGCGCCAGATTGATGCGTGACGCATTGAATCGGAACAGCGCCTCAATGAGGTTGTCGCGTGCCCGCGCGACCGAGGTTTGGGCGTTCGTCACCTCGATATTCGTGGCGAGGCCGGCGGCAAAGCGATCACGCGCAAAGGTCAGTTCCTTCATTGCCAGCTCGATCCCTTTTTCGGCGACCGCCACCTGCTGCGTGGAGGAGTCGAGCGTGAGGAGGGCACTGCGGACTTCGAGGGTGACTTGGTCGGATACATCCTTCATCCGGATCGACTCCTGCCGCACGCGACTGCGGTTCTCAGAAATTCGAGACTCCCGCTGCCCCCCGTCGAAGATCGGCACCGAGAGCATGAGCCCGACCGACCGTGTCGCCAAGGCTTCATCCGGTTTCAGGCCGATCCATCCGTAGTCGCCGTTCAAGGACAGAGAAGGAATCCGCTCACTGGTCACGGAACTGAGACTGAGCGACGCCAGCTTTTGGCGCGTGATCTGCGCCTTCAGTTCGGCGCGATTCTCGCGGGCTACCGACAGGGCCGTTTCGGGAGTTTGAGATTCGACGTTGGCGAGGGTGAGTTCGTCGGTCAGCGTCACGGATACGTCAAAATCGATACCCAACGTGCGAATGAGGTTCAACTTCGCGCTTTCGTGATCGTTTTGAGCGACGAGCAGCCGCTGGCGGGTGTTCTCAACCTGGACTTCTTCACGGGTGACATCAAGGCCGGTGGCCACCCCCGCCTGCTTTCTATCCTGTGCCAACTTTAACAGTTGCTGGCTGAGTTCGAGGTCCGCCTGCCGGGCTTTCACCGCAGCCTCAGCCCGAGAGGCTTCCATGTACAGAAGCCCCGCCGTGGCCATCACGTCACGCTTGGTCACTTCGGCCTCAAGCCCCGCCACATCGACTCCGGTTTTGGCCGCCCGCCAGCGTTGAATCAGGCTGAGGCTGAAAATATTTTGCACGAGATTGGCCCGTGCATTGTAGACATCGAACGGTTCGGTCACAGGTCTCTGCAAGCCTAAGCCGGAGAGTCTGTCGGGCGGCAGTCCGAAGGCGGCGAGATTGACGGTTTGATGGCTTCCGCTCATGAACCCGGACACGTTCGGCAGTAACGCCCCCAAGCTGGCGCTAGCCGCCGATTGAGCGGCCACGATCCGTTCTTTCAGCAAGCGCACATTGGCGTTATTGTCGATGGCCGCCTGAATGGCATCATGCAGACTCAAACGTAACTCGGGGCGGACCTGAGGCGGCTCAGCCGCCGCCGCGACGGGCACCATCCAGAGGGCCAGCATAGCCATGCACACCGTTTGCCCTGTCATCGCGCGCTCCTTTCGTCCTTTGCGTTGCACCGTAGACTGCACGCAGTGGAGCCACCAAGGCGTTCAGGGTGAGGGCGCGCTCCCCCAGGACTGACGCAGCATTTGCCACAAGCGATGCCGCGCCGGAAAATGGCAAATGCACCAGGCGCATCGCTGCGAATACGCGCCACGTTTCCTGTGAGCAGCGACTGCATGACCAGTCCCTGAATGGTCCCAATGAAAAGGGTTGAGGCGGCACTGGTATCCAGTTTTGGATCTAGCTGGCCCTGCCTCTTGCCCTCCTCCATGAGTCGCAGTAAGCGCTCGCGATAGCAGCGGATCAAGGTCCGCACCATCCGCTTGGTTGCGGTGTCCTCGGATCGCTGCAATTCGCCGATCAGCATCCGTGGCACCCCAGGATGCTCAACCACGAACTCGATATGCGCCATGAACATGGCTTCCAAGGCCGCGATTGGTGAGGACGCCGTTTGTGCCGCCTTGTCCACTCGGGCGAGCAAGCGTTCCGCCACCCACTTCATGACGGCCTGCAAGATGGCATCTTTGGTTGGAAAGTGTCGAAACAACGCCCCTTGGGTTAGCCCCATTCGTTTCGCAACTGCGGAGGTCGTAATATCGCCCGGATTCTGCTCCGCAGCCAACGCGATTAGGACTTCCACTACTTCAGCCCGACGTTCATCCGCAGGAAGATGTTTAGGATGAATTTGCATACAAAGTAAGTAACTGCTTACTATCTTATCATGAACTGCCTCCGTGTCAACCAGGGTAGGTGTTATGAGTCAGCATTTGATCGCAGCCCGAGCAATTTCATGCCCTCATAATCTTTCGCACCCAACTGGTGGCTATGGGTGGAGTAACAATGGCGCAGGATGTGATGCGGCATGCGTTTGGAGATGCCGGCCGCCTTGGCCAACGACAGGATCGCCGTCAGGAGATTGCCGATGTGCGTTGTGGGTTCGCCGCAGTGCTGACACGTATAGGTCCGCTTACGCCGCCGGGGAGGAGCCCGCGGGCGTTCGGGTTCTGGTGTTTCAGGTCAGTAAGACGGTGCGCATCGGCTCGGCGAGGGGAATGTCTCAATCCTCTTAGTCCTTGGGACTCCACCCCTTCTTCAACCCGAATGCGCAACGCGCTCTCCCCTTCATCGACATCGGACGTTCCAGGTGCCGCGCCTCATCGATACGGAGTCCGCCTTGATAAATGGTCAAGAAGAATGGGTAGTAGTAGGGTGTGAGCCGGCTTGCGGCGTCCAAGAAGGCCTTGATCTCGTCGGCCGTGGGAATCTGTTTTTTCCGCTTTGGCACAGTCGGCTTTTCGATGTCGGCCACGGGATTCTGAGTCGTACAGCGGTACACTTTGCGCCCGCCGCGAAAGACGGCTGACAGGCAATGCAGTTCCTTCAAAACCATTGTGCGCTCGACTTCGCCGAGCCGTCGCTGTTTCCAGTTCTCAATTTGCTCCAGTTTCAGGTCATCGAAGCGATATCGTCCGACGTGCGGGAGGATTTGGTTTTTCAGAATGTCCCGATGTCGATTCCGTGTGTTGCCCGCACGATTGGCGGCCCAAAATGTTCGCAGAATAGATCAGTGCACCTATCCGTGGCGGGCACCCGAGCGGAATGAGTATGGACTGCACCTGCCCACCGAATACATCGATCACACCCGCGCGAAGGCGCGGCATCTTCAGACCAACGGAATTTGCGCAGGCACCCGGCTACTTGGATGCTGCGGGCAGTGATTGGATGACGATAGCTTCTGCGTCAAGCCAGTCTTCCATGTCATGGCCGTGGCGGCATCCCCCTTCCTCCCACAGCTCATAGGCCTTCGCTGCGATTCGCTCGTGCGGGTCTTCGGGCCACACCTTGAACTTCTGAGCAGACTCCCTACTCGATGGAGAGGGTCCGCCTTTCCCTCCCGTTCTCGCTCCGGCCGGCGGCGGGACCACTCGTGCGGTGGCTGACTCCTTCGATTTTGACGACGATATCATTGGGCTCACCTCCCTCTTGGTCTCATCACGGGGACAGTCATTCTCTCGCCAGGAAACAGCCTATGGCCTCCCTTGCTTCATCGCTTCAGCCTTCGTGCGACACGCCACGTGCCCAAGCCATATCAATGGATGAGACGTCACCCATTGATCACTTCCACCTCCACGATACTCAACACAATGGTGGCCGCGAGAAAGACGAGCAGGTGTCGGCGCGGCATGGCGAATACCTCACACAGGAATGCCCTGACCTATGTACCCGGTTCGCCCATCATGGATGGTCCTCTCCGTTTCCCTCCCTTTTGGCGGTTTCCTTGTCGGGCCTGAATGTCGCAGGATCTAGAAACCTCCGGCGAAACTCCCACTGCGCGTGTGCGCGCTCCTCCTCACGTCTCCGAGAGCACTCAGCAACCCGCGTGCACTGTCCAGAGGCAGGCCCATTCCGATTTCCGCCGCTGCGCCAGGATCACCGGGTCAGTGCGCTCCCCGCAGAGAATGCAACGCCACCCCAGGAACTCATTGTCCCTTTCCGAAACCATCAGACCGCTGCAGCGCTCGCATCGGGCGTCTTGTGGATGCCACTCCGGAGTTGGTGGAGGCACTGGCTCCTCTCGCGCCTGTCTCATACATGAGACCGCATGAGTGGGAAGCTCCACGGCATAGCGGCCTGGGCCGATCAGGGCCAATCGCAGGCGGCCGGTTCGACTCAACTGGTCCACTTCCAGGAAAATCTGGTTCCAGGTCAGTTCGGGGCACATCCTCATCAAGTCGTCCAGGCAGCAGCCTGGGTGGTGAGCGATGCCTTCCACGATCAGGTCGCTTGGCGTCGGGCTCTGTGCCATGGTGCCCCTCCTTGGAATGGCCTCCGAACGACTGAGGGTATTCCTCCCTAGCAAGCAGATTGGATGCCACCGAGTGAGAAACACGCCCAACGCAGTCATAACGGCATATGTAGGGGACAATCACTTACGCCCACCAAGATTGTGTGGAGGGCCTCGTGTCCTGGTAACTCCACTCTGAGGAGAATGAGGACAACACAGGATCTCTCCTGTGGCGAAACGCTGCACAGAGCGATCGATGGCGATAGTCTGTCGGCCATTTCGTTTAGGGACGCGATAGCGCGTCAGACGGATCGTCCCTCCATGTGTGCCGTTGTTTGGTCTCTGGCCTTGTTTGAGGCGAGAGGCGATAACCGGTGCGTGCCCTCATCTTCCAAACAAATTGACGTGACGAACAGGTCAGGGAATCTGCGATGAGATGTCTATGGTCTTGGACCGTCTTGTCGCAGTTCGCTCCAAGTCCCTTCTCTCCTCGTGGAAGTCATCGCGTATTGCGTATGGTAAGGTCTGCGGCTTGAAGTGGAAGACCTAACGTCGTGAGATGCAATCGGGTGCATCGTGGACAGCCAGCCCGACGTCTGTATGTCCCATAAGCGGGGCGTGCTTCTGGCTCGCATGAAATCCCCCTCCATTGCAATTATGCCGCACAGAATCGGCGACGAAGGTGAGTTAGTGGTTCGTTGCAACGGGGACCGATGGGGACAAAAAGAGATGGTAAACCTATCCGTATGGCTGGAAACTGATGTATGTGGCCGGGCCACACCACGGCTCCTCCTGAGGAAGACGCAGGAAGAGGCGCAAGAAAATCACCATCATCGGGTTCGGTAATGTTGACGCGACGCTCGCATTATGGTCTGCGCTGAAAGCACTGGGTGACAGTGTTCTCTTCAACCGCACGAAAGGGTTAGCCCAAGGGAAGGCGCTCGACCTCAAAGAAGCCGCTCCACTGGAAGCGATTGTTCGGGACGCCTACGTTCTGATCGCGAAGTTCCCTTTAGAGGCGGTACTCATCATGGTCACCAATCCGATTGATGCCATGGTGCACATGGCTGCCAGACGTCCTTCCCAAAGCGCCGGATGATGGGCATGGCAGCATTCTGGACTCATCCCGATTTCGAACCTCTATTGCCTTGGATCTCGGCGTGTCGGTGGAGGATACCAACGCCCTCGTGCTGGGAGAGCGCAGAGACTTCATGGTGCCATTCCCGCGGCACGCCTCAGTCGGCGGCATTCCGATCACCGATCTGTTGTCAGAGATCGTGTCACGACGCTGATTGAGCGGACGCGAAAGGGAGGGGAAAAAATCCTGTCGCTCGAGAGAGTGAGTTCTGCGTACTATGCGCCGGCCGCGGCCGTGGAACAGATGGTTGAAGCACACATCGGTATTCGAGGCGACCGCTCGCTTGATGTCACCAAACAACATGGCATCTTTGATCTTGCTCTCGAAGAACTCGACCGCCCGCTTACTCTGTCCCTGATGCGTATGGGTCTTGTTCTGCAAGAGCTAGGACAGAACCTTAATAAAGTGTGACTTACCGGAGCCGAAGAGGCCTGACACCCACACGCCAATCTTTCCTGCGACGTCGGGATCTTGGGGATACTTGATCGCATCGCCATACGTCGAGAAAAAGCGTCGTAGATGCTGATCGAGCTCTCTTGTCACAACGAATTCATCCAATTCCTGCCAGACGGACGATTCGTCCAACTGATCCGCCTTGACAACTCCGTTGATGGAGCGGAACAGGTCTCGCTCGAAGAGATTCAGAATGTTCATAGACAGCCTCTGTTAGGGCACTAATCTGAAGGCACCGTAATAATGTTCCGGCTTCCTGTCTTTTGCTACTCCGTCAAAGTGTGCGGACAGGCTCAGCCTCCCAAACAGTCTGAGGGTCAGTTGATCGTACTTTCCTGGATAAAACAGCACGAGAGGAATGGGTCCCATCACATTCTGCAGGTTGCTGAGCAAGCCGCTGCTTCGGAGCAGCGGATACTGAGGTGGCTCCGGTTGTTTGGACAGTCTCTTCCAGTTCATAAGTGGTGCCTGGCGGTTCGGGCCTACGCAGCAGCAGGCTGTGCGGGCCGGTTTTCCCAGTACACGCGATCGGGCGTGCGTCCGTCAAGCGCGCGATGCGGCCTGATCTGGTTATAGAAGGTCATGTAGCGCGCCACCCCCTCCTGGGCAGCACGGACCGTCTCATAGGCATGGAGATAAACCTCTTCGTATTTGAGGCTCCGCCACAGCCGTTCGACGAACACGTTGTCTCGCCAGCGCCCAGTCCCATCCATACTGATCTGAATTCCGTGCGTCTGCAGGAGGCCCGTAAACTCCTGGCTGGTGAACTGGCAGCCTTGATCCGTATTGAAGATCTCGGGCGTGCCATACCGCTTGATCGCTTCCTGCACCGCGTCCACGCAGAAGTCCGTCGTCAACGTGTTGGAGAGCCGCCAGGCCAATACCCGGCGACTGGCCCAGTCCAGGATCGCACAGAGATAGACGAAGCCGCGCTGCATCGGAAGATAGGTGATGTCCGCCGCCCACACGTGGTTTGGGCGTGTGATGGTCAAGTGGCGGAGCAGATACGGATAGATCCGGTGGGCGGGATGCCGTTGGCTGATACGGGGGGCGCGATAGACCGCGGTAATCCCCATGCGCCGCATCAGCGTCGCCACTTGCCGTCGCCCAATGGCATGGCCCTCCTGCCGTAACAAATCCCGCAGCATGCGGGCACCGGCAAACGGATACTACAAATGCAACTCGTCAATGCGGCGCATCAGGGTCAGCGCCGTCTCTGAGACCGGCTTCGGTTGGTAGTACGCGGTCGACCGGGCCAGCTGCAGCAACTGGCATTGTCGCCCGACTGGTAATTGGTGGGTACGATCAATCATCGCTTTGCGCTCAGCAAGCCCGCCTTGGTGAGCGCCCCTTCTAAAAAATCATTCTCGAGAGTCAGTTGGCCGATCTTCGCATGGAGGGTCTTGAGATCCAGCGCCTCTGCCGGCGGCTTCGGCCCACCAAACACGTCTGCCGCCCGGGCCAGTAGTTGCTGCTTCCATTCGGTGATCTGGGTGGGGTGGACACTGAACTGCTCAGCCAATTCGGCCACCGTCTTGTCCCCTTTGACCGCGGCTAAGGCGACCTGCGCCTTAAAGGTGGCCCCGTGATTCCGTCTCGTTCGTTTCATTGCCTCGCTCCTTTGGTTCACCACCACTCAGTGGCGTTCGTGAAGCCAGGCTACCACTTATCACACTGTCCGAATTTCCGGAGCCCCCTCAAACAGATCACTCACGGAGACACCTGAATGCAACGCAGCATACTCTTCACGATGGTCTCGCAAACAACCAAGCACTTCTGATGCGATATGGACCGGTTGAAGCCGTAGAGTTCGAGTGCTCTCGAGAAATCCTGATTGCGCAAGCGTTTGGTACACTGACGACCGTAATCGTCGCCTCGTCGAGTCGTTCCAAAGTGGCATTTCGGAGTCACGACCACGACAGTCGTTGAGATACGCTTCCCAGAGCGCTGGCGAAAGCTTTGAAACGAAGAGGCGATATTGCTCCCTGACGACTAAATCTAAAAAGTCTCCTAGTAAAGGGCTATGCTTGATAGCAGCTGTGAGACATGCATGCGTGGCTACGGTCTTTGAGCCGTCACGAATAAGACGCCAGAGGTCAGCATGCATTAACTCCAGCCGCTGACGGATCAGCCTCCCTAGCCGCCTCGCTGTCTCAAGGTTACGGGCTTGGAGTGCATTCTGCTTAGACAGAGTTTCCTGCCACTCTTTTGGCGCTATTTCTTGGAGAAGCAGATCAGCAATAATCCGGCTCTCTGGAACTTTTAATGCCCCAGCTGTCAGCTCAGCGCCGTAATGTCTAACCGCGGGTGTAAGGACGAGCACTCCAAACTCTCCACAAAAGTTCGCCGAGAATAACCCTTTTGGGGAGGGAAATCATCCAGGGGGAAGAGGAGACTGACCTGCCCTTTACAACCGATCAGCGGCTGGCGAAATTGAAAGGATGTCCAGTGATCTTCACAAATAAGGCTCACCGACAGAAGCACCTCTGTCTTTAACCATTGCGATATAGCAACAACACCTGCATTCGATCTACGCCTGCAAAGTTGGCAATGGCGATTGCCGCCGGACGCACCGAGACCCCCATTAGCCGTGCCCGACAAACGAAGCTGGCATCTCTTCCAGCTTGCGTTTGTGCTTGATCATCCCGATCGGAGTCAGCCGGCTGGTCCGGCACAAAATATGTCGTCTTCATTACGCATCCGCTGTTCATACTTTGTGGCGATCCTGGGAGAATATGAGATTAAAGGTGACGCCGACCAGGCCTACTTGTGGTACTAGAAAATTCGAATACCGATTCGCTATATTCTCTCTAGGTGGCGCTGGCTAATGAATACTTTTAGCTAACCAACCTATCTTTCCGCTGCTTCTCTCGAAAGCAGCGTCGCCCCTCCCACGCAACGCAAAGCGTCGCAGGGGCATCAAGAACCGGGGCCATTCCCCTGTTCCTGCCGGACAGCCTGTCAGAAATGGCGCGCTGTCCATATGAAGGCCTGATTTATCAGGTCCTTTCACACATAGTCGTCGTCACTTTTCGCGACCTG
>Ga0268299_1001220_pt1 | contig 50415 bp, 50 predicted proteins | sample NOBtaG_FD_193484 | JGI IMG/M metagenome (GOLD analysis project Ga0268299, IMG submission 193484) | Activated sludge microbial communities from bioreactor in Nijmegen, Gelderland, Netherland - NOB reactor | ecosystem: Engineered > Bioreactor > Aerobic > Activated sludge | place: Netherlands... | reverse complement strand
AATATTCGAAGAACGCCACGCCCCAGCTGATCAGGATCACCTGCCACAGCACCCAATCCTTGTGCTTCAGGTGCCAGTACCAGGCGAAGGTCATGAGCACGTTGGAGCCGGCGAGCAGCAGGATCGTGGCCATCGAATATTCCCCGGAAAGCGGCGCATGCGCGAACGTCGATGCGCCGCCAATCTATGCGGCATCGACCCGGCGGCGGGAAGCTGGTATCAGCGCCGCCATGGCTTGGCTCCGCTCGCCGCTGCTCTATGGCGCCCTGCTGCTGTTCATCGGCGCCGCGCTCGGGGCGGTTCAATCCGCCCCCGAGTCGGGGCGCGCGATGACGGCGGCCGATCTACGCCGCGCGCTCGAGTTCCAGCGCACCGAGCAGCCGATCGCCAAGCTCGAGCCGCGCTACCGGGCCTATGCCATCGCCTTCATCCTGGCCGGCTCGGACGCCGACATCGAGGCGGTCAAGCGCACGATCGACGCCGAACTGGCCGCCGCCGCCGCGGTGCACGAGCGCGGCCTGGCGGGCGTGCCCGAATACGCCGCCGAAAAGCTCGTGGCGGCCGATCTCGTGCTGATGGCGCTGGGCGGGGCGTTGCTGTTCCGCGGCTTCGCCTTCGTGCTGGCGATGGGCTTCGCGGCCGGCGGCCTGCACCAGCTCGTGGCGCAGAGCGCCGCGATCACCGGCGCGCCCAGCGAATTCTATCTCGCCGCGATCCTGGCGGCCCTCCTCTGGTCGGCGGCGTTCTGGGCGGCGCGGGCGCTCTACGACGGGCGGCTGAAATTCGGCACGTGATGTCGGCGGATGGGGAGTATGGCGATGGCACTCACGCCGGAACGACATCGACGACGAAACTCAGCGCTCGTGTCGCGCCCGCAATCTTGATGCGCAAAGCGTTTCGCCGACCCTGCTTTCTCACGGTCACGGCCGGCGATGGGCCGGTAATCCTGCGACCGACTGAACCGTCAGTTCGGCTTTCCAAGGCCGATTCGCCGTCGAATTGCGAAAAGCCCGAGGAGCGCGAGCGCGGCGAAGATTGCGCCCGCGAGAAAGGTCCCGCTCGGTCCGGCGATGTCCCAGAGAGCGCCCGCGATGACGCTCGCGGCTAGAAGTGCAACGCCTCCCAGAAGGTTGAACATGCCGAACGCCGTACCCCGAAGTTCCGGTGGCGCCGTGTCCGCCACGAGCGTTGCGAGAAGGCCCTGGGTAAACCCCATATGCGCGCCCCAGAGCACGACCCCGAGCGCAACGCCGGCAAGACTCGATGAAATGGCCAGCACCACGTCGGCGGCGATCAGCATCAATAGCCCGATGGCCAGGACGGTCTTGCGGTCGATGCGATCCGAAAGCGCTCCGGCGGGATAGGCCGCGATTGCATAGACCAAATTCATGACGACCAGTACGACCGGCACCAGCATGATTGGCACCCCGATCGATTGCGCACGAAGGATCAGGAAAGCCTCGCTGAAGCGTGCCAGCGTGAACACCGTGGCGATCGCAACGACCCACCAATAGGCGGAACCAAGTCGCCCAAGCTCGACTCTGCTGAGCGGCGAACGGACACGGCGCTGTGTTTCCGGCCGCTTCGGTTCATGGACTGCGAACACGATGAGGCCAAATGCGAGGGCGGCCGGAAGCACGGCGATCCAGAAGACGGTCGTGAAGCTGTCGGCGGTCAGCCACATCAACGCGACCGCTGCAAGCGGGCCGAGAAACGCGCCGACGGTATCGAGCGCTTGACGCAGTCCGAAACTCGCACCACGCAGGTGCGCCGGCGCGATGTCCGCCACGAGCGCATCCCGGGGCGCGCCGCGAATGCCTTTTCCAACGCGGTCGATGAAGCGCGCTCCGATCAGCCATCCGATCGACGGGGCGAGCGGAAACACGGGCTTGGTCAACGCTGCGAGTCCGTATCCTATCGCCGCCAGCAGCTTGCGTTTGCCCAACCAGTCGGAAAGAGCGCCGGAAAATACCTTCGTGATCGCTGCGGCCGCTTCGGCAACCCCTTCGATGATTCCGACCGTAAGCGTGGAAGTTCCCATTACGGTCACGAGATAGACCGGCAGCAATGCGTGGATCATCTCGGATGAGATATCCATCAGCATCGAAACGAACCCCAGCGCCCAGACCCCGCGCGGGATTGCTTTGAGACGGCTCGCCGGGCGAGAATTCTCCGCTTGCATCGCGTCCCTCGTCATAGCGGCGAGGGTGGCAAGAACCCGCTACGGTTGGATTTCGGCGTGCGATCCGGGCACGGCCCCACCGTCGCGGGGCCAAGGGGCGCCCCAGCCAAGGGAAGTGATCGGCACGGCTTGCGAAAATCGCCTCGGGCGGGGGGGGGGCCGGGGGGCGCCATACCCGTCTTAGAATGCATGATAGGATGCAAATCGACTCGGAACAATATCGCGCAAACGCCAGCTGGCATTCGATGCTTGGCCCCCCGATTGCGGTGGCCGCTTGGCCGCGCGCGCGAAACACGACGATATTCCCGGCAACTTTTGCGACGGACCCGATGACCAAGCCCGAACCGCTCGAACTCCTCGCCGATCTCCTGAAGCGCGCCAAGGCGGCGGGCGCCGACGCCGCCGACGCGCTCTACGGCGAATACGACGCGCTCCAGCACGTCCAGCGCCTCGGCAAGATCGACAAGCTCGAGCGCGCCGAATCGCGCGATCTCGGTCTGCGGGTGTTCGTCGGCAAGCGCCAGGCGAGCGTCTCCTCGACCGAGCTTTCGCCGGCCGCCATCGGCGCCTTGGCCGAGCGTGCGGTGGCGATGGCGAGGGCGGTGCCGGCCGACGAATTCTGCGGCCTCGCCGATCCCGCCGAGATCACCAAGAACATTCCCGAGATCGACATGTTCGATCCCGAGGAGCCTGCGACCGAAACGCTCATCGCCCGCGCCAAGGCGGCCGAGGAAGCGGCGCGCGCGGTGCCCGGCATCACCAATTCCGAGGGCGGCGAGGCCTCGTGGAGCGGCTCGCGCGTCTGGCTCGCCGCCAGCAACGGCTTCGCCGGCCGCTACCGGCGGAGCTCGCACACCGTCGCCGTGTCCGTTCTGGCGGGCGAAGGCACGGCGATGGAGCGCGACTACGATTGGGCGAGCGCCATCTACGGCCGCGATCTCGAAGACCCCGCCGCCATCGGCAAGCGCGCCGGCAAGCGCACCGTGCGCCGGCTCAATCCGCGCAAGATGCCGACCGCGCGGGTGCCGGTGGTGTTCGATCCGCGCGTCGCCAGCGGCATGGTCGGCCATCTGCTTGCCGCCATCAATGGCGCCGCCATCGCGCGCGGCACCTCGTTCCTCAAGGACAAGATGGGCGAGCCGATCTTCGCGCCCGGCATCCGCATCGTCGACGATCCGTGGCGCGCGCGCGGCCTGCGCTCGCGGCCGTTCGACGCCGAAGGCCTGCCGACGCGCCAATGGGACATCGTCGCGGACGGACGGCTCCAGACCTGGCTGCTCGATCTCCGCTCGGCGCGCCAGCTGAAGCTCAAGAGCACCGGCCATGCCGCGCGCGGCACCGGCGGCCCGCCCTCGCCCTCGGCCACCAACGTCTATCTCGAGAAGGGCCGCGAAACGCCCGAAGCCCTGATCGGCGCCATCGACAGCGGGCTTTACGTCACCGACATGATCGGCATGGGCGTCAACATGATCACCGGCGACTACAGCCGCGGCGCCAACGGCTTCTGGATCGAGAAGGGCAAGCTCGCCTTCCCGGTGAGCGAGATCACGATCGCGGGCAACCTCAAGGACATGTTCCGCGCCATCGTGCCGGCCAACGACCTCGTCTTCCGCCAAGGCGTCGACGCGCCGACGCTGCGCATCGACGGCATGACGCTCGCGGGGGCCTAGCGCCGTATTCGCGCGCCTCGGGACGAGGCCGACCTGTCGGAGCAAGATCGGTCTCGTTGCTTAGGGCACGCGAACCGTCAGCCGCGCCGCCGCGATCGCGAACCGCGCCGGCAGGGTGCCGACGATGTCGCCGTCGGCGTGCACGGGTTCGCCTCGCGCCCCGTCGATGTCGATCGTGCGGGCGCGGAGAATGCGGACGCCGCGCGCCCGCGCGAGCCGGCCGAGCGCCAGCGCTAGGGCGTAGCGCAGCACGGCAATGCGGCCGCCATGCTCGAACAGAACCAGCTCGAAGCTCGCACGGCCGAGCGAGGCTTCGGGCGCGGCCACGAAACGCCCGGCGTAGAAATGGCCCTTGGCGACGATGGCCGAGGCGCAGTCGAGCGCCACGCCGTCGGCGATCACGCGATAGCGCCGCGGCCGGAGCCGCAGCCACTCCACCAGCGTCTGCCACGCATAGGCGAATTTGCCGGTGGCGCGCTTCAAGCCGAGCGAAAGATTCGCCACCACGTGCGCGTCGAAGCCGACGCCGGCCATGATCGCGAAGCGCCGCGCGGCGCCGCCGCCCAGCGAGATTTCGCCGAGATGGATGGCGCGCACCGCGCTCCCGGCGGCGGCGGCGGCGAGGGCGCCGGGTGTCACGGGCAGGTCGAGCTCGCCCGCGAAGACGTTGGCGGTGCCGAGCGGGATCACGGCCAGGGCGGTGGCCGAGCCGGCGAGCCCGTTGATCGCCTCGTTGATGGTGCCGTCGCCGCCCGCCACGGCGACCGCCGCCTCGCCCGCCGCCACGGCCGCACGCACGAGGCGCTCGGCATCGCCGCGCGCGCCGGTCGCCGCGATCCGGGTCGCGACGCCCGCCGCCGCCAAGACCGCCTCGACGCGCGCGAGGAAACGCCGCCGGCGCCGCCCCGCGACGGGGTTGTGCACCACGAGAAGCGGGCGCGGCGCGCCGGGCGCGGCCGGCGCAACCGTCGTCAGCGCTTCGGCCGGGCCGCCATCGCAGCCGTGCGCGCGCTCGGGATTCGCCACGGTTTTCAAGTGCCCCGCCGCAGTGCAATGAAACGTCCAACATCGCGTAACAATATTGTCATAGACTAGCGATAGTAATTCCCCGCCGAATACACCGCTTCTTCTAGAGAAATATTGGGCTTTGGCAATCGAAATTCCCGAGCGGCCGGTCGAGCGCGGCGGCGCGTCATGAACGCGCCGCTCCCGAAGATGATGGAGCAGACGCCGAGCCGCCGCCGCTTCCGCACGATCTGGATTTCCGACATCCATCTCGGCACGCGCGGCTGCAAGGCCGAGTTCCTGCTCGATTTCCTGCGCGAGACGGAGTCGGAGACGCTCTACCTCGTCGGCGACATCGTCGACGGCTGGCGATTGAAGCGCTCCTGGTATTGGCCGCAGGCGCACAACGACGTCGTCCAGAAATTGCTGCGCAAGGCCCGCAAGGGCACGCGCGTCGTCTACGTCCCCGGCAATCACGACGAGATCCTGCGCCGCTTCCTCGAGATCAACATCGGCCAGATCGAAGTCGTGCCGGAAGCGCTGCACGTCACCGCCGACGGCAAGCGCCTGCTCGTGCTGCACGGCGACGAATTCGACGGCGTGGTGCGCTACGCGCGCTGGCTCGCGCTGCTCGGCGACTGGGCCTACAACCTCGCCCTCGCCGCGAACGATTGGATGAACCGCGCGCGCCGGACGCTCGGCTTCTCCTATTGGTCGCTCTCGGCCTATCTGAAGCAGCGCGTCAAGAACGCTGTGGAATACGTCTCGCGCTTCGAGGACGCGGTGGCCGACGCGGCCGCCAAGCGCGGCGTCGACGGCGTGGTCTGCGGCCACATTCACCATGCCGAGATCCGTCCGATCCGCGGCGTCGTCTACTGCAACGACGGCGATTGGGTGGAGAGCTGCACGGCGCTGGTCGAGCACGCCGACGGACGGCTCGAAATCCTCCGCTGGGTCGAGGATCCATCGGCCTTCTTCGCGCCCGCCCGCGCCAGGGCGCGCGCCGCCGCAGCCGAGACGGTGTAGCCGGATGCGCCCGTTGCGGATCGCCATCGTCACCGATGCCTGGTTTCCGCAGATCAACGGCGTGGTGCGCACCCTCGATACGGTGCGGGGCGAGCTCCGGGCGATGGGCCACACGGTCGAGGTGATCGCCCCCGATCGCTTCCGCACCGTGCCGACGCCGACCTATCCCGAAATTCCGCTGGCGCTCTTTCCCGCGCGCAAGGTGCGGCGTCTCATCGACGCCTTCGCGCCCGAGGCGATCCACGTCGCGACCGAGGGCCCGCTCGGCTGGGCGGCGCGGCGCTATTGTCTGCGGCGCGAACTGCCGTTCACCACCAGCTTCCACACCAAGTTCCCGGAATACATCCATGCGCGCTGGCGGATTCCGATCCGGTTGGGCTACGCGCTGATGCGCCGGTTCCACGCGCCCTCGAGCGGCGTGATGGTGGCCACGCCCTCGCTCGCGCGATCGCTGGCCGATTTCGGCTTCGTGCATCTGAAGAGCTGGACCCGCGGCGTCGACACGGCGCTGTTCCGCCCGCGCCCGAAACGGCATTTCGACGCACGGCGCCCGGTCTTCCTCTATGCCGGCCGCGTGGCGGTGGAGAAGAACATCGCCGCCTTCCTCGCCCTCGATCTTCCCGGGCAGAAGGTCGTGATCGGCGACGGGCCGCTGCTGCTGGCGTTGAAGGCGCGCCATCCCGAGGCGATCTTCACCGGCTACAAGCGCGGCGAAGAACTGGCGGAGCACATGGCCTCGGCCGATGTCTTCGTCTTCCCGAGTCTCACCGACACGTTCGGCCTGGTGCTGCTCGAAGCCTTGGCTTCCGGCGTGCCGGTCGCCGCGTTCCCGGTCACCGGGCCCATCGACGTGGCCGCCGATCCCCGGATCGGGTGCCTCGATTGGGATCTCGCCAAGGCCGCGCTGGCGGCGCTCGAAAAGCGGCCCGAGGATTGCCGCGCCTACGCCGAAGGTTTCTCGTGGCGCGCCTGCGCCGAGATGTTCCTCGGCAATCTCCGTCCGTTCGAGCCCGCCGCCCCTTCCGTGGCGCCGGCCACCGCCGTCGCATCGGGCTGAGGGCGAGTCAGGCGAGGGCGCGGAGACCGGCGCGCAGGCGATCGGGGCCGGGGCCGGCGATTTGCCGGTCGAGGGCCGCGTGTTCGCGCCGCCAGATCGGCAGCGCCGCCACGAGCAGGGTGCGGCCGCGCGCCGTCAGCGCCAAGCGGCGGCTGCGCTTGTCCGCGCGATCCGCCGTCACCGTCACCAAGCCGCGGCGCCGGAGCGGCTTCAACGCCGCGGTCAGCGTCGTCCGGTCCATCGCCAGCAGCGCGGCGACGTCGGCCATCGTCGGCGGCGCGGGGCGATTGAGCGACATCAGCAGCGAGAATTGGCCGTTGGTGAGCGCCAGCGGCCGCAGCGCCTCGTCGAAGCGCCGCGCGAGCGTGCGCGCCGCGCGCTGCACGTGGAGGCAGAGGCAGGTGTCGCGGACCTGCAGTGTGGTGGCGTAGGAGATGGTGCCGCGACTCGACATGGCGCCATTGTGTTGATATCAACCTATCTCGTCAAGCCGGGCCCAGGGATGCCGACCGTCTCGTTCACCGCCGCGCTGCAGCGCTTTCTCGCCGCACCGTCCGCATCGGTGGAAGGCGACACCGTGGGTGCCGCACTTGCCGCCGTGTTCGCCGCGCGCCCGGCGCTCAAGGGCTACGTGCTCGACGATCAGGGCGCCGTGCGCCGGCACGTCGCCGTCTACGTGAATGGCGAGCCGTTGCGCGACCGGGCACGGCTCTCCGATCCGGTCGGCGCGCGCGACGAAATCTACGTCTTGCAGGCGCTGTCCGGCGGCTGAAGGAGAAGCGAATGTCCGATCATTTATTCGTCGGCACCAGGAAGGGCCTGTTCGAGATCGCACGCGGCCGCGGCGGCACGTGGGACGTCGTGGGCACGGATTTCCTCGGCGATCCCGTTTCCGCGGTTCTGGCCGAGGGCGGTGGCCGCGTGACGGCAGCGCTCGATCTCGGCCATTTCGGCGCCAAGCTGTGGCGGCGCGACAATGGCAGCGCATGGCGTGAACTTCCCGCGCCCGTCTTTCCGCCGAAGCCTGGGGATGCCGCCGACGATCCCCATCCCTGGTCGCTGGTGAAGATCTGGAACTTCGAGCCGGGCGGGGTCCCCGGGCGGATTTGGGCCGGCACCATGCCGGGCGGGCTTTTCCGCTCCAACGACGGCGGCGAGAGCTGGTCGCTCGTCGAATCGCTCTGGCGCACGCCCGAGCGCAAGAAATGGAACGGCGTCGCGGGCGGCGAGCAGCCGGGCTTGAGCTCGGTGCTGGTCGATGCCCGCAATCCGGCCGATATCCGCGTCGGCGTCTCCACCGGCGGCGTCTGGGCGAGCACCGATGCCGGGGAATCGTGGCGCCTCGTCGGCAAAGGCCTCTACGCCGAATACATGCCGCCGGAGCTGCGCGAGGATCTGCTTTCGCAGGACGTGCACCAATTGGCGCGCTGCGCCGCGCATCCCAAGGTGATGTGGTGCCAGCACCACAACGGCGTTTTCCGGTCCGAAGATGCCGGCGCCACCTGGCGCGATCTCACGGCGATCCGCCCCGCCAAGTTCGGCTTCGCCGTGGCGGCGCATCCCAGCGACCCGAACACGGCGTGGTTCGTGCCGGCGATCAAGGACGAGCGGCGCATTCCCGTCGACGGCAAGCTCGTGGTCGCGCGCACGCGCGACGGCGGCAAGAGCTTCGACGTGCTGAGCCAGGGGCTGCCGCAGCGTCACGCCTACGATCTCGTGTGGCGCCACGCGCTCGCGGTCGATGAGAGCGGCGAGCGGCTGGCGTTCGGCTCGACCAGCGGCGGCCTTTGGATTTCCGAAGACGGCGGCGATACCTGGTCCATGCCCGAGGCGCGGCTGCCGCCGGTCAATTGCGTGCGCTTCGCGGGAATGTGAGGAGCGAAGACGTCTTCGTGCGGACGCGATCGGCGCTCGTCGGAGGTCTTGCGGCCGCCTAACGGCAAATTTTCTTCGATCGCGCCGTCGGGTTGGCGTCGGGCCGCGCGTCCTTGGGTCGATCGCGCACGGCACCGGCGGGCGCCTCGCGCGTTCTTCGCATCGAGCCTTCCACGAAACCGAGGACCTTGGCGCCGCCGAAAAAAAGACACCGGCCCGTGTCGGCGCTGCGTGTCTTCGTTCGTCTTTCAGGCAGGCGGGGCATCGCGCCGGCTTCTTCCCGTCCGAATACCCCCTGTCGAACCCGAAACCCCACGGAGATCCCCATGCAAGTGCAACCCTATTTGTTCTTCGACGGCCGCTGCGAGGAAGCGCTCGAATTCTACAAGAAGGCACTCGGCGCCAAGGTCGAGATGCTGATGCGCTTCAAGGAAAACCCCGATGCGCCAGGGCCGGGCTGCGGCCCGCCGGCGGGCTCGGGCGAGAAGGTGATGCATGCCTGCTTCAAGGTCGGCGAAGCCTCGATCATGGCGTCGGACGGCATGTGCGCCGGCAAGCCGAACTTCCAGGGCATTTCGCTGTCGCTCAGCGCGAAGGACGAGGCGGAAGCCGAGACGCTGTTCGGCGCCCTTTCCGAAGGCGGGCAGGTGCAGATGCCGCTGGCGAAGACCTTCTTCTCGCCGCGCTTCGGCATGGTCGCCGACCGCTTCGGCGTGTCGTGGATGGTCGTCGTGTCGCCGTGACGGAGGCGCGCGACGTCGTTCCCGATCGCTCGAGGAATCCGGCCATGTTCCGCCAGCTGCCGCAGGGCCAGCTTGCCGTTTCGCGCGGCTCGACCCATTTTGCGCCGGTGGAACGCAACGAATGGATGGCGACCATAGCCCAAGCCTTCCTCGCGGCGCCCATGCTGGCCGCCAAATGACGCGCGCCCGATAGAATTGCCAACGACACGAAGATCGAAAGAACGCGAACAATCAGGAGGACGAACATGAGCTACGTCGACGGATTCATCGTGCCGGTGCCGAAGAAGAACATTGCCGCCTATCGCCGCATCGCCAAGCTGGCGAGCAAGGTATGGCGCGATCACGGCGCGCTCGACTATCGCGAATGCGTCGCCGACGACGTCAAGGTCGGCAAGTGGACGTCTTTTCCGCGCAGCGTGAAGCAGAAGCCCGGCGAAACGGTGGTCTTCTCCTACATCGTCTACAAATCGCGCCCCCACCGCGACAGCGTCCTCAAGAAGGTGATGGCAGACAAGCGCCTGGCGAAGTTCATGAACCCCAAGGCCATGCCGTTCGACGGCAAGCGCATGATTTACGGCGGGTTCAAGACGATCGTGGCGATGTAACGTCATCCGACGCGCCGCGGAACGGGGTGCCTTCGATGCAATACGCCATCCTCTGCTATCACCTCGAAGACATCGTCGGCGCCTGGTCGAAGGAACAGGACGCGGCGGTGATGGCCAAGCTCGAGGTCGTGCGCGAGAAGCTCGCGAAGCAGGGCCGGCTCGGGCCGGTCGCGCGGCTCCTGCCGACCACGGCGGCGACGACGCTCCGCAAGGATTCCGACCCGCCGCTGGTGATCGACGGGCCCTTCGCGGAAACGAAGGAGCAGCTCCTGGGCTTCTACCTCGTCGATTGCGATTCCCTCGACCAGGCGCTCGAAGTGGCGCGCGATCTCGCCCGCGCCAATCCCGGCGGCGCTTACGAGATCCGGCCGGTCGGCGTCTATCATCCGGAAAGCCGCGTCAAATGACCGATGCCGCCTGGATCGATGCCGCGCTCACCTCGGCACGGCCCCAGGCGATCGGTGCGTTGCTGCGATATTTCCGGGATCTCGACACCGCCGAGGAGGCTTATCAGAACGCCTGCCTCAAGGCGCTGACCGCGTGGCCCAAGAACGGGCCGCCGCGCGATCCGGCCGCGTGGCTCATCTTCGTCGGCCGCAACGCCGCGATCGACGACGTGCGCCGCCGGCGGAAGCAGGCGGCGCTGCCCGACGACGATTTCATCTCCGACCTCGACGACGCCGAAGCCGCGCTCGTCGATCGGCTCGACGGCGAGGAGTACCGCGACGACATCCTGCGCCTTCTGTTCGTGTGCAGCCATCCGGCGCTGCCGCCCACCCAGCAGATCGCGCTCGCCCTGCGCATCGTGTGCGGACTCACGGTGGCGCAGATCGCGCGCGCCTTCCTGGTCGGCGAGGCCGCCATGGAGCAGCGCATCACCCGCGCCAAAAGCCGTATCACCGGCGCCAATGTGCCGTTCGAGACGCCGGGGGCGCCGGAGCGCGCCGAGCGCCTCGCCGCCGTCGCGGCCATGATCTATCTCGTCTTCAACGAGGGCTATTCGGCGAGCAGCGACACCGCCGCCGCGCGGGCGCCGCTGGCGGAGGAGGCGATCCGCCTCGCGCGCCTGCTGCTGCGCCTGTTTCCGGCCGAGCCCGAGATCATGGGGCTGATGGCCTTGCTACTCCTCCAGCACGCGCGCGTGCCGGCGCGCTTCGATGCGGACGGCGCACTCGTTTTGCTCGAAGACCAGGATCGCGGCCTCTGGAACCGCAAGATGATCGCGGAAGGCCTGGCGCTGATCGACAAGGCCATGCGCCACCGCCGCCCCGGCCCCTATCAAGTGCAGGCGGCGATCGCCGCGTTGCATGCGCGGGCGGCGCGGGCCCAAGACACCGACTGGGCGCAGATCGATCTCCTCTACGGAAGCCTCGAAGTGCTCCAGCCGTCGCCGATCGTGACCCTCAACCGCGCGGTCGCCGTCGCCAAGGTGAAGGGGGCGGAGGCGGCGTTGGCCATGATCGAGCCGCTCGCCGCGCGGCTCTCCGGCTATTTCCACTTCTTCGGCCTCAAGGGCGGGCTGCTCCTGCAGCTCGGCCGCGCCGACGAGGCCCGCACCGCCTTCGGCCAGGCCATCGCGCTCGCCAACACGCCGGCCCAGGCCGCGCATATCCGCATGCACCTCGACCGGCTGGCGGGGGAACATGCGCTGCGCGGCGCGCCGGCCGGTTGAGACGGAGTCCGAGAGTCTCTCGCTCGAGAATATCCCAGCCGCGGCTTGTGCCTTGCCGGGCACGGCTTCGGCGGCCGGTGCCGCCGAATAGCGCCGCTCGCCGCGCTTGCGCCGCAATCCTTGCCTAACCTATTGTGGTGGCGTCATTTCATTCAACCCGACACGGTCGTTTCGCATGACGGTGATCTCGCGCCGCCCGCTTTGCCGCGCATGAACGGATCCAAATTCGATCTCGCCGTCCCCGGCGGGCGGCGCAAGGCGTATTGGGATCTGATGGCGGTCGATCACGGCTTCATCCGCCTGCTCTATGTCAATCGCGCGCGCGTCTCGGAGAAGCTTTACCGCTCGGGCCAGCCGCTGCCGGCGCATTTCCCGGGCATCGTGCGCCGCGGCATCCGCACCGTCGTCAATCTCCGCGGCAAGAACGATTCGGGCTGGTACGTGCTCGAGGCCGAGTCGTGCAAGAAGCACGGCATCGCGCTGGTGGATTTCCCCACCAAGTCGCGCGACACGCCCTCGAAAGAGATGATCCACGGCGCCAAGCGGCTGTTCGAGACGATCGCCTATCCGGCGCTCATGCACTGCAAGTCCGGCGCCGACCGGGCCGGCCTCATGGGCGTGCTCTACCGCCTGCTGCACGAGAACCGCCCGATCGAAGAGGCGATGGATCAGCTGCATTGGCGCTATGGCCACATGCGCCAGGCCAAGGTCGGCATGATCGACTATTTCTTCGAGCAATATCGCGCCTACAGCGCGGCCACGCCCATCGCGTTCCTCGATTGGGTCGACCGGATCTACGACCCGAGCAAGGTCAAGGAATCCTTCATGTCGCAATGGTGGGCCAACCTCGTTGTCGATAAGATATTGCGGCGAGAGTGAGTTAGCCGCACCCCCCCCCGTGACCGCGCCCGCACCCACAGCAACTCCGCCACCGGCCCCGTCCAAGCGGAAGGGGTTCGAGCTCTATCGCGCCACCTGGCCGCTGGTGCGCCGGCTGATGCGCGACTACATGGCCAAGCACCGCTGGCGCATCGTCTTGGCGTTCGTGTTCATGGGCCTCGCCGCCGCCTCGATGGTGGTGATGGCGAATTTCTTGAAGCCGATCATCGACGGCGCGCTGGCCAAGGACGGCGGCATGGAGCCGCTCTATTGGCTCGGCCTTTCCATCATCGCCGTCTTCGCCGTCAAGGCCGTGTGCTCCTACACCGGCGACATGATGATGCACTATATCGGCCACCGCACCGTGGCCGACATCCAGAGCGCCATGTTCGCGCGGCTGATGCGCGCCGATCTCGATCATTTCCACAACACCGCCGCCGGCCAGCTGATGTCGTCGTTCCTGTCGGACGCGGCCAAGCTCCGCACCGTGTTTTCCGACACCTTCACCGGCATCGGGCGCGATTCGCTCGCCGTGCTCGGCCTCGTCGGGTTCATGTTCTACAACGATTGGGTGCTGGCCTCGGTCGCGTTCTTCGTCTTCCCGCTGGCGGCGTGGCCCATCGCCAAGCTCGGGCGCAAGATGCGCAAGGTCTCGGCCAACACCCAGGCCGAGATGGCGCAATTCACGACTCTGCTGGACGAAGGCTTCACCGGCGTGCGCCACGTCAAGGCTTACGGCATGGAGGCCTATGAGAGCGGCCGTGCCGACACGGTGCTGAACCGGCTCTTTCGCCTCAACTTCCGCGCCTCGCGCGTACGCGCCGCATCGGAGCCGATCCTCGAATTCCTCGCCGGGCTCGCCATCGTCGCGGTACTGCTCTATGGCGGCTGGCAAGTGATCCATGGCGGGCGCACGCCGGGCACGTTCTTCGCCTTCATCGGCGCGCTGCTTTTGGCCTACGAGCCGGTGCGCAAGCTCGCCAAGCTCAACGCCAATCTCCAAGACGCGCTGCCCGCCGCCGAGCGCGTCTTCGCGGTGCTCGATCTCGCCGCCAAGATCCAGGACCGGCCTGATGCCATGCCGCTGGCGGTGAGCGAGGGCGCGGTGAAGCTCGAGGGCGTCACCTTCGGCTATCGCCAGGGCGCGACGGCGCTCGCCGGCGTTACCATCGACGTGCCGGCGGGAAAAACCGTGGCGCTCGTCGGCCCCTCGGGGGCGGGGAAATCCACCGTCCTCAATCTCATCCCGCGCTTCTACGATGTCGATCAGGGCCGCGTGCTCATCGACGGCCAGGACGTGCGCGGGGTGACACTCGCGAGCCTCCGCGGCGCCGTCGGGCTCGTCAGCCAGGAAACGAATCTGTTCGACGACACGATCCGCGCCAACATCGCCTACGGCAAGCCGGGGGCGAACGAGGCCGAGATTTTCGCCGCTGCCGAATCCGCCGCCGCGCACGAATTCATCAAGGGCCTGCCCGACGGCTACGAAACCCGCGTCGGTGGGCTCGGCGCGAAGCTTTCGGGCGGCCAGCGCCAGCGCATCGCCATCGCCCGCGCCATCTTGAAGAACGCGCCCATCCTGCTGCTCGACGAGGCCACCTCGGCGCTCGACACCGAATCCGAGCGCCAGGTGCAGGCGGCGCTGAAGGCGCTGATGAAGGGCCGCACCACCCTGTTGATCGCGCATCGGCTCTCCACCGTCATCGACGCCGATCTCATCTACGTGCTCGAATCCGGTCAGGTGCGCGAGCGCGGCAGCCACCGCGAGCTGCTCGCCGCGCGCGGCCTCTACGCCTCGCTCTACGCGGCGCAGGGCGAAAGCGACGCCAGCAATGTCCGCCAGCTCCGGGCGCTGTGATCCAGTGCGCGAAGATCATTCTATAGGCGACACGCTCTCCGCATATGGCCCCCTCTCCCTGGGGGAGAGGGGGTTGGGGGTGAGGGGCAGCAAACGTGGTGCGGAGGGTTCGGCAACACGTCGCGCACCTTATTTCAACAACGCATGCCATCTTGGCGAAGACAACGAACGCGTTGATCCGTCTCTATCCGCCGTCACCACGTTTGCTGCCCCTCACCCCTGGCCCCTCTCCCCCAGGGAGAGGGGAAAATGTCTCCCTCGACGCTGAGGGACGGCGGTGCTTCTCTCCCTTTATCGCGGCATCTCGTGGGCGGCGCCACCGGCGCTGCATCTGCTGCTGCGCCGGCGGCTGGCGAAGGGAAAGGAAGACGCGGCGCGGCTCGGCGAGCGCATGGGCATCCCGGGGCGCGCGCGGCCCGCGGGTCCGCTCGTCTGGGTTCACGCCGCCAGCGTCGGCGAGGCGCTGAGCGTTCTGCCGCTGATCGAGCGCGTGTTCGTGCGTTTGCCGGGCGCGCACGTGCTCGTCACCACTGGCACCGTCACATCCGCGCGCCTCATGGAAGAGCGCCTGCCGCCGCGCGCCTTCCACCAATTCGTGCCGCTCGATGCGGCGCCCTGGGTCGCGCGTTTCCTCGATCATTGGCGGCCGGATTTGGCGCTCTGGATCGAATCGGAACTCTGGCCAAACCTGCTGCTGCAATCGGCGGCGCGCGGCGTGAAGCTCGCGCTCGTCAATGCGCGGCTTTCGGCGCGCTCGCTCCGCGGCTGGCGGCGCTGGCCGGGATCGGCGCGGCGCCTCGTGGGCGGCTTCGCGCTCGTGCTGGCGCAAACCGAAGCCGACGCCGCCCGCTATCGCGAACTCGGCGCCGGCGACGTGCGCGTGCCGGGCAATCTCAAATTCGCCGCGCCGCCGCTGCCGGCCGACGAAACCAAGCTCGCGGCGCTCAGGGCCGCAATCGGCGCGCGGCCGGTCTGGCTCGCCGCCAGCCTCCATCCCGGCGAGGAAGCGCACATCGCCGCTGCCGCCAGAATGGTGCGGGCACTGGTGCCCGATGCGCTCGCCATCGTCGTGCCGCGCCATCCCGAAAAAGGTGCCGCGCTGGCGGCGGCGATGGCGGCCGACGATCTCGACGTGAAGCGCCGTGCCGCGGGCGCCGTCCCGGACGACGCGACCGACATCTACGTCGCCGATACGCTCGGCGAGCTCGGCATCTTCTACCGCCTTGCTGCCGCCGCGTTCGTGGGCGGTTCATTCATCGATCATGGCGGACAGAATCCGATCGAGCCGGCGCTGCTCGGCGTCCCCGTGCTGCACGGCCCGCACATGCGGAATTTCGCCGACGTTGTCGAGGCCTTCGCCAAGGCCGGGGCCGCGCGCCACGTGCGCGACGGCGACGATCTCGCCGCGCAGTTGGCACCGCTGCTCTCGCGGCCCGAACTGCGGGCACAAATGGGCGAAGCGGCGCGGGCCGCTGCCGAAGGCGAGCGCGGCGTCATCGATCGCGTGCTGGCGGCGCTCGAGCCGCTGCTGGCACTGCTCGCTGCCGGTCCGGAAATCAGGCGCGCCCATGCGTCCACCTGATTTCTGGAACAGCCGCCGCCTGCTCTCCACGCTGCTGGTGCCGGCCGGCTGCGCCTACGCGCTGGCGACGCGCTGGCGGGTGCGCCGCCCCGGCTGGCGCGCGCCGGTGCCGGTGATCTGCGTCGGCAACATCGGCATCGGCGGCGCCGGGAAAACGCCGGTGGCGCTGGCGCTGGCGCGCCGACTCGCTGCGCAAGGCCGCGCGCCGCATTTCCTCACTCGCGGCTATCGCGGCCGCGAGGCCGGACCGCTCCGGGTCGATCCCGCGCGGCACGACGCCCGTGCTGTCGGCGACGAGCCTCTCTTGCTGGCGCGCGTCGCCCCCACCTGGGTGGCGCGCGACCGCGCGGCGGGCGCCAAGGCCGCCGTCGCCGCCGGCGCCGGCTGCATCGTGATGGACGACGGCTTCCAGAATCCGGCGCTGGCCAAGGATATGTCGCTGGTCGTGGTCGATGGCGGCTTCGGCTTCGGCAACGAGCGCGTAATTCCGGCCGGCCCTCTACGCGAGCCGATAGCCGCCGGAATGGCCCGCGCCGACGCGATCGTGTTGATCGGCGACGACGCGACCGGCGCAAGCCGCCATTTCGGCGCCGTGCCGGTGTTCGCGGCGCGCATCGTGCCCGAACCCACGGCGCCGAGCCTCGCGGGCAAGAAGGTCGTCGCCTTCTGCGGCATCGGCCGGCCGGAGAAATTCTTCGCGACCGTCCGCGCGCTCGGTGCTTCGGTGGCCGAGGAGATGCCCTATCCCGATCACCACGTCTTCAGCGACGAGGAGATCATGTTCATCCTCGAGATCGCGGCCAAGCACGGCGCCGCGGCGGTCACCACCGAGAAGGATCACGCCCGCCTCTCGCCCGACGCGAAGCTGATGGTCGAGACCGTGCCGATTACGATCGAATTCGACGCCCCCGAAGCACTCGATGCGATGCTCGCCCGTCTGTTCGCGGCGAAGGGAAGGTGAACGGGAGCCGACCATGGAGGCAGGACGATACGAAGCGGAAAGCCTCGCCTAGAGGCGCGCCAAACATATCCAAATCGTCATTCCGAGCTCTTGCGAGGAATCCGGCCGGCGCGTGAAGAACGACCGCGCGAAAGCGTGGTGGGCGAGCGGATGCAGGCACCGATTCGGACGATCGCGGTCCTTCGCGCGGATGTCAGATTCCTCGCAAGGGCTCGGAATGACGGCGCGGGGTAGGTCGGCCCAACCTTACGTCAGAGATCGAAGATGAGGCACGTCGTGGTACCGTGGGCGAGGAGGCGGCCTTTGCTGTCGAGGATCTTGCCGTCGGCGGTGGCCACCGACTTGCCGACATTGATGATCGCGGCCTCGCAGCGCACTTCGCCGGTGCTCTCGAACATCGGCCGCACGTAGTTCACCTTGATCTCGAGAGTCGTGAAGCCCTTGCCGGCCGGTACCATCGTGTGCACCGCGCAGCCCATCGCCGAATCGAGCAGGGTCGCCGCGAATCCACCGTGCACCGAGCCGCTCGGGTTGTAGTGCTTCTTCGAGGGCAGGCCGGTGAAGACGCAGCGGCCCTCGTGGACTTCGGCCATGCCGAAATCGAGCGTCTCGGCGATCGGCGGCGCGGGGAAGCGGCCGTCGATCATGCCCTTCAAGAGATCGAGGCCTTGCGTGGTCGCCAGCGTCTCGCGCGGCACGTTGCCGAAACCGGCGGCGGGCTTGTACGTCCTGCCGTTGCCGGCGCGCGGGGAAGAATCAACGCTCATTCTCGGCCTCCATCGCTGAAAGCGGGCATATACCCGCGTCTTGCTGTGAGGGTATATGCCCCTATATGCTCCGGTCAAGCAGCGCCCAAAACGAGCGCCCCCAAACGAGCGTCTAGGTATGACCGAGCCGCCGCAATTGTCGCCCACCTACTGCACTTGCCTCGCGCTGCGCAAGGCGACGCGGCGCGTGACGCAGATTTACGACGCGCACATGAAGCCGCTCGGCCTCCGCATCACGCAATTCGCGGTGCTCGGGCAATTGGCCGGCGCCGGCGCCGCACGGCCCGAGCCGCTTTCGATCACGGCGCTCGCGCGCCGCCTCGGCCTCGACCGCAGCACGCTCGGCCGCAACATCCGCCCGCTGCTGAAATCGGGGCTGATCGAAATGGAGGGCGGCGAAGATCGCCGCGCCCACACGCTGGCGCTCACCGCGAGCGGCCGCGACCTGCTCGAAAAAGCCGTGCCGCTCTGGAAGAACGCCCAGCGCCAGGTCTCCGAAAAGCTCGGCCGCGAAAAGACCCGCGCCCTTCGCGCGATGCTCGACGACACGATGGCGACGCTCGGCGGGCGGTAAGGGCGGCACCCGAGCGAGGTGTGGCGCGACTTTCGCCGCGCGCTCAGCGCTTCTTCTTTGGCGCAGCTTCGCCCGGCATCGGACCCACGACCGTCGCGGGGTCGAGATAATCCTGGCCGAGGTTGAGGCCCCAATGGAGATGCGGGCCGGTGGAGCGGCCGCTGGTGCCGATGGTGCCGATAACCTGGCCTTGAGTCACGCGGTCGCCGGTCGCGACTTTCAGCTCGTTCATGTGAATGTAGACGGTCGAGACGCCGAGCCCGTGATCGACGATGACCGTGCGGCCCGAAAAATAGAGATCGTCGTGCGCGAGCGTCACCGTGCCCGCGGCCGCGGCGTGGATCGGCGTGCCGGTGGGTGCGGCGACATCGACGCCGAAATGCGGGCGCAGCGGCTTGCCGTTGACGACGCGGTAGCTGCCATAGACGCCGGAGACGCGGCCCGCCGCGGGCCAGATGAATCCGGTGCGCCAGAAGGGCTGGTCGCTCGTCGCCGCGCGCGCCTTGCGCACCAGGAAGTATTCTTCCTCGAGGCGTTTCATCACCTCGGGCGGCGGCTCGACGTATTTCTGATCGATGCCGTCGATGCGCTGCACCTTGTATTGGCGCGGCGCCACGGCGAGCGCGCGCGAAACGCTCTTGCCGTCGGGTGCTTTCACCACCAGCGTCCAGTCGCGCTTGGCGTCGTGGGCGAAGCCGAGCGCGAAGGCGCCCGCGGCATCGACCTTGAGCGGCTGGCCGTCGAGCGTCGCCGTCGCCCCCGGCACGCTCCGCCCGATCACGAGGGCACCTTGCATGAGCGTGCCGTCGAGCGCGAGGGGAACTTGCGCAGCGGCGGCGAAAGTCGTGGCGAGCGCGACGGCCGCAGCACGCAGACACGTTCGCACCCAACCCTCCACCGTCATCCCGCGCCCTTGCGAGGGATCTGGCCGGCGCGTTGAGGCCTGCGGAAATTTCGCGGCGTGGCAGCCCTTGGTCACTTGGCTCCCGCCAGATCCCTCGCAAGGGCTCGGGATGACGGGTTGGGCGAGGCGGAAGCGAATCACAACAGCGTCCCCTGATCGTCGTCGCGGCCGCGTTTGGCGCGTTTGGGCACCGGGGGCGTGGGCGGCGGCGCGGTGCCGGCGATGCGGGCGGGTGCTTCGCCGTCGCGGAAGCGGAGAGTCACATCCGTGCCGGGCATGGCCTGGGCTACGCTCGTCACCGGCTCGCCGGCGGCGTCCCGCACAAGCGCGAAGCCGCGATTGAGGACGCTCTTGTAGGAAAGAGATTCCAGAAGCTGCGCGCTGCTCGCGAGCCGGCGTTGCGCGTCGCCGATGAGGCGCTCGACGAGTCCGGGCAGGCGCGCCGCGATCTCGCGCATGCGCTCGAGCCCGCGCGCGATCGGCTGGTCGAGGGCGCTCCGGCGGAGGCCCGCGGCCGCGCGGTGGAAGTGCTGCTCGCGGACGCGCACCCAGCCCTGCAGCGCCGCGCCGAGCCGGCCGGACCAATCGTCGAGGCGCTGCGTGGCATGGCCGAGCAGCATCGGGAGATCGGGGAGACCCCCCGCCGCCGCGGCCACGCGCGCGCGGCGTTCGTCGAGGGTGCGCTGCACGCCGCCCGTGCTGCGGCGGCCGAGATCGAGGAGGCGCGCCGCGAGTTCCGTGCGCACCGGCACCGCCATTTCCGCCGCCGCCGTGGGCGTGGGGGCGCGCTTATCGGAAGCGAAATCGATCAGCGTCGTGTCGGTCTCGTGGCCCACCGCCGAGATCAGCGGAATCTTCGAGCCCGCGGCGGCGCGCACGACGACTTCCTCGTTGAAGGCCCAAAGGTCTTCGAGGCTGCCGCCGCCGCGCGCCACGATCAGCAGGTCCGGGCGCGGCACCGCGCCGCCGGGCTTGAGGGCATTGAAGCCTTCGATCGCCGCCGCCACTTGCTCGGCGGCACCCTCGCCCTGCACCGCCACCGGCCACACCAGCACGTGGCGCGGAAAGCGGTCGGCGAGGCGGTGGAGGATGTCGCGGATCACGGCTCCCGTCGGCGAGGTGACGACGCCGATGACCTGTGGCAGGAACGGCAAGACGCGCTTGCGCGCCAGGTCGAACAGGCCTTCCGCGGCGAGCTTGGCCTTGCGCTCCTCGAGCAGCTTCAGGAGTGCCCCGGCGCCGGCCAGTTCCATGCGCTCGACGACGATCTGGTATTTGGAGCGGCCGGGATAGGTGGTGAGCCGGCCGGTGGCGATCACCTCCATGCCGTCCTCGGGCTTGATGCCGAGGCGCGGCGCCATCTGCTTCCAGCACACGCCGTCGAGCACCGCCGACTCGTCCTTGAGCGCGAAATAGAGGTGGCCGGAGGTGTGGCGCTTGAAGCCCGAGATCTCGCCCCGCACGCGCACATGGTCGAACTCGGTCTCGACCGTGCGCTTCAATGCCTGCGACAGCTCCGAGACCGAAAGGGCGGGGCGGTTGTGGTCGAGGCCAGGGGCTGGGTTCGCTGTCGTCATCTTGTCAGGCTATTGGCGTTGCGCGGGCACCATGGCGGACGCGCCGGGCGATGGCAAACGACCAGAACTTGCGGTAGCATGCTCTTGCAATCAATAAGGGTGTCGTGAGCCATGCGTCCTCCCATCACCCCGGATTCCGCTCATGCCTACCTGCGGCCGCCGCCGCCGCGCGACGCACGCGCGCCGGAAATGCCGCCGACATTTCATCTTGCCCTGACCTTGGCCGGAACCGTTTCCGCCGCGGCATACACCGCAGGAGTCGTCGACTTCCTCATCGAGGCGCTCGATTCATGGGAGCGGGCGAAGGACGAAGCGCCCGGCGATGTGCCGAACCACCGCGTCGTGCTGCACGCCATCTCCGGAACGTCGGGCGGCGGCATCGTGGCGGCGATCGCCGCGGCCACTTTGTTCCGACCCTTCACACCGGTGCGCCACCCGGATGAAAGCAGCGTCGTGGCGCCCGCGGCACCCCTGAACCGTCTCTACGACACCTGGGTGCGCGCCATCGACATGACGAAGCTGCTCGCGCTCGACGGCCTCGCGCGGCCGGGCAAGCCGCAATCGCTGCTCAATTCGGGCGCGATCGACGCCGTCGCCCGTGATGTTCTCGACATGGCGCCGTATCAGCCCGGGAGCGATCGCGCGTTCGACGGCCGACGGCGGAAATGGGTGGCGGAGCATCTTCACGTCTTCACCACGTCGGCCAATCTGCGCGGCGTTCCCTATCGCATCACCTTCACGGGAACCACGGGCCTCGGCTACCCGATGATGGCGCATTTCAACTATCAGCATTTTCTCGTGAGCGCGTCGGATCCAGCGGGCGACTGGCTCGTTCGGCTCGATCCGGCCACCATCGGGCCCGGCGCGGCCGAGGCACCGGGCTGGTGCGATCTGGTTGCGGCGGCCAAGGCGACTTCGGCGTTTCCGATCGGCCTGAAGGCGCGGATGCTGTCCCATACGAAAGGATTTTACGACGAGGTGCGCTGGCCTTACCCCGACGAGAATCGCCACATCGCCTTTACCGCGGTGACGCCGGATTGGTACGTGGACACGCGGGGCGGCGCCGAGCCGCTAAAGGAGCCGGTCGAGTTCCTCAACGTCGACGGCGGCGCCCTCAACAACGAGCCGTTCGAGTTGGCGCGCGTGACGCTGTCCGGCCTCGGCGGGCGCAATCCGCGCGACGCGCTCGAAGCGGACCGGGCCGTCATCATGATCGATCCGCTTTTCCGGCCCGACGACGGCGCCGATCCGGTCGATAGCGCGGGCAATCCGGTCATCGTCGATGGCAAGCCGGTGCGCGGACGGATCGCGCGGCGCAACGATCCAAGCCTGTTCGCGGTCCTCGGCAGCCTGGTGGGATCGCTGGTCGCAAACGCGCGCTTCAAGGGCGACGAACTGGCGCTGGCGGCCGACGAAACCGTTTTTAGCCGGTTTCTCGTCACGCCGCGCGCGCCGGCGATCGGCGGCGCGTACGACACGTACCCGATCTTCGGCGAGTTGATGGGCGCGTTCGCCGCCTTCTTTCACCGCGACTTGCGCGAATACGATTACCGTCTCGGTCGGCGCAATGCACAGGCGTTCCTGCGGCACTGGTTCGCGCTGCCCGAGGGCAATCCGCTGTTCGACGGATGGAGCGAAGGCGGTCAAAGCCCGCTGATCGAGAAATTCGCCGTGCGCCGCGGCGGCAAACCGCTACGCATCCAGAAATTCGTGGGCGGGCAGCCCCAAGGACAGCCTTCGCGGCTCGTTCCGATCGTTCCCCTCGTCGGCGATCTGGACAAGGAGATTCGGATGCCGGATCGCGCGCCGCTGGTGCGCCGGCTCGATTTCGCGTTCTACGAACCGGACATCAAGTGGCGGCTCGATGCGCTGTTCCGCAAGCTCAAGGAGGAGGTCGCGGGCCGAAACGGCGGCGGAGTGTGGGGCTGGATCAAGTCGCGTGTCGGCGCCGCCTATCTGGATTTCGGCTGGATCGCGGCCTTGCGCGGCGTGGCACTCGGCAAGATCAAGCAGGAGTTCGAGCTGGCGGCCAAGCAGGCGAAGGAACGGCTCATGCTGATCAAGCGAGCCGAGCGCGCCGCCGCTGCGCCGAAGCCAATGAAGGACGGCTGGCACCACCTGCCCTGAGCGCCGCCGCGCGCCGCCCCGGCCCCTGTTGATCTTTCTTCCTTCGCTGGCGCCGGGAGCCGTGGCACAAGACGGTGTCTCAAGCGGGGGCGGCGCATGCGCATTCTGGTCGTGGGTGGGGGCGGGCGGGAGCATGCCCTCTGCTGGGCGATCGCCGCGTCGCCGCTCTGCGACAAGCTTTATTGCGCGCCCGGCAATGCCGGCATCGCGGCCGAGGCCGAATGCGTGCCGATCGGCGCCGAGGACATCGCGAAGCTCGTCGCCTTCGCACGCGAACGGAAGATCGATTTCTGCGTGGTAGGCCCGGAGGCGCCCTTGGTGGCTGGCCTCGCCGACCGGATGGAAGAGGCGGGCATCAAGACGTTCGGCCCCTCGGCGGCGGCGGCGGCGCTCGAAGGCTCCAAGGGCTTCGTCAAGGATCTCTGCGCGCGGCTCGATATCCCGACCGCGCGCTATCGCCGCTTCACCGACGCGGCGGCGGCGGCGGCCTATGTGCGTGCCCAGGGCGCGCCGATCGTGATCAAGGCCGACGGGCTCGCGGCCGGAAAGGGCGTCGTGGTGGCGACGACGCTCGCGGAGGCGCTCGCCGCCATCGACGAGCGCATGGTGCAGCGGAAATTCGGCGACGCCGGCGCGGAGGTGGTGGTCGAGGAATTCCTCGAAGGCGAGGAGGCGAGCCTCTTGGCCCTCGTCGACGGCGAGAACTTGCTGCTGCTGCCGTCGGCCCAAGACCACAAGCGCGTCGGCGACGGCGATGTCGGCCCCAACACCGGCGGCATGGGCGCCTATTCGCCGGCGCCGGTGGTGACGGCCGAGGTCGAGCGCCTGGCGCTGGAGCGCATCCTCAAGCCCACGGTGGCGGCGATGAAGGCCGCGGGCGCGCCGTTCAAGGGTGTCCTCTATGCCGGCATCATCGTCGAGCGGGGCCAGCCGAAACTGATCGAGTTCAACGTCCGCTTCGGCGATCCCGAATGCCAGGCGCTGATCGTGCGGCTTATGTCCGATCTCTTGCCCGCGCTCGTCGCGGCGCGCGATGGCGAACTCAAGAGTTTCGACCTCCGCTGGTATCCCGATGCTTCACTCTGCGTCGTGATGGCTTCCAAGGGCTATCCCGGCGACTACGCCAAGAACACCGAGATCAAGGGCCTCGACCGCGCCGCCGAGGTGGAGGGCGCCGTAGTGTTCCATGCCGGCACGGCATTGCGCGACGGCAAGGTATTCGCAACCGGCGGGCGCGTGCTCGGCGTCACCGCCCGCGGCAAGACGGTGGAGGAGGCGCGCGCACGAGCCTACGCCGCCGTCGACCGCATCGATTGGCCGCAAGGCTTCTGCCGCCGCGACATCGCCTGGCGCGCGATCGGGCGCTGAGGGCGTGCGGCATGGGCGGCAATCTCGGATGAGCGCCGCGCGTGCTTGTGCGCGATCCTCCCGCCGTCGGTGAAGGAAGGGGATTTGCGCGGCTTCAATAGCGCGCCAGCCGCGCTGGATCTTCGAGGTGGAGCAGGTGTTGGAGAAGTGAGGCGGCGCGGCTAGCGCTTCTTCCGGCGCGCCGGCGCGGCGGAGCGCGGCAGCGGTGCGGGCAGCACTTTCTCGTCGCGGTCGAGGAGGCGCGTCAGCTTTTCCACCGCGCTCACCAAGGTCGCGGCCTCGCCCGCGCCGAGCGCCGCCATCAGCCGCTCGTGCAGCGCCATGCGGTCCGGCATGATCCGGCGATAAAGCGTCTCGCCGCTGTCGGTGATCGAGAACAGCACGCTCCGCGCATCGCGGGGATCGGCTTCGCGCCGCGCGAGCTTGCGCGCGATGAGGGCGGCGGCGGCGCGGCTCACCTCGGCGCGGTCGACGCGCAGGCGCGCGGCCAGCCAGCGCACGGTCGAAGGCGAGTGCACGGCCAATTGCGCCAGCACCCGCCATTCGGCGACGCCGAGCGCGCAGGCCTTCGCCAACTCGGCGGCGCTGACGCGGTCCAGCATCTTGGCGAGGATGCAGACGCGATAGGTCAGGAGATCCTCGAGCGCCATGCGCGCCGGCGTTGCGGCGGAATCGGCGGCTTCGTCGCGGAGCAGCTGGGCTGGCGGCATTGATCGGAAGGCCCCGGCGGTTCTATTGACTTTCGCCTTATCGCATGGCTTTCATTGAGAGATCAATGAAATTCGCGCCGTCCGGCGAGAGAGAGTTTAGCAGATGCCCGCCCCATCGCGCATCCTGATCGCCGGCGCCGGCATCGGCGGCCTCACCGCGGCCCTCGCGCTGCTGCGCGCGGGCTTCGCGGTCAGCGTGTTCGAGCAGGCGCCGAAGCTGGCCGAGGTGGGCGCCGGCGTGCAGATCAGCGCCAACGGCAACCGCGTGCTCTTCGCGCTCGGCCTCGCCGATGCGCTCGCTGCGATGGCGTGGGTGCCCGAAGGCAAAGAGGTGCGCCTCTGGAACACCGGCGAAACCTGGCCGCTGTTCGATCTCGGCGCCGTTTCGGTGGAACGCTACGGCTTTCCCTATCTGATGCTGCATCGCGCCGATCTCCATTCGGCGCTGGCCGAGGCCGTGCGGCGGCTCGATCCCGACTGCATCCGCCTCGGCGCGCGCTGCGCCGGCTTCGCCGAGGACGGCGACGGTGTGCGCCTCCGCCTCGCCGGCGGCGAGTCGGTCGCGGGTGCCGCGCTGATCGGCGCCGACGGCGTGCATTCGGCCATCCGCCAGGCGATGTTCGGGCCCGACAAGCCGATGTTCACCGGCATGATGGCGTGGCGCGGAATCATTCCCGCGGATCGCCTGCCGCCGGGCCTCATCCGGCCTGCGGGAACGAACTGGATCGGCCCGGGCGGGCACGTGATCCACTATTTCCTCCGCCGCGGCGAGCTGTTGAATTTCGTCGGCGTGCGCGAGCGCCGGGATTGGACGATCGAATCCTGGACCGCGGCCGGCACGGTCGCGGAATGCCTCGCCGACTACGCCGGCTGGCACGCCGACGTTCACACCATGATCCGCCACATCGAAACGCCCTACAAATGGGCGCTGATGGCACGCGAGCCGATGGCGCGCTGGTGCATCGGCCGCGTCGGGCTTTTGGGCGATGCCTGCCATCCGATGTTGCCGTTCCTCGCCCAAGGCGCCAACAGCGCGATCGAAGACGGCATGGTGTTGACGAATTGCTTGAAGGCGCATGGCCGCGACGTGCCGGCAGCACTCGCCGCCTACGAAGGCGCGCGCCGCGCGCGCACCGCGCGCCTCATGCAGGGCTCGGCGGCGAACACCGATCTCTTCCACAATCCCGCCCTCGCCGACGGCAAGGGTGCGGCGCGCTTCGTCACGGAGAACTGGCACCCGGACCGCGTCAAGGCGCGCTACGACTGGATCTTCGACTACGACGGCACCCGCGAACTCGTGGCGGCGTAGCGGCGGGGTGAAGAAGTAGAATTACAGGGAGGCGGGGGGTCTTCTCCCCGGCTCCCTGTCGACCTTCTACTTCCTGGGGCTGGTCCGGAGGATCGTTGACAGATCAATGAAACTTCGGCACTCTGCCGGGGTGAAGGCGCCCTGGCTCAGCGGGCGCCCGGGAGGAATCCATGCCGCAAGAAATGGCGCAGCCCTGGCCGCGCAATGCTTGGTATCAGGCCGCCTGGAATTCCGAGCTCGGCGAGTCGCCGCTCGGCCGCACCATCCTCAACGAGAAGATCGTTCTCTTCCGCGGCGCCGACGGCAAGGTGGGCGCGCTCGAAGACCGCTGCTGCCACCGCGCGGCGCCGCTGCACATGGGCAATGTCGTGCCCACCGGCCTCCAATGCGGCTATCACGGCATGATCTTCGGCCGCGACGGGAAATGCATCTGGATCCCCGGCCAGGATTCGATCCCGCCCCAGGCAAAGGTGAAGAGCTATCCCATCGTCGAGCGTCAGGAATTCGTGTGGATCTGGATGGGCGATCCGGCGAAGGCCGACGAGAGCCAGATCGTCGACTATCCCTGGAACGACGACCACAAGAACTGGCCGCACAAGCACGGCATGTATCGCGTCAAGTGCGGCTACGAGCTCTTGATCGACAATCTCATGGACCTGACGCACATCCCCTTCATCCACCGGAAGACGATCGGCGGCGGCGTGCAGATGGAGCAGATCAACGCCAAGGTGGACGTGACGCGCAAGGACACGGGCGTCCACTACATCCGCTGGATGCTCGGGATCGTGCCGCCGCCCACCTACATCAAGGGCGCCGGCTTCAAGGAAGGCGTACGGGTGGACCGCTGGCAGGAATTCGAGTTCGTCGCCCCCACCTCGGTTGTGCAATGGTCGGGCGCTCTCGAAGTCGGGCGCGGCGCGCAGCAGAATCGAGACCAGCCCGGCGGCTTCTCGCTCCGCCTCTATCACGGCGCCACGCCCGAGACGGAAAACTCCTGCTTCTATTTCTGGACGCCGGCCAACGGCTACCGCACCGGCGAGCCCGAGGCGACCGAGCAGCTCTACAAGGAAATCGCCTACACTTTCACCGAAGACCTGGCCTTCCTCGAGGGCCAGAACGAGCGCCTGATGGCCGATCCCAAGCGTCCGCTGGTGGACGTGAAGCACGACGGCATGCGCGTCCACGCCCGCCGCGTGCTCGAGCGCATGATTCGCGCCGAGACGACGCCGGCTGTGGCGGCGGAGTAGGACGGCGCTTTACCGCCGCGCCCATCCTTCGAGGCTCGACTGCATTCGCAGGGCGAATGAGATCGAGCACTTTAGGATGAGGCTCTTTTTTGCTCGAACAACAATGACCTCTTCCTGAGGCATTCGGCGCCATTCGCCTCGCGAATGGCGATGAGCCTCGAAGGATGGCCGCGTGCGAAACGTCGCCCCAACGCGTCCGCGCCGCGAACATCCGCAGCGCGGATGCTTGTTTTAACCGGCGCCGAGCGCGAGCATCCGCGCTCCACGGACGGAGGCCGCGCTTTGATCTTGAAGCACTATTGGTACATCGCCGCGCGCGCGGACGAGGTCGGCCGGGCGCCGCTCGCGCGCACGATCTGCGGCGAGCCGCTCGTATTCTTTCGCACCGAGGCAGGCAGGCCCGCGGCGCTGCGCAATGTCTGCTCGCACCGCCGTGCGCCGCTCGACAAGGGCAAGCTCGTCGGCGATTTCATCCAGTGCCCGTATCACGGCCTGCGTTTTGATGGCGCCGGGCGCTGCGTCTTCATCCCGAGCCAAGACACGATCCCCGATCAGGCGCACATCGCCGCCTTTCCGGTGGAAGAGCGCTGGGGCCTCGTCTGGGTGTGGATGGGCCCCGCGGCGTCGGCCGATCGGGCGGCGATTCCGGCGCGGCCGTGGCGCCAGGATCCGACCTGGAATGCGGCCAGCACGCACTATTACTACGTCAAGGCCGCGCACCTCTTGATGACCGACAATCTCCTCGATCTCGGCCACGTCGCCTTCATCCATGCCGACACGATCGGCTTCGATGCCGGCGTGATGCGCAAAGACCCGCTCGAAACCGAGGTGGCGGGCGAGCGCGTGAGGAACACCCGCATTCTCGAGGGCATCGAGCCGGCGCCGGTCGTCAAATCCTGGGGCGGATTCACCGGCACCGTCGACCGCGTCTCGATCTCGGATTGGACGCCGCCCTGCTACACCGCCATTCAATTTGCGAACCGGCCGAGCGGCGCCAACTCGGAAGCCGGCGGCATCGAATTCCGCATCGACCATTTCATCACGCCGGAAACCGAGGCCACGCATCACTATTGGGTGCTGGTGTCGCGCAATTTCCGCATCGGCGACGCGGAACTCACGCGGCGCATCCACGCCGACAACGACCGCGTGGCGGCGCAAGACATCGACATCGTCGAGGCCCAGCAGCGCATGATCGCGCTCTCGCCCGGTTACGTCGACATGCCGATCAAGCAGGACAAGGGCCTGATGGCCGCCCACCGCATCCTCGAGCGCCTCTGGCGCGCTGAGCAATCCGCGGGGTGAAGTAAGGCCACGGCGGCGGCGGGGAGACGGGGAGAAATTCAGGTACCTTCGATATCGAAGGGTATGTATCGAATCTGAAGCCGTAGCGGCGGGTCCCCAACCCGCCAACGATCCTCTGTGCAAGGCATCGCAAAGGCAGGTCGGGAACCCGCCCTTAGGGGCTCGTCCCCGGCATCAACCACGCCAGCAGCGCCGCGGCGATCGCCCAGGCGAGGGCCGTGGTCGCGATCACGGCGGCGGCGACGCGCGCGACCAGCAGCTCGTAGCGCATGGCGAGCACGAACGCGTTGACGCCCGAGGGCATCGCGGCGGAAATCGTCGCCACCGCCACCGAGAGCGGCGCCAGCGCGAACACGTATTTGGCGGAAACGAAAACGAGCGCCGGCAACACTGCGAGCTTGAAGAGGCCCAGCGCCGCCACCTGGCGGAGGTCGCCGCCGAGGCGGAAGCGCGTTAGCGAGGCGCCGAGCGCAAAGAGTGCCGTCGGCGTCGCGGCCTGGCCAAGAAAGGCGAGCGAGGTATCGACGATCGCATGGAGCCCGAGCCCCGTGCGGCCCCAGGCGATGCCCAGGGCCATGCTGACGATGATGGGGTTCGTGGCCAGCGCGAGGCCGGCCGAGCGGAGGATGGCGCCGATGCCGCCTGCGCCCGATTCGCCTTCGCCGCGCCCGAGTTCCACGACGATCGACGTGAGCGAGATCAGGATCACGGATTGAAAGGCGAGGATGGCGCTTTGCGGCAAGGTGGCAGCCGGGCCGAACGCGGTCAGCACCAAAGGCAGGCCGACCAGGAGAATGTTGGAATAGGTGGCGCCCGCGGCGAAGATCGCCTGTTCCGCGAGCGCCAGCCCGAAGACGAAGCGCGACGTGAGCATCGCCAAGCCGTAGGTCAGCAATGTCGCGGAATAGAAGGCGGCGACGATGGCGAAATCGAAGCCCGCCGGCGCTTCGAGCCCGGCCATGGTGCGAAACAACACTGCGGGGATCGCCACGTAGAAGCAAAAACCGGTGAGCGCCCGCACGCCCTCTTCGGAGAATAGGCGCGTCTTCCCCACGCCGTAGCCCAACAGGATCACGGCGAAGACGGGAATGACGATGGTGAGGGTCTGCAGCATCGGGCGGAACGGCGCCCGGGCAGGAACGTGCCGGTCTCAGCCGGCCTTGTCGGGCGTGCGCGAGCGCGGCCGGCGGTTGCGCGCCGCCTCGATCTTCACGCGCTTCACGGCGTCGACGGCGATCTGCTCGGCGATCTGCGAGACCTCGTCGGCGATGTGGTCGGACTTGGCCGGGTTCTTGGTGCGGACGGTGACGGCGAAATAGAGATCGTTGCGGATCGAGAGCAGGAAATCGTTTCCGGCCGCGGCGGGATCGGGCGCCTGCGCCAACAGGTCGGCAATGATGCGGGTCAAAAGATACTCCGCGGCCTGCACGCGGTTCATCAAGGCTTGTTCGGTTTCGGTCATGTCCAACTCCAGATGTCGGGAGAAACCAATTTGTCCCCCTCTCCCTGGGGGAGAGGGGCGGGGGTGAGGGGCAGCAAACGTGGTGACAGGGGTAGAGACTCGATGCGGCGCCCCTTGCTTCCGGAGCAATGTCGTTTGCCGTCGAGATCACCGATTGCACGGCGCGGTGCCGAACCGTCCGCACCACGTTTGCTGCCCCTCACCCCCAACCCCCTTTCCCCCAGGGAGAGGGGGCCGCCAGTTTCTTGCCGGGAATCTACGTGTTCGCGAAACCGATTGCACTCCGGCGAGACGGCGCAATCGCTCAAATCTTGAAAATCCGCATCGCATTTCCGCCGCGCGCGGCCTTGCGCTGGTCGTAAGGGAGCGCGTCGACGCGCGTGAGGCAGCCGCGCATGTCGCCGATATTGTGGGGATAGTCGGATCCGTAGAGCATCTTGTCGGCGCCGCCCACTTCCACCGCCATCTTCAACGCATCCAGAGTGAAGGTGACCGAGTCGTAATGGATGCGGCGGAGCAGATCGCTCGGGCGCTCCTGCACCTTCTCGCGCACCGCGGCCATGTTGTCGAAGCAGATGTCCATGCGCCCGACGAGATAGGGGAGGGTGGCGCCGGCATGGGCCGCGATCAGCTTCACATTGGGGTAGGCCGCGAGGAACCCGTCGTAGAGCAGGCGCGCGATCGCCAGCGAGGTGTCGAACATGAAGCCCACCTGGGCGATCAGGTTGAAGCGCCGGATGTCGAGCGACTTGGTGCCCGGGGGTGCGGTCGGATGCACGAGCACCGGCAGGCCTTTCTTGTCGATCGCCTTCCAGATCTTGGCAAAGCGCGGATCGGTCAGCGAGCGGCCGGCGACATTGGCGAGCACCATGACGCCGATGGCGCCGGCTTCGGTGGCGCGCGCGAGCTCTTTCAGCGCGAGCTCTTCGTGCTCCCACGGGATCGAGCAGAACCAGCGGATGCGGTCCGGCCACGACGTTTGCGCTGCCGCCATGTCGTCGTTGACGAGTTGCGCCGCCTTCAGGCTCGTCTTCGGCCCGCCCCAGAAGCAGTTGGGCGCGGTCAGCGAGACGATGGCGAGATCCACCTTGGCGGCATTCATGTCGCGGATGCGCATCTCGTAATCGAAATGCGCCGGCTGCGGCGTGGCGAACGGCGCCCCGTCGGCATAGATGCCCAGCGGCGCGTCCTTCGACGGCTTCACGGCGTAGCGCGGCTTGCCCTTGGCCTTGATGAGATCGAACCAAGCCTGACTGTACATGTGGGTGTGCACGTCGATGACCGTCATGGCGTATTCCCCCGGGGTTTTTTCTAGCGCTTCGAATCGGCGACCGCGTCGGTGTCGGAGTATTCGGTCAGCACGTTGAGCACCGCCGGCCGCTTCTCGATCTCGATCGCGTGCAGCCCGCGCGCGAAGGCGGCCGGCAGGTCTTGGACGCGCTCGACGCGCTCGCCGTAGCCGCCCGAGGCGCGCACGATCATCTCGTAATCGGGCGCGGGCTCGAGATAGGTGAGGGCGGCGCGGTTCGATTGCGCTGCGGCGCCGTCGGGATAGAGGCTCAAGGTGGCGCGCCGTACCGCGCCCCACATGCGGTTGTTGAGGATCACGGTCAAGGTCGGCAGCCCCAGCGCCGCGGCCACGAAATGCGCCGGCGTGGGATTGGCGAACATGTAGGTGCCGTCGCCCATGAACGCGATCGCGCGCCGCCCCGGCTGGCCGAGCTTCAGGCCCATCGCGGCGCCCAGGCCCCAGCCGAGCCCACCGGCCGGGCTGTTGCCGAAATAGCTGCCGGGCTCGGAAAGATCGAGGAGCCCGAGCGGAATCGCGACCTCGGCCAAGACCATGTCATTTGGGCGCCGCAGCGGCTCGAACGCGGCAGCGATGGCGGCGGCATTGGGCATGGGCGCCTTGGCCGCCGCCGCCGCGAGCGCGCGATTGCGCGCGTCCCACGCCGCGCGCTTCTGGGCGATGGCGCCGCGCCGGCGCTCGATCGTCGCCATCGATTCGGGATCGCGCCGCGCCGCCATCGCCGCGGTCAGCGCCGCCAAGCTCGCCGCCGACGCGCCGGCGATGGCGAGATCGCAGCGGAAGCTTCGCATCGGATAGCGCTGGAACAGCGGATCGGCGCCGATATGCACCACGCGCGCCGCCGGGTTCACCTTGTGGAGGCGCGGCACCCACGGCACGTCGCAATCGAGCACGAGGATCAGATCGGCGTCGGCGAGATGCGGCCCGGGCTCGTAGCCGAGATGCATCGGGTGCGCGTGCGGCAGGAAGAAATAGCGGGGGCGATAGCCTGTCGCCGGCACCGCCGCGGCGGCGGCGAACGAAGCGAGGTGCGCCACGTCGGCGGGATTGCGGCCATAGCTCGCCGTGATCAGCAGCGGATTCTCGGCGGCGGCGAGCCAATCCGCGGCCTGGGCGATGGCGCCGGGATCGGGCGCGGGCGGCGCGGGCGCCGCGCGCCAGCCGGCCGGATGCAGAACGCCCGCGGAGGCGCCCGCCAGAATCTCGCGCGGCAAGGTGAGATAGACCGGCCCCTTGGGCTCGGTGGTGGCGATGGCGAGGGCGCGGTCGATGGCGGCCTCGATCTGCGAGGAATCCCGCAGCTCGTAATCCCACTTGACGTACTCGCGCACCATGCCGCCCTGGTCGAACATCTCCTGGCCCCAATGGATATAGACGCTGCGGCCGCCGAAGCGGCCCTCTTCGGTCAGCGGCGTGCGCCCGGCCAGGAGAAGGATCGGGATGTTGTCGCGCGCGGCGTTGATGAGGCCGCAAAGGGCGTTGGCGGTGCCGACGTTCACGTGCACCATCACCGCCTGCGGCTTGCCGGTGGCGAGAAAGGCGCCGTGCGCCATCGCCATGGCCACGTTCTCGTGCGGCACCGTCACCGGCTGCGGCACGGTGCTTCCGTCGCGCGCGGCCTTGGCGAAGGCCTCGATGACGCTCGGAAAATCGGTGCCGGCATTGCCGAACAGGTGCTCGACCCCGCGCGAGGCGAGCGCGGCCAGCAGCGTGTCGCCGGCGATGCCGGCGGCGGCGAGCGGTTCGTGCGGGCTCATCGGCGTTTCACTCTTTGGGGGGCCACAGGCCCTTCTCGCGATAGAATTTGATGGCGCCGGGATGATACTCGATCGGGTCGATCTTTTTCGCCATCGCCGCCGGCTCGAACAGCGCGAACGGCCCGAAGCTTTCGGCCAGCTCGGCCTTGCTGTCGTGGATCGCCTTGACGAGGCGATAGACGAGTTCGTCGGAAACCTTGGCGTGGGCGAACATCAGCGCGTCGTAGGCGATGATGTGCATGGGCTCGAGGACGCCCGGGTTGCGCGGCCCCGGCTGCTCGAGGCGAAGATAGGCGAGCGGCAGGTGCTTCCGGACCGCGGCCAGCGCCGCCGGATTGTCGGGGATCGGGAGCGTCCGGATGCCGCCCACCGCGGCGTTGGCCTCTTGCACCTTGGCCGAGCCCAACGCGAAGGCGAAGCCGTCGGTCTTGCCGGCGATGAAATCGTTGGCCGAGGTGACGACGCCGGCGGTCATGACCGGCACCATGTCCTTCCGCGCGAGGCCGGCCGTGGCATAGGCGGCGTCGAGGATCGGCAGCAGGATCTTCTGGCTCGCGAAGCCGTCGGGCATGCGCGCGCCCTTCAAATCCGCGATCGTCTTGTAGGGCGAGTCCTTCTTCACGAACACCGCCGTGCGCAGCGGGAAGGTGAGGAACACGGCACGGAGGTTCTTGTGCGGCTTGCCGGCGAAATGCTCGTCGCCCCGCACAGCCAGGCTGAGCTCGTAGACATTGGCGAGGCCGAACTCCACCTCGGCATTGTCTACCACCGGAATGTGCACGTTGGGGCTGGTGAAGGGCTGGACGATGAGGGTGGGCCCGCCCTTGGCGAGCGCCACCTTGGCGATGGCCGAGCCGGCCGAATGATAGATCGAGCCCGCGCTCGACGTGGCCACGCCGGCAGTCTCGGCGAAGGCCCCGACGGCCGAGACGGCGAGGGCGAGAAACGCCGCGATCGCGCGCAACATGGGCTCCTCCCGAAGTTTTTTTTCACGGAGCCGCGGAGAACGCGGCTCTGCATGCCCAAACATTCGCCCCGGAGCCCCGCCGCGGTCAATTTGGAAGGCGAAGGGGCGCGGCGCCTTGCCCATGGCGCGGCGCCACCCCAGATGCTATAGGCACGCCCGATTTTCCAGCATCTACGGGAGCTTAGCCGTAAGGCCGTCTTCGGCCGACGGGAACCATGACCGACCTCGCGAAAATCCGCAATTTCTCGATCATCGCGCATATCGATCACGGGAAGTCCACGCTCGCCGACCGGCTCATCCAGGCCTGCGGCGGCTTGACCAGCCGCGAGATGCGCGACCAGGTGCTCGACTCGATGGACCTCGAGCGCGAGCGCGGAATCACGATCAAGGCGCAGACCGTCCGGCTCGACTACACGGCCAAGAACGGCGAGACCTATGCCCTGAACCTCATGGACACGCCCGGCCACGTGGATTTCTCCTACGAGGTGAGCCGCTCGCTGGCCGCCTGCGAGGGCGCGCTTCTGGTCGTCGACGCTTCGCAGGGTGTGGAGGCGCAGACCCTGGCGAACGTGTATCTGGCGCTCGACGCCAATCTCGAGATCGTGCCGGTGATCAACAAGATCGACCTGCCGGCCGCCGAGCCCGAGCGCGTGAAGCAGCAGATCGAGGACGTGATCGGCCTCGACGCGAAAGACGCGGTTCTGATCTCGGCCAAGACCGGCCTCAACATCGACCAGGTGCTCGAAGCCATCGTGGCGCGCATGCCGGCGCCGAAGGGCGACGCGGAGGCGCCGCTGAAATCGCTGCTGGTGGATAGCTGGTACGATTCCTATGTCGGCGTCGTCATCCTGGTGCGCGTGTTCGACGGGCGCATCAAGAAGGGCGTCAAGATCCGCATGATGGCCACCCACGGTGTCTACGAGGTGGAGCAGGTGGGCGTGTTCACGCCCAAGCGCGTGGTGCTCGACGAGCTCGGCCCCGGCGACGTGGGTTTCGTCGTCGCCAACATCAAGGCGGTCAAGGATTGCAAGATCGGCGACACCATCACCGAAGACCGCCGCCGCGTCGCCACGCCCTTGCCCGGCTTCAAGCCCTCGCTGCCGGTCGTCTTCTGCGGCTTCTTCCCGGTGGATAGCGCGGAATTCGAGCACCTCCGGGAATCGCTGCAGAAGCTCGCCTTGAACGATGCGAGCTTCCATTTCGAGCCCGAGAATTCCACGGCACTCGGCTTCGGCTTCCGCTGCGGCTTCCTGGGGCTCCTCCATCTCGAGATCGTGCGCGAGCGCCTGTCGCGCGAATTCGACATCGATCTCATCACCACGGCACCCTCGGTCGTCTACAAGCTCAGCCTCACCAACGGCGAGCTGATGGAGCTCTACAACCCGGTGGACATGCCGGACGTGACGCGCATCGCCAAGATGGAAGAGCCGTGGATCAAGGCCACGATCTTCGTGCCCGGCGACTACCTCGGCTCGGTCATCACGCTCTGCACCGAGCGGCGCGGCGAGCAGGTGGACCTCACCTGGGTGGGCACGCGCGCCATGCTGGTCTATCGCCTGCCGCTCAACGAGGTGGTCTACGATTTCTACGACCGGCTCAAGAGCATCTCGCGCGGCTATGCGAGCTTCGACTATCACATCGAGGGCTATCGCGAGGGCGATCTGGTGAAGGTGCAGATCCTCGTCAACGGCGAGCAGGTGGACGCGCTCTCGATGGTCGTGACGCGCACCGCCGCCGAAGCGCGCGGGCGCCAGGTGTGCGAGCGCCTGAAAGACCTCATCCCCCGCCAGCTCTTCGCCGTGCCGATCCAGGCCGCCATCGGCGGCAAGATCATCGCCCGCGAAACCATCAGCGCTATGCGGAAAGACGTGACCGCGAAATGCTACGGCGGCGACATCAGCCGCAAGCGGAAGCTCCTCGACAAGCAGAAAGAGGGCAAGAAGCGGTTGCGCGAGTTCGGCAGCGTGGAGATTCCGCAGAGCGCGTTCATCGAGGCGCTGCGGATGAAGGATCGGTAGGGGCCTACCTTCTAGGGACGGGGCTCCGAGCCGCGCTGCCGCGCAAGTCAGAAAATCTTGTTGTTTCGGTCGGGGCCGCTCGGTCCGCGGACGTTATGATCGTTCGATATACACCGTTGACGGCCCAAACGGGAATTTGGCGTCGATCATAGCCTCGAACACCTTGGCGATCTTCTTACCCAGATGATCAAGTCCTAGGATCATAGTTCTGGTCGATTCGTCCAATATTTCCCACTTGCGGATCCACTCAGCATCGAAAGGGGCATCCCCGCGTTGCAAGTAGATCATCGTTCGATGGATCATCCAAGAAATCTCGCTGAAGCGGTTCATGTAAAGTGCAACGTTTTCTTCATTCGGTAGAGGACCAATCGAAAACGTCTTTGTGGGATCAGCTAGCCACGCGCTCGCTTGCACGAACGTGAAGCGTGATCCGTGGACCTGATAGTTGAATAAGTGCTCCCATCGCTTTAACTCCTCGATCTGATCGATGGCCAAACCCGAGTCCTTACCGACCATACGGCGCCGGATTCGGTTTTCTTCTGTCTCCCTGTTGCGCAGCGATTGATCGTGTTCGGCGGGCGTCCACTGTCGGCCAGTCGGCATTCCTTTAATACCGAGCCACGCGGAGAAAGAAGATAGACCGGCTGCGATGGCGCCGAGACAAAGCGCTTGCTCTTTGGCATTCCTTAACAGCGCATAGCCATCGAGCGCGTATCCGTTTACGGCGACTATTTCGGCAGCTCGCATGGACCTAAACAGCGTAAGGAACGAAGCCAAGCAGGTGCTGTAGTAGGGCATAGCCTTGGGCCAGCCGTGGCTCCTTACCTTGCTTGCAACGTCATTCAACGTGATCGCAAAGAAGTCGAGACTCGCGTCCGCGAGAACGCGATGACCCTTGTAACCATGCACGTACTGTTTGCCACACGCGACTTCCATGTCCATGATGATGGGCAACAGACGGCCGCCAACGAGATCATTGTAAGAAAAGTTATCTTCAAGACGCTTCTGCCAAGCTGCGATTTCTTCTTGTCGGCCCATCTGACCTCATCCATGCATTTTTAGCCGATGTCGATCGTGTCGAGACGCGCCACATCGAATTCGTGCGTCAGCCGCGCCGCGCCGTAGACGATGACGGCGCTGCCGCTGGCGGACGATGCCGCTGACCATGTAGCGCGCGCCCAGCGTTTCCAGCCGCCGCGTGAACAGCAGAAAAAAATCAGGTTCTGCCATAAAGAAAAATCTCGCGGACCTTCAAGCGGATTTCTTCCTCGTTCTAGTCCGGGTGCTGCTGGCGCTGCGCCGCTGCTTTCAGGGCGCGGGCGGACCAATACATCTGCTGGGCGACGGCCAGCTTCTGCGCCGGCGTCATGGCGCGCAGGATGCGGATTTCTTCGGGTGTCATGGCGCGCCCGAGTCTAGGGGTGCGGCCGCGCGCATGCCAGCGAAAGATGAAATCGAGACCGCGCCGCCGGCCGCCCTTTTTCCGGGACCATGAATTTCGCGCGCGGCGCGATCCGCGATTTCGATCCCGCGGAAGGCGAAAAGCTCGATCTCGGCGCGAGGCCGCCGGCGATCGCGGGCAACGGCGGCTCGGCGCTGAACGCGATCGATCAGGGCAATCGCGTGCGCCGCGAAGGCCCCGGCCGCCAGGCGAGCGCCGGCGATTTCCAGCTCACCGGCTTCGCGACCGCTTGACAATGTTCATGTATTGTTCTAGACGATTACCCAAGGCCGAGTATCGGCCCCGGAAGGGCGGACTGACTTCGCCGCGCGCCGGCATCGCCGATGGCTCGAAAAGGATAGTCGAGGGAGAGAAAAGGATAGAAAGGGATAGAAAAGGAAACGCAATCGCACTTCTCTCCTTTTCTGGGCTTTTCTTTCCCGCGCGCGGATTTTCGCCGCCGTGGCGGGCGCCGGGCGGGGCGTCTCTCGCCCTCGTCGCGTTCCACGAAGACGTCGACACGGGCGCCTTCAACGCGGTCAATCAGCCGATGCAGCTGCTCGACACATACATCATCGCGTAAGGCCTCCGCGCGCGGGTCGGCCTGCTGCTCCCGGTCGTCCCCGCGAAAGCGGGGACGGCATGGATATTTTCTGGGACCACGCGGCGCCAGCCGCGCCACGTTCTCCGCAGGAAATAGCGAGAATTCGGATCAGAGAAGAATTCCGCAACCGCAATTTTTCGAGTCCGGCCGCGCCCCGACGCGCAATTCGAAGCGTCGGCGCCGTACTGAATCGCCCCCGCGTGACGCCCGACACTGCGTCCTTCGCCCCCCTCGGGTAAATTCCGCCGCAGTGGCCGGGCCGCTTGGCCCCTTTCAGGACAGGAGTACGGATCATGCGTGCGCGTGACGAGGCGGCCGGCAGCGCCGGTTCCGTGGAACAGGTTCTGGCCGTGGATGCGCGGTCCAAGGCCGGCGTGTCGGGCGTCACGGAATACGCCGATCTTCCCGCGGAGCCGATTCTCGTCCGGTCCGTCACGGACGCGACGGCCACCCGCCTCCCGGACAGCGCTCTCGCCGGTGCCGGCACGCTCGCCGTCAAGGGTGGAACCGACGGCGGCACGGTCGTCGTCCCGGGCGGCGTCGCGTCGCTCCTCGATACGGCCGCGAACGTGCGTCCGCTGTTGCTCGACGCCGAGCCGATCGGCGAAACCATCTTCGGCACGAACGGGAATGACACGCTGCAGGGCACGGTCGGCGACGACCAAATCTACGGCCTGGCCGGCAACGACGTGATCGCGGGCGGCGACGGGCACGATCTCATCAACGGCAACGAGGGCCACGACCGCATCGAAGGCGGGGCGGGCAACGACTCGCTCCTCGGCAGCCTCGGCGACGACGTGATCTTCGGCGGCCTCGGCAACGACTTCATCAATGGCGGCTACGGCATCGACCACCTCTACGGCGAAGACGGCAACGATTACATCACCGGCCTGCACGACATCGATTACATCGACGGCGGGCGCGGCGACGACACTCTCCAGGGCGATGGCGGCAACGACGTGCTCTGGGGCGGCGAGGGGAAGGACTATCTGAGCGGCGGCGCCGACCACGATAGCCTCTACGGCCAGGCCGGCGACGACCGCCTGGAAGGCGGCGACGGCAACGACCTTCTCTTCGGCGATGCCGACAATGACACGCTCAACGGCGGCAACGGCAGCGACGTGCTGTTCGGCGGCACCGGCGACGACACGCTCTATGGCGGCGCGTTCGGCATCGACGGCGCGGATATGCTGTTCGGCGAGGCCGGACGGGATACGCTGCACGGCGGCGCGGGCAACGACACCCTCAATGGCGGCGCCGACGCCGATCGGCTCACCGGCGGCACCGGCCGCGACACCTTCATCATCGCCGATGCCGGCGGCCGGTATTATTCGCACTACGACACCATCACGGACTTCCAGTTCGTGACCAACAACCAATCGTTCTCGGGCGACTGGATCGACCTCAGCGCCCTGTTCGACAAATACACGAACTTCACCGGCAGCACGGCCAACCAGGCCTGGGCGCAGGGATATCTTGTGCTCGAGCAGCACGGAACGCCGGGCACCGACGGTTTCGGCACCTATCTCAAGATCGACCGCAACGGATTCGCGCCCGACGCCTACTATCAGGGCGACATCACGGCCGTGAACCTGCAAGGCGTCGCCGCCAATTCGTTCGACGCCATCAATCAGCCCAGCCAACTGCTGGACAAATACATCATCGTCTAAGCATGGCGACCGGTCAGCCCCTTTTGCGCGGCAGAAGGGGCTGATTCGTGCTGGGACCGCGCGATCTCGTATTCGCTGTGACCCCCGGCACTGCGCCCCTCGCCTCGGCTCGTTATCCTCCCACCAACTGCGCGCCGGCTCTTCCCCCGCGTCGCGCTTGGGCAGATAGGAGACGACCGTGGCAACCTTTATGGGCTTTTCGTTCAATCGTTACGTCTACGGCTCCGAGGGCGACGAGACGCTCTTCGGCTGGATCGGCGACGACACGATCATCGGCAATGGCGGCAATGACCGCATCTATGCCGGCGCCGGCAACGATTACGTCTTCGGCGGCACGGGCAACGACACGCTGTTCGGCGAAGGCGGCAACGATCTCCTCGACGGCGGCGCGGGCTCCGACGTGCTGTATGGCGGCGAAGGCCAAGACAAGCTCTGGGGCGGCGGCGACCGCGACTATCTCTTCGGCGACGCCGGCGACGACGAGCTGCATGGCGGCCAGGGCGACGATTGGCTGTCGGGCGGCACGGGCCGCGATCGCCTCTGGGGCGACGAAGGCAACGACTATCTCTACGGCAACGACGGCGACGACGTTCTCGACGGCGGCACCGGCAACGACGTGCTCCAGGGCGGCACCGGCCAGGACAATCTCACGGGCGGCATCGGCAACGACCAGCTTTTCGGCGAACAAGGCATCGACGTGCTCGCCGGCGGCGACGGCGACGACCATCTCGACGGCGGCGCGTGGGAAGACACGCTCGCAGGCGACGCCGGCAACGACGTGCTCAACGGCGGCACCGGCATGGATTATCTCGCGGGCGGCACCGGCGCCGACATTTTCCGCTTCTCGGCCAACGATCTCACCACCAGCCTCAACGCCAACGGCACCGTGCGCTACGGCTTCGAGCGCGACGTGATCCTCGATTTCAACCACGCGGAGGGCGACAAGATCGATCTCGGCGCGATGCTGCTGAAGATCGCGGGTTATAGCGGCTCGGCGCAGAACGCGATCAACCAGGGCTATCTCGAGCTCCGCGAGGGTCCCGGCCGCGGCGGCACGCAGGTGAGCATCTTCATCGACCGCAACGGTGCCGCACCCGACGTGCCCGAGTTGGGCGGCGACGTGTTCGTGGCGATCCTCGGCAACACCACACTGAGCCAGGTGAGCGCCGAAGATTTCCTGCTCACCGGCTTCTCGACCGGCACGCAGATGGCCTATCTCTACGCGATCTGACGGGGAGCGCGGCGGGCGCCAACTGCGGCGGCTGGGATGTAATGTTCAAATGAGCATCCGATGGCACCGATTTGCGCCCGCTTCCGTTCGAGGACAGCGATCGTGATTCGGACGCCAGCGGCGTACGTTTCGGCGTGGCATGGGCCGCGCCCGAGGAGTCATCCGCGATGAAATCCTTCCCGCTCGCCAAGGTCTACCAGCTGATCGAGCCCGGCCCCGTGGTCTTGCTGACGACCGCGCGGCGCGGGCGGGCGAACGTGATGACGATGTCGTGGCACATGATGGTGGAGTTCGAGCCGCCGCGCGTCGCCTGCGTCGTCAGCAGCGCCAACCACAGCTTCGCCGCGTTGCGCGCGACGGGCGAGTGCGTGATCGCCATTCCGGCGCGCAAGCTGGCCCTGAAAGTGGTGAAGGTCGGCAATGCCTCGGGGCGTGCGCTCGACAAGTTCGCGGCATTCGGGCTCACGCGCGCGCCGGCCGCGCGCGTGGCGCCGCCGCTGGTGGCCGAGTGCTTCGCCAATCTCGAATGCCGCGTGACCGACACGCGGATGGCGAGGCGCTACAACATCTTCATCCTCGAAGTGCTCGCGGCCTGGATCGATCCCGCGCAGAAGAACCCGAAGACCATCCACCATCAGGGCTACGGCGCCTTCGTCGTGGACGGCGCGCGGATCCGGCTGAAATCGAAAATGCGCTAGCAATCGCCACTCGGGCGAGCGGCGCTTTTCCGGCGCGGGCAGTGCCCGCCGGCCGGCGCGTTTGACGCAGATCATGGCCCTTGGCGGCCTCGTCCGGCGAAATGGCGTTCGAACCACCGCTGCAACGGCATCGCCCGCGCGGCGAGCCTCGGTCGCGACGCCCGCCGCCGATCGGCGCGGCCCTCGCGCAAAGGAGCGACGATGATGACGCGACGCCAAGCCGGTGCCGGATTCCTCGCGGGCGCCGCGATCGCCGCCGCGCCGGCCATCGTCGCCGCGCAAGCGCCAAAGCCGCTCGAATTGCCGGCGCCGCGCAAGGACGGCGGACCGTCCCTGACCGCGGCGTTGCGCCTCCGGCGCTCGACGCGCGACTATGCGGACCGGGCGCTGCCGGCGCAGGTTCTCTCCGATCTGCTGTGGGCGGCGTTCGGCATCAATCGCCCCAACGGCGACCGCACGGCGCCGTATTGGCGGCACATCATGGTCATCGACGTCTACGCGGTCATGGCCGGGGGCGTGTGGCTCTACGAGCCCAAGGCGCATGCGCTGCTGCCCCATCTTCCGGGCGACATCCGCGCCGCCACCGGCCGGCAGGATTTCGCGGCCACCGCGCCGCTCAATCTCGTCTATGTCGCGCATGGCGAGCGGATGGCCGACGTGGCACCCGAGGAGCGCCGCCTCTTCGCCGCGGTGGACGCCGCTTTCATCGGCCAGAACGTCTATCTGTTCTGCGCCGGCGAGGGCCTCGGCACGGTCTTCCGCGGTGCCGTCGATTATCCGCGCCTCACCCGGGCCTTGAAGCTGCCCGAGGGGCAATTCGTCACCTTCGCGCAGACGGTCGGCTATCCCCGGGGCTGACCGGCGCCCGCCCGCTCAGAACGTCAGCGGCTTCCGTGCCACCTCGCGCATCGCGCCGTCGGCGGCGAGCAGCAGCGCCATGCCGATGCCGAAGGCGATGAACGCCGCGGGCAGCTCGAGGATCTTCTCGGCCGCGGGGCCGAGCAGCTTGAAGAGGTGATAGCGCAGGTCGAAATGCCCGTTGACGCCGAGGTTCTCCCAGAAGCGCTCGAGCGAGGTGGCCTCGAAGGTCTTGATCTTGAGCGAGCGCGCCGCGTCGAGCGCCAGAAGGGTCACGCCCAGCACGAACGCCAGCGCACCGATACCGCGGATGAGCGCCATGTTCCGCCTCCCGAAGTCCGCGGCCGGGGGGACCGGGCGGGCGATCGCCCGGGCTATCCGCCGCGATCGCGCCGCCGCATCCGGCCGCAGGCGCCAGACTAGCCCGCCCGCCGCGCGCAGGGGCTTAAGCAGCGAGGTTAAGCGATTTCCAAGCCGATGCCTTGCCGGGCGGTTAACCGCCGCCCGAGGGGTTGGCGCATCCCCCGGAGATCGCTATATGAAACCCGCCGCGCGCCCCTTGCGGCAGCGGCAAATCCGGGCGCGATGCGGATGGGTGGCCGAGCGGTCGAAGGCGCACGCCTGGAAAGTGTGTATACGCCTAAAGCGTATCGTGGGTTCGAATCCCACCCCATCCGCCAGCCAGTCGCCATCGCGAACCCCGACCGACCTCGGGGCCGCGAATTCCCCGCTGTTTCCGGGCGTTTCAGCGCTCAAACCGAAGCGGGAGACGCCCAATTTTCGGAGCTTGGCGTGCATCCGGGGCGAAATTGGGCCCATCGTCTCCGGAGCCCGACTTCACGCTTCGGTTTCGCGAGTCGATTGACTACCGAACGAGGCCCAACTGCCGGCGCTGATCGCGCCAGGACAGCGGCAACGTCATCCGGACGAGCCGATCGACGGTCACATGGCGCGGCTGCGTGCCGGCCAGGATCCGCTCGATGATATCCGGCGCCAGGAAGGCCAGCTCGATGATCTGCCGAACGTAGGCCTCGGTGCAACGCTCGCGCGCCGCAATCTCTTCGAGGGAACGCGTCGAGCCATCGGCAAGCTGCTCGCGCCATGAGAAGGCACGAACGAGTGCGATCGTGAGAGACTCGTCGACGTGCGCCCGCGTCGTCGGCGATCCGCCGTTCGGCCCTTCGATGATCTTCTCGCCACCCCAGGTCTTCAGCCGAATCGGAATCTTGATCTGAAATCCGTCGCCGACTTCCTCAATCAGATCGGATTGGTCGAATCGGACACGCAACTTCGCCGGATCGGCTCGGCCGTCGGCGATCGACAAGGTCACTAACTCCTTGCCGATCTCCACGCGATGAATGTGCTGCGAAGCAACTTCATGCGTAACCGTGCACGGTTTCGCTTCGACCGACCGATCCGATTCAGCCGGCCGCACGATGCGCCGGATTCGATCGGCCACCAGATCCTCGATCGCCTGAGCCGAGATGCGCTTCAGCGATCCCGCCTCATCCGGTCGATGCTGCAGGACGGCTTGGCTCACATAATACCGGTAGCGCTGGCCGTTCTTCTTCTTCGCATGGCTCGGGCTCATGCGGTTGCCGCGGTCATCGAATATCAGGCCGGTGAGCAGGAATCCGCTGGCCGAACGGCGTTGCGGCGGCCGGTTCACGACCTTTGCACCCAGGCAAAGCTGGGCGCGCTCCCAAACCTCTTCCGGAACGATCGCCGGGTGCTCGCCGGCATGGATGCTTCCCTTGTGCGCGATCTGCCCGAGGTAGAGCCGGTTGCGGAGAAGATGATAGAGGGCACCGCGGCTGAACGCGTTGCCGCCGCGCATGGTGCCGTGGCGTGTCTTCCATTGCTTGCTCACGATTGCTCGCTTGCGAAGATCCGCGGCGAGGGCCCTGATCGAGCGAAGCTCCAGGAATCGATCGTAGATCGACCGGACCGTCTCGGCCTCGGCGTCGTTGATCGAGAGCTTGCGGTTCAGGATATCGTAGCCGAGGGGCGGGAACCCGCCCATCCACATGCCTTTCTTCTTGGACGCCGCCACCTTGTCCCGGATGCGCTCGCCCGTGACCTCGCGCTCGAACTGGGCAAAGGACAGCAGGACATTGAGCGTAAGCCTGCCCATGGACGTCGTGGTGTTGAACTGCTGAGTGACCGAGACGAAGGAGGCGCCCTTGCGGTCCAGCACATCCACGATCTTCGAGAAATCCGTAAGCGAACGCGTCAGGCGGTCGACCTTGTAGACCACCACGATATCGACCTGCCCCTTGTCGATATCGGCCATAAGGGCCTGGATTCCCGGCCGCGCCATTGTGCCGCCCGAGAACCCGCCGTCGTCATACTGCTTGGCGACGAGCTTCCAACCCTCGTGGGCCTGGCTCTTGATGTAGGCCTCGCACGCCTCGCGCTGGGCATCGAGGGAGTTGAACGACTGGTCGAGGCCCTCCTCGGACGACTTCCGGGTATAGATGGCGCAACGGCGGGTGGGTTGCTTGCTCATCGTGGCTCGGGGCTGATGGTGCCGGCTGCTCGTCCAAGTCCGAAGAACCGGGGGCCGGACCAGCGCGCGCCGGTGATGGTGCGCGCCACGAGCGAGAGCGACCCGTAGCGCTTGCCATCCAGGGCGAATCCGTCCTCCAGCACATGCACGCGATGGATCACGCCGCGCCATTCGCGGGTCAGCATCGCACCGGGCTTCAGGATTGAGGTGGGCGCCGCCACGCCGGTAGAGCCGCGATCACGCGCGGCGATGAGTTCCTTGAGCCGGCGCTTCGCGTCGCGCGACAAGCCGCCGAAACGCTCGGCCTGGGCGCGCCACACCAGGAGCCGGCGCAGCACCTCCTTGCTTTGGCAGCGTGGCGGCGCATCGCCGAACCACTGTTCCCACACCCTGCGCAAGGCCTTGATGTTGACGCCCTGGATCGATGGGATGGCGCCTTCCAGGTCTAGAGGGATGGCCGCCTTGGTTGCTCCATTCCCCGTCTTGGCGTCTCGGATGGCAGGCTTGGCGATCATCTCGGTCGGTCGTCAAGGAGCAGGCGGATATCCTCTCGAACCGACTCGGCCAGCAAGTAGGTCAGCAACTCGCCGCGGTGCCCGGGATGCAGATGCTCGCGAAGCCGCGCACAGAGTATCGTGAGCTTGGCCTGGACATCCGTGGTATCGATGGATGGTGCTGCCGCAAGAACGGCGGTCGCGTCGTATAGCTCTGCCTGCAGGAGGTTCATCCGCCGGTCGGAGGTCGGATTGAGACTCGCGCGCGCCAGCGACGTGACTTCCCGATAGCATTCGGCTACGAGGGTCGCGTCGCCGTCGCGCGTGGATCGCCTCGCAGCCTTACGCGATGCGGTAGACACGCTCGCCGCCTTCCGGCTTCTCGGAGGTGATGGTCAGGCCGAGCTTCTTCTTGAGCGCCCCGGACATCGCCCCTCGCACCGTGTGATGCTGCCAGTTCAGTGCCTTCGCGATCTGCGCAACGGTGGCGCCGTCGGGGCGCCGCAGCATCTCGATCAGCTTCATGTGCTTGGTGTGCTGGCGCGGCTTGCGGCCGGCAGCCGGCGGCTTGTTCGTCTTCGCGGCGCGGCGCGCCGGAGCTTTCTTCGACTTGGCCATGATGGTCTCCTTGTTGCTGAGGATGAATTGCGTGCGCGCGGTCAGGCGCGGGCGGCCGGCTCGATCGAAGCCGGCGCCCGTGGGGCGGCGTTGCAGGGGTGAGTGGCGAGCACCGCGTTGTTGCGCAGCAACATCATCGCGGCTTGCCGGAGGCTCGCGGTCTCGCAGAGGAAGCGATCCGCCTCGATCAGCCGGGCGAAGGCGGTATTGCGGTCGCCGGATTCGGCGAAGCGCCGGGCCTGCTCGGCCTTGCCGAGGCCCTCGCGCAGCATCGCGGCCAAGGCCGCGAGCGTGGCGGTGATCGCAGTGTCGGCAAGGTTGGGCATCGGACCATCTCCGTGCTGGGCAGGCATCGGCGCCCGCTGACGGTCGGTCCATTCGCTCTTGTGTGGCCCGGCATCAACTCAATTGAGCGATCATTCCATGGCTAAGAATGGTCGCTTCGGATCACAATATTGCTCGGCTGAGAATGAGATGGGAATCGTGCTGCTGCACTACGGCCCTTAGGCTCTTGCCGTGGGCCTTCGTCCGCCCGGATACCGCGAGTCATACTCTAATTTGCCAGACCCAAGTTCCCGTACGGTGAAGTACTTCTTGCCCTTTTCGTCGAGCCAGCTCAGGAACTGCGAGACGCTGTCGACCTGATCATCGTGCCGGCTGCGCGGAAAGCCCAACATTTCGGTCATGAAATCGCCGAGCCAATGGGCCTTTTCCGGAATGTGCACACGTCCACCCTCGATCTTGCCACACTGGTTGCTGAGCCGAGTGATCTTGTCGCCCTCGGGCTTGAATCCGATCAATCGTACGCTGCGGTCGTTGTCGAATTCCTGGATCAGTCCGATACCCGATCCCTTGTCCTCGACGACAACATGCGTGGGATTGTAGCGACCATCCAACTCGACCACCCGCTTCTTGAGCGCCGGAAACAGAAGGCGTTCACGGAAGACGTGCATCAGATACAGATCGCCGCGCCGCCAACCTCCCTTCACCAGCCACGTCGTGCAGACCGAGTAGTCGTTCAGCTGATCGGCCTTCGACGCGGTATCCCAGCTCTGCACGACACTGTCGCCCTGCTCCCTGGGCGGAAGCTCGCTGTAGGTCCGAAACCAGTCGCGCCTGACCAACCCGCCCGCTTCGGACACCGGATCCTGCTGGTACTGCGCAGCGAAGTGGAAGCTGCCCATGCGCTCCTTCTGAAGGCTCAGGCTCTCGGATGATTCATGGTCCGGGTGCAGGACCTCGCCGACCTGGCGATGATAGCGCTCATGATCGGAAATCCGGATTTCCTCCGTGGCTTCGGCGATGGCGGGCAGCTTCAAGTGAGTCCAGTTTTCGTTTTCGAGGATGTGGCCGGCCAAATCGTCTTCATGTACCCGCTGCATGATCAGAATCATGATGCCCGTGTTCTTGTTGTTCTCACGGGTCGAGAGCGTGTTGGCATACCATTGCTTGATGCGCTCTCGCTCGGACTTCGACATCGCGTCCTGCGGCTTGATCGGATCGTCGATGATGATGACATTGCCGCCGCGCCCGGTGATGACGCCATCCGTGGAGGTTGCGAACCGAATCCCGCGTCTCGTGGTGTCGAACTCGATTTCGGTGTCCTTCTCGCCGATGCGCGTGTCGGGGAAGGCCCATTTGTACCAATCGCTGCCGATGACCGCCCGGCAATCGCGCTGGAGCTTGACGCTCAGCTCCCGGGCATAGCTCACGCACATGATTTGAAGCTCGGGATTGTGTCCCAGCAGCCAAGCGGGGAAGGCAATCGATGTGCAGATCGACTTCAGGCTGCGGGGTGGCACGGTGATGACCAGCCGTCTAATCCGACCAAGGCGACATTGCTCCAGATGATGGGCAATCGCCTCGATGTGCCAGTTGTGACGATATTCGTCGGCAGGCGAGACGACCTGGAACGTCCGCTGAATGAACGAGGGAAAGTCGTTGCGCAGGAGCGCGCGCAGGACCTCGCGTTCCTCGTCCGTCGTCATTGGATTGTCGAGCGGCGACATCAGTCGTGCTCGATGTAGGCGCCACCGAAACGTTGGATCCCGTCGACAAATGGCTGCTCCTTCTTCTCGACCGGCACCGGAGGCTGTCCCGGCTTGACCGGAGCCGCAGCTGCTGCATTCGCGGGAGAGTCAGGCTTGGGCTTGTCATCAACCGGCGCTCGATCGAACCATCCCACCGCCTCCGCCTGCCGCAGGATCCTGGCCTGGTAGTTGCGCAATATCGCGCGTTCGTCACGAGTCAAAGGTTTTGTCGTCGTATCCTCGGCATTCAGCAGGTCAGCGTCCCGCAGAGCCCTCAGCAGATTTGCCTGTTGGCGCGGATCACCTTTGATCGACCCCGCCTTGAGGCTCATGATGACGGCGTCGATCGTTTTGACCCGCCGCTTGCGGCCGCTGATGGTAAGCTCGATCGTGTCCTGCATCTGCTCGTCCAGCACGGTGCGGAAGCTGCGCGCCCCCTTGCGCCGGCCGGTTGGATTGCCGGATTGGCCCTTCTTGAACCGGCTTTGGGCTGGCGGGCTGCGATATCCAACTTTGTTTGCCATTGCGTCAGCTCTCAATGAAGTGGGCGCGGGGATCCGCGTGGGGAGCCTCCGCGGCGCGTGAAGTGGCGATGGCCCCAAACGTGCTGCGGCTCTCGGCGTGCGTGGCCTCTTGGCCGGTGTAGTCCTGCCAGCGCTTGATCGCGGTATCGACGTAGGCCGGGTCCAGTTCCAGGGCATAGGCTCGACGGTCGGTCTTCTCGGCCGCGATGATCGTGGTACCGCTGCCGGCGAAGGCGTCGAGGATGATGCCGCGGCGCTTGCTGCAGTCCTTGATGGCTTCCGCCACCAGGGCGACCGGCTTCACGGTCGGGTGCATCGCAAGCTCTTCGAGCCGGCCTGCCCGGTTGGTGTTTATTCCGGCATAGTCCCAGACATTGGTCCGGTACCGGCCGGTCTGGCCCAGCTCGAAGTTGTTGATATGAGGAGCCGTCCCGTTCTTGAGCGCGAACACCAGCTCGTGCTTGGAGCGGTAGAACGAGCCCATGCCGCCATTGTCCTTGTTCCAGACGCAGAGGTTCTTGAGCTCGCTGTAGAGGGGCCGGGCGGCGCTCAGCAGCTCGTAGATGTGCCGCCAGTCCATGCACACGAAGTGGATCGAGCCATCCGCGCTGTAGGTAATAAGGTGTCGGAACACGGTGTTGAGGAAGGCCGTGAACTCGGCCTCGCTCATCTCGCCCGAGGCCATGGCGAACTCGCGGTGCTTGATCGAGCCCAGGCCGCAGACATGGCCGTCGATCGCCACGTTGTAGGGCGGGTCCGTGAAGACCATCTGGGCCTTCTTGCCGTCCATCAGTGCCGAATAGGACTCGGATTTGGTGGCGTCGCCGCAATAGAGGTGGTGCTCACCCAGGAGCCAGAGGTCTCCCTCCCTGGTGGTTGGCGGGCCTGATCGATCCACCTCGGGCGCTTGGTCAGCCTTGGAGTCCGTCTCCTTCCCCTGGAGCAGGAGGTCGATCTCCGAGGTCTCGAAGCCGGTCAGGGTGAGGTCGAACTCGAGGCTCAGCTCGGTGATGTACTGAAGCTCGAGCCGCAGCAGCTCCGGGTCCCAGCCGGCATTCTCGGCCAGCTTGTTGTCGGCGATGATGTAGGCGCGCTTCTGCGCCTCGCTGAGATTGTCGATCCGGATGGTCGGGACCGTGTCGATCCCGAGCAGCCTCGCCGCCTCGACCCGCCCGTGGCCGGCAATGATCCCGTCATCCGAATCCACCAGCACAGGATTGGTCCA
>Ga0268299_1001219_pt1 | contig 50421 bp, 39 predicted proteins | sample NOBtaG_FD_193484 | JGI IMG/M metagenome (GOLD analysis project Ga0268299, IMG submission 193484) | Activated sludge microbial communities from bioreactor in Nijmegen, Gelderland, Netherland - NOB reactor | ecosystem: Engineered > Bioreactor > Aerobic > Activated sludge | place: Netherlands... | reverse complement strand
TGGCCGCCCTGGGCCCGGACGGACCGGCCGGGTTCAGCAACCACGGCAGATGGGTGAACGCCTGTGCACCTGGCGTCGACGTCGTGTCGTCGTTCCTGACCGGCGACTTCGAAGCGGAGGGCGAGTACAACTACGACCCCGACGACTACGACGGGCGGGCGATCTGGTCGGGCACGTCGTTCGCGGCGCCGATCGTCGCCGGAGCCATCGCCCGTACGCTCGGATCGGTCCCCACCATGAAGCCGGCCGACGCCGCCAGCGTCGTGGTCGACCAGCCCGGCTTGTGGCGGATCCCGGGATACGGGACCGTGGTCAACGTGCTCGGCGCTCGGCCTGACCTGGTGTGGTGATGACGATGGCCGGCGCCGCACGACGCAACCGATCAACCGGGCCGCCACACGAGGAGATCGACTTCAGGACCCTCGTGGCCGATGCCCGGGCCGGCGACGAGGCGGCCTGGGAGGCCCTGGTGAACCAGTTGTCCCGGGTGGTGTGGAAGACGATCGGGAACTACCGGCTCTCCCCGGCCGACCAGGAGGACGCGTTCGCCTCGACCTTCTTCCGCCTGTTCGACCGCCTCGACACGATCATCGAGCCCCGGGCCCTGCCCGGTTGGATCGCCACCACGGCCCGCAACGAGGTCCGGGCCCTGCTGCGGGCCCAGGGCCGGGCCATCCCCATGGAATCGCTGCCACTGCGCCCCCTGAACGTGGCCGACATCGACGAGCGCCTCCTCGATGACGAGCTCGTCCGGGCCGCCGTGGCGGCCTTCGCTGAACTACCGGTGAAAGCCCAGGCCCTGCTCCGGGCGCTCACCGCCGTCCCTCCGCTTTCCTATGCCGAGATCGGCGCGCTGCTCGACCTGCCCCATGGTTCGATCGGTCCCAATCGGGCCACCTACCTGAGGATGTTGCGTGCAGCGCTGGCCCCTTACCTGGACGGAGGCGATGATGCCTGACGACGAACGCGAGCTGGCGGCAGTCGAGCAGCTCGTGAGCGACATGTTGGAGCGGGTGGAACCTGTTCCGGAGCGGGCCCTGCGGGCCGCCTACGAGGCGCGCCAGCTTCGTTCGCTGGCGGCCGAGCTGGCCACGCTCCTGTACGACTCCGAGCGGGACGGCGATCTTCTGCTGACCCGGACCAGCGAGGCGGAGGTGCGGCTGCTCAGCCTGGCCAACGACCACCTCTCGGTGGAGCTCAGCCTCCTGCCCGACGGGGAGACGATCGTGGGCGAGCTGTCACCGGTCGACGACGTCAGCGAGGTCGTTGTCGAGACGAGCGACGACGACCTCGTCGTCGGTGTCGATCAGTTCGGCCGCTTCCGGGCCACCGTCGTCGGTCCGGTGCGGATCCGGGTCACCGGCAAGCTGATCACACCGTGGATCACCCGCTGACAGGCCCGGCCCGAGCCGCGGAGCATGCATCAGGTGGCCACCGCCGTCTGCTGGTACAGGGCCAGGCGCCAGCCGTCGCCGCCCGGTGAGGCGACGTAGACGCTGCTCATGGCGCCCACGAACGGCGGGTCGGTGGGGGATCGGCGGGCCCAGCCGGTGTAGACGAGCGCCACGGCGTCGCTGCCCAGCGGCACCAGGCGGGGATCGTTGATCTGGTAGCTGGCCCATGGCGGCGAGGCGGCCAGGGCATCGACCACCTGGTCACGGGTCATGACCTGGCCGTTGGCCAGGACCATCAGGCCACCGGGGGTCATCACCTCCCGGTAGAAGTCGGCCGCCGTGCCATCGCACAGGGCGTCCCAGCCGGCCCGTTCCAGATCGAGCACCGTCGTCTCATCCATGCCCGCCCTCTACCCGGCGGACCGGGTGGGCCACACCGCGGCGCTACTCCCGGGCGCCCTCGGCGGCCGCAGTCACTCGAGAGCGCCTTCGGCCGCTGCCATGGCCACCTCGTCGGCGGTCATGCCGAGCAGCTCGGTCAGCACCTCGAAGGTGTGCTGGCCCAGCAGGGGGGCGGCGAAACGGGGCCCGTTGCCGTAGCCCTCGATCTGGAACTGGTGGCCGGCGTAGGGGACCTCCCCCACCTCGGCATGCTCCAGGTACCGGTAGAAGCTCCGGTGCCGGTACTGGGGATCGACGAGCAGGTCCCGCGTCCGCTGCACCTTGCCCGCCGGCACCCCGGCCGACACCAGCAACCGCTCCACCTCCTCGGCGGTACGGGTGACGGTCCAGGCGCCGATGGCGGCGTCGAGCGCGTCGTGGGCGGCCCGCCGGCCGGCGGCCGACGCATGGGCCGGGTCGGTGGCCCACGGGGGCGAGCCGACGGCGGTGGCGAACGCGGCCCACGCTCCGTCGTCGGGGATCGTGATGGCCACCCACTCGTCGTCCCCCAGGCACGGGTATGCCCCCTGCGGTGCCATGACCGGGTCGCGGTTGGCCATCCGCTCCGGCCGGCACCCGGTGCGCTGATAGGCCAGCAGCTCCGGTGAGAGGTAGTGGAGCGCCATCTCCAGCTGGGCCCCCTCGATGTGACAGCCCTCGCCGGTGCGGTCCCGACGGTCCAGCGCGGCCAGGATCACCGGCAACAGCATCCGGGGACCGATGGTGTCGGTGTAGGCCATCCACGGGCCGTCGGGGCCGAGGTCGGGCCAGCCCGTCAGGTCGGTGAAGCCGGCGATGGCGGCGGCGTGGAACCCGTAGCCGGCCAGGGGCGACAGCGGCCCGCCTCCGCCCAGCAGCGAGGTGGTGACGGTGATGGCGCGCGGGTTGGTGGCGTGGATGGCGTCGGGGCCGAGGCCCAGGCGGTCCATGGTGCCGGGGCGGAAGCTGTCGATCACCACGTCGGCCCAGTCGGTCATGCGCCGGGCGATGTCGAGCCCGGCGGCGGTGCCCATGTCCACCGCCATCGACCACTTGGAGGTGTTGAAGCTCCCGTAGAAGTTCGAGCGGTTGATCCCGAACTCGGCGTCCTTGAACGGGGGCTGGGCCCGGGTGGTGTCGAGCCGCTTCTCGGTCTCGATCCGCACCACGGTGGCGCCGTGGTCGGCCAGCATGCGGCCGGTGATCGGTCCGACGCCGATCCAACTGAAGTCGGCCACCCGGATCCCCGCCAGCGGGAAGTCGGCGACGGCCCTCGGGGTCGGGTTGCGGCGCCCCCCAACCCGGCGCAGGTTGGCGGCCGGGCCGGCCTCGCCCACCTCCGGCGCCGGGCCGGCGGGTTCGGGGAGGCGGGCACCGTCGATCGTGACCGGCGAGCCGGGCCGCCGCACCGGCTCGCCACCCCCGTCCGGGGTCTGGCGCAGCCAGTAGCCTCGGCGTTCGAGATGCTCGATGGCCAGCAGGTCGACCACCGTGTTGACCGGGGCGAACGTCGCGCCGTAGCGCAGCCCCCGCTCCAGCAGCTCCTGGCGGGTGTAGCGGGAGCACAGCTCGTCCACCGCCGCCGTGAGGTCGTCGTAGGTGGGGTCGACCGGTTCGCCCGAGAGCGCCCGGTGGTCGTACGTCGACCACTCCTGGTCGGCCCAGTGGGGCCCGGCGATGCCCTCGGAGATCAGCCACGGCACGAACGGCCCGACGATCACCCCGATCGGCGACTGGGCCGAGTACCCGTCCTTGGCGTGGTGCCGCAGCGCGATCGGCACGGCCAGGGGGAGGTTCATGCCGGTGCGCTCGAAGTCGAACCCCTGGATGGCGTGGGCCTCCATCGAGTTCAGCAGGGTCCAGGTCATGGCGGCCTGGGCCGACACGTCCACCCACTGGGGCTCGCCGGTCAGCTCCATGCGGCGCAGGGCCACCAGGGCCGCCACCGCCGCCTCGTTGCCGGTGTGGCGCCACACCTGGGGGATCGAGATCTTGATCGGCGCCCGCTCCCGCACCCCCTGCAGGCTCATCGGGCCGCCCAGGGCGGCCAGGGTCAGCTCCGAGAACGGCTGATGGGCCCGGGGTCCGTCGGCACCGAACGGGGTCACGAGCACGTGGACGAGGCGGTCGTTGGCCGCCTCCAGCTCGGGCCGACCGAGCCCGGCGGCGGCCAGGAGCCCGGGCGGGCCCGACTCGAACACGATGTCGGCCCCCGCCACCAGCTCCAGGGCCTCGGCCCGGCCGGCGGGGGAGGCCAGGTCGACCACCACCGAGCGCTTCCCGCTGTTGTAGGCGTCGAACTGGAGGCTGGGGCTGCCCTCGACCCCGGGGTTCAGGCGGGGTTCGGCCCGGCGGGCGGCCGACCCCTCGGGGGGCTCCAGCCGGATCACCTCGGCCCCCAGCCAGCCGAGCAGCCAGGGCCCCATCTCGCCCCGGTGGTCGGTCAGGTCCAGCACCCGTACGTCGTGCAGCAGCATCTGTTCCCCCTTGCCGTCCCCAACCTAGGAGTCCGCCCCCACCTCCGACAAGGGCACCGGCAACGGCACGACTTTCCGTTTTCGGGGCCGACCGACCATACTCGTCTGTTCCCGAGAGGAGGCTGGGTGGACCACGCGGTGACGATCGAGGAGTTGGCCGCCACCTGTGGCGCCATCATCGATGAGATCGAGAAGGCGGTGGTGGGCAAGCGGCCCGTGCTGGAGCTGGTGCTGGCCGGTCTCCTGGCCGACGGCCACGTGCTGGTGGAAGACGTGCCCGGTGTGGCCAAGACCCTGATCGCCCGGTCGTTGGCCGAGGTCACCGGTCTCAGCTTCAGCCGCATCCAGTTCACCCCCGACCTGATCCCCTCCGACCTCACCGGGGCCGTCCTGCCCGGCCTCGACGGCTCCCCGCCGGCGTTCGCCCCCGGCCCGTTGTTCGCCAACGCCGTGCTGGGCGACGAGATCAACCGCAGCCCGTCGAAGACCCAGGCCGCAGCGCTGGAGGCGATGGAGGAGCGCCAGGTCACGGTGGACGGGCACTCGCATCCCCTGCCCCGGCCGTTCCTGTTGATCGCCACGCAGAACCCGGTGGAGACCGAGGGCACCTACCCCCTGCCCGAGGCCCAGCTCGACCGGTTCCTGGTGCGGATCCACGTGGGCTACCCGGCTCCCGCCGACGAGCGCGAGCTGCTCCGGCGCCGACTCGACCGGGGAACCGACCGGGCCCGCCTCCAACCCGTCACCGACGCCGAGGGGATCCGCCGGCTCCAGGCCACCGTGGAGCGGATCGAGGCCGGCGACGACGTGGTCGACTATGCGGTGCGCCTGGTCGAGGCCACCCGGAGCCACGACGCCCTGGAGATCGGGTCCAGCCCCCGGGGCGGCCTGGCCCTGGTGAAGCTGGCCCGGGCCCGGGCCGGGCTGAGCGGTCGGGGCTTCACCACCCCCGACGATGTCAAGCGGATCGCGGTGCCGGTGCTGGCCCACCGGGTGGTGCTGCGGACCGAGGCCTGGGTGCGGGGGGTGCGGGAGGAGGCCGTGATCCAGGAGTGCCTCGACTCGGTGCCGACCCCGTCGAGCCTGACCACCGGGGACCGCACGGCCCTCGACGGCCCGACCCTCGACGCGGCGCCCGCCGGGTCGTGACGGCCGTCCGGCCCCGCCGCTTCTCCGCCCAGCAGGCCAGCCCTCGGCTGCTGGTGCTGGTGGCGGTGTCCGTGGTGGGGTTGTGGCTGGCCGTGCTGGCCGGCCGGCCTGAGCTCGTGGTGGTCGTGGCCCCGCTGGTGGTGCTGGTGGTGGTGGGCTCCGCCCTGCACCGCTGGCCCGACCTGGCGGTCGAGGTGGGCGGCCCCGGCCGGTGTGTGGAGGGTGACGAGATCGATCTGACGGTCACCATCGTCACCTCCACCGGGATCCCCTGGCTCCATCTCAGCCTCGACCTGCCGCCGGAGCTGGAGGCCGCTCCCGGCGCGGCCCAGGCCCTGCTCCAGGTCGGCCCCCGGCGCCGCACGGTGGTGACGATCCCGGTGAAGGCCACCCGCTGGGGGGTCTCGAGCCCCGGCCTGCTCACGGTGATCGCCCGGGACCGGTTCGGGCTGTTCGTGTCGTCCCAGGTGATCCGACCCGACCTGCGGGTCCGGGTCCACCCACCCGACGGCAGCCGCCGCGCCGTGGTGGCCCCCAACCAGCTCCACCGCCGGGTGGGAACCCACGGCTCGCGGGCCCACGGCGACGGGTCCGACTTCGCCGAGCTGCGCCCGTGGCGGCCCGGCGACACCGCCCGGTCGGTCAACTGGCGGGCCTCGGCCCGCCGGGGTGAGCGGTGGGTGACGGTTCGCCATCCCGACCGCTCCGGTGATCTCGTGCTGCTCGTCGACTCCTTCCGGGATCTCGGCCCCCTGGGCGACCGGCTGGTGCAGCGGGCGGTGCGGGCGGCGCTGGCCCTGGCCGAGAGCAACCTGTCCGTCCACGACCGGGTGGGGGTGCTCCAGGTGGGGCGCCACATCCGCTGGCACCGCCCGGGGCTGGGGCGGCTCCACGCCTCCCGACTGGTCGACGCCCTGCTCGACACCCAGGTGGAGCCTGGCCTGCGGGCCCCCCGGGTGGAGCAGCTGCCGCTCCACGAGCTGCGGGAGGGCATCCTGATCGTGGCCCTCACCGGCCTGCTCGACCCCGGCGCAGCCCAGCTGCCCCTGGAGCTGCGGGCCCGGGGCCACGAGGTGGCGGTGATCGAGGTGGCGGCCGAGGCCCACCTGCCCGAGCGGCCCGACCGCACACAGGCGCTCGGGCGCCGGCTCTGGCGGTTGCAGCGGGCGGCGCTGGCCGAGCAGCTCCGCCGGGGCGGGGTCACCGTGGTGCGGTGGGAGCCCGACCAGGCCATCGAGCAGGTGGTGGCCGCCCTGGCCCGCCGGGCCACCGCCGGCCGCCGCACCGCAGCGGGAGCGTCGCCCCGATGACGGTCCGAGCGCTCGCTCCCGCGCCCCCGGCCCGGCTCGGGGTGGTGGCCCTGGTACCCGCCGCCGCCGCCGGTCGAACTGCGCGACGGAAACCGCGCCCCGCCGCCGTTCTGCGTCGCGAAACCTTCGTATTCCGTGGACTTCGTGACGCAGAACGGTGCGATGACGCGATTTCCGTCGCGCAGTTGGGCGGGGGGTTCGCTGAGGGCACGGGCGTGAGGGCACGGGCGTGAGGGCACGGGCGTGAGGGCACGGGCGTGAGGCGGATGTCGCTCCTGACCGGCGTGGCGGCGCTGGTGGCCATCGGCGCGCTCGTGGTCGGCGGATCGGTGGCCGGCGGGCTGGCCGGGCGGGGGCTGGTGGTGGTCGTGGCCGTTACGGCCGCGGCGTTCACCGGGCTGGGCCTGGGCATCGGTTGGCGGCCAGCCATCGCCGTCGGGCTGGGCCTCGGCCTGGTGGCCGGCATCGCCCTGCCGTCGGACACCGTCCCGTGGGCGGCGGCCGCCGTGTTGGGGGCGGCGGTGGCCGTGGCCCACGAGGCGGGGCGCCTGTCGATGGACCTGCGCCGCCCGTCGCGCCTCGGGCCCCGGGTGCTCGGACACCTGTTGGCGACGGGCGCATCGGTGGCGGCCGTGGCCCCCGCGGCGGCGCTGGTCGGTGCCGCCCTGCCCGATCGGAACCTGCCCGGCCTGCTCGTGCCGGTGGCCCTCGTGCTGGCCGCGGTGCCGGTGGCGGCCCCGGCGCTGGCCGGCGGGGGAGCGGCCGGGGTGTCGCCGGCCGGAGCGGGCCATCGGGGCGGGGCCGACCACCGGCCGTCCCGGCTCACGGGTGCCGTCGCCCGGGCCCTGGGTGCGCTGGGCCCGGCCGCCCGCCTGGTGCTGGCCGCTGTGGTGTCGGCGGCGGTGATCCTGGCCGTGCTGCTCGGAGCGGCGGCCCGCGACGAGCTGCCGAGCACCACCGGCCCGGGCGCCTCGGTGTCCCGCACCGCCACCACCGACCCGTTGCCGGAGGCCCCCACCGGGGCCGACGCCGCCACCGCCGCCGACGACGGGGACGCCCCGCCGGCCCGGGGCTCCATCGTCACCATCGCCCTCGTCACGCTGGTGGCGGGGGTGATCGTGCTGCTGCTGTCGGGGCTGCGGCGCAACCGGATCCCGCTGGTGCAGGACCTGGTGGACGTCGGGCCCGACGAGCCCGGCCTGGCCATCGTCGGCGCCTCCGAGGCCGACCTCGACGACGAGGACGTGGTGCTGGCCGACGAGGTGGCCGCCGCCCTGGTGGCCGACATCACGGTGGACCTGCGGTCCGAGCCCGACCCGGGGCGGGCCGTCCGCTACGCCTACGCCCGGGTGGAGCAGCGCCTGGCCGCCCTCGGGATCGAGCGGCGCCCGGCCGAGAGCGAGCCCGAGCTGCTCGGGCGGGCTCTGGGCGTGCTGGGCGACGAGGGCCGCGCCCTGGCCGATCTCACCGCCCTGTTCGAACGGGCCCGGTTCTCCGACGAGCCGGTGCCCGAAGCGCTCCGGGCCGGGGCGCTGGACGCCCTTGAGCAACTGCGGAGCCGTCTGGAGCCGAGCCGATGAGCTCCACCCTGCTGGTGGCGGTCATGCTCGGTCAGGTGGCGCTGGCCCTGGCCGGTCTGGCCCTGTCGGGTCTGATCCGCCAGCTCCAGGTCGACGCCCGCCGGCCCGGCGCCCTCATCGACCGGCCGGACTCGCGGGCGGCCGTGGTCCGGCCACCGGAGCTGGAGGTGATGGAGCGCCTGGTCGGCGACTCGATCACCAGCGAGGCCACCGCCGAGCGCCAGCTCGGCCCGGTCCTGGCTCAGCTCGGCCGCCAGGCACCGGGCGGCCGGGTGGCGGTGGAGCCCGTCCCCGGTCGGGACCGCCGTCGCTGGATCGGCGAGGCCATCGCCGCGCTGGAGGCGGCCTGGGGCCTCACCCCCGAGTCCGGCTCCCGCCGCCCCCGCCGCCGCAACACCTGACGCCTCCCTTCTCGCGACCGTGAGCGTCGCCGGTGACGGCCCCGGTCAAAAGGTCGGGGTGACCGCCAACTTTTTGCCGGGGGCGTCGCCGGTGACGGTCCGGACGAAAAGAATGGGGACGGGAGGGGAGGGGCGGGCGGCGGGGGCTATTCGAGGATCTCGGCGGCGGCCAGCTCGGCGATGCGGTCGCCGTCGTAGCCCAGGATCCCGCTCAGGATGTCCCAGGTGTGCTCGCCCAGGAACGGGGCCCGCACCACCCGGCTCGGGGTACGGGACAGCCGGAACCGGGTGTTCTCGATCAGGCACGCCCGCTCCGGGTGCTCGGGCCGCAGGAAATGGCCCGACGCCACCAGCTGGGGGTCGGCCAGGCAGTCGGCCCCGGTGGCCACCAGATGGGCGGCCACCCCCACGGCCTGGAGCTGCTCAGCCAGCGTCAACCCGTCGTGGTCGGCCGACCAGGCCGCCACCGCCTCGTCGAGCTCGTCCGCCCGTGCCAGGCGGCCCTCGGCCGTGGCCAGGCCGGGATCACCGGCCAGGTCGGGCCGCCTCATGGCGGCGGCCAGGGCGCACCATTGGGCGTCGTCCTGGCACACGATCGAGATCCAGCGGTCGTCACCGGCCGCCGGGTAGACCCCGTGGGGGCACAGGTGGGGGTCGCGGTTGCCGGCCCGGGTCATCACCCGTCCGTTGGCGGCGTAGTCGAGCAGGGCCGGCGACAGGAAGTGCTGGGCCGCCTCGCTCTGGGCCAGGTCGATCCGCTGGCCCTCGCCGGTCCGGCGCCGGTGGTCGACGGCGGCCAGCACGGTGGCGGCCAGGAAGTGGGTGGAGGTGTAGTCGGTGTAGGCCCCGAACGGCCCGGCCGGGGGCCGGTCGGGCCAGCCGGCCAGCCCGTAGAACCCGGCGAAGGCGGCCCCCAGGTTGCCGTAGCCGGCGAAGTTGGCCAGCGGGCCGGTCTGGCCGGCCAGGCAGGTAGACACCATGATCACGTCGGGCTTGATGGCCTTGAGGCTGTCGTAGTCGAGCCCCCATTTGGGCATGGCCCGGGGCGAGTAGCTCTCCACCACCACGTCGGCCCACGCCACCAGCTCCCGCACCACGTCGAGGGCTCCGGGCCGGGTCATGTTCAGCGCCAGGCTCCGCTTGCCGGCGGCCATCGTGTCGAACAGGGCTGAGTTCTCCAGCCCGGCGATGTTGTCGTGCACCGGGCGGTAGCCCCGGGCCGCGTCCTGCTTGTGGGACGACTCGACCTTCACCACCTCGGCCCCGAAGTCGGCCAGGAGCCGCACCGAGTGGGGCCCCGCGATCGACCAGGTGAAGTCGAGCACCTTCAATCCGGCGAGAGGCAACCCGGAGAGGGGCAGCTCACCGGGGCCCGAGGCGACGGCCGGACCCAGCGGCCGGGCCTCGGCCGGTGCGTGGGCCCCCACCGCCGGGTGGCGTCGCCCGCCGTCGGGACCGTCGAGCTCGGCCAGCACCTCGGCCGTGTGCTCGCCCAGCAGCGGCGCGGTGCCCAACCGGCGCAGCGGCGTGGGCCGGCATTGGGCGAACGCCCCGGGCACGGCGAACGAGCGCCCGGCGGGGCGGTGCTCCACCGTCTCGAAGAACCCCCGCTCGGCGTAGTGGGCGCTGTTCACGACGTCGTCGGGCGATGAGATGGGGGCCATCAGCAGCCCGCGGGCCATCGCCCCCTCCAGCAGCTCCTGCTTGGTCTTGGACGAGGTGAACGCCTCCACCGCCGCCTTGGACCGCTCCCACTCGCTGATCGGCTCCCGGCCCGACTCGAGCAGGTCCAGATAGCCCACCCAGTCCTTGTCCCGCGTGGCCTCGTCGCAGAACCCCTCCTCGCACACCCAGGCCATCAGCCGGGCCGTGTTCTGCCCGATCGGCATGCCGAACACGTGGGTGATCGACACGTGGCCGTCGGCCGCCGGGTACACGAGGCGGAGCCGGATGTCTCCGGTGACGGCGCCGCCGGCGGTGCGGGCGGGGTCGACCACCCCCACCCCGGTCGACAGCAGCCCGGCCTGGGTGCCGAGGGTGGCCGTCCACTGGGCGGCGGCGTCGACGTGCTGGCCCCGGCCCGAGCGGGCCCGCTCGATCAGGGCCACGATGGCCCCGCTGGCGGCCGACGCCGCCCCGAAGTGGTACCCCTGGGGCACGGCCACCCGCACCGGGGGCCGGTCCTCGTCGCCCGTGACCGACAGGGTGCAGGAGCTGGCCATCACGGTCAGGTCGGCTGCCGCCCACTGCGCCTTGGGCCCGGTCTGGCCGAAGGGCGAGATGGACACGTAGACGAGGTGGGGGAGCTCCGCCGCCAGGTCCTCGTAGCCCAGGCCCAGCTCGGCCATCCGCCCCGGCCGGTCCGACTCGATCAGGACGTCGGCGGTGGCCGCCAGCTGCCGCAGGCGCTCCCGGCCCTCGTCGGTGTCGAGGTCGAGCACCACCGAGCGCTTGCCCCGGTTGTAGGCGAAGTGGGTGAGCGACCGCTCGGGGTCGGCGACGTCGTCCACGAACGGACCGAGCCGGCGGGCCCGGGAACCACCCGGCGGCTCCACCGCGATCACCTCGGCACCGAGCGCGCCCAGCATGTGGCCGCACAGGTGGCCCCGTTCGTCGGTCAGGTCGAGCACCCGGTAGGGCGAGAGCATGGGCCGGTCAGCCTCCGGAGGCGGCCCAGGCGGCCAGGTCGACCTCGGGCGGCATGGGGGCGAACAGCACCTGGGCCGGGCCGTCGACGGTGCGGGTGAGGTGGCCCTTGCCGCCCATGTCGTCGGCCAGGAACATCTGGCCCGGGCCGAAGCGGCGGGTGGCGCCGTCGGTGGTGGTCACCTCCACCGCCCCTGACAGGATCGTGACGATCTGGCGCCGGGGCGCGGTGTGCCACGTCTGGTCCAGCCCGGCCGGCAGCTCGGCCAGCTGGACGCTGGGCGAGGCGTAGAAGTTGGAGCCGGCGATCACGTGGCCCTCGGCGTCGGTCCGCTCCCGGGGCAGGGCCACCTCCAGGTCCTCGAACACCGAGCCCCCGTCGGGGGTGGCGTGGAACCAGGTGACGGTGACGGCCGCCATCAGCGGGCGATCCGGGACACGACGTCGGGGTCCACCGAGATCTCGATGAACACCGGCCGGCCGGGCTGGCGCTCCTCCACGAGCTTGGCCGCCTGGGCGAAATCGTCGAGGTTGCGAACGGCCAGGGCTTCGCAACCCAGGGCGGCGGCCACCGCCGGCAGGTCGGGCCAGTGGTGGAGCGACGACGAGGTGTCCATCCCCTTGTTGACGAGCTGCACGTGCTCCGCCCCGTAGCTGCCGTCGTTGAACAGCACCACGATCAGATCGAGCCCGAGGTGCACCCCGGTGTGGAGCTCCTGGATGCCGCCCATCATGAACCCGCCGTCGCCCACCAGCAGGACCAGGGGGCGGTCGGGGCGGGCCACCCCGGCCCCGATGGCGGCCGCCGTGCCCAGGCCGATCGAGCCGAAGGCGTGGGTGGTGATCAGCGACCCGGGGTCGGGCACGGGCAGAGTCAGGGCGTCGAGCATGAAGCGGCCGGCGTCGACCACAACCGACCGGTCGGCCGGCAGCAGGGCGTCGAGGCGGAGGACAGCCGAGCGGGGGTCGACGTGGGTGCGGGTGCTCTGGTCGGTGAACGACGAGGCCGGGTCGTAGCCGGCCAGGGCGGCCACCAGCTCACCGGAGCGGAACGACGACGGCTCGTGCCCGGCGGCCCGCAGCATGGCGGTCATCGTGGTGGCGATGCGGGTGGCGTCGCCCACCACCCCGGCGTCGATGGGCACGGTGGAGCCGATCCGGCGGGGGTCGAGGTCGCACTGGATGACGGCCTTGCCGTTGAGCAGGGTCCCCTCGTGCGTGGTGTAGCGGTTGAGCGAGGCGCCGAAGGCGATCACGCAGTCGGCGTGGTGGATCACCTCGGAGCCGGCCGGGGTGGCCAGCGTGCCGAAGATGCCGACGGCGCCGGGCTCGCCCCGGAACCAGCTGGAGCCGAGGAGGCTGGTGGCCACCGGCGCCCCCAGCACCTCGGCCAGCTCCAGCAGGGCGTCGCGGGCGCCCGACAGCACGGCTCCCCGGCCGGCCAGGATCAGGGGCCGCTGGGCCGTGGCGAGGATGCCGAGGGCGGCGTCGAGGGCGTCGGGATCGGCATCGAGGGCGGCCTGGGCCACGGGCCGGGTGACCGGTGCGTAGTCGACCTCCTCCCATTCCAGCTCGAGGGGGAGGTTCAGCACCACCGGCCGGCGCTCCACGGCGGCCCGGCTCATGGCGATCGCCACGTCCTCCACCATGGTCTCGGCCGTGCGCACGGCGTGGAAGCCGCACCCGGTGGCCTCCACGAAGGCCTGCTGGTGCACGTTCTGCAGGTGGTGGAGGTCGGCGGTGGGGGTGTCGCCCGAGACCAGCACCATCGGCACCCCCGCCTTGGCCCCCTCCACCAGGGCGGTCATCGTGTTGGTGAGGCCGGGCCCGTGGGTGACGGTGGCCACCCCCACCCGGCCGGTGGCCTTGGCCCAACCCTGGGCCATCATCACGGCCGACGCCTCGTGGGTGGCGGCCACGTAGTTCACGTGGTGCACCCGCATCAGGCAGTCGCCGATGAACAGGTTGGCGTCCCCCAGCACACCGAAGACGGTGTCCACCCCATGGTCGACCAGAGCTTGCGCGATCGCGTCGTGTCCCCTCATGCCCGGAGCCTAGGTCGAGGTCCGCCCAAGGGTCAGATCCCAGCCATTCTTAGGAGCCTGAACCGCAATCAGTACGGCTCACGCTCCTAATTTCGGCGGGGTTGAACGGACGGGGTCAGATCGAGCGGAGGGCGCCGGAGGCCTTGAGGGCGGCCACCTCGTCGGGGGAGTAGCCGAGCTCGGCCATCACCTCGTCGGTGTGCTGGCCCAGCGTGGGCGCCGGGCGGCGCAGCCCGTTGGCCCCGTTGGTGAGCCGCCACGGGATGCCGGGCACGGTGTGGCGGCCAGTAACGGGATGGTCGGGCTGCTCCAGCATGCCGATGGCGGCCAGCTGCTCGTTCGACGTCCACAGCTCCAGCGGCGATATCGACGGCACCGCCGCCACCCCCGCCGCCTGCAGGATCCCGGTCAGCTCCCACCGGTCCCGGCCCCGCACCCACTCCGAGATCAGGCCGTCGATCTCGGCCTCGTGCGCCTTGCGGCCCTCGGCCGTGGCGAACCGGGGATCGGCGAAGCGGGTGTCGAGGCTGCCGTCGGGCCGCTTGCCCGCCACCTCCACCAGGGCCTGCCACTGGGCGTCGGTGGCGCAGGCGATCGTGACCCATTCGCCGCCCTCGTCGCTCGCAGCCGTGGCGTAGACCCCGTGGGGCGCCCACTGCGGGTCCTGGTTGCCGGTCGGGCCGGGCGGCACGCCCTCGCTCAGATACTGCATCCACAGCTCGCCCACGGTGGCCCCGATCGCCTCCACCATGGCGATGTCGAGCCGGCTGGCCGTGCCCGTCCGGCGCTTGGCCACGATGGCGGCCACGGTGGCGAAGGCGGCGGTGAGCCCCGTGCCGGGGTCGCCCACCGCCACGCCGGTCTCGTAGGCCTTGTCCTCCTCCGCGTAGCCGTTGGCGGCGTAGAGACCGGCGGCGGCCCCACCGGCCGGGCCGTAGGCCATGTAGGCGGCCGACGGCCCGTTCTGGCCGTAGCCGGTGCAGCTCACCACGATCACGTCGGGGTTGATGGCCCGCAACTCCTCCACGCTGAACCCGAGGTCGGCCAGGGCCCCGGCGGCGAAGTTCTCGATGACCACGTCGCTCTGGGCCACCAGCCGGCGCACGACGTCTTTCGCCTCGGGGTGGCGGAGGTCGATACCGACCGAGCGCTTGTCGGAGTTGTACAGCTGGAACAGGCCGTTGGTGTCGGGGGTGAGGGGCAGCTCGGGCGGGTTGAACGGGAGCCGGCGGAACAGGCAGAGATGGTCGGGCGACTCCAGGCGCACCACCTCGGCCCCCAGGTGGGCCAGCATCTGGTTGCAGTAGGGCCCCGCCCACACCCAGGTGAAGTCGCAGACCCGGATCCCCTCCAGGGGGCGGGCCGGCAGCGGGGCTGTCCCGGCCGGCACCGGCGGCGCGGTGGGCGACAGGGGCTCGGGTGCGGCGGTGTCCCATCCCTGGCCGTCGTGCTCCCCGGGGGCGGGGGCGGGGCGGCGCAGCTCCCAGGCCGGCCAGTCGAACTGGAAGCCCGGCCCGGGCAGCTGGAGCCCGTCGGGCCCGGTGCGCAGGAAGTTCCGGGCGGTGAACTGGGCGTCGTCGGCCAGCTGGTCCATCCGGTACACGGGGGTGATGCAGATCCGCAGCTCCTGGCCCCGGTGGTAGACGTCCTGCAGCGACTGCTCGGCGAACCACTCGGTCAGGTAGAGGTGGACGAGATCGGAGTTCTCCTGGCGGTCGGCGTTGGTGGCGAAGATCTCCATCTGGGCCCATTCGGGGTCGCCCATCAGCGTGATCAGCGACTCCCACTGCACCTGCTCCACGCACACCAGCTGCACCAGGCCGTCCTTGCAGCGGTAGATGGCCCACGGCACCACGGTCTTCACGCCGAGGCGGGTGGCGTCGGAGCCCTGGAAGGTGGCGTTGGCCGGGGCGGTCTCGGTGAGCTTGGCCCCCGAGGCGAGCAGCGACAGGTCCACGTGGTCGCCCTGGCCGGTGCGCTGGGCCTTGTCGATGGCGGCCAGGAAGGCGGTGGCGGCCACGGTGGCGCCCAGGATGGTGGCGTGATGGCCGGGGGCCTTGAGCGGTGGCTTCTCCGGGTCGGTGGCCGACCCGGGCGACACGTTGCCCCAGCTGCTGGCGTGCATCACGGCCAGCTCGCCGCCGGCGTAGTCGGCCCACGGGCCGGTCATGCCGAACGGGGTGACCGAGCCCACCACCAGGCGGGGGTGGCGGGCCGCCAGCTCCCGGTAGGTGACCCCGGCGGCGGCCGCCGCCGAGGGGCCCAGATCGTGGATCAGCAGGTCGGCGCCGTCGAGCAGGTCGCCCAGCTCGCTGACCGACCGTTTGGACGTGTTCAGCCACCGGTGGACCTCGTGCGGGCGGCTCCGCACCACGTCCCGCTCCGTCTCCACCCGGAGCACGTCGGCCCCCAGGTCGGCCAGGAGCTTGGCGGCGTAGGCCGCGCCCACTCCGCCCGCCAGTTCCACCACGCGAATGCCATCGAGGGCTCCCATGGCGGCCAGTCTCGCGCGCGCGGGGCCCCGGTGCGCCAAACGTCACAGGTGCGGTGGCCGTGGTGCCGGAACCGCCCCGCCGACCGAGCGCCGAATCGGATGTCACCTCAGCGTCCGGGGGGTCGGAGTTCGCCGCAGAATGGCAGGCATGATCCTGGTTGATGTCGAGCGGGTCACGATGACCCGCCCCGAGCGCGATCTGTTCCGCGACGTGTCGCTCACCGTGTCGAGCGGCGACCGCATCGGGGTGGTCGGCGTCAACGGCACCGGCAAGTCCACCCTGCTGCGGGTGATCACGGGCAGCGAGCAGCCCGAGTCGGGCACGGTGCGTCTCGGGCGAGGGGTGCGGGTGGCGGTGCTCGACCAGTCCCCCCACCTGCCCCCGGGCACCGTGCGCCAGGCCGTGGGGGAGGGGTGGAGGGGCGAGGCGGCCCTCGACCGGCTCGGCCTGGGCCAGCTCCTCGACGCCGACGTGGCCGGCCTGTCGGGCGGCGAGGCCAAGCGGGTGGCGCTGGCCCGCACCCTGATGGCCGACACGGACCTCCTGGTGCTCGACGAGCCCACCAACCATCTCGACATGGGCGCCATCCGCTGGCTGGAGGACGAGCTGGCCGCCTTCCGGGGCGGGCTGCTGATGGTCACCCACGACCGCCACGTGCTCGACCGGGTGACCACCCGGGTCCTCGAGCTGGACCGGGGCCGGGCCTACCTGCACGAGGGCGGCTACGACGCCTACCTCCAGGGCCGGGCCGACCGGGCCGAGCAGGCGGCGGCCGACGAGGCCAGCCGCCGGATACTGGCCCGCCAGGAGCTGGCCTGGCTGCGCCGGGGGGCGCCCGCCCGCACGTCGAAGCCCAAGGCCCACATCGAGCGGGCCCTGGCCGTGGTGAACGCCCCCACCGAGGCCCCCACCGTGCGCAGCGGGGCCCTGGCCCTCCACCAGGGCACGCCCCGCCTGGGCGACAAGGTCATCGAGCTGCACGGCGTGGGCCAGCGGGTGGGCGACCGGGTGCTGTTCCGCAACGTCGAGTACCTGCTCGACCGGCGGGAGCGGCTGGGGATCGTCGGCCTCAACGGGGCCGGCAAGTCCACCCTGCTCGACCTCATCGCCGGGCGGCGCCAGCCCGACGAGGGCCGGGTGGTGACCGGCCCCACCGTCCGCCTCGGCTACTACGACCAGACCGGCCGGGAGCTCGACCCCTCCCAGCGGGTGTTCGAGCTGTTCTCCGACGGCTCCAAGGACCTGTCATGGCAGGTGAAGGCGCTGCTCGAGTCGTTCTGGTTCGACGCCGACGTGCAGCGCTCGCCGATCGGGCTGCTGTCGGGCGGGGAGCGGCGCCGCCTCCAGCTGGTGGCCATGCTGGCGGCCCAGCCCAACGTGATCCTGCTCGACGAGCCCACCAACGACCTCGACCTCGACACCCTGCGGGCGCTGGAGGACTTCCTCGACGAGTGGCCGGGGGCGCTGGTGGTGGTGAGCCACGACCGGGCGTTCCTGGAGCGCACGGTGGCCGACGTGCTGGTGCTCGACGGCCACGGCACCGCCAGCCGGTACCGGGGCGGGTTCGCCGCCTGGGAGGCCGACCAGCACCTGCGGGCCGGCCGGCGGGCGGCGTCGGCCACCTCGGCCGGGCCGGTGCCGGCCTCGGCGGCGGCGGCCAAGGCGGCCGCCGCCCCGAAGGCGGGAGCGGCGGCCGGCCGGCCGGAGCGGCCCCGGGGCCGGTCGATGTCGACCCTGCGCCACCAGCTCAAGACGGTGGAAAAGGACATGGCCAAGGCCGAGGAGTCCCGTGACCGGCTGCAGGCCGAGCTGGCCGCGGCCGGAGCCGACCACGAGGCCCTGGCCCGCGTCGGTCACGAGCTCGCCGTCGCCCAGTCGGCCCTGGACGCCCTGGAGGAGCGGTGGCTCGAGCTGAGCGCCGAGCTCGAGGGCGAGAGCACAGCCTGAGCCAGGACACCGGCTGAGCCGGCGGTTGGGGCGGAGTGGGCTTCCGGGCCTACTCCGACACCTGGAAGGTGGCGGCCCGGTCGGTGCCGGCCCCTTCCAGGTGGTCGACGAGGAAGGCGATCGAGTGGTGGAGCTCCTCCACCGGCACCTCGGGGTGGAGGCCGGGGTTGGCATGGAGGCGCTTGTCGTCGGAGGCCAGGGCGTCGAACAGGGCCAGGCACTGCTCCCGGTTGAACAGCTCGTCCTCCAGCTGCATCAGGAACAGCACGGGGCAGGTGATGGCGGCAGCCGCCGCCTCCACCGCCGGGACGTAGTGGTCGGGGCCCACGATGCCCATCAGGCCGAGCACGGCGGCCTCGATCCGGGGCTCCGCTCCCACCAGCGGCGCCCCGTAGATCGTGCCCATCGACAGGCCCCAGTAGCCCACCGGCCCCGCGCCCACGTCGGGCTGGCTCTGGGCCCAGTCGAGCGCCGCGCTCCAGTCGGCCAGCATGTCCTCCACCGTCCCGGGCCGCTTCCACTCGGGCCAGAACGACTCCCGGCCCCCGGGTGGCACCATCCGGCGGCCGTGCACCGGGCCGTCGATCGACAGGGCGAACCAGCCGTGCTCGGTGACCAGCCGGGTGGCCAGCCAGGGCAGCGGCTGCTGGTGGCGGTCGCCCGAGGCGCCGTGGCCCAGACACACCAGCGGTGCCCCGTCGCGAGACTCGGCCGGCGACCACAGCACGCCCGGCACGGTGCGGCCATTGGCGGTGAGGTCGAACTCCCGGCGGCGGATCTGGCGGTCGGTCTGGTCGTCGATGATCGTCACCGGCACAGTCTCACCTCCGAACCCCGTCGAGAAAAGCCGCCCCTGGCGCGGCGCGCCGTGTCCGACCCTTACGCCTCGGGGGAGGCGGCGATCTCGGCCGCCACCACCAGGTCGTCGACCTGGAGGAGCCGGGCCGCCAGCACGTCGCGGCCGGCCTCCGACGCCGGCACCCCCCGGGTGAGCTGGTGGAGCACCGCGGCCCGGGCCCGGCGGGACTCGAGCGACTGGTAGAACCCGGCGGCCACGTCGTCGGGGCGGGCCCGGCCGGAGCCCAGCAGCCCCACCCAGTACGACAGCCCGCCCGGGTCCGGGGCCCGACCGAGGATGCCCTGGTAGAGCGCGGTCACGAAGCTGGTGTCGGTGCCGCCCGAGCGCAGGTAGTACTCGCGGGAGCCGAAGAACAGCACGCCCAGGTGCTGGACCTTCAGGCCGTTCATCACCTGCTGCACCCAGTAGGCCTTGCCGGCGGGGTCGGGGGCTCGTCCCAGGGCCCGCTGGTAGAGGTCGTCCACCAGGAGGCCGATGAAGTAGTCGCTGCGGACCAGGACGCTGGTGAGGGCGAGCCGGTCGCCCCGCTGGATGGCGGCGAACCAGCGGTCGATCTCCACGTCGCTGGCGGGGCGGCCCACCAGCCGCTGGTACGACCGGTCGATGTAGGCGCCCTCGGGTGTGGCCCGTTTGGAGTTGTCGACGACCGCACCCACGGTGAACCAGTCGGACTTCAGCCCCAGGAGGTTGCGGACGCTGGCCCCGGTCTCGGTCACCGTGCCCTGCTCGAACTGCAGTTGCACCTGGGTGGCCCGGCCCCCGTCGGCCCCCAGGCCGTTTCGGGCCGTGACCGTGATGGCCTTGATCTTCCCCCGGTTGTAGGCCGCTTCCACCGCGGTGAGGTCCACCGTGACCGTCCACGACTTGTGGGGGTTGGCGGCGGTGCCGTCGCCCAGGTCCTGCACGGCCGGGAACGTGCCGCCGGCCGTCCAGCCGCCGGTGCTGGCGGAGAACTCGGTGCGGGCCACCGACCCGTTGCCGGCCAGGCGCACGGTGCCGGCGGTGGCCGCTATGGCGGCGTCGGTCCGGGCTGCGGTGGCGGACCGCAGGGTGCCGCCCCGGGTGGTGAAGACCCCGTCGTAGACCTGGCACAGGGTGGAGTCGCAGGTGTCGGCGTAGGGCTGCTGGCGGCTGTCGCCGGCCAGCGCGTAGGACCGGGCGGCCACGGCCTGGGCCTCGAGAGCGGCGGTGGGCCAGGCCGACGGCATCTCGTTGGGCACCACGCCCCGCAGGTACTGCTCCACCGACACCACGTTGAGCGTGCGGGTGGCGTTGGCCTCCACCACCGCCCACAGCTCGCCCTCGTACCAGGTGGTCTGCGACGGCCCGCAGGCCTGGAGGAGCCGCTGGCTGCCGGTGGCCGTGGACTCGGCGGTGACCCGCACGGTGGTGCGGGGGGCGAGGTTGGCGGCGCCGGCCGTCCAGGGCCCGCTACACCCGGGGGCGGTCTGCACCTCGTAGTGGTCGCCCCGCCACACGAGCCGCAGGGCACCGGCCCCGAAGCGGCCCAGCTCGGTGCCGTCGGCCGCCCGCAGCACGATCGAGCCCTGGCCCAGGGCCACCGTGGCGATCTGGCCCAGCATGAACCGGAGCTCCACCCGGAGCGTCGACGGCGACACGACCCCCGGGCTGGGCGCGGGACCGGCCGTGGTGCCGCCGTAGAAGTGGTCCAGGATCTGGGCCGACGACCACCCCTGGTCGCTGGCGTAGCCGTAGGCGCCCCACTGGCCCATGCCCCGGCCGTGGCCCCAGCCCCGGCCCGAGATCTGCACCGTGCGGCCGGCGCTCTGGGCCGACGCCGGTTCGGTCGGCAGCCCGACCGTGGCCAGCAGGGAGGCCGTGAGGGCCAGGGCCAGCAGGGACAGGATGGCTGCCGTCGCCCGCCGGGAGGTGGTCCCGCGTCGGGTTTCCATGACCACCGAGGTTAGTGCACCTGCCCGTCGGCCGGGGATCGGTGCGGGTCCTCAGTCGTCGTCGCTCTTGTCCCTGCCGTCGCCCCACCCGGAGTTGCCACCCGAGCCCCAGCCCCAGCCCCACCCTCGCCGGGAGCTGGTGGTCGACGGCCGCGTGGTCGTGGTGGCCGGGGCTGTGGTGGTGACAGCAGCCGCAGTGGTGGCGGGGGCGGTGGAGGAGGGGGGCGCCGTCTCGTCGGGCGGCGTCGCGGCGTCGGCGGCCGGGCCGGTGGTCGGAGCCGTCGTCTGGGGCGCCGTGGCCGCCTCGACCGAGGCGGGCGGAGCGCTCGGGTCCGGCTGATCGGAGCCGCCTCCGGCCGCCGGGGGCTCGACTGGGGCCGGGCTGGCATCGGCTGGGGCCGGGTTGGCATCGACCGGGGCCGGCCCGGGCAGGAGTGTGGCGGTGGCGGCCGGAGCCGGGGCCGGGGCCGGGGCCGGGGCCGGGGCCGGGGCCACCAGGGCGAGATCGGCGGGTGGATCCGGCGCCAGGCTGCCGATACCGGTCACCCCGGCCACGATGGCGGCCGCAGTGGCGGTGGCGGCTGCCGCCGAGTTGGACAGCGTCGTGGTCAGGCGGCCCAGCGACGGTAGCTCCGCCACCCAGGCCAGAGGGCCGCCGTGCCATCGTCGACGCACCGAGGCCGACAGGAACGCCCGCACCACAGCCGGATCGAACTGGGAGCCCGAGCAGCGCACCAGCTCCTGCCGGGCGGCGGCGGCAGACATCGGCTTCTTGTAGGACCGGGCCGAGGTGATCACGTCGTAGGCGTCGGCCACCGCCGTGATCCGCCCGGCCAGCGAGATCCGGGTGCCGGCCAACCCGGCCGGGTAGCCGTTGCCGTCCCACCGCTCGTGGTGCTCACCGGCGGCCCGCACCCAGTCGTCGAGCCAGCCGGCGAGGGGAGCGAGGATGGCCTGACCGGCGGCCGGGTGGTTGCGGAGCACGGCCCACTCCTCGCTGCTGAGCTCGCCCTCCTTGTTGAGGATCTCGGCCGGCACGGCGAGCTTGCCGATGTCGTGGAGCAGCACGCCCCAGGCCAGATGCAGGCGCTCGGTGTCGCTCAGGCCGAGCTCCCGGGCGATCACCTCGGCGTGGGCCCGCACCCGTTCGGTGTGGCCCCGGGTGAGGCGGTCGTGGGCGCTGAGCGACGCCACCAGATCGAGCGCCCGGCGAGCCGCCTCGTCTGGGCTGTCACCCAGACCCTCGGCGGCCACCTGGTCGAGCCGCTCCTGCAGCCGCTTGGCCGAACCGGCACGCAGGGCGATCCCGAAGCGCGACGGAGCCTCGTTGGGGAAGGCCAGCGACAGGTTCAGCAGGGCCGCCAGCGGGAGGAGGCGGCGGGCCAGGTGGTCGACCACGGCCGACACCGCCACCGAGACGGCGATGGCCTGGAGCAGCCAGGCGACGAGGCCGAGCGGCCCCTCGGGCCGCAGGTACCAGTGGGAGGTCCCCCGGACCGCCAGCCACGCCGTGAGCAGGGGCAGCACGCGGGTGGTCACCCGCAGGGCCCGTGCCGCAGCCGGGGCCCGGCTCCAGCTCCGCACCGGCTCCGTGGCGCCGCGCGTGGGGACATCGCTCACCCCGGCGGTATCGACACCGGCGGCGCCGAACCTGACCCCCCCTACCGGGAAGCCGGCGGGGTGATCAGGCCCGCGAGACGTTGATCGTGACCGACCCGTTGGGATGCAGGGTGCAGAACCCGTCGAACGAGGCGACCTGGCGGATCTCCTTCTCCAAGCGCTCGCCGGCCCCGATGGTGAAGGGGCCCACCACATGGGCCTCGCTGTCCCGGTTCTCCACCACGAGCCGGTCCCGGAGCTGGAAGTGGAGGTCGGGCGGGATGATGGCCACGTTCTCGCCGGCATCGAGGCGGGCTCCGGTGCCGGGCTGGATCACCACCAACCGGTCCACGCCCTCGGGCTGGGCGATCATGTTGCTGAGCAGCACGGCGGACCCGACGAACAACACGGCCAGGAAACCGAAGAGGGCCAAGGTGCCCCGAACCTTGGAGGTCAGCACAAAAGGAATTCTAACTCATCGCCGATCCTGAGTACCATGCCCGAATGCGCGGACAATATGAAGGACGGGCGACATGACCCAGCTCGACGACACGATCGCAGGCCCCGATGCCCACCGGCCACTGTCGGAGCCCGAGCGTGAGCAGATCCAGCGGCGCACCGTCCGGTCCCTGCTGGTGAGCCAGGTCTGCGGTGGCATGGGCCTGGTCTCGGGCTATTCGGTGGTGGCGCTCCTGGCCGACGACATCACCGGCAACGAGACGCTGGCCGGTCTGTCGGCCGCCAGCCTGTCGATCGGGGCGGCCATCGCCTCGTTCCCCCTGGCTCGCCTCATGGCCCGCTCGGGCCGCCGGCCGGGCCTGCGCAACGGGTACCTCATCGGAGCGGTGGGGGCCTTCCTGGCCGTCATGGCCGCCATCACCCGGATCTTCATCCTGCTGCCGATCGGCGTGATGGGCATCGGGGCCGGCAGCGCCGCCAACCTGGCCGCCCGTTACGCGGCGGCAGACCTGGCCAAGCCGGAGCGCCGGGCCCAGGCCATCGGCACCATCGTGTGGGCCACCACCCTCGGCTCCGGGTTCGGGTCGTTGATCTCGCTGTCGGTGCTCGACCCCACCGGCCAGAAGCTGGGCCTGCCCGACTACGGGGGTTCGTTCCTCACCGGCTCGCTGCTGTTCCTCGCCGGTGCCGCCATCGTCGAGTGGCGCCTGCGGCCCGACCCGCTGGTGCTGGCTGGCGGCATCGGCAAGAGCATCACCGAGGGCCGCCTCCCGTTCAAGGCGGCCATGGGCCGGATCCTGCGCAACCGGCGGGCCCGGGTGGCCGTGCTCGGCATGATGATCAGCCAGGGCACGATGGTGGGCGTCATGACCCTGACCCCCCTCCACATGAAGGACGCCGGCCAGTCGAAGAACGCCATCGCCGTGATGCTGTTCGTGCACATCATGGGCATGTACGCCTTCAGCCCCATCGTGGGCCGCATGACCGACCGCTACGGCCGCTACCCGATGCTGCTCATCGCCGGCGTGATCTGTGTGGCCGGGGGCCTCGGCGCCGCCTACAGCCCGGCCGACAGCTTCATCGGGATCACGCTCGCCCTGTTCGCTCTGGGCATCGACTGGAGCTTCGGGATCATCGCCTCCAGCGGCCTGCTCACCGAGTCGTTCCCGGTGGCGGAGCGGGCCAGCATCCAGGGGGCCGGCGACCTGTGCATGGCCGGCTTCGGAGCGGCCAGCGGGATCTCGGCGGGGGCCATCGTGGCCTCCCGCAGCTACCACGACCTGTCGATGGCGGCCGCCGCCCTCGGGCTGGTGCTGGTCGTGGCCGTGGTGGCCACCTGGATGGGCGACCGGGACCGCGAGCCGCTCGTTCTGGCCACCGCCTGACCCTGATGGCTAGTGTCGGCCGGGGGGACCAGGGGCGCCTCGCGCCGCCCCGCCGTGCCTTCTGAGAAGCCGGACCGACAGGAGATCCCATGGCCATGCGAGGTAGGGGAGCGGTGGTGGGGGTGGGCGAGCTCAAGCCCACCCGGGAGACGCCGGGAGAGACGACGCTGAGCCTGATGGCCAAGGCCGGACTGGCGGCGATAGAGGACGCCGGCCTGTCGTTCGCCGACATCGACGGGATGGTGTGCCACCCCATCGGCGGGGTGTCGATGCTCACCCCGTCCACCGTGAGCGAGCTGATGGGCCTCAAGCTGAACTTCGCCGAGGTGGTGGACCTGGGCGGCGCCACCGGCGCCGGCATGATCTGGCGGGCGGTGGCAGCCATCGAGGCCGGCATGTGCCGGGCCGTGGTCTGCATCACCGGCTCGTCCCGCCGCCCCCGGGCCCCCCGGTCCGGCGGGAAGAAGACCGCCGGGGGCTGGTCGATGCCCGACCGGTCGGCCTTCGCCGAGTTCGAGGTGCCCTACGGCAACGTCGGGGCCAACGTCGGCTACGCCATGATCGCCAACCGCTACCTCCACGAGTACGGGGCCACCCCCGAGCAGCTGGCCAAGGTGGCCGTCCACCAGCGCGACAACGCCAACCAGAACCCCGACGCCATCTTCTACGGCCAGCCGATCACGGTGGACGACGTGCTGTCGTCGCCCCTGATCGCCGATCCCCTCCACATGCTGGAGATCGTCATGCCGGCCGGCGGCGCCGCCGCCCTGGTGGTGGTGGGCCCCGAGCTGGCCGAGCAGCTCCCCAACCGCCCGGCCTGGCTGCTGGGGGCGGGCGAGCAGGTGACCCACAAGACGATCACCTACGCCCCGTCGCTCACCGACACCGCCATCCAGGCCTCGGCCCGGCGGGCCTTCGACCAGGCCGGGGTCAACCCGTCGCAGATCGGCCTGGCGTCCGTGTACGACTGCTACACGATCACCGTGCTGCTCACCCTGGAAGACTCGGGGTTCACCCCCAAGGGCACCGGGGGCCGCTTCATCGAGGAGCACGACCTGCGCTGGAACGGCGACTTCCCGGTGAACACCCACGGGGGCCAGCTCAGCTTCGGCCAGCCCGGCATCGCCGGCGGCATGAGCCACGTCACCGAGGCCGTGCGCCAGATCCAGGGCCGGGCGGGCGCCCGCCAGATCCCCGATCTGGAGCTGGCGTTCGTGAACGGCAACGGCGGGATCCTGTCGGAACAGGTCAGCCTGATCTTCGGAACGGAGCGGTGATGGCAGCCAAGACCACGAGCGATACCACGGTGCGCCCGGCGCCCCACCCCAGCGATCTCACCGCGGCGTTCTGGGCCGCCACCACCGAAGGCCGGTTCCTCATCCAGCGCTGTACCCGGTGCCGGGCCGCCATCTTCTATCCCCGGGTCAACTGCACCGAGTGCGGGAGCACCGAGCTGGTCGACGAGGACGCCTCGGGCCGGGGCACGGTCTACACCTACACGGTGGCCCGGCGCCCCACCCACCGGGCGTGGGCCGAGGCCGGCCCCTACGTGATCGCCATCGTGGAGTTGGAGGAGGGACCGCACGTCACCACGAACATCGTGGAGTGCGACCCCGACGACGTCCGTATCGGCATGCCGGTGGAGGTCTGCTTCGCCCCCGAGGCCGACGGCGTGGCCCTGCCGTTGTTCCGCCCCACAGCCGGCTGAGTGACCGACTGACCGAACTGTGGCGCCAGCGCACAGGATGCAGCTGCTGGCGCCACAGCTCGGGAACTCTCAGACCGCGTCGGCGAAGCTCTTGATGTCGCGGATGGTGGACAGGTAGATGTCGGGCATGGCCTGGCGGAACAGGCAGTCGCCGGCGTGGCAGGTGCCGGCCACCACCCGGCCCACCGACGACACCCCGGCCTTGAGCAGCTTGCGGTGGTGGGCCAGGCCCTCGTCGCGCAGCGGGTCGAGCTCGTTGACCGAGATGACGTGGGGCGGCAGGCCCCGCAGATCGTCGACCGAGGCGTGGAACGGCCAGGCCAGGGGGTTGGTGGCGTTCTCGCCCGCCGGGTCGTACGACTTGGCGATGCCACCCATCATCGAGCACGCCAGGAAATACTCGTCGTTCTCGTAGAGCGAGGTCAGCTCGGGGTTCTTGCTCCCGTAATCGCCGAAGATGTAGGGGCACTGGGCGTAGACGCCGGCGATCAGCCCCAGCTTGCCGTCGCGCTTGGCCTTGAGCGTGGTGGCCAGGGTGAGGTTGCCGCCGCCCGACTCGCCCGACACCACGATCTTGGAGGCACCGAGCCGCTGGAGGTTGTCGGCTGTCCACTGCAGCGCCGACGAGCAGTCGTTCAGCCCGGCGGGGAACGGGTGGGGGCCGAGCTTGCCGCCGGCGTTGCGGAACTCCACGCCCACCACCACCAGGCCGGTCTGGGCCAGCTCGTCGCGCCAGCGGTGGTAGTTGGGGTCGCCGGCGGTGAGCATGGCCATACCGCCACCGTGGATGTGCAGGATGCAGGGCACCGGCCCGGCCGGGTTGGCCGGCTGGTGGATGTAGAGGGTGATGTCGTTGCCGTCGACGCCCTTGATCACCTCGGTGCGCCGCTCGACGCCCGTGATCTCGGTCAGCTGGTTGCCCAGGGCGTCGAACAGGCCGCCGAAGCCCTCCTCGGCCACGCTGAGGTACTGCAGCAGCTCGTCGACCGAGGAGTCCTTGTCGATCCCGGCGGGCGGTGGGTGCTCGCCCATGGCCAGGGGGGCCATGGCGGCGAGCATCCGGGGGTCGGCCCGGGGGTCGTCCTTGAGCTGCATGTCGGGGGTGCCGAGTCGGCCGGGAAGCTTGGGTTCGCTCATGGTCCTGCTTTCCTTGGTGGGTTGGGTCGGTAGGGTCGGACGGCTCGGGGAGGGGCGGCAGCCGTCACCAGGGGCGGGGGCCCCAGCGGAGCCAGTCGAAGGTCTCGATGCCGTGGTCCGAGACCTGCCATATCGAGGCCGACGGGGCCCGGTTCTCGACGTCGATGTCGATGAAGCCGATCGTGCCGAACTGGTAGTTGAGGTTGTGGGGGAAGGTGGGCGAGCCCGGGTTCACGCACAGGATCCCGTTGACCTCGCGGATGTCTTCCACGTGGGTGTCGCCGTGGACGATCACGTCGGGTGTGACGCCGCCGAAGAACCGCTCGCACGCCCCGGCCAGGTTGACGATCCCGGGCGACTCGGGCACCGGCACCCAGTGGGTGAGCCCGATGGTGAGGCCGCCCAGGGTGACCACCCAGTTGTCCTGCAGGGTGGGATGGTCGGGCTGGCGGGGCCGGCCGCCGGAGCCGTCGTCGCCGTTGCCCCGGCAGGCGTAGGTGGGGGCGATCTCGGCCAGGGTGTCGAGCACCCCCAGGTCGTAGATGTCGCCGGCGTGGAGGATGGCGTCGCAGCCCTTGAACGCGTCCCACACCTGGGGCCACACCTCGCGGGCCTCGGGGATGTGGGTGTCGGAGAGGAGGCCGATGCGCATGGTGTTGCTGCTCCCGCTACTTGAGGGCGTAGATCTCGTAGGTGGGGCCGTCGGGGCCGACGGTGCCGACGCCCACGGCCTGCACGTTGTTGAGCCAGTTGTAGCGCTCGTCGGCCACCTCGAAGTAGGGGGCGGTCCGGGCCTGGCCGTCGATCAGGAGGCCGCCGTAGTACATGTAGATGGGCACGTCGTCGTCGGTCACGAGAACGAGACGAACGTCGATCCGCAGCGACTTGTCGGGCCGCACGGTCACCCAGTCGGCCCCGGTGCTGGCGGCCACCGTGCCCTTGAGCTTCGGGCCGGAGAACGTGCCGCCGGTGATGCCGGCGATGATCCGGCGCCCGGCCGGGCCGGACCTGATCTGGTAGCTGGCGCCGAGATCGGCCGTGATGGTGAGGGTGAACAGGTGCTCGACCGGGATGGAATCTGCTGCCATCATCCGGACGCTAGTCGACCGGCGGCCACCGAGCCCCCCGGGGGTTCGTCAGCACGGCGAAAGCACCTGGTCACCAGGGCGACAAGCAGCGGAAACAGGCTGAAGGGGCCCCTTGCGGAGGCGAGCGGCGGTCACGGATAGTTGGTGCATGACGCATCCTCTCGATCCACCGACCCTCGAAGAGCTGCAGCGCGCCGTGAAGCTGGTGGGGGCCTCCGGCACCATCGGTGAGCGGCCCCACGTGTGCCTGGCGTCGCTGGAGGAGCCGCCCAAGGAGCTGGTCCTGGCCTGGTCTCCCGGCGAGCCGGCGCCGCCCCGGCGGCTCAAGGTGGTCACGGTGGACCGGGCGTCGTCGCTCACCTACGAGTCGGTGGTGAACCTCGACGGCGACACGATCGAGAGCTGCCGGTCGCTCGCCGGCATCCACGCCCCGATCCTGCTCGACGAGTTCAACGACTGCCAGAACGTGCGCAAGGATCCGGCCGTGGCCGCCGCCCTCGCCCGGCGCAACGTGACCGATCTGGACACGGTGTACGTGGAGCCCTGGCCGGCGGCGTGGTTCGCCGAGCTCCCCTACGATCAGAGCAACCGCCGCTTGGCCCGGGCCGTGTTCTACGTCTTCGAGGGCAAAGGGGATCAGCCCTGGTCACGCCCCATCCACGGCCTGGTGGCGGTGGTCGACCGGTCCACCGGGGAGGTGGTGGAGCTGATCGACGACACCCCCGTGCCGGTGCCCCCGGTGTCGACCCGGATCGACCCCGAGGGCATCGGGGCCCAGCGCAGCGACGTGAAGCCGCTGGAGATCATCCAGCGGGAGGGGCCCAGCTTCACCCTCGAGGGCAACGAGCTGCGGTGGCAGCGCTGGAGCATGCGGATCTCGATGCACCCCATGGAGGGGCTCGTCTTCCACCAGATCAGCTACGACGACCCGGTGGCGGGTCGGGTACGCCCGATCGTGTACCGGGCCGCCATGGCCGAGATGGTGGTGCCCTACGGCGACCCCCAGGGCCAGCACTTCTGGCGCCACGTGTTCGACCAGGGCGAGGTGGGCATGGGCCGGGCGGCCAACCCGCTGAAGCTGGGATGCGACTGCCTGGGGGAGATCGTGTACCTCGACGCCCCCATCATCGGCATGGACGGCCAGCCCGGGATCCTGGAACACGCCGTGTGCATCCACGAAGAGGACAACAACGTTCTCTGGCGCCATCGTGACACCTTCCGCAACGTCACCGAATCCCGGCGGGACCGGCGGCTGGTGGTGTCGTTCTGGGCCACCCTCGGCAACTACGACTACGGCTTCTTCTGGTACTTCCACCAGGACGGCAACATCGAGCTCGAGGTCAAGCTGTCGGGCATCGTGCTCACCGGGGCCACCGAGCCCGGCGCCCCCGCCAGCCCGTACGGCACCAAGGTCACCGACAACATGGAGGCCCCCCACCACCAGCACTTCTTCAACATCCGCCTCGACCTCGACGTCGACGGCCCGGTCAACCGGATCGAGGAGGTCGACAGCTCGCCCGAGCCGCCGGGGCCCGACAACCCGTGGGGCAACGCCTTCCGGCCCCGGGTCAGGGTGCTGGAGTCCGAGTCGGAAGCGAAGCGCCGGGCCGATCCCACGGCCAGCCGTTGCTGGCGGATCGTGAACCCCGAGGTGCTCAACGCCATGGGCCGGCCGGTGGCCTACCAGCTGATCACGGGGCCCGCCCCGGTGCTGTTCGCCCAGCCCGACTCGGCGGTGGGCAAGCGGGCCGGGTTCGCCTACAACCACGTCCACGTCACCGCCTACGACCCGACCGAGACGAGGGCCTCGGGCGAGTACCCCACCCAGCACCCGGGAGGCGCCGGGTTGCCGGCGTTCCAGGCGGCGAACCGGAACCTGGTCGACACCGATCTGGTGGTGTGGGTCACGTGCGGCGTCACCCACGTCGCCCGGCCCGAGGACTACCCGGTGATGCCGGTGGAGCGGACCGGGTTCATGCTGCGGGCCCACGGCTTCTTCGACGCCAACCCCGCCCTCGACGTGCCGCCGCTGTCCACGGTCAACGGCGAGGACTCCTGCTGCCACTGACCACCCTTCCCGGAATCTCCGCACGGAGCGTCTCACCAGTGAGACGCTCCGTGCGGAGATTCGAGTTAACGGGCGCCACCGTCAACCCGCTATGAATGGGGTCCTCCCGAACCCCACGAAAGGCAGGCCCGATGACCGGTGGCGCGCTCAAGATGGCGAACATGGACGACCTCGACCTGAGGATGTCCGAGGGCGTGCGCCCGCTGTACGAGGCGGTCAAGGCCTTCATTCGCGACGAGGTCGATCCGATCACCGAGGAGTTCTACCGCCTCGGTGAGAACCGGGCCGAGCGCTGGAGCTGGGCGCCGGGCCAGCTCGAGCTGCTGGAGGGGGCCAAGGCCAAGGCCCGGGCCCAGGGGCTGTGGAACTTCTTCCTGCCCAACGCCGAGACCGGCGTGGGCCTGTCGAACCTCGACTACGCCTACATCGCCAACGAGCTGGGCAAGAACCGGCTGGCCTCCGAGTGCCTGAACTGCTCCGCCCCCGACACCGGCAACATGGAGGTGCTGGAGCGGGTGGGCACCCCGGAGCAGAAGCAGGCGTGGCTGGAGCCGTTGCTCAACGGCGAGATCCGCTCGGCCTACGTGATGACCGAGCCGGGTGTGATGAGCTCGGATGCGAAGCAGATCCGCACCTCGGCCGTGCTCGACGGCGACGAGTGGGTGATCAACGGCGAGAAGTTCTACATCTCCGGCCTGGGCGACCCCCGCTGCAAGATCATGATCGTGATGGTGCGGACGAACCCCGACGCCGACACCTACAAGCAGCAGTCGCAGATCCTGGTGCCGGTGGGCACGCCGGGCGTGGAGATCGTGGGGCCGATGTACGTGTTCGGGGCCGATGACGCCCCCCACGGCCACATGCACGTCAAGTTCAACGACGTGCGGGTGCCCCGGGAGAACATCCTGCTGGGCGAGGGCCGGGGGTTCGAGATCTCCCAGCTCCGCCTGGGTCCGGGCCGCATCCACCATTGCATGCGCTCCATCGGGGCGGCCGAGCGGGCCATCGAGCTGATGGTCGACCGGGGCCTCACCCGGGAGGGCTTCGGCAAGAAGCTCATCAACCTGGGTAAGAACATGGAGGTGGTGGCCCGGGCCCGCATCGAGGTGGAGTCGATGCGGCTCATGGTGCTGCGGGCGGCCAAGGCCATGGACACGCTGGGCAACGCCGAGGCCCGGGTGTGGGTGAGCGCGGTGAAAGCCATGGTGCCGGCCAAGTGCTGCGACATCATCAACGAGGCCATCCAGATGCACGGTGCCGCCGGCATCTCCCAGTGGTTCCCGCTGGCCGAGATGTGGCACGCCCAGCGCACCCTGCGCCTGGCCGACGGGCCCGACGAGGTCCACTACCACGTGGTGGCCCGGTCCGAGGTGAAGAACCGCGAGTCGGAGCGGGCGGCCGGGGTCAACGAGCACGGCGCCCGGGGCTCGCTGTTCACCGGGCCATGAGCGACTTCGTGCTGACCCCGGAGCTGGCGGCCGAGCTGGCCGGGATGGACACCCCCACGGTGTGCAACGCCCTCGAGCTGGTGGCCCCCAAGCGCCGGGGCTACGGCTACACCACCGATCCGTTGGTGTGCCTCCGGCCCGGCCTGCCGCCGATGGTGGGCCTGGCCCGCACCGCCACCATCCGCAGCTGCCACCCCAGCGACCTCGCCTCGGCCGAGGCCCGGGCCCTGTCCGACGCCTACTACGCCTACGTCGACGGCGGGCCCAAGCCCAGCGTGATCGTGATGTCCGACATCGACCGCCAGCGGGGCTACGGCTCGTTCTGGGGCGAGGTGAACTCGGCCATACACAAAGGGCTGGGGGCGCTGGGCCTGGTGACCGATGGCGGCATCCGCGATCTGCCCGACATCGCCGAGGGGTTCCAGATGCTGGCCGACCGGGTGATCCCGTCCCACGCCTTCGTCCACGTGGTCGACTTCGGGCGGCCGGTGACGGTGGCCGGCATGCGGGTGGTCGACGGCGACCTGATCCACGCCGACCAGCACGGCGCCGTCGTCGTCCCCCACGAGGTGGCCGGCGAGCTGCGGGCCGCCGCCGACCAGGTGATCCGCCGGGAGCGGGTGATCATCGAGGCCGCCCGCCAACCCGGCTTCGACATCCACAAGCTCCGTGAAGCCCAAGGCCAGGCGGCCGAGATCCACTGACCCCGGCATTCTGAGGAGCCTGAGCCGTACCCAGTACGGCTCAGGCTCCTAATTTCGGGGTTCTAGTAGAGCTTGCAGGTGCTGGTGGAGGTGTCGAAGTTGCAGTTCTTCGACTGGCCGTCGAGGTTGAACACCTCGGTGCGGCTCACGTAGCTCTGCTTGGCCACGTCGTACTGCTGGAACAGGCCGCCTTCGGTGTAGTACGAGTCCGCGTTTCCGTTGACGTGCCACACCATGCCGCCCAACTGGAACGGGTTGTTGGTGTCGAGCGTGCGGGCCGCCAGCAGCAGGTTGGCCCGGTTGAGCCCGCCGTCGAGCTGGCCGGCGATCAGCAGCGACTGCACGTAGGCCCAGCCGTGCATGAGGCCGAGGCCCAACTCGGTCGAGGAGTCGGGGTCCTCACCGTGGTCGGTGACCATCTGACGGCCCCAGATGACCATCGGGTCCTCCTGGAGGGCGGCGTCGCGGATGTCCTTGGTGCCGCCGTTGACGATCCACCAACCCTCCGACGCCGAGCCGTCGCCGCCCACCTTCTCCTTGCTGAGCTGGCTGGAGCCGGCGCACGTGTTCGGCTGGAACAGGTACTTGGTCGTCTCCTTCATCCCGTTCTGGAAGGCCTCCTGGGCCGCCTGGGGGCAGAAGGTGGCCGCTGCCTCGGCGATGAACACCGACGGGTTCGAGGCCGCCAGCGTGGTCATCTGGTTGGTGATCGTGGGTGCCTGGGGATCGACCGTCTCGGTGACGTAGGTGATCCGGTCCTTGATCGGGCTCTGCTCCAGCCAGGCCCGGAAGCTGGCGTCGTAGATCTTGCCGAACTCGTTGTTGACGATGAGCCCGGCAATCGTGAACTTCTCCGGGAACTCGTCGGCCCGGTCCTCGATGAACTTGCCCCACAGGCCGGCCTCGGTGGCGTAGTTCAGCAGGCCGCCCGACGTCCACGGGTGGTTGACCGGGTCACCCCAGGCCGGGTGGCCGCTCTGGCTGAACACCTGGGGCACGCAGCGCTGGTTGACCTTGTCGTAGGTCTTCATGATGTTGGGCGAGCCCAGTGTCACCAGCGAGAAGACCTTCTCGGCGTTGAGCAGCTCGTCCACCAGGGGCACCGTCTTGGCCGGGTCGTACCCGTCGTCTTTCTGGATGTAGGTGACCTTGCGGGTCTTGCCCGTCGAGTCGGGGAAGCCCCCCTGGCCGTTGTAGTACTGGAAGATGGCGTCCTGACCCTTGCCGTAGTTGCCGGCCACGGCGAACGTGCCGGACTGGGCGATCGTCTGGCCGATCTTGATCTCGGTGTCGGTCAGGCCCTCGGCCGAGTCCCATCCCTCGGGACAGGCGGAGAGGTCGACGGTGAACCCCTCGGGGCCGGTCAGCGTCTTGCCGTCGGCCGACACCCCCCACTTGTTGTCCTTGATCCGCTGGATCACGGCCTCACGCTGGGTCTTCCACAGCGCCTCCCAGCCGTCGAGATCGGTGGGCAGCTCGGCCGGATCGGCCACCGCCTGCCCGGTGTACTCCGCGCTCTGCGGCACCGTCACCTCGGGGGCGGCCACCGACTCGGCCGTCGTGTCCCCGCTGCCGGCCCCGGTGCCCGCGGTGGTGGCGTCGTCACCGCTGCTGCCGCACGCCGCGGCCAGGAGCGAGGCCGCCGCCAGGACGGCGACGAGCCAACGCCAACGTGACGTCTGCATGATGAGTCCTCCCCTTCGCCACGCTCCCCCCGGACCGTGACGCATTGGCGCCAACCTAGTGGGTGATCACCGGTTGCCGTCAAGATCAACGGTTGGGGCCCCGATCCATGGGATAGGGCTGCCAGCGGGTCAGCTCGGTGCGGGGCAGCACGGTGGGGTTGACGGTGCTGCGGGGCCACCGCCCCCGGAGCACGAGCGACACCTCCCGGCCCACCCGGCGCCGGGTCTCGGGCCGCATGCGGGAGGTGGCCGACGCAACGTGGGGGCTCAGGATCACGTTGGGCAGCCCGAACAGGGGATGGTCGGCGGCGGGCGGCTCCTGCTCCAGCACGTCGAGCCCGGCCCCGGCCAGACGGCCGTCGACGATCGCCTTGGCCAGCGCCTCCTCGTCGATGATCCCGCCCCGCCCGGTGTTGACGATGACGGCCGACGGCTTCATCCGGGCCAGCTCGGCCTCGCCGATCAGGTGGTAGGTCTCGGGGTTGAGGGGGGCGTGGATCGACACGTAGTCGCAACGCTCGAGCATCTCGCCCAGCGAGGTCATGGGCTCGATCCCGTCGGTCGTCATGGCCAGCTCCGACACGTAGGGGTCGTAGGCCATGAGGTGGAAGCCGAACCCCTTGGCCCGCCGGGCCGTGGCCCGGGCCACGTTGCCGTAGCTGACGAGGCCGAGGGTGGTGCCGAACAGGCGGGGGAAGCGGCTGAGGGCGGGGCGGCCCTCGGCCCACCGGCCCTCCACCACCATCTGGTGCTGCTCAACCACATGGCGGGCGCAGGCCAGGATCAGCGCCATGGCGTGGTCGGCCACCTCCTCGATGAAGATGTCCGGCGTGTTGGTGACCACGATGCCGGCCCGGGTGGCGGCGTCGACGTCGACCATGTCGGTGCCAACCGAGCCCACGCCGATCACCACGCACCGCTCCAGACCGGCGATGATCTCGGCCGTGATGGGAAAGCCCCAGGAGGTGATCAGGGCATCGGCGTCGGCCGCCACGGCCAGGAACTCCTCGGCCGTGGCCGCCGCCACCTCCACGATCTCGGCCCCGATCGGCCCCAGAGCCTCCAGCTCCCAGGCGTAGCGCTGCTCGACGGGCCCGGTCTGGGCGAAGGCGGGAAGCTGGGCAACGACCTTGAACGTCATGGCCGCGAACGTAGCGCCTGCAGGATCAGGAATCGAGCAGCCAGGTGCGCACGGCGTCGTTGGCGAACACCCCGGCCGGGTCGAGCTCGGCGGCCAGCCGGCGGAAGTCGGCCAGGCGGGGGAAGCGGGCCGCCACCTGGGCCGGAGACAGCGAGTGCAGCTTGCCCCAGTGGGGGACGGGATCGAACGGCGCCAGGGCAGCCTCCACCGCCGGCAGCACGGCCGACACCCCGGCCCAGTCCTTCCACCAGTTGAAGTGGATGGCCACCACGTCGGTGCCGTAGGCCGGGCTCAGCCACAGCTCGTCGCCGGCCACCGTGCGCAGCTCGGTCACCCCGATGACCGGGGCCAGCTCGGCTCCGAGGGCGGCCACGGCCCGGATGGCGTCCACCGCGTGGCGGCGGGCCACGAAGTACTCGCTCTGCAGCTCGTTGCCCACCGCCCCCGGGGCGTTGAGCGCGAAGTGGGGCAGCCGGTGGTGCCACGGGCCGGGCTCGTTGATCGCCGTCCGCACCCGGTCGTTCTGCAGGGTGGGCAGGTGTCGCTCCTGGAGCCGGGCGCCGAACAGCTCGGTCGGCGGCTCCGGAACGGGCTCGCCGGGGTCCAGCCGATGCTTCACCCACACCGACTCCACCACCGGCTGCTGCCAGGTGGGGAACAGGCTCACGCTGTAACCGGCGCTCGTGATCTCGTCGAAGTGGCCGTACAGCGCCTCCCACGGCAGGCCGGCGTAGACGTGCTGGACCATGTCGTAGGTCGGCTCGACATCGAGCGTGAGACGAGTGACCACGCCCAGGGCGCCGAGCGACACCACGGCGCCGGCGAACCGCTCGCCGTCGCGTTGCCGGCTGAGCTCCACCCGCTCGCCGCCCGCCGTGACCAGCTCCAGCCCGGCCACCGCGGTGGCCAGGTTGCCCAGCCGGTCTCCCGAGCCGTGGGTGGCGGTGGCCACCGCGCCGGCCACCGTGATGTGGCGCAGCGACGCCGTGTTGGCCAGCGCCAGACCCTCGGCCTGGAGCGCAGGGCACAGCTGGTCGTAGGTGAGGCCGGCGCCGAACGTCACCGAGCGCCGGTCGGCTGCGATCTCGATGCCGGCCGGGGCGAGCCGGCCCAGCCACAGCAGGTCGCCGTCGGTGTCGGCCAGGCCGTTGAAGGAGTGGCCGGCCCCCACCACCCGGACCGGGCCGTCGGCCCCGGCCACGATCGACCGGACCTCGGCCACCGTGGCCGGCTCGTGCACCCGCGCCCGGCGAAACGGCGCGTGGCCCGACCAGTTCTGCCGCCAGCGCCCGTCCTCGGCCGTCGCCGCCCGGTCTCCCTGCGAACCGCTCATGGTTGCGACCCTAACCGGGCGCAGGCATCGAGCACCTCGGCCCGCAGGCGGTCGAACATGCCCTCGGGCCAGGTCACCTCGGGCCGGTCCGCCTTCCAACCGATCAGGGCCAGGCGACGCAGCAGCTCGAAGCGGGGGATCAGGGCCTCGTCCTCGCCGCTCAGCGGGTACTCCTCCCGGTAGCCGCTCAGGGTCGCCTCCCTCACCTCGTCGGGCAGGGGATCGGCCCCGGGCCGGCACAGGGTCACGGCCAGGTCGTAGAGGTGGTGGCCGAAGCCGGCGTCGTCGAAGTCGATCACAGCCAGGCGGTCGCCGTCCACCACCACGTTGCCGGGGTGGAGGTCGGCGTGGATCATGGTGAACCGGCCCGGATCCGTGCCCAGCGCCGTCAGCTCCGGGTGGAGTCGGCTCCGGGCCGATCGGAGGACGCGTCGCTCGGCCGCGCTGAGCGCCGGGCTCTCCCAGAACCGGCCCCAGAAGGGCCTCGGGCCGAAGAACCCGTCGGCGTCGAACCGGTGGCGGGCGAACCCCGGCGGCGGTGTCCACCCCGCGGCCTGGCGGTGCAGCCGCCCGATCACCGCCCCCACCTGCCGGTACCAGCCGGCGACCTCGGCGCTGTCGTCGTTCGCTGCGATCAGGTCGCCCAGCACCCGGCCCGGGATCCACCGGGTGAGCCCGGCCTGACGGGTGTGGGCCGGCACCCCGCCCTGGGGGTCGGCCGCCACGTCGACGCTCACGTAGGCCGAGCCATCGGTGGCCGCCAGCGGTTCGGGCACCGCCTCTCCGGCCTCCGCCAGAGCGGCCAGCCACACCCGTTCGGCCTCCAGCTCGGCCCGGGTGTGATAACCGGGGCGGTGCAGCCGCAGCACCCAGGCCTGGCCGGCCTCGTCGTCCACCCGGTAGGTGACGTTCTCGGTGCGGTTCACCAGCGTGACGTCCCGGGGCGTCACCGGGAAGCGGGCGAGGGCGGCCGCCGCCGCCGGGCGGAACGGATCGGCGTGGGACGGCGGCGGGCTGTCAGCCGCCATCGGTCTCGGCCAGCACCTCGTCGAAAGCCGACAGGAACTCCCGGGCATCGTCGTGGCCGAACACGAGGGGCGGCCGGATCTTGACCACATTGCCCTGGGCGCCGGCATTGGACACCAGGAACCCCTTGTCCTTCAGCCGGTTGGCCACGTCGACCGCCCGGTCCCGGTCGGGCTGGGGGTGGTCGGGGCCGCCCCGAACCGCCTCGATGCCGAGGAACAGGCCGTGGCCCCGCACGTCGCCCATCCAGCCCCGCCCCGCCATGCGCTCGGTCAGGGCCTGCTTGAGCCCCGCCCCCACACTGGCCACCTGGCTCAGCAGGTCGCGCTGCTCGATCTCGTCGATCACGGCCAGCCCCACCGCCGCCTGCAGAGGGCTGGCGGCGAACGTGTTGAAGTGCCGGTAGGCCCCGCGGAACCGCTCCACCAGCTCGCGGCGGGCGGCGGTGGCCGACAGGGGCAGCCCGTTGCCCATGGGCTTGCCCGTGACCACGATGTCGGGCTCGAACCCGCTCACCTGGTATCCCCACCACCGGCCGGTGCGGCCGTAGCCGGCCTGGACCTCATCGGCGATGACCAGGCCTCCGGCCTCGCGCACCATGGCGGCGGCCGCCGGCATGAACCCGGGCGGGATGTCGGGCAGGCCCTCGTTGGCCAGGATCGAGCAGAAGATCACACCGGCCAGGCCAGGGCCCGAGCGGCGCAGGCTGTCGATGGCCTCCTCCAGGTGGCGGAGATGGGCGGCGGCCAGGGTCGTGGGGCTGGCGCCGGGCTCGATGGGGCGGAACTGGCGGGGGAACGGGATCGTGCGGATCTCGGGGTGGGCGGCGGGGTCGGTGGCGGCCCGGGTGAGAGCGTGGACGGCCTCGCTGTTGCCGTGGTAGGTGGCGTCGGTGGCCACGATGCCCCGCCGACCGGTGGCCAACCGGGCCATGGTCAGGGCCACCTCCACCGCCTCGGTGCCGCTGCAGCTGAAGATCACGCTCTCGATCGGCGGCCCGGTGCCATCGAGGTCGGGGCCTCGGGGGTCGGGGCCGGCCGGGTGCAGCCCGACCAGGCGCTCGGCCAGCTCCACGATGCCCTCGTGCAGGTAGCGGCTGTGGACGTTCAACGTGGCCTGTTGGCGGGCCATCGCCTCCACCACGCGGGGGTTGGCGTGGCCGACGCAGGGCACGTTGTTGTAGAGGTCCACGTAGCGCCGCCCGTCGGGGTCGTAGAGGTGCACCCCCTCGCCCCGGACGAGCTCGATCGGCTCGTTGTAGAACAGCGGGGCGCCGGCCCCCAGCGCACGGTCCCGGCGGGTACGCAGGTCCTCGGTCAACGCCATCCCTCCTGGCTCGATTGGAACCGAACGGTAATTTGATACCCCCTCATTCCGCCGTTACGGTGTAAGTGAGCGGGTGTGGGTCTCTGGAGTCGCCCCCTGAGACCCACGCCCGCCACTCTCACGATCCGCTGGCGGCCACCGCCGCGATCGACGGGGTGTCGGCCTGCAGCAGCGCACGTTACATCAAGGGTGTGACAAGTCTCATCACCCTTGCATGAGGGTGTTCTGAACGAAGGCTGACGGGCGGCGTGCTCAGGGCCGATCGGGTGCGGCCAGAATCGGATCGAGCGCCGCCGCCAACGACACGGCGGGGTCGACGCTGGTGTCGACGGGAACCGCTTCGGGCCACCGATCGCGGCGGCTGAGCGCCGGTTCCACCAGCTCCGGCGTGGCGTCGGAGGCGTCGGCCGAGGTCGTCAACCGGGCCCGTATCCGCTCCCGGGCGATGTCGGCGGGCGCCGTGCATTCCAGCTCGACCAGGGTGGCACCGGCCCGCCGGGCCAGCTCCGCCGCCGCGTCCCGGTGGTCCTGGCGGCTCCAGCTGGCGTCGAGCACCACCGACTCGCCGGCGTTCAGGAGCGTCTCGGCCTGGGACAGCAGGGCCCGGTAGGTCTGCTCGGTGATCTCCGGGCGGTAGATGCCCTGATCGAGACCGGTGGACAGGCGCTCGGTGTGGGCATGGCCGGTCAGGTCCTTGCGCAGCTCGTCGGAGCCCAGCACCGGCCACCGCAGCTCCTCCGACAGCCGGCCGGCGAGGGTGGTCTTGCCCGTGCCCGGCCCGCCGCCAACCAGCACGAGGCGGAGGGCCGCCAGGCGCAGGTGCCGGAGGCACAGGTCGTGGTAGGTGCGGGCGAGCTGGGCCGCCCCGGGCTGACCCTGCTCGTGGCCGAGGCAGGCCACCTTGGCCCGGACGTGGGCCCGGTACGCCACGTAGTGGTGGGCCAGCGACGAGGGATGGTGCTCGCCGGAGTACTCCCCGTACCACGCCATCAGCCTCTGGGAGGCGGCCGGCCCGGCCAGGCGTTCGAGGTCCATGGCCAGGAAGGCGATGTCGAGCAGCACGTCGCCCACCCTGAGCCGCCGATCGAAGGCCAGGCAGTCGAGTATGCGGGGCCCGTCGGCCAGGCAGAAGATGTCTTCGGCGGTCAGGTCGCCGTGGCCGTCCCGAACCAGGCCGCGGGCGATCCGTTGCTCGAGCAGGTGCCGGCGGCCGCCCAGGTACCGTCGGAACAGGGCCACCACCCGGTCCACGTCGGCCGCCACCAGCACCGGTCCCACGAAGGCGGCCATCGTGGCCAGGTTGTCTTCCCAGTTCCGGGCCAGCCCGTCGGGCCCGGCGACGTCGGCCACCGTGCACCCGGCCGCGCCCTCGCCGTTCGCAGGCTCGTCGGCAGCCAGCGGGGGCAGCGTGCTGTGGAAGCGGGCCACGTCCCTGGCCACCTGGCGGATCAGCTCGTCCCGGCCGGCCGTCGTAACCAGGTTCGACAGCTTGCGATCGGTGGGAAGGCGCCGCATCACGAGCATCCGGTCGACCACCTCGCCTCCCTCCACGACGTCGGCCGTGCCCAGGTACACATCGGGGCTGAGGCGTCGGTTGAGGGCCAGCTCGGCGTCGACGGCCGCCGTCCGGGCCTCCGTCGTGGAGTAGTCGAGAAAATCGTTCCGTAGCGGTTTGAGGATCTTGTACGCCCGCTCGCCGATGAACGCGACGGTGGAGATGTGGGTCTCCGAGATTGCGGGCGCGGGACCGGCCATGCACCCGATTCCACCACGGCAGCCACCAACTCTGACAGTGGCCTAGGTCACTGGCCGGCAACGCTCCCCGCCGCCGGACCCGCAACGGGTCGACATGAATGTCCAAGCAGCACCATGAATGGTGGTTCTTTTACAAGAAATAGGACAGATATCGCTCGGTGATTGAACACTTGAAGATCTAGTAGTATGTTCCCACTTGCAATCAATTGAGCGGGTATCAGAGTCGGCTATTTGGCTTGGACAATGGTTAGCATGGTGCGGGTCCGACCGGTCTCCATCCGGCACGGAAGACAAGTGAAGGCGGTGCGGATGCACACTCGAGACGTCAAGCCGCAGGGGGCCTGAATGAACGAGAACTGGCAGAGCCCCGATCGTGACGATTGGGGTGAGCGGCACGGCGGCGATTCAGCCAACGGGTCCACCGCCCCGATGGCGGGTGAATCGGCGCCCCGAACCGCCGCCGAGTTGCAGCGTTTGCAGAGTGAGCTGTGGGCCGCGCTGCGCCAGGAGGACGATCCCGATGTGCGCATGGTCCTGCTGTCGCAGCTGAGTGAGGCGAGGGCCGCCCTCCTGGCCATCGACGGAGGCCCGGCCCGTCCCGGCGGTCCGCCGTCGCCCGGCCCGGCCCGGCCGGCGCCGGGCGCCGACGCTGCGTCACGCCACAGTTGGCCCGAGCCGGCGCCCCCGCCCCCCGCAGCCCCCCGCTGGCGGGTGGGCCGCCACCGGCTGGGCTCCGACCCGGTGGAGGATCCGCTGGGTCTGGTCGAGCCGGATGACACCGGCTCCGACCGGCTCGATCTCGACGCCCTCCACCCGGTCACCGACGACGCGCCGGTCGGCGACGGGCTGCTGGCCGACGTGCGCTTCGACGACGGTGCCGGCGCCGACGGCCCGGTGGGACCCGGGAGCGGGAGCGGGTCCGGTGCGCCCTACGAGGCTGCCCGACCCCGCCCGATGTACCAGATCGGCCCGTCGTCCGACGGGCCCGACGCGCTGCCCGACCTGCCCTCGGTGTTCGCCGGGGCCACCGCCGCCGCAGCGCCGCCGTCGCCTCCTCCACCCCCGGGGAGCGGGCACCGGCTGGCGGCGTCGGCTGGCCACCGGTCCCAGCCCTCCGGCGTCGACGACGATGACCGGGGTGTCGCCAACTGGCTGGCCGGTCTGGGCCCGCTGAACGGGCCCCGGACCGGCCAGCGGGTGCTGGTGCTGGCGGGAGCCCTGCTGAGCGTGATCGGTATCGGCTGGCTGGTGCTGTCGAACCCGTTCGACAGCTCCGGGGAGACGGCGGCGACCGCCGACGGCGTGGCCGCGGTGGACACCGACGAGAGCGCCGACCAGGTGGTGCAACAGATCCAGGCTGCCATTCAGGGGCTGGGCCTCGCGTCGGTGACCGTGACCAGCCAGGCCGACGGCATCCACCTGGCCGGGACCGTCGCCTCCCAGGAGCAGGCGGCCTCAGCCGTGGCGGTGGCCAGTGCCATGGCCGGTGAGACCCCCGTGGTGTCGGATCTGACGGTGGCCGCCGCCGCCCCCTCCGGTACCCAGGCGGCTCCGGCCGATGACGCCGCCGCGGCCCGGGTGACGGCCCTGCAAAGCGAGATCAACCGGGTGGTGGCGGCCACGCCGTTGATCTTCGAGACGGGCAAGACCGACATCACCGAGCTGCACGCCCGGATCCTCAACAACGTGGCCTCGATCCTCAAGGCCTATCCGGATCTGCCGGTGCGGGTGATCGGGTACACCGACCATGTCGGCTCGGCAGAGGCCAACACCGCCCTCAGCCTGTCCCGGGCCGCCAACGTGAAGGCCTACCTGGTCTCCCAGGGCGTCCCCGAGGGGGGCCTGATCACCGAGGCCAAGGGCTCGTCGAGCTCCACCGGTTCCAACGAGCTGGCGAGCCTGGAACGGCGGGTGGAGTTCGAGGTGGTGACCGTGCCGGTGACGGCACCGGCCAAGGGCCAGCTCCGGGTGGCCGTGGTGGCCCCCAGCGCCCGCAACGATCTGGCCTTCACCCAGTCGATGGTGGACGCCATCGACGTGGTGGCGGCCGAGCGGGGCAACGTGCAGGTGGACATCACCGACTCCACCTTCGTGCCGGCCGAGGCCGCCGCCGCCATCAGGGCGTACGCCGAGGGTGACTACGACCTGATCATCGCCCACGGGGTCGAGTTCGGACCCGAGTTGGTGGAGATCGTGAAGGCCCACCCCGCCACGGTGTTCGCCTGGGGCACCGCCACCGACACCTTCGGCCTGCCCAACCTCTACGCCTACGACGCCGCAGCCGAGCAGGGCGCCTACGTGATGGGGGTCATGTCGGCCATGTTGTCGGCCAAGGGCGTGGTGGGGGTGGTCGGCCCCATCGAGGTGGCCGACGCCAAGCGCTACGTCAACGGCTTCAAGGCCGGCGCCGCCGCCCAGAAGCCCGACATCGGCCTGCCGACCACCTACACCGGCTCCTTCGGCGACATCGTGCTGGCCTCCGAAGCGGCCAAGGGCCATGTGGCGGCCGGGGCCGACGTGCTCACCGGCACCGCGGAGATGGTGGTGGGGGCGGTGCAGGTGGCGCGCGACAGCCGTGCCCTGTGGTTCGGCACCCAGGCCGACCAGTCCTCGCTGGCCCCCGACATCGTGGTGGCGTCGCAGGTGTACCACTGGGAGGTTCTGCTCCGGCAGATCGTGGCCGACATCGACGCCGGCACCCCCAACGGACGGGCCATGGTGGCCACGTTGGCCGACGGCGGCCTGGCGGTGGAGTACAACCCGGCCTACCCGCTGGCCGATCCGGTGAAGCAGCGGGCCGAGCAGCTGGTGGCCGAGATCAAAGCCGGCACCCTGGTGGTGCCGGTGTCCTGAGCCCAACTAGGTTCGCGGTGTGACCACCGTGCACCGCGAACCGATCACCGACCGCAGCGCCTGGACGGGCGCCGATCTGCTGGCCGAGACGGCCCCCGAGCCGGCCGGCGCCCGTTCCTGGGAGGTCACCCTGGACGACGCCGGCCGGGCCGAGCTGGTCGGCGCCCTGGGCCGGGTCACGGCGGCCGGCCTCCCGCTGAGCCGGATCGATCGCCACGCCTTCGCCCTGCCCGGCCTGGCCCCCACCCTGGCCGCCGTCCGGGACGAGCTGCGCACCGGCCGGGGCTTCGTGCTCCTGCGGGGGTTCCCCGTCGAGGGCCACGACTTGGACGAGATCGAGAAGCTGTACTGGGGCCTCTGCTCCCACCTCGGCATCGGGATGACGCAGAACAGCGACGCCAGCCTCATCCACTACGTGACCGACGGGGCGCTGCGGCCCAACCAGGGCAAACGGGGGGTGGGGAGCCCGCTGCGGTCGTCGCTCCACGTGGATCTGACCGACGTGGTGTCGCTGTTGTGCGTCCGCCAGGCGCCCGACAACCCGCCGAGCTGGGTGGCCAGCTCAACCGAGATCCACAACCGCATCCTGGCCCGCCACCCCGAGGCGCTCGACGCGTTCTACGAGGGGTTCGAGTGGGACCGCCTGGAGGAGCACGGCGAGGGGGAGAGCCCCACCACCGGCTACCGGGTGCCGGTGTTCAGCCAGGCCGACGGCCAGGTGTCGTGCCGCTACAACCGCTACTGGATGGCGGCCGCCCTCAAGCGGCGCCTCGGAGAGGTGCCGGCCGAGGCCCAGGCCCTGTTCGACCTGTTCGACGCCACCGCCGATGAGGTTCGCCTGGAGGTGGACTTCCAGCCCGGCGACGTGCAGTTCGTCAACAACTACACCGTGTTGCACGGCCGGGCCGCCCACGACGAGATCCCCGAGGAGGCCCGCAAGCGGGTGCTGATGCGGATCTGGCTCGACTTCGAGGGCCAGGCCCGCCCGATGGCCGACGAGGCGGTGGTTCGGTACGGCATCGTGCGCCACGGCGCGCTGGGCTGGACCGTCGACCAGCTCAACGCCGGGGCCCACCGGGGCCGCCACACGAGACAGCCCGACGGCCGGCCCGTCGTGGCCGCGGCCTGAGAGAGGAGCACTCCGAGCCATGGCTGCCGCACCCCCCAAACGCCTCGTCTTCAACGCCTTCTCCATGAACTGCGTGTCCCACATCCACCACGGCCTGTGGGGCCGGCCCGACACCCGCCAGATGGAGTACAACACGCTCGACCCCTGGCTGGAGCTGGCCCGCATCCTCGACAAGGGTTGCATCGACGCCCTGTTCCTGGCCGACGTGGTGGGCCTGTACGACAACTACCGGGGTGGGCCCGAGACCTCCATCCGGGAGGCCATGCAGGTGCCGGTGAACGATCCCATGCTGCTGATCCCGGCCATGGCCGCGGTGACCGAGCACCTCGGGTTCGCCTTCACCTCCTCGGTGCTGTCCGAGCACCCGTACATCTTCGCCCGCCGCCTCTCCACGCTCGATCACCTCACGAAGGGTCGGGTGGGGTGGAACATCGTCACCTCCTATCTGCCGGGGGCGGCCCGGAACCTGGGCCTGGAGGAGCTGCCCCGCCACGACGACCGCTACGAGCGGGCCGACGACTACCTCGAGGTGCTGTACAAGCTGCTCGAGGCGAGCTGGGACGACGACGCCGTGGTGCGCGACGTGGAGCGGGGGGTGTACGCCGAGCCCAGCCGGGTCCACACCATCGACCACGTGGGCCCCTACTACCAGGTGCCGGGGCCCCACCTGAGCGAGCCGTCGCCCCAGCGGACCCCGGTCCTGTTCCAGGCCGGCACGTCGGACCGGGGCCGGGAGTTCGCCGCCCGCCACGCCGAGGCCATGTTCGTGGTGAGCAACCGGGCGGGGTTGGCCAAGATCGTGGCCGACGTCCGGGCCCGGGCCGCCCGGTACGGCCGGCGCCCGGAGGACATCAAGTTCTTCCCCGGCATCACCCCGATCGTGGGGGGCACCGAGGCCGAGGCCCGGGCCAAGGAGGCCGAGCTGCGGGAGCAGCTGTCGATCGAGGGCGGCCTGGCCCACCTGAGCGGCTCCATCGGGGCCGACCTGGGCGAGCTCGATCCCCACCGGCCGATCGGCTCGTACGACTTCAACGCCATGACCGGCCTGATCAAGGGGCTGGCCGAGAGCGCCCCCGACCGGAGCTGGACGTTCGGCGACCTGGCCAAGCGGCAGATGACGGGCCAGTTCCTGGTGGGCAGCCCGGAGCAGATCGCCGACCGGCTGGCCAGCTTCTCCGAGGTGGGGGCCGACGGGTTCAACCTGGTCTACACGACCTCCCCCGGCACCTTCGTCGACTTCATCGAAGGGGTGGGGCCCGAGCTGCAGCGCCGGGGCCTGATGCGCAGCGAGAACGAGCCGGCCACCCTGCGGGATCGCCTGTTCGGCCACCCCCGCCTCCCCGACACCCACCCCGGCGCCCACGTCCGCCGCCACCCCAGCCGAAATTAGGAGTCTCAGCCGCACTCAGTGCGGGTCAGCCTCCTAATTTCGGGAGTTGGGGAGGGGAATGGCGGCCGGAGGCCGGTCGTGCTGAGCTAGGGGCCGCCGAGACCAACCCGGGGGTTCCACCATGCTCACTGGCCAGCAGTACAAGGATTCGCTCAACGACGGGCGCAAGACCTACTTCGAGGGCGAACGCGTCGACGACCTGCCCGGCCATCCGATCCTGGGCCAGACGGCCGAGTTCACGGCCCGGGCCTACGACAAGTACTACAACCCCGAGCCCAATGCCGTCAGCCCGCTGCTCGGCGTCCCGCGCTCGGCCGACGACCTCCACGCGCTCATCCCGATGTTGCACGACGCCGGCATGATGGCCCACGTCACCTCCACGTCGATCCAGACGCTGAAGACGGCGGCCGGCCGCATGACCGACGTGAAGCCGGAGTACATCGACCGGATCAGCTCCTACATCGACCACGCCCAGCGCAACGACGTCCGCATCACCCAGTGCATCACCGACGCCAAGGGCGACCGCAGCCGCCACCCGGCCAAGCAGGACGACCTCGACGCCTACGTGCGGGTGGTGGACCGCCAGCGCGACGGGGTGGTGATCCGGGGGGCCAAGCTCCACATCACCGGCGCCTCGTTCGGCCACGACCTGCTCACCATCCCCACCAAGGCCATGCGGGCCGGCGAGGAGGAGTGGTCGATCGGGTGCATCGTGCCCGTGAACGCCGAGGGGGTGAAGATCATCAACACCAGCTACGCCCCCCGCCACCACGACACCCGGGCCTTCCCCGTGTCGAGCCGCTACCACTACCCCGAGGGGTTCGTGATCTTCGACGACGTGTTCGTGCCCAACGAGCGCGTGTTCCTCGACGGCGAGACGGCCTACGCCGCCGTGTTCGCCCACTCACTCGGCCTGTGGGAGCGGCTCGGCGGTCTGTCGGCCTTCGCCGACGAGGCCGACCAGCTGGTGGGCTTCGCCCAGCTGGTGGCCGAGGCCAACGGCACCGCCGGGATCTCGCACGTGCAGGAGAAGATCTCGGAGATGATCATCCACGCCACCCTGATCCGGGCGGCGCTGGAGGCGGCGATCACCCACTGCCAGTCGGGGCCCGAGGGGGCGGTGTTCCCCTCCGAGCTCTACGTGAACGCCGGCAAGTTCCACGCCGCCGCCAACTACAACCTGATGGTGCGCCACCTGCACGACATCTCCGGTGGGGCCGTCCTCACCGCCCCGGTGCCGGCCGATTTCGAGAACCCCGAGGTCGGCCACCTGGCCCGCAAGTACATGGCCACCCGGCGCGACGTGGACGGCGAGTACCGTGCCTCGCTGATGCACGCCATCCGCGACCTCACCGCCGACGCCTACGGCGGCTGGAAGCTGGTGACCAACCTGCAGGCCGGCGGCGGCCTGTACGCCCAGCGGATCGTGACCCGCCGCCACTACGACCTGGACGGGGCCAAGCGCAAGGCCCTCCACGTGGCCGGCATGAGCGAGGAGGACGTGCACTGATGGCAGGACGACTCGAGGGGAAGGTGGCCTTGATCACGGGCGGGGCCCGGGGCCAGGGGGCAGAGGAAGGGCGGCTGTTCGCGGCCGAAGGGGCCACGGTGGTCCTCACCGACGTGCTCGACGAGGAGGGCGAGGCCACCGCCGCCGCCATCGGCGCCGCCGCCAGCTACCGGCATCTCGACGTGCGCTCCGAGTCGGAGTGGGAGGCCGTGGTGGATGCCGTGGTGGCCGAGCACGGGCGGCTCGACGTGCTGGTGAACAACGCCGGCATCGACCTGGTGCGCAAGCTCGACGCCACCACGCTGGAGGAGTTCGAGCGGGTGGTGTCGATCAACCTCACCGGCACCTTCCTCGGGATGCGCACCGCGGCCCGGGCCATGACCAAGGCCGGCACCGGCGGGTCGATCGTCAACATCTCGTCGGTGGCCGGCCTGCAGGCGGTGGCCAACCACGGGGCCTACTCCAGCACCAAGTTCGCCGTCACCGGCCTCACCCGCACCGCGGCGCTCGAGTGGGGGCGCCACGGGATCCGGGTCAACTCGGTGCACCCGGGCCTGATCGAGACGCCGATGACGGCCGGCATGCGGGCCTTCACCGACGCCACCGTGCGGGCCAAGGCCGAACGCAACATCCCGCTGGGCCGGATGGGCCAGTCGGCCGACATCGCCAACATGGTGCTGTTCCTGGCCAGCGACGACTCCAGCTACTGCACCGGCCAGGCCTTCGTCGTGGACGGCGGGGTGCACCCGTGACCGGAGCCGCCGGCGTCTCGGGCTGGGAGTGGCGCCGGGGCACCGTCGAGCGCGACGGCGAGAGCATCTACTGGGAGCTGATCAGCGAAGGCAGCGGCGACGACCGCCCGGCGGTGGTGCTGTCGCACGGCGCCGGCGGCAGCCACGCCGCCTGGTACCAGCAGGTCCCGGCGCTGGCCCCCCGCTTCCGGGTGGTCACCTGGGACAGCCGGGGCTTCGGGAACTCGACCAACCGCACGGATGCTCCCAGCGCCCCGGCCGCCGGGGCCGACCTGGCTGCCGTGCTCGACCACCTGGGCGTCGAGCGGGCCCACCTGGTGAGCCAGTCGATGGGCGGGTGGCACATCTCGGCCTTCGCCCTGGCCCATCCCGGCCGGGTGCGGTCGCTCACCTACGGCGACACCGTGGGGGGCCTGTGGACCCCCGAGCTGCGGGAGGCCATGAAGGCGTTCCAGGCCGCCGGCGGCCTCGGCACCCCGGGGGAGACCACCACGGTCGGCGGCCATCGGGCCCTGTGGTCGGGCTCGGCCGAGCGCGACCTCGCCCACGCCTTCCTCTACCAGCAGCTGGGCTCGTTCTTCTCGCCCCCCATGCACCGCCTGGGCGAGACGATCGGGTGGACGGTGAGCCACGACGACATCGCCGCGCTGGCGGTGCCGGTGCTGTTCATCGCCGGCACCCACGACCAGATCTTCCCCGCCCCGCTGTTGGCGCGGTCGGCCACCCTGATCCCGGGGGCCCGTTTCGTCGAGATCCCCGATGCCGGGCACAGCCCCTACTTCGAGCAGCCGGCAGCCTGGAACGACGCCCTCCTCGGCTTCCTGACCTGACTGCCCTGACGGCGGACCGGCCGCAGCTCAGCCCAGGCTCCCGGCCACCCGGGCCAGGTGCTGGGCGGCACGGCGGTCGCCGTCGGGCCGCAGGGCCCAGGCGGTGCGGGTGGCCTTGGCCAGCCGCTTGTGGAGCCGGTAGAGGCGGAGCCGTTCGGGATCGAGCGGGCCGCCGGCCGACTCGTAGCCGGCCACCGCCGCCTCCTCGATGCCGTCGACCGGCGTCGCCATACGTCGCTCCGTCTCCAGCTCGGCCACCAGGGTGGCGATGTCGAGCTCGGGATCGCCGCGGTGGAGGCGATCGAAGTCGATGAGGGCCAGGATGTCGCCGTCGACCAGCCACTGGTGCATGTGAGGAGCGCCGTGCACCGGCACCGTGGGCCGGGGGCGGAGCCGCCGGTGAGCGGCGGCCAGCGCGTCGACGATCTCGTGGGCCGGCCCGGCCAGGGCGGGGACCCGGGCCACCAGCTGGGCGACGGCCCGCCCGGTCCGGGCCAGCTGCTGGCCGGCTTCGTCGATGGCCGGCCCGGCGACGTCGTCCAGCGGGGCCGCCGCCAGCTCGGCGAGGGCCCGGCCGATCCGGTGGGCCATGTCGGCGCCGCCCGGCCCCAGCAGCTCGGCCTCGATCGGCCGGCCGGGAACCACCGCCTGCCACAGCGCACCCAGGGCCGGATCCGAGGGGCCTGGGCCGGCGATCCGGAACGACAGCGCCCCGGTCTCAGCCGCCCGGGCCAGCCCCCGCTGCTGCCGGTCCAGCCGGGCGACGGTGTCGGCGCTGTCAGGCCCGGAGGCCAGCACCTTGACGATCCACGGTGCACCATCGCGGGTAGTGCGCAGCGTGCACCGGGCGCCGGGCCGGTACCGGACGATCCGGCCGCCGTCGCCGAGGTCGAGCACCGGACGCAGACCGGGCAGCGCCCGGTCGTCGCCCGGGCCGCTCACCCGGAACGGACCCAGCAGCGGGTGGAGGGCGGAGCCGTCGAGCCGGTCATCGGACAGCTCGACGGTGCGCAGCCCGCCGTCGTCCAGCTCGGTCACCACCACCGCCCACACGGGATCACCCGGGTGGAAGCGGCCGTAGTGTCGCCTCCCGGTGCCCAACACCTCGGCGGCCGCTGCGGGATCGGCCAGGAGCGCCAGCCGGTCCCGGTACCGGTCGTGGGGAGATGGCGCTGTGCTCATCCGCCGGCCACCGCGGAAGCCAGGTCCCGTAACGGCTTGGTGACAACCGCCGGGTGCCGGGCGAGCAGGGCGAACAGCTGGTCGATGGCGGCCAGCTCGTCGGGCTCGGTCACGGCGTGGTGGAGCATGATCCCGGCGGCGCCGGCCGGGGCGGCCAGCGACCGGGCCAGGCGCTCGGCCCGCTCGGCCGGGCCCCACGGCTCACCCCGGGTCTTGCCGAACCAGTCGAACGTCACCGGGATCTCGGCCAGGCCGGGCCGGCCGAACGGCACTGCCG
>Ga0268299_1001218_pt1 | contig 50492 bp, 48 predicted proteins | sample NOBtaG_FD_193484 | JGI IMG/M metagenome (GOLD analysis project Ga0268299, IMG submission 193484) | Activated sludge microbial communities from bioreactor in Nijmegen, Gelderland, Netherland - NOB reactor | ecosystem: Engineered > Bioreactor > Aerobic > Activated sludge | place: Netherlands... | reverse complement strand
CCTTGGCCAGTCCGCAACACCCGAGGCGCTGGCCAACCTGCGCGAAAAGCTGGGCCTGAACGAGCCCGCGCTTTACCGCTATTTCTCGTGGCTTGGCGGGGTGCTGACGGGCGACCTCGGCACGGCGCTGACGAACGGACAGGACATTGCGCAGGCCATCGGCCAGCGCCTTGGCAACACCATCTTCCTTGCCGCCTGCGCGGCGGTGATCTCGGTTCCGCTGGCGATCCTTCTGGGGCTGATCGCGGCGCGTTATAACGGCAAATGGCCGGACAAGCTGATTTCGGGCATCACGCTGTCCACCATCTCGCTGCCGGAATTCGTCGCGGCCTATTTCGTCATCTATCTGCTGACGCAGGTGATCCCCATTTTCAACCCGGTGGCCATGGTCTTTCCGGGCATGGGCTTCTGGGAAAAGCTGCATGCCGTCGCCCTGCCGGTGATCGTGCTGGTGCTGGTGGTGCTGGCCCACATGATGCGGATGACGCGCGCGGCCATCCTGAACGTCATGCAGTCGGCCTATATCGAAACGGCGGAACTGAAGGGCCTGTCGCCCATGCAGGTGATCTGGAAACACGCTTTCCCGAACGCCATCGCGCCCATCGTTTCGGTCGTGGTGCTGAACCTGGCCTATCTGGTGGTGGGTGTCGTCGTGGTCGAGGTGGTGTTCAGCTACAACGCGCTGGGCCAGTATCTGGTCGATCACGTCTCAAAGCGTGACCTGCCCGTGGTGCAGGCGGTGGGGCTGATCTTTGCCGCCGTCTATATCGCGCTGAACATCCTTGCCGACGTGATCTCGATCGTCGCCAATCCCCGGCTGAGGCATCCGCGATGAGAATCCCGTTTTCCGCCCTTCTGGGCATGATCTTTACCGGGGCCTTCTTTCTGGCCGCGATCTTTGCCGATTTCATCGCGCCCTATCCGCTGGATGCGGCGGTGGGGGGCGTGTGGGAAAGCCCCTCGTCCACCTACTGGCTGGGCACCGACACCATCGGCCGCGACATCCTTTCGCGGCTGATCTACGGCGGGCAGATCACGATCTTCGTCGCCACCGCCTCGTCGCTGCTGGCCTTCGGGCTGGGGTCGTTTCTGGGCTTTCTGGCCGCCACACAGGGCGGCTGGGTGGATCAGGCGCTGTCACGGCTGGTCGATCTGGTCATGGCGATCCCCTCGCTGATCATCGCGCTGGTCGTGCTGTCGGTCCTGCCGATCAGCCTGACGGTGCTGATCCTGGTCATGGGCATCCTCGATGCCACCCGCGTCTTCCGCCTGTCGCGCGCCGTCGCCATGGACATCACCGTGATGGACTATGTCGAGGCCGCCCGCCTGCGCGGTGAAGGCAAGGGCTGGATCATCTTCCGGGAAATCCTGCCCAACGCGCTGTCGCCTTTGGTGGCGGAATTCGGGCTGCGCTTCATCTTCGCGGTGCTGTTCATCTCGACCCTGTCGTTCCTGGGCCTTGGCATTCAGCCGCCGCTGGCGGACTGGGGCGGCATGGTCAAGGAAAACAAGGACGCGCTGATCTACGGCAAGTCGGCGGCGCTGATGCCGGCGCTGGCCATCGCGGCGCTGGCAATCTCGGTCAACCTTGTGGCGGACTGGATCCTCAGCCGCACCACCAGCCTGAAAGGGGGTCGCGGTGCCTGAGACACTTCTCGACATCAGGAACCTGCGGATCGAGGCCACCTCGTACCCGCCCGGAGAACCGCCGCGCCATGTCGTGCTGGTCGACGATGTGTCGGTCAGCGTCGAAAAGGGCAAGGTGCTGGGGCTGATCGGCGAATCCGGGGCGGGCAAATCCACCATCGGGCTGTCGGCCATGTCCTATGGCCGGGGCGGGGTGCGGCTGACCGGCGGGCATATCCTGCTGAACGGCCGCGACATCCGCACCGCGCCCCCCGGCGCCCTGCGCAAGCTGCGCGGCAAGGAAGTGACCTATGTCGCGCAGTCGGCGGCAGCGGCCTTCAACCCCGCCCGGCGGCTGATGGAGCAGGTGATCGAAACATCGCTGTCCCACGGCGTGATGACCAAGCCCGAGGCCGAGGCCCGCGCCGTCAGCCTGTTCCGCCAGCTGGGCCTGCCCAACCCCGAAACCTTCGGCACCCGGTTTCCCCATCAGGTCTCGGGCGGGCAGTTGCAGCGCGCGATGACGGCGATGGCGCTCTGCCCGAAGCCCGATCTGGTGATCTTTGACGAACCGACCACCGCGCTGGATGTGACGACCCAGATTGACGTGCTTGCGGCGATCAAGCGCGCCATCCATGAAACCGGGGTTGCGGCGCTTTACATCACCCACGACCTTGCCGTGGTGGCGCAGGTGGCCGACGACATCCTTGTGCTGCGCCACGGCAAGAAGGTGGAATACGGCACCACCGACCAGATCATCAACGCCCCGCATGAGGATTATACCCGCGCGCTGGTCTCGGTCCGGTCGATCGACCATGCCGAAAAACCCGAGGCGCCGCCGCTTCTGCAGGTGCAGAACGTGACGGCCCGCTATCGCGGCACCAACTTTGACGTCCTGAAGAATGTCTCGGTCGATCTGGCGCCTGGCCAGACGCTGGCCGTGGTGGGCGAAAGCGGATCAGGCAAATCGACGCTGGCCCGCGCCATCACCGGGCTTCTGCCGCCCGCGCAGGGCCGGATCAGCTTTGCCGGCCGCAGCCTGTCGGCCGATCTTGCGGGGCGCAGCAAGGACGACCTGCGCGAGTTGCAGATGATCTACCAGATGGCCGATGTGGCGATGAACCCGCGCCAGACCGTGGGCACCATCATCGGCCGGCCGCTGGAGTTCTACTTCGGCCTGAAGGGAGAGGCGAAACGCAAGCGGATTCAGGAACTTCTTGACCAGATCGAAATGGGCAAGGGCTATGAAAACCGCTACCCGGCCGAGCTTTCGGGCGGGCAGAAACAGCGGGTCTGCATCGCCCGGGCGCTGGCCGCCAAGCCGAAGCTGATCATCTGCGATGAGGTGACTTCGGCGCTGGACCCGCTGGTCGCGGACGGCATCCTGAAGCTGCTTCTGAACCTGCAGGCGCAGGAAGGGGTGGCTTATCTCTTCATCACCCATGACCTTGCGACCGTGCGCGCCATCGCCGACCGGATCGCCGTGATGTTCAAGGGGCAGGTGGTGCGCTACGGCCAGAAATCCGACGTTCTGGCCCCGCCGTTTGATGATTACACCGACCTTCTGCTGTCTTCGGTGCCGGAAATGCGCCTGGGCTGGCTGGAAGAGGTGCTGGCGCACCGCAAGATGGAAAGCGCCGGAAACTGATCCCTTCGGGGACGGCAAATACCCGCGGCGGCCCCACGGCCCCGCGGGCTGCAAGGGACTGTGGGTATGGCGAACGACCGCAAGCTGCTGCTGATCATCCTCGATGGCGTGCCCTATGCCAACTGGCGGCGCCTGTTCGGCAATCTCGAAGGCTGGGTGGCGCAGGGCATGGCGCGGGTCTGGCGGATGCGGGCGACGCTGCCCTCGACCTCGGCCTCGTGCTATGCCTCGATCCACACCGGCGTGCCGCCGCAGGTCCACCGGGTCTGGGGGAACGAGGCGGTCTATCGGCTGGATCAGCCCGACATTTTCTCGGAGCTTGCCAAGGCGGGCCGGAAAACCGGCGCCGTGACCCACAGCTTCTGGTCGGAACTCTTCAACCGCAGCCCCTTCGATCTGGTCCGCGACATCGAATATGATGAACCGGAAGGCCCGATCCATCATGGCCGGTTCCACACCATGACCGGCTACGGCAACATCAACCAGATGACGCCCTCGGATGTGGACCTTTTCGCCACGCTCACCCGGTTGGCCGAGGTGAAGGGCATTGATTACGGCATCCTGCACACCTGCACGCTGGACAGCATGGGGCACCGGTTCTTCCACGATTGCGAAGAAATGGACCATGCCTGCTATGTGATGGATGCGATGCTGGCGCCCTTCCTGCACCGCTGGCGCGCGGCGGGCTATGAGGTGATTGTGACGGCCGACCACGGGCAGGATGCGCGCGGCCATCATGGCGGCACGGGCGAGGCGCAGCAGGACTTCGCCTTCTATTACTTCGGCGACAGTCCGATGCCGGCCCCGGATGTGGTGCTGGATCAGCTTGCGCTGGCTCCCTCGATCCTGACACGGCTTGGCGTGCCGGTGCCGCCCTCGATGAAGGCGCCGCCGTTCTTTGTGCTGTAAGGGCAGACCGGGGGCCAGCCCCCGGACCCCCGGGATATTTATCGAGAGAGGATGTCAGCGCGCGTAGTCCGAGCCTTCCTCGTCGAGAATCGCCTTCATCTCGCGCAGGTGCAGGTCGGCGAAGCCGGGATAGTTCTCCCATTCCTGCGCGGCCTTTTCGGCCACGGCATCGGGCAGCACCCGCAGCGGCCTGCCGGTCTGCAGGGCACGGATATAGGTCTCGGCGGCGCGTTCGAAGTAGTAAAGCCGGTTGAAGGTTTCGGCCACCGAGCGGCCCACCACCAGCACACCATGGTTGCCCATGATCATCACCGAGATCTTCGGATCGGCCAGCAGTTGCGCACAACGCGCGCCCTCTTCCTCAAAGGCCATGCCGCCGTAATGGTCATCGACCACCTGCCGGTCAAAGAACATGGCCGAGTTCTGGTCGATGGCGGGCAGGCGGCTGTCGGCAAGGCTGGCCAGCACCGTTGCGTGAACGGAATGCACATGCATCAGGCAGCGCGCATGCGGCAGGGCGCGGTGGATGCTGCCATGCAGTCCCCAGGCGGTGGGATCGGGCGCATCGGGGCGGTTCATCGTCTCGGGATCGTCCGCGTCCAGTTCCAAGAGGTCGCTGGCCTTGATGCGAGAGAAATGGCGGCCGTTCGGGTTGATCAGAAAGCGCGTGCCTTCGGGATTCACCGCCAGCGAGAAATGGTTCGCCACCGCCTCATGCATGTTCAGCCGGGCGGTCCAGCGGAAGGCGGCGGCCATGTCGGCGCGTTCGGCCTGATGGGTCAGGTTGGCATGGGCGTTCACGGGGTTCCTCCTTCGGGCCAATGACCTGCCGCCATGGCGGACAGGGTGGCGGTGATGCAGTCAAAACTGGCCGCGGCGCGGGGCACGCTGGCGCGGGCGCGCAGATAGCCGTGGACAAGCCCGGCCTCCTGCACCCAGACCGCGCAGCCCCCGGCGGCATTCAGCCGGGCGGCATAATCGCGGGCGTCATCGGCAAGGGGGTCGCATTCGGCCCCGATGGCAAGGGTGGGGGGCAGGCCGGTGAAATCGCTGTCCTGCAGCGGGCTGACGGTCGGGTCACCTTGCGGCGGCGGGCCGCCGTGGCGGATGTCCTTGTAAAACAGCACATCATCCCGCGTCAGCATCGGCGCATGGGCATGGGTCAGATAGCTGCCCCGGTCAGGGTTGCCGCCCAGCCCCGGATAAATCAGCACCTGGCCCAGGATCGCCGCCCCCCGCAGCGCATGGGAGACCGCCGCGCACAGGTTCCCCCCCGCCGAATCACCGCACAGCAGGACCGGCCCTTCGGCCAGCAGCGCCCGCGCCACCGCGCAGGCATCGTCAAAGGCGGCGGGGTGCCGGTGTTCGGGCGACAGCCGGTAATCGGCGCAGACCACCCGCAGCCCGGTGCGGCCGCAGATCTCGGCACAGACATCGTCGTGGCTTTCCAGCCCCCCCACCACAAATCCGCCGCCGTGCAGATACAGCACCGCCGGAGATGCCCCGGCAAAGTCGCGGCAGGTCACGCCGGCAATCGCATGATCACGGGCGGTTACCCCCGGCGGATAGCCGCGATGGAAGGCCCGGCACATGCCGTCATAGATCGCGCGCTGATCGGCGAGGCTCAGGCTGGCGGTATCGGGCGGATAGGCGGCATCGGTCGCGCGGATGAAGCCCCAGGTCGGGGCGTCGATAAGGCTTTGGTAATCCGGGGCTGTCACTGTGGTCTCCGGTCGGGTCTTCGCCGGTCAGTCTGGCGGGGCGCGATTGTTCAGGCAATCGCGACGGCGACCCCTTCGGGCACGGGAATTGTCGAAATTTGCCCATGTTTCGCCACAAGGCGCAGGCACACAGGAACAAGAAACCTCAAGGGGGTCACCATGCAACTGATCCGCACGATCGAGCAGGACGAAGCCACGTTGGTCGGTTACGGCATCCGGGTGCTGTTCCTGTCGGCCCAGCAGGGGCTTGAGGGCAACATTCCGCGCCGGCTTGCGGGCCTGGGCGGGGTGATCGAACTGCACAACGAACTTTTCGCGGCGCTTGAGGCGGTGATCGACGATCCGGCGGGATACGGCGTCTTCGTGATCGACTGCGACAGTCTGGGCGGGCTTGAGGTCGGTCGCAAGGCGGTGGCGATGATGGGCGAAACCCTGCGGCGGGTGCCGGCCATCCTGATTTCCGCGGAATGCCGCGAACAAAGCTTCCCGCAGGACCGCATGGCACCCACGCTGTTGCGCGCGCCGCTGTCGGCGGTGTCGATGCGCGTCGGCTTCGAACATGCGCTGCGCGACCGTCTGTCGATCAGGATGATCGGAAACGACTATCAGGCGGCCTGATCGCTGATCTGCCGGGCCGATCAGGCAACAGCTTACGGGCAAGGAAAAAGGCGGGCCGCAAGGACCCGCCTTTCTGCTGATCGTCAGACGCGATCAGGCGAGCGAAAGGTTCGTCGCCGATTCGCGGCCGTCACGGCCGGCTTCGATGTCGAAGGTCACGGCCTGGCCGTCCTTCAGGCCACGCAGGCCGGCACGCTCGAGCGCGGTGATGTGAACGAAAACGTCCTTCTTGCCGCCTTCCGGGGCAATGAAGCCGTAGCCTTTGGTTTCATTGAACCATTTCACGGTGCCCTTGGCCATCGTGAAGTCTCCTCAAGATATGCCGCCCGCGAGATTGCAGCGGCCCGGCCCCGTCAGCTTTGGTCGAATGCTGTGGCCGAAATCGGAGACAGGGATCGAGTAGAGATAACGTCGCAGCATCCCATATGGCCGCAAATCGCCTGAATTACAAGGAGAATAACGCCTCAGCCGTGGTCAGACGCCAGCCGCGCCGTCTGCGCAGGCACCGGGCGGGGGCGGCGGGTCAGCAGCAGAACCGCGCAGGCGGCGCCGCCAAGGCTCCAGATTCCCAGCGCGCCCAGCAGCGGCAATCCGGCGATCAGCGCAACGATTGCGGCCACAAAGCCCGCCATCCCGCCCATAATCATTGCCACAGCCGCCATCGAATCCTCCGCTGACCGATGGAAACATCAGAAAACCCGATTGCGGCAGATATGAGGCCGGCGGTCAGAAACGCCGCCGGGCCCGCAGCGCGGCGCCGATGGTGCCGTCGTCCAGATAATCCAGCTCTCCCCCCACCGGCACGCCCTGCGCCAGCGAGCTGATCTGGGCCGGCGTCGCCGCCAGCGCGTCGGCGATGTAATGGGCGGTGGTCTGGCCGTCGACCGTGGCGTTCAGCGCCAGAATCACCTCGCCCACCCCCTCGGCCGCGACGCGGGCGACCAGCCGGGGGATGCCCAGCTCATCCGGCCCCACCGCATCCAGCGCCGAAAGCGTGCCGCCCAGAACGTGATAGCGGCCGCGAAAGGCGCCCGTCCGCTCCATCGCCCAGAGGTCGGCCACATCCTCGACCACGCAGATCTCGCCGGTGGCGCGCGCCGGGTCGGCGCAGATCGGGCAGATGTCGGCGGTGCCGATATTGCCGCAGACCGTGCAGTCGCGCGCGTTCAGCGCCACCGTGGCCATGGCCTGCGCCAAGGGCGCCATCAGTTGCCCGCGCTTCTTCAGCAGCGCCAGAACCGCGCGCCGGGCCGAGCGGGGCCCCAGCCCCGGCAGCCGCGCCATCAGTTCGATCAGCGCCTCGATGTCGCGGGTGCCCTCCATCTCAGAACGGTAGCTTCACGCCCGGGGGCAGGCCCAGACCCTCGGCCATCTTCTGCATCTCGGTGGCCGACCGCTGGGCGGCGCGGGCCTGCGCGTCCTTGACGGCGGCCAGGATCAGGTCTTCCAGCACTTCCTTTTCCGAAGGCACCAGGATCGAGGCGTCAATCTCCAGCCCGGTGATTTCGCCCTTCGCGGTGCAGCGCGCCCGCACCAGCCCCGCGCCGCTTTCGCCGATGACCACCACGCGCGCCAGATCGTCCTGCAACTCGGCCATCTTGGCCTGCATGTCCTGCGCGGCTTTCATCATCTTGGCCATGTCGCCAAGCCCGCCCAAACCTTTCAGCATCGCGTCTCTCCTGCCTTGTCAGGCCTTGAAAATAGGGGCCCTGCGGCGCCGGTGCAAACCGCACGGGCGATATCGCCGGTTTTCCGCGGGGTCAGCCGTCTTCGAACGGGTCCCATTCGTCTTCCACCTCGGGCAGGGCTTCGGCGGCGGCTTCGGCGGCAATCGCCTCGGCGCTGCGGATATCGGCAATCTCGGCGCCGGGGAAGGCCGCCAGAACCGCCTGCACCAGCGGGTTCTGCGCGGCTTCGGCGCGGGCCTCGTTCAGGCTGCGGTCGCGTTCCTCGGAAATCGTCGGCTGCCCGCCCGAGGAGACAACCGACACGCCCCAGCGCGCCCCGGTCCAGCCCTGCAGCCGCTGCGACAGCCGCGAGGCCAGATCGGGCGCGGCATCGGGCGTCGGTTCGAATTCAATCCGGCCCGGGGCATAGCGCACCAGCCGCAGGCAGCTTTCCACCTCGAACAACAGCGTCATGTCGCGCTTGTCGCGGATCAGTTCGACGATCTGCGGAAAGCCCGCGTACACCTGCAACTGCCCCTCGGCCAGAACCGGGGCGGCGGCGGCCATGGTCGGCCCGCGCAGGGGCGCCATCGCGCCGCGCATCACCGGGGCGTGCAGCGTGCCGCCACCACCGCCCGCGCCGGCCGGCGCCCCGCCGGGCAGGGGCGGCGGCGGAGGCTGCGACTGCAGGCGGCGGGCCAGCGTTTCAGGGTCGGGCAGATCGGCGGCATGGGTCAGGCGGATCACCGCCATTTCCGCCGCCATCATGGCGTTCGGCGCCAGCGCCACCTCTTCCAGCGCCTTCAGCAGCATCTGCCACATCCGCGTCAGCACCCGCATCGGCAGGCGGGCGGCCATGTCCAGCCCGCGCGCCCGCTCATCGGGCGGCACCGTCGGGTCGTCCGCGGCTTCGGGCGTGACCTTGATCACGCTGATCCAGTGCGTCACCTCGGCCAGATCGCGCAGCACCGCCATCGGGTCGGCTCCATCGGAATATTGCGCCGCCAGTTCCCCCAGCGCCCCGGCCGCCGCGCCCTGCATGATCAGGTCGAACAGGTCCAGCACCCGCCCCCGGTCGGCCAGGCCCAGCATGGCGCGCACCTGATCGGCCGTGGTTTCGCCCGAGCCATGGCTGATCGCCTGATCCAGAAGCGAGGTCGCATCCCGCGCCGACCCTTCGGCCGCCCGCGTGATCAGCGCCAGCGCGTCATCGGCAATCTGCGCGCCTTCCGAGGCAGCGATGCGGCGCAACAGGCCCAGCATCACCTCGGGCTCGATCCGGCGCAGGTCGAAGCGCTGGCAGCGCGACAGCACCGTGACCGGCACCTTGCGGATTTCGGTGGTGGCGAAGATGAACTTCACATGCGCCGGCGGCTCTTCCAGCGTCTTCAGCAGCGCGTTGAAGGCCGCCGTCGACAGCATGTGGACTTCGTCGATGATATAGACCTTGAACCGCGCCGAAGCCGCCCGATAGTGAACGGAATCAATGATTTCGCGAATGTCGCCCACGCCGGTCCGGCTGGCGGCGTCCATTTCCATCACATCGACATGACGGCCCTCGGCAATGGCACGGCAGCTGTCACAGACACCGCAGGGCTCGGTCGTCGGGCCGCCGGTGCCATCGGGGCCGGTGCAGTTCAGCCCCTTGGCGATGATGCGGGCGGTCGTGGTCTTTCCGGTGCCGCGGATGCCGGTCATGATGAAGGCATGGGCAATGCGGTCGGCGGCGAAGGCGTTCTTCAAGGTGCGCACCATCGCCTCCTGCCCGACAAGGTCGGCGAAGGTTTCGGGGCGGTATTTCCGGGCAAGAACCCGGTAGCCTGTCTCGGGGGCGTCCTGCATCATGCCTCGCGGGAATCGTGCGGGGCCAGACTAGGCCGCGCCGGGTCCGGCGTAAACCATCCGGGGGGCGCATGGCGCTGAGCATCAATGAGTTGACCCTGCGGCGCGGCCTGATCGGCATCTGCCCGATGCCGGGGCGCGACGGGCGCTACGCCGCCGATCTGGCCGCGATCCGCGACTGGGGGCCGGCGCTGGTCCTGACCATGACCACCGCCGAAGAGCTGCAGCGCAAGGGCGCCGGGGGTCTTGGCGCCGATCTGCGGGGGGCCGGCATCGGCTGGGCGCATCTGCCGGTGACAGATTATGCGGCACCCGGAGACGCGATCATGGCCGAATGGCGGGCGGCGGCGGGGCAGGCGGCGTATATCCTCGATGCCGGCGGGCGGGTGCTGGCGCATTGCATGGGCGGCTGCGGCCGGTCTGGGGCGGCGCTTCTGCGGCTGATGGTCGAGGCGGGGGAAGACCCGCTTGCGGCGTTGACCCGGCTGCGGCAGGTTCGGCCCTGCGCGGTCGAGGGGCCGGGGCAGTTCGACTGGGCAGCGGAAGGGGCGGCAGGATGACGGTAAAGATCGCGGTGCTGACCGTTTCCGACCGCGCCGCACGCGGCGAATACGAAGACCGGGGCGGCCCGGCCTGCGAAGACTGGCTGCGCCGCGTCATCACCACCCCGATCGCGGTGGAACGCCGAATCGTCGCCGACGGACAGGACAGCGTGGCCGCCGCGCTGACCGATCTGGCCGACAACCGGGGGGCCGAGCTGATTCTGGTCACCGGCGGCACCGGCCCCGCGCCGCGCGACCGCACGCCCGAAGCCGTCGCTTCGGTCATCGACTTCGATCTGCCGGGCTTTGGCGAGGCGATGCGCGCCGCGAACGGCAAGGTCGTGGCCACCGCCATCCTGTCGCGTCAGGGGGCCGGCGTGCGCGGCAAGACGCTGATCATCACTCTGCCGGGCAGCCCCAATGCCATCGGCACCAGTCTTGAGGCGGTCTTTGCTGCCGTGCCCTATTGCCTTGACCTGATCGGCGCCGGGCGGATCGAGACCCATCCGATGATGATCAAGGCCCACCGCCCCAAAGGGGCCTGAGGCCTCAGACCCCGGTTTCCGGCGCCGGCAGCAGCGAAACGCCGTTGATCTGCCAGCCCTCGGGGGTCTCGATCATCTCGTAATCCAGCAGATGCGTGCGCCCCGCCGCATCGGTGATCATCACCCGCTGGTAAAGCCGCCCCGCCATCTCGCGCAGTTCCAGCATGCGCACCGTGCCGGGGCGGTGGACCATGGGGTAGCCCTGCTGGACCATGGCGCCGAAATTGTCGGGCGTGCCGAAGATGCCCTTGATGGTGGGGCTGGCAAAGGTGAAGGCGCGGGCGAAATCATCGGCGGTGAAGGCGTCAAGCTGCTGGCGGATGACGTTCTGGATCGGCGCTTCCTGCGCGGCGGCGGGGCCGGTCAGCAGCATCAGGGCAAGAAGGACGGCGCGCATCGGAACCTCCGCTTGATCGGCAAAGGGTAGGCCGAAAGGTGCCACGGGCAAGGGGCGGCGGGCTGCGGCCGATGACATCCGCGTGAGGCGGCGGCGCAAGGCCGCCCGGGCGGGAAAAGGCGAGGCACTGCCTCGCCTCCGCCCGCTGGTGACGGGTCAACCAGAGACGGTGCGGCACACAAAACGAAAGGCCGGCGCCCGACCCGGCGGGCGAGAAGCGCCCGCCGAGGGCGGGGCGGGCGCTGGCCGGGCCTTTGAGGCCCGACCATGCAAGCTGAAACGTTGGGAAGTGGCGAAGGCGATGGCCTTCGCCATGGCACCGGAAACGGTGCGTGTGAACACGCACCCTACGGGCGGGCAAGGGGCACCGGAATCAAATGACCCCGGCGCTGGCCGGGGTCATGGAAAGCAAGGGAAACCTCCCCGGCGGCTTACGCCGCCAGTTCGCCCGCCAGCGCCCGGTCAATCAGCGCCACCGTCTCGGGCACGCCGTAAAGCGCGATGAAACCGCCGAAGCGCGGGCCTTCGCTGGCGCCCAGAAGCACTTCGTACAGCGCCTTGAACCAGTCGCGCAGCGGGTCAAAGGCATGCTCTTTGCCCACGGCATAGCAGATCGCCTGCAGCGCCTCGTCATCGGCCGGCCCGTCATGCGCCAGAAGCCGCGCCTTCAGATCCCCGATCGCCGCGCGTTCCTTGTCGTCGGCCAGGCGGAAGACCCGCGTCGGCGCGATCTTGTCGGCGAAGTAGCGCACCGCATAGCCGGCGGCGGCATCGAGATCGGGGTTCGCCTCGGGGCTGGCCTCGGGCGCATAGCGCCGGATGAAGCCCCAAAGCCCCGCCGCATCCTTGGCACCCGCCACCGAAGCCAGGTTCAGCAGCATGGCGAAACTGACCACCATATGGCTTTGCGGCGGGGTGCCGTTGTGGATGTGCCAGACCGGGTTGTTGACCTGCGCGTCGATATCCTGCGTCGGGAAGGCGCGCAGCTGCTGGTGATACTCGTCCACCGCCTTGGGAATCACGTCCCACCACAGCCGCTTGGCCGTCTTGGGCTTCTGATACATGAAATACGACAGGCTTTCGCTGGCCGCATAGGTCAGCCATTCGTCGATGGTCAGCCCGTTGCCCTTGGATTTCGAGATCTTCTGGCCATGCTCGTCCAGGAACAGCTCATAGGTGAAATGGTTGGGCTTGCGCCCGCCCAGCACCTCGCAGATGCCGTCATAGATCGGCGTGTTGGTGCTGTGGTCCTTGCCGTACATTTCAAAGTCCACATCCAGCGCCGCCCAGCGGGCGCCGAAATCGGGCTTCCACTGCAGCTTCACATGGCCGCCCGTCACCGGCAGCGTCCATTCGCGGCCGTCTTCATCGTCGAAGGTGATCGTGTGGTTCACCTTGTCGACGTGCTTCATCGGCACATACAGCACCCGCCCGGTTTCCGGATGGATCGGCAGGAAGCAGGAATAGGTCTGCTGCCGTTCCTCGCGCAAGGATGCCAGCATGATCTCCATGATCGCGTCATAGCGTTCCGCCGCCAGCCGCAGCGTGTCGTCGAACCGGCCCGATTTGTAGAAATCGGTGGCCGAGTAGAATTCATATTCGAAGCCGAACGTGTCCAGGAACCGCCGCAGCATGGCGTTGTTGTGGTGGCCGAAGCTGTCGAACTGACCATAGGGGTCGGGCACGCTGGTCAGCGGCTTCTGCATGTGCTGGCGCAGCATCTCTTGCTGGGGCACGTTCTCGGGCACCTTGCGCATGCCGTCCACGTCATCCGAGAAGCAGATCAGCCGCGTCGGAATGTCGGAAATGATCTCGAAGGCGCGGCGGATCATCGTCGTGCGCGCCACTTCGCCGAAGGTGCCGATATGGGGCAGGCCGCTTGGCCCATAGCCCGTTTCAAACAGCACATGGCCCTTGGCCGGGTCTTTGCCGTCATAGCGTTTGAGAACCGCGCGTGCCTCTTCAAAGGGCCAGGCCTTCGATTTCATCGCCGCATCGCGCAGGGTTGTCATGTCGCTGTCCTCACGTCCCGGGCGGCCCCATGCCGGGCCGGGCCTTGGTCCTCTATTGCCGCTGCCCTGCGGCGTCAATAATCTCGGCAGCGAAGCAGGAGGACAGAATGACCGATACCCCCCCGATGTCGCCTCAGGACGCGCTGATTGCGGTCATGGTGGCCTGTTCGGCCTCGGACCAGCACATGCGCACCGCCGAACTGGTGGCGATCCAGCGCATGGTCAACCACATGCCGGTTTTCGGCGATTATGACACCGACCGCATCCGCCGCGTCAGCCAGACGGTCTTTGACCTGTTTGAAGAGGAAGACGGGCTGGACGCGCTTTTCGGCCTGATCCGTGAGGCGCTGCCCGAACGACTTTATGAAACCGCCTATGCGCTGGCCTGCGACGTGGTCACGGCCGACGGCAAGCACAACCAGACCGAATTGCGCATGCTGGAAGAGGTGCGGGACGAGCTGCGGGTGGACCGCCTGCACGCCGCCGCCATCGAATGGGGCGCGCGGGTGCGGCATATGGGGCTGTGACAGGACGCTGAAAGCATCCCGCTCCGGAACCGGACGGGCCGGGCGTAGGGTGCGTGCCTGCACGCACCGCCCGACCCGCCAAAGGTGCGTGCAAGCACGCACCCTACGCAGCCAATTCAGACGAAACTTTCCGCCCAGCGGCTGATCAGCTGGCCCTGAAGGCGCCGCGCGCGCTTCAGCCAGGCCTCGCCGCCCGGGGGCGATTCGCGGTCTTCCATCGGCAGGGCCGCGCGCCGCGCCGGATCGGCCGAGAAGATGGCAAAGGCCAGTTCCCGTCCCGCCGGCGGCCGGATGAACCCCGCAAGCCCCGAGACGAAGTTCAGCGTCCCGGTCTTGGCCAGAACCGAAACCGGGTGGCCCTTGACCGCCTTGCCCTGATCGTCGCGCATGCCGACCTCGCGCAGGATGCCTGGCAGCGCTGCGCCAGATCGGCTTGCCCGCCCCGCGATCAGCGCCCGCACCATCCCCGCCGCCGTCACCCGGCTGGCCGAGCCAAGGCCCGAGTGATCGACGAAATCCCCCGGATGGCCCAGATGGCGCTGCGCCCAGTCGGTCATCGTGCGGCCCGACCCGATCAGCGTACCCGCGCCCGATGCCGCCAGCCCCACCGCCTCGGCGGTGATATTGGTGGACCAGCGCAGCATGCCGCGCAGCACTTCGGCCAGCGGTTCGCTTTCCAGACGGGCCAGTTCGCGGGTGGCGCCGGGCAGGGTGGCCACCACCTCGGCCTTGGGCAGGGTGATGCCCTGCGCCGCGCAGAGGCCGCGGAACGCCTCGGCCACATAGGGTGCGGCGCGGCGCACCGGCAACCAGCGGCTGCCGTCCTTGCCAAGGGCGGGGCGCGCCACCGTCCAGTCTTCAGTCGTCTCGCGCAGGCGATAGGTGAAGAGGGGGCTTTGCCGGTCGGCCAGATCCATCCGCGTCAGCGCGATCTTCGGGGCAAAGCGTTCGCCCCGCGCATCCATCGACACGGCATAGCCGTCGCCGGCGCGCTTCCATTCGAAATAGACCCGGCCGAAATTCAGAATCAGCCCCGACAGGCCGGGGTTGTAGCCCACCTGATCGGGCTGGTCGGCAGCAATGCGTTCCAGCGCGGGCAGGGCGCCGGCATGGGCCAGGAACCGCCCCGTCACCCCCCGTATCCCCGCCTTGCGCAGCATCGCCGCCAGATCGCCCAGATCGTCGGTGTCCAAAGTCGGGTCGCCGCCGCCCGAAAGGATCAGATCGCCCTCGATCCGGTCGCCCACCTGCGGCCCCGTGGCCAGAACCCGCGTCACCAGCCGCCGGTCCGCCCCCAGCTTTTCCAGCGCGTAAAGCGCGGTGATGGTCTTGGCGACCGAAGCCGGCGGCAACAGCGCATCGGGGTTGACCGCATCCAGAATGGCGCCCGTCGCCGCATCGGCCACCACAAAGCCGGTGGTGCCGCCCAGCTTCGCCGCTTCGATCAGCCGCTCACCCGCCGGCAGACCGGGGTCGCTGAACGGGCGCGGCTCGGGGCGCGGCGAGGTTGCGGGCGCCTCGGCCAGCGCGCTGCCCGCAACTCCCGCCAGCAGTCCCGCCAGCATGCCCCGCCGTGTCAGCGCCCCCCGTGTAAGCCGATCCGTCAAAGCGACCCTCGTCCCTGCAAACCTTCCCCCTGCCTAGCTTCGGGCCGCCGGGCGATCAAGCACCCGAAGGCGCGCGTCTTGTCACGCCTGCGTGGGGCCGGCCTTCCATTCGCCCCGTGCGCGGATCTCGGTCGATGAGGCATCGTTCAGCGGCAGGTCCACGAACAGCCAGGACGGCGGCGGATCGAAGGCCAGCGCCTTGCCGCGCCGCACCCGGTGCGTGCCATAGGTCCGTGCCGCCACCGAAAGCCGCGCCGCCACCCCCGATCCGGGCCGCGCCAGCACCGCCACCGGCACCGCGTTCAGGATATCGCGCCAGCGGCCCCAGCGGTGAAACTGCACCAGATTGTCGGCTCCCATCAGCCAGACAAAGGTGACGCCCGGATAAAGCGTCCGCAGCCGGTCGATCGTGTCGGCGGTCAGTCGCGTGCCCAGCCGCGCCTCAAGATCGGTGATCACCACCCGGGGATGGTCCTTCATCACCTGCCGTGCCCGCGCCAGCCGGTCGGCCATCGGCGCCGGTTGCCGGGCCTTGAGCGGATTGCCCGGCGTCACCAGCCACCACACCCGGTCCAGTCCCAGCCGCTTCAGCGCCTCGCGCGTGATATGGGCGTGGCCATCATGCGCGGGGTCGAACGACCCGCCCAACAGGCCCACGACCATGCCCGGCACCGCACTGGGGAAGCCCTGACGCATCCTTGGGCCTCCTTCGCCCCCGGCGGGCATCTTTCGCGGGCGCGCCTTGGGGGAGTCAAGGGGAATTGGCCCGGGGCAGGGGCCGCAGCCCCGGGGTGCTGCCCCCGCGACCATTGGTTTCTTGAACCAATGGCGCAACCAATGGATCGCACCCGGGATATTTTCCGAGAGAGGATGGGGCTTGCTTGCTCGATATAGTTGACTAAGATCAGGTAAATTACCTGATTGAGGTCAAGGATGGATTCTGCCATCGCCCGTATCCGCCGCTTCAACCGCGCCGTCACGCAAGAGGCGGGGGCGCTGGAGCAGTCCTACCTTGGCCGGGGGCGGCCCCTTGGGGTGGCGCGGGTGCTGTGCGCCATCGCCCCCGAAGGCACCGAGCTTGCGGCCCTGCGCGCGGCGCTGGGGCTGGACAGCGGGCTGCTCAGCCGCACCCTGCGCGGGCTTGAGGACGAGGGGCTGGTGACCCTTGCCGCCGACCCCGACGACGCCCGCCGCCGCCGCGCCGCGCTGACCCCCGAGGGCCTTGCCGAGGTGGCGGCCTATGACGCGCTGTCCGATGCCCGCGCCGGCGCCATCCTGCGCGGGCTGGGCCGCGACGGCGCCGCGATGCTTGATGCGATGGACCGCATCGCCGTGGTGCTGGGCCGCGCGCGGATCAGCGTGGCGCGGATTGATCCGGCCGACCCCCGCGCCACCGCCGCCCGGGGCCATTACTATGCCGAGCTTTCCGGCCGCTTCGGCACCGTCTTTGCCCCCGGCCCCGACACGCCCGCCGTGCTGGACGATCTGCGCCCGCCGCGCGGCAGCTTCCTGATCGCCGCCTGCGACGGGCTGGACATCGGCTGCGTCGGCCTGCGCCCCGACGGCACCACGCCGGACGGCGCCCCGCAGGGCGAGGTGAAGCGCCTCTGGGTCGCCGGTGCGGCGCGCGGCCTTGGCCTGGCCCGCCGCCTGATGGCCGCCATCGAGGACGAGGCGCGCCTGCTGGGCATGGCCGCCCTGCGGCTGGACACCAACGCCACGCTGACCGAGGCGCTGGCGCTTTACCGCAGCTCGGGCTGGCATGACATTGCCCGCTACAACGACAATCCGCACGCCCAGCACTGGTTCGCCAAGGCTCTAGCGCCCTGACCGTTGCAGGCAGGCCCCCTTGCCGCTACATGGGGGCCAACCCGCGACATGGAGCAGCCGATGGCCTCGTATCAGTATGTGTATCACATGGATGGCGTCTCGAAGACCTATCCCGGCGGCAAGAAGGTGTTCGAGAACATCCGGCTGAACTTCCTGCCCGGCGTCAAGATCGGCGTCGTCGGCGTCAACGGCTCGGGCAAATCGTCGCTTCTGCGCGTCATGGCCGGCTGGGACAAGGATTTCCAGGGCGAGGCCTGGGCCGCCAAGGGCGCCAAGGTGGGCTACCTGCCGCAGGAACCGCAGCTGGAAGAAACGCTGGATGTGCGCGGCAACGTCATGCTGGGGGTCGCGGCAAAGCAGGCCAAGATCGACCGCTACAACGAACTGGCGATGAACTACTCGGACGAGACCGCCGACGAGATGGCCCAGCTTCAGGACCAGATCGACGCCGAGAATCTGTGGGATCTGGACAGCCAGGTTGACGTGGCGATGGAGGCCCTGCGCTGCCCGCCGGACGAAGCCGACGTGACCACGCTTTCCGGCGGCGAAAAGCGCCGGGTGGCGCTGTGCCGGCTGCTGCTGGAAGCGCCCGACATGCTGCTTCTGGACGAACCGACCAACCACCTGGACGCCGAAACCATCGCCTGGCTGCAGAAGCACCTGATCGAATACAAGGGCACGATCCTGATCGTCACCCACGACCGCTATTTCCTGGATGACATCACCTCGTGGATTCTGGAACTCGACCGCGGCCGGGGCATTCCCTACGAAGGCAACTATTCCTCGTGGCTGGAACAGAAGGCCAAGCGTCTGGCGCAGGAAGCCCGCGAAGACCGCTCGACCCAGAAGGTTCTGGAACGCGAACTGGAATGGATCCGTGCCGGCGCCAAGGCCCGTCAGGCCAAGTCGAAGGCGCGTATTCAGGCCTATGAGGAAATGGCCTCGAAATCCGAGCGCGAAAAGATCACCACCGCCCAGATCATCATTCCGAACGGCCCGCGCCTTGGCGGCAAGGTGATCGAGGTGGAAGGCCTGTCGAAGGCCATGGGCGACAAGCTTCTGATCAAGGACCTGTCCTTCAGCCTGCCGCCCGGCGGCATCGTCGGCGTGATCGGCCCGAACGGCGCGGGGAAATCGACGCTCTTCCGCATGCTGACGGGCGAACTGGCCCCCGACGAAGGCGCGGTGACCTTCGGCGACACGGTGAAGCTGGCCTATGTCGATCAAAGCCGCGACGCGCTGGACGCCAACAAGACCGTGTGGGAGGAAATCTCGGACGGGCTGGAAATCCTTGAACTGGGCGATGCCACGATGAACAGCCGCGCCTATTGCGGGGCCTTCAACTTCAAGGGCGGCGACCAGCAGAAGAAGGTCGGCCTTCTGTCGGGCGGTGAACGCAACCGCGTCCACATGGCCAAGCTGCTGCGCCGGGGCGGCAACGTGCTGCTTCTGGACGAACCGACCAACGACCTTGACGTGGAAACCCTGCAGGCGCTGGAAGCCGCGCTGGAAGATTTCGCCGGCTGCGCCGTGATCATCAGCCACGACCGCTTCTTCCTTGACCGGCTTTGCACCCATATCCTGGCGTTTGAGGGCGATGCCCATGTCGAATGGTTCGAGGGCAACTTCGAAGCCTATGAAGAAGACAAGGTGCGCCGCCTCGGCCCGGAATCGATCGAGCCGAAGCGCGTCAAATACGTCAAGTTCAGCCGTTAACCGGCCCCGGCCCGGGCTTAGTGCCCGGGCTCTGCCTGCCCCTTGTTGCCGATGATCAGGCCCACACCGGCCTCGACCGTGCCGCCCACGCATTCCAGCGCGAAACGTTCGGCATCGCGGCCCCGGATCGAGGCGATCATCTCCACGACCTCCTCGGGCGGCTCGCCCAGCCGGCTCAGCGCCTCGCCGGCCATGGCCAGCGCGCTTTCGAAGGTCTCGCGCAGCTGATAATCGACGCCCGCCTTGACCAGATCCAGCGAATGCTGCCGGTCAAAGGCCCGGGCCAGAACCGGCACCAGCGGGAATTCGTGCTTCATCAGCTCGACGATCCGCGTCGTCGCTGCGGGATCATTGATCGCCACCACCACCAGATCGGCACTGGCCGCGCCGGCCGCATGCAGGATGTCCAGCCGCGTCCCGTCGCCATACCAGACCTTGAAGCCGAACTGCCCGGCATCGCGGATCATCTGCGGATCGCTTTCGATGATCGAGATGGCATGCCCCCGCGCCAGAAGCGGCTGGCTGATGATCTGCGCCATCCGGCCGAACCCGATCAGCAGCACCCTGCCCGACAGGTCATGCGCCTCTTCCACCCCTTCCAGCGAGGTGCCGGCCTTCGGCGCCATCCGGTCGTGCAGGATGATCATCAGGGGCGTCAGCACCATCGAGACGATGATGATCGCGGTCAGATTGGCGTTCCATTCCGGCTCCAGAATGCCGAACTGAGTGGCGGCGGCATAAAGCACGAAGGCGAATTCGCCGCCCTGCGCCATCAGCACCGCGCGTTCCAGCGCCTCGGCCCGGTCGGCCTTCATGAGCCGCGCGACAAGATAGATCACCGCCATCTTCAGGACCATGAAGGCCGGCACGCTGATGGCGATGACCACCCAGTTGCGGGCGATGATCTCAAGGTCCAGCGCCATGCCGACGCCCAGGAAGAACAGGCCCAGCAGCAGCCCGCGAAAGGGTTCCACATCGGCCTCAAGCTGATGGCGGAACGAGGATTCCGACAAAAGCACCCCGGCCAGGAAGGCGCCCATCGCCATCGACAGCCCGCCCGCCTGCATCAGCACCGCCGCGCCCAGCACCACCAGAAGGGCGGCCGCCGTCATCACCTCCCGCGCGCCGAAGCGGGCCAGCAGGCGGAACATCGGGTCCAGCAGGTAGCGGCCCGCCACCACCAGCACCGCAATCGCCGCCAGCCCTATGCCGACGCTGGTCAGCCGGTCGGCCAGCGTCGCCTCGGCGCCCCCCGGCGCAAGGAAGGCCACCAGCGCCAGCAGGGGCACGATGGCCAGGTCTTCCAGCAGCAGGATCGCGATGATCCGCCGCCCCTTCGGCAGCCCCATCTGCCCGCGCTCTTCCAGCATCTGCATGACGATCGCGGTCGAGGTCAGCACAAAGCCCGTGCCCGCAACGAAACTGGCCGTCACCGGATATCCCAGCGCGATGCCCACCCAGACCAGCGTGGCAATCGCCAGCCCCACCTGCACCAGCCCCAGCCCGAAGATCTCGCCCCGCATCGACCACAGGCGCGAGGGCTGCATCTCAAGCCCGATGATGAACAGGAACAGCACCACCCCCAGCTCGGCCACATGGATGATCGACTGGGCATCATGGAAGAACTGCATCCCGTAGGGACCGATGGCCAGCCCCGCCGCCAGATAGCCCAGAACCGACCCCAGCCCCAGCCGCCGGAACAGCGGCACCGCAATCACCGCCGCCGCCAGAAGCACGACGATGTTCAGAAGATCGCCCCCGCCATGCGCCCCGGCTGCGGCCGCCTCGGCCGCCACGGTTTCCGCTCCACCTGCCATACCCGTCTCCTCGTTACGCGCGTTTCGGGCGATCCTGCCCCGAAAGCGCGGGCAAATCCTACCGGAATCATGCAGGTTTTGGCGCCCGCCCGCCGGTCTGCCGGGGGAGGGCCGGCGAATTGTCGCTTTCCGGTCACGGCCGCCGGAAAACGACTTGCCCGCCTCGCCCTGCGGATGTATCGCGCCTGCCTTCCGCAGCTTTCCGTTGACACCGATGTTCCGCCAGCTGACCCAGTCCTTCCAGCGCCGTGCCGACCTTCTGCTGGAAGGCCGGTATGAGGTGCTGGCCCGCGATTACGTTCTGCCGCTGCCGGTGCAGCTGGGCGACTGCGCCATCCGCATCGACAGCGCCGATGAGATGGCCGTGCATCTGCGCCGCCATCATGTCGCGCTGATGCGCCGCAGCACGACCGACATGCGGCCGCAGATCATCGCGGTTGAACTGCCGCGCGGCGCGGGGCTGCAGCGGGTCTGGCTGCGCTGGCACATGACCGGCGCGGCGGGGCCGATGGTCTCGCAGGCGGTCTATGGTTGCCAGCCCGCCGATCAGGGCGGCCGGATCGAGTGGATGTGCTACACCCGTCTTGCCATGCCCGAATTCGGCCGCAGCGCCACCCACCGCCGGCTGGTGGTGCGTTAGAGGGCAGTTCCCCCGCCCCATCCCGGGTGCCATGGCGAAGGCCATCGCCTTCGCCACCGCCCAACGCCGCGCCCTGCAAGGTCGGGCCTCAAAGGCCCGGCCAACGCCCGCCCCGCCATCGGCGGGCGCTCCTCGCCCGCCGGGCCAGGCGCCGGCCTCTGGTATCTCGTGCCGCATCGTCTCCGGTTGACCCGTCACCAGCGGGCGGGGGCGAGGCAGTGCCTCGCTTTCTCCCGCCCGGACGAGGTTGGAACGGCTATTGCCTGCGTAGGGTGCGTGGTCCCCACGCACCGCCCCGGCCACAATGGCGAAGGCCATCGCCTTCGCCACTTCCCGACATCGGCAACCTTCACCGGTCGGGCCTCAAAGGCCCGGCCAGCGCCCGACCCGGCGGGCGCTTCTCGCCCGCCGGGTCGGGCGCCGGCCTCTCTTTGCTCGTGCCGCGCCGTCTCCGCTTGAACCCATCCGCACGGGCGGGGGCGAGGCAGTGCCTCGCCTTTTCCCGCCCAGACGAGGTTGGAACGGCTATTGCCTGCGGATGGTGCGTGGTCCCCACGCACCATCCCCGCCCGCCCCTCAGACCACCTCTTTCACCGCCTCCATCGCCACATAGGTCGAGGTGCCGGCGACATGGGGCAGGGCGCTGATCCGTTCGGCCAGCACGCGGCGGTAATCCTGGATATCCGCCGTCCGCACCTTCAGAAGATAGTCGAAGCGGCTCGCGATCATGTGGCACTGCTCGACCTCGGGAATGGCCAGCACCGCCCGGTTGAAGGCCTGCAGCGCCGCCTCGCGCGTGTCGGCCAGCCGCACCTCGACAAAGGCCACATGCGCCTGCCCCATGCGGATCGGGTCCAGAATGGCGCGGTAGCCGGTAATCACCCCCGCCTCTTCCAGCCGCTTCAGCCGCGCCTGCACCGGCGATTTCGACAGCCCGATCCGCCGCGCAAGCTCGGTCGCGCTGATCCGCCCCTCCACCGCCAGAATCCGCAGGATCGCCTGATCGAAGCGGTCCAGATCGGTGCGGTCGTTCTGCATCGGAAATCCCCTTATAATCAGGCGAACCGCCTGCCATTTGCCTCACAATCGGGAAATCCGGCTGCCGGTTCCGCGATATGATGGGCCAAAGCGGAAGGAAAATCCACATGCGCGATATGGGTCAGGCCTGGAACGACATCCGGCACGCCAGCCTTGCAGACGAAGCCACCCTTGTCCGCCGCCTTCTGGCCGAGGCCGCCCTTCCCCCCGCCGACCGCGCCCGCATCGCCGCAGCCGGTGCCGATCTGGTCCGCCGCATCCGCGCCAGCGTGAAACCGGGGCTGATGGAGGTCTTTCTGGCCGAATACGGGCTTTCCACCGAAGAAGGCATCGCGCTGATGTGCCTGGCCGAGGCGCTTCTGCGCGTGCCCGACGCCGAAACCATGGATGCGCTGATCGAAGACAAGATCGCGCCGTCGGACTGGGGCCGGCATCTGGGCAAATCGGCCTCATCCCTTGTCAACGCCTCGACCTGGGCGCTGATGCTGACCGGCCGCGTGCTGGACGATGCCGAGCCGGGCGTCGTCGGCCATCTGCGCGCCGCCGTCAAACGTCTGGGCGAACCGGTGATCCGCACCGCCGTTTCCCGCGCCATGAAGGAAATGGGCCGCCAGTTCGTCTTGGGCGAAACCATCGAAGCCGCCATGAAACGCGCGCGTGAGCTTGAGGCGAAGGGCTACACCTACAGCTACGACATGCTGGGCGAAGCCGCCCGGACCGAAGGTGATGCCCGCCGCTACCACCTGTCCTATTCCAAGGCGATCACCGCCATCGCCGCCGCCTGCGACAAGGGCGACATCCGCTCGAACCCCGGGATCTCGATCAAGCTGTCGGCCCTGCATCCGCGATATGAGGTCGCCAAGCGCGCCCGCGTGATGGATGAACTGGTGCCCCGCGTCCGCGCGCTGGCCGGTCTTGCCCGTGCCGCCGGCATGGGGCTGAACATCGACGCCGAAGAAGCCGACCGTCTGGAACTGTCGCTTGAGGTGATCGAGGCGGTCCTCTCCGACCCATCGCTGGCCGGCTGGGACGGGTTTGGCGTGGTGGTGCAGGCCTATGGCCGCCGCGCCGGCGCGGTGCTCGACTGGCTGCACGGGCTGGCCACCCGCCTTGACCGCAAGCTGATGGTGCGGCTGGTCAAGGGCGCCTACTGGGACGCCGAGGTGAAGCGCGCGCAGGTGCTGGGCCTGCCCGGCTTCCCGGTCTTCACCCGCAAGCAGGCCACCGATGTCAGCTACATCGCCAATGCCCGCAAGCTTCTGGGCATGACCGACCGCATCTATCCCCAGTTCGCCGGCCACAACGCCCATACCGTCGCCGCCATCCTCGACATGGCCGCTCAGGCCGGCATCGGCCCCCGCGACTATGAATTCCAGCGGCTGCACGGCATGGGCGAACGCCTGCATGACCTTGTTCTGGCCGACCGCGGCACCCGCTGCCGCATCTATGCGCCGGTGGGGGCGCACCGCGATCTTCTGGCCTATCTGGTGCGCCGGCTTCTGGAAAACGGCGCCAACTCCAGCTTTGTCAACCAGATCGTCGATGAGGATGTGCCGGCAGAACGGGTTGCCGCCTGCCCGCTGGATTTCATGGAAAGCGTGGCTTCGGTGCCGAACCTTGCCATCCTGACCGGGCCGGCGCTGTTCGGCGCCCGCCGCAACTCGGCCGGGGCCGACCTGACCGATGCCGGAGACCTTGCCGCCATCGACAGCGCCCGCGCGCCCCACCTGACGGCGCTGTTCGACGCCCGCCCGCTGCTGGCCGGCCCGGTCGCCGGCGGTCCGCGCCTGCCCGTCCTCAACCCCGCCACCGGCGCCCCCGTGGGCCATGTGCTGACCGCTGCGCCGGCCGACGTGGACACCGCGCTGCGTCTGGCCGAGCCTTGGGCCGCCCCCGCCGCGATCCGCGCCGAAATCCTGCGCCGCGCCGCCGATCTTTACGAATCCGACCTCGGCCCCCTTTTCGCCCTTCTGGCGCGCGAGGCCGGCAAGACCCAGGCCGATGCGCTGGCCGAACTGCGTGAGGCGGTGGATTTCCTGCGCTACTACGCCGACGGGGCCGAGACGCTGGCCGATCCCGCCCGCGGCACCTTTGCCTGCATCAGCCCGTGGAACTTCCCGCTGGCCATCTTCACCGGCCAGATCGCCGCCGCGCTGGCCGCCGGCAATGCCGTGCTGGCCAAACCGGCCGAACAGACGCCGCTGATCGCCGCCCGCGCCACCGCGCTGCTGCATCAGGCCGGCGTGCCCGCCACCGCGCTGCAACTCCTGCCCGGTGACGGGCAGGTGGGCGCGGCGCTGACCCGCGACGCCCGGGTGCAGGGCGTGGCCTTCACCGGATCAACCGAAACCGCCCTGCTGATCCGCCGGTCGATGGCCGAACACCTTGACCCCTCGGCGCCGCTCATCGCCGAAACCGGCGGGCTGAACGCGATGATCGTCGATTCCACCGCGCTGCCGGAACAGGCGGTGCGCGACATCCTCGCCTCGTCCTTCCAGTCGGCCGGCCAGCGCTGCTCGGCGCTCCGCTGCCTTTACCTGCAAGAGGATATCGCCGCCCACACGCTGGACATGCTGTTCGGCGCCATGGACGAACTCGCCGCCGGCGACCCGGCCGATCTTTTCACCGACATCGGCCCGGTGATCGACGCCGAGGCGCAGCGCACGATCGCCGACCACATCACCACCGCCCGCGCCGAGGGCCGGCTGCTGAAGCAGCTGCCCGCCCCCGCGACCGGCCATTTCATCGGCCCAGCCGTGATCCGCGTCACCGGGATCGAGCAGATGGAGCGTGAAATCTTCGGCCCCGTCCTGCATGTCGCCACCTTCCGCGCCGGTGAGATTCCCCGCGTCGTCAAGGCGATCAACGCCACCGGCTACGGCCTGACCTTCGGCCTGCACACCCGCATCGACGACCGCGTGCAAGAGGTGGTCGATGCGCTGCAGGTCGGCAATATCTACGTCAACCGCAACCAGATCGGCGCGGTCGTCGGCAGCCAGCCCTTCGGGGGCGAAGGCCTTTCCGGCACCGGCCCCAAGGCCGGCGGCCCGCGCTACCTCGCCCGCTTCACCCGCCGCGCCGCGCCGGCCATCGGCGAAACAGCCGCCGCCCCCGCCGCGACCGAGGCCGAGGTTCAGGCCGCCCTCCGCCTTGACCGCCAGATGGGTCATGCCACCGCCGCGCTGGTCCTGCCGGGCCCCACCGGCGAATCGAACCGGCTGACCGCCCATCCCCGCCCGCCGCTGCTTTGCCTTGGCCCCGGCCCCGCCGCCGCGCTGGCCCAGGCCGAGGCCGTCCGCGCCCTGGGCGGCCACGCGGTCGAGGCGCCCGGCCTTGCCCCCCTGGCGCTGGCCCGCCTTGCGGGCTTCGGCGGCGCGCTGTGGTGGGGGGAGGCCGAAGGCGCCCGCGCCGCCGCCCGCGCGCTCGCCTCCCGCCGCGGCCCGATCCTGCCGCTGATCTGCGACCACCCCGACGCGGGCCACGCCCTGATGGAGCGTCACATCTGCATCGACACCACCGCCTCGGGCGGCAACGCCCAGCTTCTGGCCGAGGTGGGGCAGGCCTAGCCCCATCCTCTCTCGGAAAATATCCTCGGGGGGTGAATGCCCCGGCGGGGCAGAGGGGGGCAGACGGCCCCCCTTTCGCCGCTTGACGCCCGCGCAGCCATCGGCAAGCCTCGCGCCATGTTCCCGATCCGAGATCACAACCCCTCGGGGCGCACGCCCTATGTCACCTGGACGCTGATCGCGGCCAATACCGGCATCTTCCTGACCTATTGGTTCAGCTTCACCGCCGACTGGGAACTGACGCGGTTCTTCCTGACCTGGGGCCTGGTGCCCGGCAAGGTGACCCATGGCATCGCACCGCAGACCATCATCACCTCGATGTTCCTGCACGGCGGCTGGATGCACCTGATCGGCAACATGTGGTTCCTCTGGCTCTTCGGCGACAACATGGAGGATGAGATGGGCCACACCCGCTTCCTTCTGTTTTACCTTGGCGCCGGTCTGGTGGCGGCGGCGCTGCAGATCGCGGTCGATCCGCACTCGCCCGTGCCGATGGTCGGGGCTTCGGGGGCGATTGCCGGGGTGATGGGGGGCTATCTGCTGTTGTTCCCCAGGGCGCGGATCGACGTGCTGTTCATCATCGTCATCTTCTTCCGCATCTTCGCCATTCCGGCCTGGATCGTGCTGGGCGTCTGGTTCGGGCTGCAGCTGTTCAACGGCGCCGTCACCCCCACCGATGGCGGCGGGGTCGCTTATTGGGCGCATGTGGGCGGCTTCTTCGGCGGGCTGGCGCTGGCCCTGCCGGCGCTGCTCCGGCGGGGCGGCAAGGCCTACTGGACGGAAACCAAGGGCCATCCGCCCCATCCGCCGGCGGTCTATCCCACGGGGCGCAGTTCCATCCCCCGCGTGCCCCGCCGCTGAGAAGCGGCGGTAGATCGTCTTCCTGCCCGGGAATCAAGCACGAAGTGCGCCCGGGCAATGCCCGACCGCCCCCTCGGGCGGGCATTCTGCAACGTCTCAAGACGCGCCGCCTCGGCAGTTCTTGAACCATAAACCAAGGGGCTCCAACGTCGGCTGCCCACCCGGCGGCCGGGCATTGCCCTGTGGTGGCGCCCCTGGCCCAGAGGCCCCCACGCCAACATGGTTAACGATTCGTCATCGCACCGCGCGTAGAGACGGAAGGAAGACGCGGGGAAGACGGCAAGAAGACGCCCCTCACCCCCGCATTCCGGCAGATTTATGCAGCGATCTCAGGCCTTTGCGCAGGCCGGGCAATCGGGGCGCCGCTTTACCCGCACCTCGCGCGTCTCACCGTAAAGCGCGTCATGAATGACCAGCCGTCCCGCCAGCGTTTCGCCCGCGCCGGTCAGGTGTTTGACCGCCTCCATCGCCATCATCGACCCGATGATGCCGGGCAGGGGCGCCACCACCCCGGCCTCGGCGCAGGAAGGCACCATGCCGGGGGCGGGGCGTTCTGGGAAAACGCATTCGTAACAGGGGCTTCCATGGGCGGGGTCATATAGCGAAAGCTGCCCCTCCCATTGCGTCATGGCGCCCGCAACCAGCGGCTTGCCCAGCTTCGCGCAGACCCGGTTCACCAGATAGCGCGTGTCGAAATTGTCGGTGCCGTCCAGCACAAGATCATATTCGGCGATCAGCGCCTCGGCGATGTCTTCGGTCAGCCGCCGCTGATAGGGCCGCAGGGTGACAAAGGGGTTCAGCGCCTTCACCGCGATCTCGGCCGACTGCACTTTCGGCAGGCCAATGCGTTGATCGGAATGGATAATCTGCCGCTGCAGGTTCGACCCCTCGACCACGTCATCGTCAATCACCCCCAGCGTGCCCACCCCCGCCGCCGCAAGGTAAAGCAGCACGGGCGACCCCAGCCCCCCGGCCCCCACCACCAGCACCCGCGCGCCCTTCAGCCGCATCTGCCCCGGCCCGCCGATCTCTCGCAAGAGGATGTGGCGGGCATAGCGGTCAAGCTCGGCGGGGCGGAAGGGGCCATCGGCGGGCGGTTCGGGTTTCTGACGGTTTTTCAGGCAGTTAAGCCCGGCGCGATAGGCCAGGATCAAGGCCGCGGCCACCCCGCCCACCGCCCAGCCCGCCGCCGATCCGCCGATGGCGGCGCGCAGCGCATGGCCCTCGGGCAGGGCCAGATGGGCAAGAATGGCCGCCAGCCACAGCGCCGCAAGCCCCCCCAGCCGCAGCCGCCACGGCAGGCCCAGCCACCTGCCCAGGGCCAGCAGCGCCAGACCAAGGACCGCCACCGCCATCAGCTTTGCCCGGTTGACCCGAAGCCGCCATGGCCCCGGGTGGTTTCGTCAAGGATATCAACCACATCATAGGCCGCCTGCACCACCGGCGCGATGATGCACTGGGCAATCCGGTCGCCGTGGTTCAGGGTTACCGCCTCGGTCCCCAGGTTCACCAGCAGCACCCCCAAGGGCCCGCGATAATCGCTGTCGATGGTGCCCGGCGTGTTCGGCAGGCTCAGCCCATGTTTCAGCGCCAGGCCGGAGCGGGGGCGGATCTGCATCTCGTAACCCACGGGAATCGCAACGCGAATTCCCGTCGGCACCACGACGCGCTGCATGGGTTGCAGGGTGATCCCGGCGGCGCGCTGATCGGGCGGCAGGTTGGCGCGGATATCGGCGCCGGCGGCGCCGGCGGTTTCATAGCGGGGCAGGGGAAGGCCGCGGTCGGCCCAATCCTCCCAGACCACGCGGATGGCGGGCGCCGTCATGCCAAGGCCCCGGCGATCCGCTGTGCCAGCCGCCGGGCCACCTCATCCTTGGCCAGCCGCGGCCAGGTCTCGGCCCCCTCGGCGGTGATCAGGACCACGGCGTTTTCCGACCCGCCCATGATGCCGGTTTCGGGCGAAACGTCATTGGCCACGATCCAGTCACAGCCCTTGCGGGCGCGTTTGGCGGTGGCGTGTTCCACCACGTTCTCGGTCTCGGCGGCAAAGCCCACCACCAGCCGGGGCCGATCGGAAGCCTTTGAAACCGTTGCCAGAATGTCGGGGTTCTCGGCAAATTCCAGCGCGGGGGCGCGGCCAGAGCCGTCTTTCTTCATCTTCTGCGTGCCGGCATTGGCGACCCGCCAGTCGGCCACTGCCGCCGCCATAACCGCCGCGTCGGCCGGCAGCGCCGCCTGAACCGCCTCCAGCATCTGACGCGCGGTTTCGACCCGCACCACATCGACCCCTTCGGGCGGCGGCACGGTGGCCGGGCCGGTGACAAAGGTCACCCGCGCGCCCAGATTGCGCAGCGCCGCCGCCAGCGCCGTGCCCTGCGCGCCCGAGGAACGGTTGGCGATATATCGCACCGGATCAATGGGTTCGTGGGTGGGGCCTGAGGTTACCAGCACATGCCGCCCCTTGAGCGGGCCATCGGCCAGCGCCGCCTCGATCGCTGCAAGGATGACTTCGGGTTCGGCCAGACGGCCGGGGCCGTATTCGCCGCAGGCCATCTCGCCCTCATCCGGGCCGGTGAACAGGACGCCATCAGCCTTCAGCGTGGCGATGTTGCGCTGGGTGGCGGGGTGCTGCCACATCCGCACATTCATCGCCGGCGCCACCAGAACCCGGGTGTCGGTGGCCAGAAGCAGCGTCGAGGCCAGATCGTCGGCGCGGCCGGTGGCCATCTTGGCCATCAGATCGGCGGTGGCCGGCGCCACCACGATCAGGTCGGCCACGCGCGACAGCTGGATATGGCCCATCTCGGCCTCATCCGTCAGGTCGAAAAGCGCCTGATAGACCTTCTCGCCCGCCAGCGCCGAAACCGACAGCGGCGTGACGAACTCGGCCCCCCCGGCGGTCAGGACCGGCGTCACCGCCGCCCCCCTGCCGCGCAGAAGCCGGATCAGCAACAGCGCCTTGTAGGCCGCGATGCCGCCGCCGATCACCAGAAGGATGCGCTTGCCGTTCAGCATCAGCTTTCTCCGCCACCTGTCGCCCAGACTTAGGCGGCAAGCGCGCGCGACACAAGCTCAGCCAAGGAAACGCTGCACCTCGGGGCCGCGGCCCTGCAGGGCGCGGCGCAGCTTGGCATGGGCGGCGGCCTCAAGCTGACGGATGCGTTCCTTCGACAGGCCCATCTCGGTGCCCAGCGATTCGAGGGTGCGGGGTTCGTCGCGCAGCCGGCGTTCGGCGACGATATAGCGTTCGCGCCGCGACAGGCCCTGCAGCGCCTGCACCAGCCAGTCGCGCAGGCGGGCATTGTCATGGGCCTCTTCCACCTGAACCGCCGTCTGGCGGTCATCGGGCAGCACGTCGATCCATTCGCGACCGTCCTCGTCACCGCCCTGCGGCGCGTTGAGCGAGGCATCCATGCCGGAAAGCCGCCCCTCCATCAGCGCCACTTCGGCCAGCGTCACGCCGATTTCGGCGGCCACCTGGGCGCGCAGCTGATGGGAATCGAGCGTCTCGCCCCGTTCGCGCGCCTCACGCTCCAGCTTGGCCTGCACCCGGCGCAGGTTGAAGAACAGCGCTTTCTGCCCCGAGGTTGAGCCAGTCCGCACCAGCGACCAGTTGCGCATGACGAATTCCTGCACCGCCGCCTTGATCCACCAGGCGGCATAGGTCGAAAAGCGCACGCCGCGGTCGGGGTCGAATTTTTCGGCGGCCTTCATCAGGCCAAGGTTCGCCTCCTGGATCAGATCGCCCATCGGCGCGCCATAGCGGCGGAAGCGGGCGGCGATGGAAATGGCCAGCCGCAGATGTGCAGTCACCAGCCGGTGCAGGGCGGCGGTGTCGCCCCTGTCGCGCCAGGCCAGCGCCAGCGCCGTTTCCGTCTCGGCGCTGAGAAGTTCGGCCGCGCGCGCTTGGCGCGACAGGGTTTCGCCGCTATATCCGTCCAGCGCCATCCATCCCCCTGACCGGCCCGGCTTGCGGGCCCTGACTTGCATACGGAGCCGGGCCCTGAGCGGATCACTTCCTGAAGGCGGATTTCCCCGGCTGACGCTGGTGGTCGGCGGGGCGCGGTCGGGCAAGTCGCGTCTGGCCGAGCGTCTGGTGCAGGCGGCCGGCGGTGTGCCCGCATACATCGCCACCGCCGAGGCCTGGGATGATGAGATGGCCGCCCGCATCGCCCGCCACCGCGAAGACCGCGGCACTGGCTGGACCACGGTCGAGGCGCCGCGCGATCTGGCCGGGGCGCTGGCTGGGCTGCCGGGGCCGGTGCTGATCGACTGCGCGACGCTGTGGCTGACCAATGTGATGCTGGCCGAAGCTCCGGTCGTGGATGAGGTGGCCGTGCTTCTGGCCGCGCTGGCCGCCCATCCCGGCCCGGTCGTCGTGGTCTCGAACGAGGTCGGCTGGGGCATCGTGCCGGAAAACGCTTTGGCGCGGGCCTTCCGCGATGAACAGGGCCGGCTGAACCAGCAGATCGCGTCGGCGGCCGATCTGGTGGTGGGGGTGATGGCCGGGCTGCCCATGGTGCTTAAGGGGCGGATGCCCGGGGGGGTGGCGTGACCCGCTTCTGGCTGGTGCGCCACGGGCCGACCCATGCGAAAACCATGGTCGGCTGGACCGACCTGCCGGCCGACCTGTCGGACCAGGCCGCGCTGGCCCGGTTGTCGGCCCATCTGCCGGGCGATGCGCCGGTGATCTCATCCGACCTGTCGCGCGCCGTGGCGACGGCCGATTGCCTGCCCGGCCGGCCCCGCCTGCCACATGACCGCGACCTCCGCGAGATGCATTTCGGCGCGTGGGAGATGCGGGCCTTTGCCGAGATCGAGGCCGAAGATCCCCTCCGCATCCGTGCCTTCTGGGAAACCCCCGGTGAGGTCTGCCCCCCCGGCGGCGAAAGCTGGAACGCGCTGGCCGGCCGCGTCGGGGGCGCCTTGCAGCGGTTGCAGGGGCTGGCGCCCGAGGTGATCGTGGTCGCCCATTTCGGCCCTATCGTGGCCGCCCTGCAACTGGCCGAAGGGCTGGCGCCCGAAGCCGCCTTTGCCCACCGCATCGACAATCTGTCGGTGACCTGCCTGCGCCTTGGCCCCCGGCCCGAGGTTTTTGCGATCAATCACCGCCCGTGATGGGCCGCCCCACAAATCATCACTTTCCGCCCTGAAACCCGCCGTCTAGCCTGCGGGAAAAGAGGGGAAGCATTGATGACCTATGATCTTGTGATCGGCGACCGCGCCTATTCATCGTGGAGCCTGCGCGGCTGGCTCTTGTTCGACGCCTTCGGCATTCCGGTAAGGACACATCGGGCGCGGCTTTATACCGACGAACTGCCCGAAATGCTGAAAGACTACTTCCCCGGCAAGACCGCCCCCACCATGCGCACCCCCGATGGCGTGGTGGTGCCCGAGACCATCGCCATTGCCGAAGAACTGGCCAGCCGCCACCCCGAGGCGGGCCTCTGGCCGGCCGATCCGAAGGCGCGGGCGGTGGCGCGGGTGCTGGCGGCCGAGATGCATGCGGGCTTTGTCGCGCTGCGCAGCCATTGCCCGATGAACCTGCGCGTCAGCTACACCACCTGCGAGCCGCCGGCCGAGGTTCTGGCCGATCTGGCGCGGCTGGAAACCATCTGGACCTGGGCATGGCAGCAGACGGGCGCGGAGGTCTGGCTGGCCGGCGCCTATTCGGCGGCCGATGCCTTCTTCGCGCCGGTGGCCAGCCGGATCGCCACCTACAACCTGCCGGTCTCGGCCCGGGCGATGGAGTATGTGCAGGCGCATCTGGCGCATCCTTCATTCCGGCGCTGGCGGGCGATGGGGCTGGTGGACGGCGCCGACCAGCCCTTCTACCGCCGCGACTGGCCGCGCCGGCCCTGGCCCGGCCCGGTGGCGCCCGCGGCGCATGCGGTCGAGGGGACGGCGGCCGAAAACGCCGCCTGCCCCTATTCGGGCAAGCCGGTGACCCATGTACTGGAAATGGCCGGCCGCCGCTGGGGCTTCTGCAACGCCTTCTGCCGCGACAAGACCGTGGCCGACCCCGAAGCCTGGCCCGCCTTCATGGCGATGGTCCGGGGATAAAGCGGACGGGGGCATCGCGCCTCCGTGCCCCCATCCTCTCTCGACAAATATCCCACGGGGGTGCGGGGGTGTGAAACCCCCGCTTCCGCCGCCGGCCGGGGGCCGGTCAGTCGAAAAAGCCCGGCCCCGCGCGGCCCAGAAGTTCGGCCGCAAGGTCGCGGCCCATGGCGGCGCCGTCACCGGCCGGACCACGCGCCTCGCCCGTCAGAACGCGGGTGCCGTCGGGGCGCAGGATTTCGCCCCGCAGCCACAGCCTGTCGCCTTCCAGCAGGGCCAGCCCGGCAATCGGCGTTTCGCACGACCCGTCCAGGTGCAGAAGCATGCTGCGCTCGGCCGCAAGGCGCAGGCCGGTCGGGCCGTCATGGATCGCCGCCAGCATCGCCGCCGTGCGGTCATCATCCGCCCGGCGTTCCACCCCGATCGCGCCCTGCGCCACGGCGGGCAGCATCTGTTCCGGCCCGATGGCCGACCGCGCCACACCGGCCATGCCCAGCCGGTTCAGCCCCGCCATGGCCAGAAAGGTCGCCGCCGCCACGCCGTCACCCAGCTTCTTCAGCCGGGTCTGCACGTTGCCGCGAAACTCGACCAGCTGCAGGTCGGGGCGCCGGTGCGCGAGCTGCGCCCGCCGCCGCAGGCTGGACGACCCCACCACCGCACCCTGCGGCAGATCGTCCAGCGTGGCGAAGGCGGTTGAAACGAAGGCGTCGCGCACATCCTCGCGCGGCAGATAGCAGTCGATCAGCAGCCCTTCGGGTTGCAGCGTCGGCATGTCCTTCATCGAATGCACGGCGATGTCGATGGCGCCGGCCAGAAGCGCCTCTTCGATCTCACGCGTAAACAGGCCCTTGCCGCCGATTTCCTTCAGCGCGCGGTCCTGAATCTGGTCGCCGGTGACCTTGATCACCACGATTTCAAACGCTTCCGCCGGCAGGGCAAAGGCCGATGCCAGACGGTCGCGGGTTTCATGCGCCTGCGCCAGCGCCAGCGGGCTGCCGCGCGTGCCGATTTTCAGCGTTTGGTCGGGGGTGGGAAGGTCCTGTGCCATGGCCATGGCATAGCCGCGACAGAAGCGCCGTTCAACTGTCCGGCGCTTGACACGCCGCCGCAGCTGGGCAAGGCAGGGCCGGATGGAGGCCCCGATGACCAAGCTGATCCTGCGCGCCCTTGCCGGTGAAACCCTGCCCACCCCGCCCGTCTGGATGATGCGGCAGGCGGGGCGCTATCTGCCGGAATACCGCGCCACCCGGGCGCACGCGGGGGATTTCCTGTCCTTGTGCTACAATCCCGATCTGGCCGCCGAGGTGACGCTGCAGCCGATCCGCCGCTATGGCTTTGATGCGGCAATCCTTTTTGCCGACATCCTTCTGCTGCCGCAGGCGCTGGGCCCGAAGCTGTGGTTTGAAACCGGCGAGGGGCCGCGGATGGAAACCACCACCACGGCCGCGCAGGTGGCGGCGCTGAAGCCCACTGGGGCGATCCACGACACGCTTGCGCCGATCTATGAAACCGTGCGGGTTCTGGCCCGGGAACTGCCGAAGGAAACCACGCTGATCGGCTTTGCCGGGGCGCCCTGGACGGTGGCCACCTACATGATCGCCGGGCGCGGCTCGAAGGATCAGGGCGCGGCCCATGCGCTGAAGGCGGCCGACCGCGCCACCTTTGCCGCGCTGATCGACCGGATCACCGAAGCGACGGTGGAATACCTTTCCGCCCAGATCGCGGCGGGGGCCGAGGTGGTGAAGCTGTTCGACAGCTGGGCCGGCAGCCTGAAGGGCGATGATTTCACCGATTTCGCGGTGAAGCCCACGGCGCAGATCATCGCCGCCCTGAAGGCCCGCCATCCCGCCATCCCGGTGATCGCCTTTCCGCGTGAGGCGGGGGCCGGCTATGTGGGCTTTGCCCGCGCCACCGGCGCCGATTGCGTGGCGGTGGACAATTCGGTCAGCCCGGAATGGGCGGCCGAGAACGTGCAGAAGGATGGCTGCGTGCAGGGCAACCTTGCGCCGCATCACATGGTGACCGGCGGGCAGGACCTGATTGACGCCACCCGCCGCGTGGTCGATGCCTTCCGCGGCGGGCCGCATATCTTCAACCTCGGCCACGGCATCACCCCCGATGCCGACCCGGCCCATGTGCAGCTGATGATCGACACGGTGCGGGGCGGCTGAGCCCCGATCACTTTAGGTCACAGTCATTGACATAACCCGCCCGCCGGATCAGGGTCCGGCCACGGGACGGGAGGGTGTCATGGATTGGGCGAATGTGCTGGCCACGCGCGCGGCGCGGATGAAGGCGTCGGAGATACGCGAGCTTCTGAAGCTTCTGGATCAGCCTGACATCATCTCATTCGCCGGCGGCATTCCCGACCCCGCGCTGTTCCCGGCCGAAGCGTTCCGCACCGCCTTTGCCGAGGCTTTGGCGGGCGACCGCGCCGGGGCGGCGCTGCAATATTCGGTGTCCGAGGGCTATCTGCCCCTGCGCGACTGGATCGCGGGCGAGATGGGCAAACTGGGCATTTCCTGCGGGCCGCAGAACATCCTGATCACCTCTGGCAGCCAGCAGGCGCTGGATTATCTGGGCAAGCTGATGATTTCGCCCGGCGATACCGTGCTTCTGGGCTGGCCGACCTATCTGGGCGCGCTGGGCGCCTTCAACGCCTATGAGCCGCGCTATGACCGGCTGGACCCCAAGGGCAACCGCCCCGCCGCCAGCTTTGCCGAGGCAGCCGAAGCCGCCGGGGGGCGGGTAAAGTTCGCCTATCTGTCGGTCGATTTCGCCAACCCGACGGGAGAGACGCTGGACCTTGCCGCGCGCGAGGCAGTGATTGATCTGGCCGACGATCTGGATATCGCCGTGGCCGAGGATGCCGCCTATCAGACCCTGCGCTATGACGGCGCGGCCATTCCGCCTATCCTGGCGCTGGAGATTGCCCGCAAGGGCAGCATCGAGGACTGCCGCACGCTTTACTGCGGGTCGTTCTCCAAATCGCTGGCGCCGGGGCTGCGGGTGGGCTGGATCTGCGGCAACGCGGCGGTGATCTCGCGCCTTGTTCTGATGAAACAGGCGGCCGACCTGCATTCGCCCACGACGAACCAGATCGTGACCGAACATGTCGCGCGCCGGCATTTCGACGCCCATGTCGCCACCCTGCGCGCCACCTACCGTGCCCGGCGCGATGCCATGCTGGCGGTGCTGGCGCGCGAGATGCCCGAGGGCGTCAGCTGGACCCGGCCTGAGGGCGGGATGTTCGTCTGGCTGACCCTGCCCGAAGGCATCGACGGGGCCGAACTGCTGGCAAAGTCGCTGAAGTCGGAACGGGTGGCCTTCGTGCCCGGCCGCGCCTTCTTTGCCGATGGCAGCAACGGCAACACGCTGCGCCTGTCGTTTTCCTGCGCCGATGAGGCGATGATCGCCGAAGGCATCGCCCGGCTGGGCCGCCTGTTGCGGCAGGGCTAGGGCCGGTGTTCTGGGTTGTCGCCGTCCTGATCGCCGCCGCCGCCCAGACCGGGCGCAATGCCGCGCAGGCCGGGCTGACCCGCAGCATCGGCACCACGGGCGCCACGCTGGTGCGCTTTGTCTTCGGGCTGCCCTTCGCGCTGGCCTTCCTTGTGGCGGTGGTGCTGTGGGAGGGCCGCCCGCCGCCGGTGCCGGGGGTGGATGCGCTGGGTTTTCTGGTCTTGGGGGCGGTGGCGCAGATTCTGGCCACGGCGCTGATGCTGGTCACGATGAAATCGGCCAGTTTCGCCACGGTGACGGCCTGGCTGAAAACCGAGCCGGTGGTGCTGGCGCTGGCCGGCTGGGTGGTTCTGGGCGAGGCGCCGGGCTGGGCGGCGCTGGCCGCGATTGCGGTGGCGACGCTGGGGGTGGTGCTGTTGTCGCCGCGCCCCGCCGCCCTGCTGTCATCCGAGGCGCGGCCGGTGGCAACAGGCATCGCCTCGGCCGCGCTGTTCGCGCTGGCGGCCATCGGCTTTCGCGGCGGGATCACCGGGCTTGCCGGCGATGGCTTTGTGCTGCGGGCGGCCACCGCGCTGGCGATCAGCCTGACGGTGCAAAGCGCGCTGATGGTGCTGTGGATGCTGGCCGTGAACCGCGCCGCGCTGTGGGCGACCTTCCGGCTGTGGCGCCAGTCGCTGGTGGCGGGGTTTCTGGGGGCCTTCGCCTCACAATTCTGGTTCTTCGGCTTCGCGCTGACCTCGGCCGTGAATGTGCGCACGCTGGGGCTGGTGGATGTGCTGTTCGCCCAAGGGGTGCAGCGCTTTGCCTTTGGCCAGCGCAGCACGAAGCGCCAGCTTCTGGGCATGGCGCTGGTGGTGGCGGGGGTGGCCGCGCTATTGCGCCTTCACGTCTGAGCGGTTGGCAGGGGAGCGTCTTCGGCCCCGGTGGCCGAGGCCATTGCCGAGGTCATGCGGTAAGGGTGCCCCCAGCCGGCCGGTGGCCCCAAAGGCCGCCGGCCAGCGCCTGCCCTGCCCGCGGCAGGCGCTTCTCGCCCGCCGGGTCAGGCGCTGGCCTTTGTTGCGAGGGGTGGATGCGGTCCTGTGGCGGCCGGCACGCTTCGGGCGGGGAAACGCAGTGCGTTTCCCGTTCCGCCCGGGCCTGACGGGGTGCAGGAAAGTTCTTGCCGTGGGTCGGGGGGCGCCGCCTGTTCAGCCGCGCGTCACAGCCCGGCCCCCAGGGCCGAGCCGTCGCCCGATTCCCCGCCGCGCCAGCCGGTGGCCAGACGGAAGCCGATCCGCCGCGGCGGCTCTTCGGGTTCGGCCTTGGGCACCGCGCGCAACATGACCGACAACTGGCTGACATGCTGGATCAGCTGGGTCTTCATCCCGTCCTCATCCCGGCCGTAGAAGGTCAGGATGTCGGGTTCGAAATAGCCCACGCCTTCGATGGTCAGCACCCCGGCATCGGAACCGGCGAAGCCCATGGCGACCTCATGGTTGGCGTCCAGCTGCTCCTCGAAGTTGCGGATGTACAGGATCAGCCGGTCATAGGCCCATTCGGCGGGCGACTTGCGGTCGCCGCCCTGTGCGGCCAGCGCCGGCGGCAGGGGTTCCTGTTCCACCGTGGGCAGGGGCTGCGGCTCGGCATGGACCACGCGGGCGCGCGGCATGCCGGCGGCCTTGGATACCGCCTTTTCCAGCGCGGCCTCGGCTTCGGGCGTGGGTTTCTGTTTCGCCATCGGTTCCTTTCAGCGGGCCTGCCAGAGCCAGGCCCCGTCTGCCCCAAGCTGGCGCGAAACCGCGCCGCGCTGCAAGAGGCAGTTCAGATGCGCCACCGCCTCGACCAGGGCAAGGCCGAATTCCGCCTCGCCGATGGGGCGGCGGAACAGGACGGGGAAGCAGTCTGCCGCGCGCTGCGGGGTGGCAAGGTGGCCGGTCAGCCGCGCCAGCGCCTCTTCATGGTTGCCGGCCATCTGGCGCAGCCGGAAGGGCAGGCCGCGGAAGGGCAGCTTGTGGCCGGGCAGGATCAGCTGATCCGGGGTGGCGAAGGCCGAAAGCCGTTCGCAGCTTTCCAGCCATTCGCTCAAGGGGTCAGCCTCGGGTTCGGTCGGATAGACGCCGATATTGGCCGAGATGCCGGGCAAAAGCTGATCCCCGCCCAGGACGATGCCGTCATCGCTCCACAGCGTGGCGTGGTCGGGGGCGTGGCCGTGGCCCAGCCGTACCACCCAGTCGCGGCCGGCGGCGCGGATCACGCTGCCCTCGTCGATCCGGGTGAAGCCGGGGGGCATCGGCGCCACGACATCGGCAAAGTTGAAGGGCCGTTCGGTCCGGCGGCGTTCGAGGATATCGGGCGGGGTGCCGGCGCGGGTGTAGAAGGTGATCGCCTCGGGCGTCGGGCTGTCCTGCACGTCGAGCGTCAGCATCCGGGCGAAAAGCCAGGCGGTGCGGGTGGCGACCACTTCGGCGCCGCGCGTCTGAAACCAGCCGGCAAGGCCCACATGGTCGGGGTGGTGATGCGTCAGGATCACCCGGCGCACCGGGCGGCCGGCAAGGGGGCCCTGCAGCAGGTCCTGCCAGATCGCCACCGACTTGCGGCTGTGCATGCCGGTATCGACCACGGTCCAGCCGTCGCCGTCGTCCAGCGCATAGATGTTCACATGGTCCAGTGCCATCGGCAGCGGCAGGCGCAGCCAGAGGATGCCCGGCGCCACGGCCACCGCCGCGCCCGGGGCGGGCGGATCGGGAAAGGGAAAGGTGATTTCGTCGGCCATGGCCCAGTCATGCCGCGCCGGCGGGGGGATGAAAAGGGGAACGCGACGGAAAGCGGCGGCCGGGCGCAGGGGGATGGCGCGATCATGAAACAGTCATCCGATCCGGCGAAGTTCTGCGGTCCGGGCGCTGCGGAGTGGATCATGTGCCTTTGCGCCTGACAAACACGGCACCGGCTGCACCGCGGTTCCGCCCTGAAAGGCCAGCCGCCGCTACGGCCGCCGCAGCCCTGTTTCGTCGGGCATCACCCGCGCCACCTCTTTGGCAATCTGGATCAGGTCGCGGACCAGAGGGTTGGTCTCGGTCCGCGAAGCGATGGCGATGGAGCAGTTCGGCATGTCCAGCAGCGGGCGGAATTCGATGCCCGGGCGGGCGTAATATTTGGCCGTGCTTTCCGCCGAGATGCTGATCCCCTTGCGTGTGGCCACGGCCTGAAGCTCGGAATCGACGGTGGCCGCTTCGAAGACCACCCGCGCCTGTTTTCCCATGCGGTGATCGCCCGCCAGCCAATAATCGCGCCAGACGCCGGGCTTGGGGGCCGCGATGAAGGGTTCGTCCAGAATCTGGTCCACCTTCAGGCCGGCGAAGCGGGTCAGGGGGTGGCCATCTGGCAGGCAGACCACGCAGCGTTCGGTGGCCAGCGTGGTGATGCTGATGCCAGCCACGTCGATCGGCGGGCGGATCAGCGCGCAATCCACGGTGTTGTCCGCCAGACCGGCATCGGGGCGGTTGAAGTCGAACTCGACCAGCGAGACGCGGGCTTCGGGCCGCTTCTTTTCGAAGATCTTCAGGATCTCGGGCAGGTATTCGACCCCCGTGCCGATCAGATAGCCCAGCCGGATTTCGGTTGAGATCGACTGCCGCAACATCCGCACATCGGCATGGAAGGCCTCCATCGTTTCGGCCAGCGCGCGCGCGCGTTCCAAGAGAATCTCGCCGTTCACCGTCAGGCCGACACTGCGCGTCGTGCGCTGAAACAGCGAAAAGCCCACAAGCCGCTCCAGCTGGATGATGGTCTGCGACAGCGCGGGCTGCGAGATGCCCAGATCGACCGCGGCCTGCGCAAAGCTGCTGACCCGGGCCACCGCCAGGAAGGACCGGATATGCCGAAGATTGATCGTCATCAATGACATGCGCACCCCCGGGCCTTTCGGGCAAATGTCATCCGGCGGCGTCCGGCCGTCAAGACAATTAATAAGCAGCACAACTTAATCCATTCGAACATCGTCCTTATCATGGCCGTTTGTTTTGCCACAATCGGGGCAATTCATCTGGAGTGCTTATCAATGAACCAACACAGCGACGCCGCCCTGCTGGACCTGGGCAAGAAGTCGATCATCCATGACCCGCGCGACGGCGATGCCCGCAAGATCACGCTGACCCGTGCCCGCGGCTCTTATGTCTGGGATGATGCCGGGCGCCGGTATCTGGATTGCACCTCTCAGGCCTGGTCGAACTCGCTGGGCGCCAACGACCCGCGGGTGATTGATGCCGCCATCGCCCAGATGCGTGAAATCACCCATGCCCGGCCCAATTTCAACACCCATGCCCTGCTGACGCTGACGGCGAAGCTGACCAGCATCACCCCGGGCGACCTGAACCGCATCGGCTATTGCCTGCACGGCAGTCTGGCGGTGGAAATGGCGATGAAGCTGGCCTTCAAGAACCGCCCCGGCGCGCAGAACATCATCGTGATGCAGGACGCCTACCACGGCCGTTCGGTCACCACGATGGCCGCCAGCTGGCCGCATCCGAACAACCCTTTCCTGCCGATCTCGCCCCGCTTCATCCGGGTGCCGCACCCCGATGCCTACCGCCCCCGCATGGGCATGGCGCTGGAGCAGGAGGTGGCGCTGTGCCTGTCGCTGCTGGAGGATACCATCACCAAGGGCGTCGATGGCGGGGTGGCCGCGATCATGGTCGAACCGATCATGGGCAACGGCGGCCATATCGTGCATCCCAAATCCTTCCATCAGGGCCTGCGCGATATCTGCGACAAGCACGGAATCATCCTGATCTGGGACGAAATCCAAAGCTGCTTTGGCCGCACCGGCGCGATGTTCGCCGCCGATTACTATGGTGTCATCCCCGACATCATGACCTTCGGCAAGGGCATCGGCGGCGGCTTCCCGCTTGCCGGCATCTTTGCCAGCGACCGGCTGACCGGCTTTGACGCCGGCGAAGACGCGCTGACCTTCGGCCAGTTCCCGGTGGCCATGGCGGCGGCCATTGCCACGGTCGATGCGATCATCGCCGATGGTCTGTGCGACAATGCCCGCCGTCTGGGCGACTATGCCACGCAGCGGCTGGTCGAGATGTCACAGCGCCGCCGCCTGATCGGTGATGTGCGCGGGCCGGGGCTGTTTGTCTCGGTCGAACTGGTGCGCGACCAGACGACCAAGGAACCCTCGCCCCGCGCCGCGTCAGAGGTCTATCGGCGCGGTGTCGAAAAGGGCGTGCTGTTCGGCGAGGCGCGCTATGCCGGCCTTGGCAACCTGATCAAGGTCAAGCCGCCTCTGGACTGCACGCAGGAAGACATGTCCCTTGCGCTGGACGTTCTGGACGAGGTGCTGGGCAGCATCGAAGCGGACGGCGCCTACTGATCCGCCTTGCCGGGGCCTGCCTTTGCATGGCCCCGGCCCAAAAACGCGCCGCAACAGGCGCCCCCAACAGAGGAGCATTCCATGAACACCACCCCCCTGTCGCGCCGCGCCCTGCTGAAAGGCGCGGGCACGCTTGCCCTGTCGGCTGCGGCCACCACGCTGGCCACCCCCTTCATCGGCCGGGCCGAGGCGGCGACCCTGCAACTGCGCGCCCTGATGTGGGAACCCTATGTGCTGCCCGACATGATTGCGGCCTTTGAAGCCGAGCATGGCGCCAAGTTCACCACCACCTTCTTTGACGGCAACTCCGAGGCCTACAACAAGCTGAAACTGGGCGGCACGCGCGATTTCGATCTGGTGCAGGCCGATGGCTTCTGGTCGCGGCTTTACCACCGCGAAGGGCTGATCCGCGACATCGACGCCGCCGCGATCCCCAGCCTTGCCGGCGTGTTCCCCACCTTCATGGAACCGGATTATCAGCTGCTGAACGCCGAAGACGGCGGCGTGCGGATCGGCGTTCCGTTCTGCTGGGGCGGCTACGGCATCACCTACAACGCCGACCATCTGAGCGAAGAGCAGGTGTCCTCGCTTGAGGTGCTGTTCGATCCGGCCCATGCCGGCCATATCTCGGCCAGCGCCCGGTTCGAAGAGAACATCGCCCTTGCCGCCATTCTGGTCACCGCCCGCATGGGCACCCAGGACAGCCCCCGCCCCGATGGCAAGCCCTTCAACCCCTATGTGCTGTCGGATGACGAACTGGCGGGGGTCGAGGCGCTGCTGATCGAACAGAAGCGACTTCTGCTGACCCGCTATCAGGATCTGGGCACGCTGAACAACCTGATGCGGTCGGGGGCGGTCTGGGCCGCGCCGGAATTCAGCCAGGTGTTCCGCCAGTTGCAGGAACTGAAGCGCAAGGGCGAAAGCGAGGCGAACATCCAGCACAAGCTGCAGCCGAAAGAGGGCGGTTTGGGCTGGATCGACAGCTGGATGGTGACATCGGGCGTCGAAGACAGCGAAAAGCTGGAACTGTGCCACCGCTTCATGGACACGATCCTGAAACCCGAACACATGAAGACCATCGCCGGACAGGCGGGCACCTCGACCTGCGTGGACATCCGCGCCCTGTCGACCGAAGAAGAACGCGAACTGTTCCTGATGGACCGCACCGCGGAACTGAAGGGCCTGCACATGTTCGACCAGCCCTCGTCGCCCGAGAAATGGGAACGGGTCTGGTCCAACATGGAAGCCGCCTGACACCTCCCCGGCGGTTGAACCTGGCCGCGCCGTCTCCCGGCGCGGCCGCCTTTCCATCCAAAGGGCCCGCAGATGTACCTGGAACTGACCAATCTGAAAAAGACTTTCGGCAGCTTTACCGCCGTCGCGAACGTGAACCTGTCGATCGACAAGACCGAATTTGTCTCGCTGCTGGGCCCCAGCGGGTCGGGCAAAAGCACCCTGCTGCGGCTGATCGCCGGGCTGGAACAGCCGACCGAGGGCCGCATCATCGTCGATGGCAAGGATGTCACCCGCCTGCCGCCCTATCAGCGCGGCATCGCCATGGTGTTTCAGGATTTCCTGCTGTTCCCGCACATGACCGTCCGAGAGAACCTGGCCTTCCCCCTGCGGATGCTGAAGATGCCCGCCGCAGAGCAGGCCGAGCGGATCGACTGGGTGTCGCGCATCCTGTCCCTGACCGAGTTGCAGCAGCGCTATCCCAACCAGCTTTCGGGCGGGCAGCAGCAGCGCGTCGCGCTGGGCCGGGGTCTGGTCAGCCGTCCCAAGGTGCTGCTTCTGGACGAACCCCTTGCCAACCTTGACCGCGAATTGCGCCGCGACATGGAAATCGAGATCCGCCGCTATCAGATCGAACTGGGCATTCCCTTCATCTATGTCACCCACAATCAGGAAGAAGCCCTGTCGATGAGCGACCGCATCGCCGTGGTGAACAAGGGCGGGATCGAGGATTTCGCCGACAAGTCCACCATCTACAGCCAGCCGAAGACCAGCTTCATCGCGCAGTTCGTCGGCCGGTCGAACATGTTCGCGGGTCCGGTCGTCAGTATCCCCACCGGGGCAAGGGCAATTGCGTGGCAGGACCTGCTGATCCCGTTGCACGCCACCGGCAAGCTGGCCGATCACACCATCGCCAGCGCCTATATCAAGATCGAAGACACCCTGATCGAACGCGATGACGGCACGCCCGCGCCCGACAAGATCCGGGGGCGCCTGCGCGATGTGATCTTTCGCGGCCAGTATGCCGAATATCTGGTGCGCATGCCCAATGGCGCCGAGATCGTCGCCAGCGGCATCGATTCCGCAACCCGCGTCAGCCCCGGCGACAACGTGCTGATTTCATGGGACCCGCAAAAGCTTGACCTCTTCCCCGGCGAGGTGCGGCAATGACCGGCGCCCTGTTCCGCCGCTGGCTGAAACTGGATGCCAACCACCGGTTTCTGCTGCTGACCGCGCCGGTGGTGATGTTCCTGCTGGCGTTCTTCGTGGTGCCGCTGCTGTCGATTCTGATCGTCAGCCTGTGGCGCACCGAAAGCTACCAGCTGATCATTGACTGGAACCTGGACAATTACGCCGCCGTCCTGACAGAGCCCAGCTATCGCACCTTCATGCTGCGGTCGCTGACCAGCGCGCTGATCGTCTCGGTGGTCTGCGTCGCGCTGGCCTGGCCCATCGCCTATTTCGTCATCCGCTATGGCGGGCGCTACAAGCTGCTTCTGGTGCTGGGGCTGGCCGTGCCCTTTCTGACCGGCATCGTCCTGCGCGTCATCGCGCTGCAGGGCGTGCTGGGGCCGATCGGGCTGCTTAATCTGGGCCTGATGCAACTGGGCCTGCAGCCGGTTCAGTCGCTGATGTTTACCAAGACGGCAACGGTGGTCGGGCTGATCTATCTGTTCCTGCCCTTTGTCACCACGGCGATCTACCTGTCCTTGCTGAATTTCGACTTCAAGCTGCTGGATGCGGCCAAGGTGTTCGGCGCCGGAAACATCCGCGCCTTCTGGGAGGTGACCTGGCCGCTGAACTGGGTCGGCACCGTCATCGGCTTCGCGCTGACCTTCGTGCCCTGTCTGGCCGAAAGCGTCACGCCGCGCTTTCTGGGCGGCGCGGATGGCACGCTTTACGGCATGGCGATGGGGTCGCAGTTCTCGGCCACCGGAACCTGGGCGTTGGGGGCGGCGATGGGTGTTGTCCTGTTCGTTGTCGCCGGGCTGACGCTTTTCGCGATCAGCCGGCTGGTCGATATCAAGCGCAGCGGGTTCACCGGTGCCGGAAGCCGCGACTGAGGAAGCAATCCATGTCAAAAACCCTGCACAAGACCCTTCTCGGCTGCATCACCCTTCTGGCCTTCGTCTTTCTTTATGTGCCGATCGTGCATATCACCCTGGCCTCGTTTTCGAAGGATATCGTCTGGCCCTATCCGATCCGCTTCACCACCGCCGCCTATGCCAAGCTGTTCGAGGGCACGATCTATCACGACGCGCTGTGGAACAGCCTGCTTCTGGGTCTGGGGACGGCCCTGCTGTCAACCACACTGGCCACGCTGGCGGTGCTGTCGGTGCTGAAATACCGCTCGCGCTGGAAGGGGCTGGTGCTGTTCCTGTTCGTGGCGCCGCTGTTCGTGGCCGATGTGCTGCTGGGGATTTCGACGCTGATCCTGAACGGGCTGTTCCTTGAAATTCCGGGCAACCTGCTGTCGGCCATTCTGGCCAACACGGTGCGGGCCTTTACCTATGCGCTGCTGATCATCGCCACGCAGCTTTACCGCTATAACTGGAAGCTGGACGATGCGGCGATGGTCTTTGGCGCGGGGCCGGTGCGGACGTTCCTTGAAATCACCCTGCCGGGGATATGGCCCGCCCTGCTGGGCGCCTTCATCGTCACCTTCATCCTGTCGTTCAACAACCTAGACATCTCGTTCTACACGCTGGGCGCGGTGCCGACGATGCCGTCGGTCGCCTGGGGTTCGCTGCGCTTCGGCATCAAGCCGGAACTCTACGCCATCGCGGCGCTGGTGAACGGGGCGGTTCTTCTGTGCCTTCTGGCCATGTTCATTCTGATGAAATCGGGCCGGGTGGGCTTTGGCTACAAAGCCGGGCGCGACGACTAAGGTCACGGGCCACGGCCCCGGGGCGCCGAACGAAGGCGCCTTGCATCGGCGACCTGCCCTGGCGGGTCGCCGGGCGGCCCTAAAGCGCCAGCGCCTCGGGGGTCAGGGCATAGACGCTTTCGGCGCCTTCGCGCATCTGGGCCAGAAGCGCGCCGTGTTCGGGCAGCAGACGGCGGATGTAGAAGCGCGCCAGCGCGGCGCGGCCGGGGTCGGACAGCGCGGCGGCCAGATGCAGATGGCCGCCCAGCACCCGCGCGAAGGCCCGCAGATAGGGCACGGCGCCGGCGTTGCGGTCATGGCCCGGCATGGCCACCAGCACCTCGGTCGCGTCGCGCAGCGCCTCGGCGGCGTTCCAGACCTCTTGCGACAGGTCGGGCAGGGCACCGCGCGCCGCGCCCGCCGCCGCCTCGATCTCGCCGATCAGGCGGAAGGCGGCCTCGCCCCCGTCCATCATCTTGCGGCCGACAAGGTCCATCGCCTGAATGCCGTTGGTGCCTTCGTAGATCGTCGTTACCCGCGCGTCGCGGCTGAACTGCGCCGCGCCGGTTTCCTCGATGAAGCCCATGCCGCCGTGGACCTGCACGCCGAGATAAGCCACCTCATTGCCGGTATCGGTGCCGTAAGCCTTGGCGATGGGGGTCAGAAGCGCCGCCCGCGCCGCCCAGGCCGCATCGCCGGTGGCGCGCGCCATGTCCAGCGCCACCGCGCAGGACAGGCCGATCGCCCGGGCGGCAAAGGTTTCGGCCTTCATCTGCCCCAGCATGCGGCGCACATCGGCGTGGTCGATGATCGCGCCGTCGCCGAGCGGCGTCTTGCCCTGCCGGCGGTCCGCCGCATAGGCCAGCGCCTGCTGGAACGCCGCCTCGGCCACCGAAACGCCCTGCATGCCGACCCCCAGCCGGGCGTTGTTCATCATGGTGAACATGGCGGCCATGCCCTTGTGCGGCTCACCGATCAGCCAGCCGGTCGCGCCTTCATAGCTCATCACCGCCGTGGGGCTGCCGTGCAGGCCCAGTTTGTGTTCCAGGCTGACGACCTTCAGGTCATTGCGGCGGCCGGGGTTGCCGGCGGCATCGGGGATGAACTTCGGCACCATGAACAGGCTGATGCCGCGCGTGCCCTCGCCCCCGTCGGGCAGGCGGGCCAGCACCAGATGGCAGACATTGGCGGTAAAGTCGTTGTCGGCCCAGGTGATGAAAATCTTCTGGCCGGTGATGGCATAGGTTCCGTCGCCCTTCGGCTCGGCCCGGGTGCGCAGGGCGCCCACGTCGCTGCCGGCCTGTGCCTCGGTCAGGTTCATGGTGCCGCACCATTCGCCCGAGATCAGCCTGGGGATATACAGCGCCTTGATCTCATCGCTGGCGTGATGCTCCAGCGCCTCGATCTGGCCCTGCGTCATCAGCGGGTTCAGCTGCAGGGACAGGCAGGCGGAGCCCATCATGTCATTGACGCAGGTCGCCAGCGTGATCGGCAGGCCCATGCCGCCATGCTCGGGGCTGGCCGAGATGCCAACCCAGCCGCCGCTGGTGATGGCCCTGTACCCCTCGGCAAAGCCCGGAGAGGTGCGGACCACGCCGTTTTCCAGCCGCGCCGGCACCTTGTCGCCCTCACGGTTCAGGGGGGCGAGGGTGTTTTCGCACATCCGCGCCGCTTCGGTCAGGATCGCCTCGACCGTGTCGGGCTGGGCCTCGGCGAAAAGCGCGGTCGCGGCGACGGCGTTGAAGCCCACGACGTTGTCCAGCAGGAAGCGGAAATCGGACAGCGGCGCGCGGTAGGGCATGGGATTCTCCGGGGCTCGGCTTGGCAAAAGGGCTTGGGCCGGGTAAGGGCGTTTCGGCAAAGGTTAGCCGCCGGCGCCCGTCCTTCAACCCCTACGCTGCGTCACGCCATGACCGAGACCGCGATCCTTGCCGCCGATGCTGCGGGCATTGCCCGGGCCGCCGCCCTGCTTGGGGCGGGCGGGCTGGTCGCCTTTCCGACCGAGACGGTCTATGGCCTTGGCGGCGATGCGCGCAACGACCGGGCGGTGGCGGGGATTTTCGATGCCAAGGGCCGGCCGCGTTTCAACCCGCTGATCGTGCATCTGCCCAACCTTGCGGCGGCCGAAGCCTATGCCGTCTTTGACGACCGGGCGCGCGCGGTGGCGCAGGCCTTCTGGCCGGGGCCGCTGACGCTGGTGCTGCCGCTGCGGCCGGGGGCGGGGCTGTCGGAACTGGTGACGGCGGGCCTGCCGACCGTGGCCATCCGCGTGCCCGCCCATCCGCTGGCGCAGGCGCTGCTGCGGGCCTTTGGCGGGCCGCTGGCGGCGCCTTCGGCCAATCCTTCGGGCAAGGTCAGCCCGACGCGCGCCAGCCATGTGGCCGAGGGGCTGTCGGGCCGCATTGCCGCCATCCTTGACGGCGGGGCCTGTGCGGTGGGGGTGGAATCGACGATCCTGGGGCTGGATGGCGCGCCCGCGCTGCTGCGCCCGGGCGGTATCCCGGCCGAGGCGCTGGAGGCGATGCTGGGCCCCTTGTCAGCTGGCGGCGATGCCGCGAAACCCAGCGCGCCGGGGCAACTGGCCAGCCATTACGCCCCGGCGGCATCGCTGCGGCTGAACGCCGGCGCGACGATGCCGGGTGAAGTCCTTCTGGGCTTCGGCCGCGGCCCGGCGGCGCTGAACCTGTCGCCCTCGGGCGATCTGGTCGAAGCGGCGGCGGGCCTTTTCCATCTGTTGCGTGAGGCTGACCGGCTGGCCGGCCCCGGCGGCCATATCGCGGTGGCCCCCATCCCCGAAACCGGCCTTGGCCGGGCGATCAACGACCGGCTGCGGCGGGCGGCAGCGCCGCGGGGCTGAGACGCGGGCTCAGCAGATGCGCGGCAACTGCTCGCCGATCAGCATGTCGACCAGCCGCGCCCCTCCGAAGGCCGTGCGCAGCGTCACCCGGCCCGGCGGCCCGGCCAGCGTGGTGCCGATGATGCAGGCGCCGGTGCCATGGGGCAGGGCGCGCAGGGCGGCCACCACGGCAGGGGCCTGATCCGCCGGGCAGAACAGCACCAGCCGGCCCTAATTCGCAAGGTAAAGCGGATCGAGGCCCAGAATCTCGCAGACGCCGGCCACCTCGGGGCGCAGCGGCAGCCGGGTTTCGTCGATCTCGACCGCCACCCCCGCTTCGGCCGCCATTTCATTCAGGGCCGAGGCCAGCCCGCCCCGCGTGCAGTCGCGCGCCGCCGACAGCCCGGGCGCGGCGGCAAGGGCCGCCTGCATCAGATGGCCCAGCCCGGCGCAGTCGGATTCCAGATCGGCCGACAGCGCCAGATCGCCGCGTGCGGCCAGAATCGTCGCCCCGTGGTCGCCAAGGACGCCGTTGACAATCACCGCATCGCCGGGGCGGATCCGCGCGGCGCCGACCTCAACCCCCGGGGGGATCACCCCGATGCCGGCGGTGGTGATGAAGACGCCGTCGCCCTTGCCGCGTTCGACCACCTTGGTGTCGCCGGTGACGATCCGCACCCCGGCCAGCGCCGCCTCGGCCGCCATCGAGCCGACGATGCGGCGCAGAAGTGCGATCTCGCAGCCCTCTTCGATGATGAAGGCGGCCGACAGCCACAGCGGCCGCGCGCCGCCCACCGCAAGGTCATTCACCGTGCCGCAGACCGCGAGCTTGCCGATGTCGCCGCCGGGAAACTCCAGCGGCGTCACCACGAAACTGTCGGTGGTGAAGGCCAGCCGCGCGCCGGGTTCCTGCAGGGCCTCGGCCATCAGCCGGGCCTGATCCTCGGTTCCGGGGGGCCGGAAGACTGCGGTGAAGACCTCATCAATCAAGTCGCGCATGGCCCGCCCGCCGCCGCCGTGGGCCATTGTCACATGGGTATCGCGCAGGGTCATTCTGTCCTCGTCCGGTGGTTTGGCCCGGGCTTTCGCCGAAAGCCCGGGCAGCGGATTTTCGGCGAAAATCCGGTCACTCCGCCGCCACCCTTGCGCCGGCATATTGCCAGTAGGCGGCGCAGGCGCCTTCCGACGACACCATCAGCGCGCCCAAGGGCATTTCCGGGGTGCAGCCCTTGCCGAACTGCGGGCAGCCGGTGGGTTTCAGCTTGCCGGTCATCACCTGACCACAGGCGCAGCCTTCGATCTCGGGCACATCGCGGCTGGCGGCGGCATAGCCGATGCCGAATTTCTCTTCGGCGTCGAAGGCGGCGTATTTCGGCCGGATGCGCAGGCCGCTGGCGTCAATCTCACCCAGGCCCCGCCATTCGAAGCTGGGCCGGCGTTCATAGACATCGGCGATGGCGGCCAGGCTGACCGGGTTGCCGTGTTCGGGCACCACGCGGGCATACTGGTTTTCCACCGCCGCGCGGCCTTCGGCGATCTGGGTCAGCACCATCAGC